>Ga0160429_1000756_pt1 | contig 21963 bp, 19 predicted proteins | sample SolpanmetagenomR_FD_108199 | JGI IMG/M metagenome (GOLD analysis project Ga0160429, IMG submission 108199) | Solar panel surface microbial communities from Lawrence Berkeley National Laboratory, California, USA - R | ecosystem: Engineered > Built environment > Solar panel > Unclassified ...
AGCGTGAGTAAGTGCGGAGATTGTCGACGCTGCATAACAATTTCACGACGCAGTCCTTCATCAGTGTGTGATGTGTCTCCCATGCTTGAAGTAGATATACACACGAAAGGAATTTATCACAATAAGGTTCCGCGCGGACTCGCAGCCTTCATGTGGTTGTGAGGATATAATTTCCGCCCCGCTTACTGTGTATTGACTAGTGTAAAGTTTTTATAAGTACATCCATATCTGTATTTAAGCACACCCGCACCTACTGCAATGCCGTATGTCCGAGCCTCTAATAATCCGTTGGCCCAGTCCATTAATGTTACGCAATCATCACGTACATACTAGATCGTTACGATTTTCGAGGTACCAACGGCAGCAGGTCTCAACCTTGCATAATGTTCTTAGGTATGAGGCGAAAAAGGTCTAGATCTAAATTTCCAATAGTACAAGAATCTCAGGGAACGTTGTAAGCGTTGAAGAATACTATTTGCTCTCTTCGGAAAGTACTTGCAGGTTACTGCCCTACAGAATCTCTTGTTCGTTAACGGAGTATTTGGCGCATGTGAACATACACCATGTGATCAAGGTCTGCAAATGACACTAGTACGGAACCGCAAGATCGAGGATTACCCTTCTTGTCATTGGCTCATGATCGCGCTAAAAGTTTAGAATTCCACGCCTGTTAGATCTCTCGAGGATATATTAATTCATAAACTCGTGCTTGAACTTGTTTTATCGAGAACATCCTACAATCATGCCTGTCCTGCCCCCTGATTACCTTAATGAGTTGAAAAGTATCCCGCTTCAAGGACGACTAGCTACGGGAGAGAATGTAGTCATTAATATCAGCGATCCACCTACTGACTATAGAAAACAACAATTAGTCCGCTGTCTTAAATCAGACAAAGCCACACGTTGGGAATATAGTGAGATAGGCACGAAGACCTATATCGCCATCTCTCACACATGGGGTTCTCAGCTGGAGACGCAGACAATTGCCGGGAAAGAAGTCCAGGTATCGCCCTGGAAGGCACAACACTTTGAGGACTGGGTCGAAGAGACGATACCCAACGAATGGTTCTGGATGGACATATTCTGCATCCCTCAGGTCGAAGAGTCCGTGGCGGCATGCATTCAGTCAATACCTTACATATACAGTCACGCTGAGTGTGTGTATGTTCTGTTGGAAGACCAGATGCCACTATCTCTACCGAGCTTCCACGAATTCGCTCAAACATACTTTGAACAGCCATTGAATGCTGGACGTTCTTTACCAATCCTCGAGCTGGTGACAGCTGAGTTGCAGCGACGGTCAATAGCATACCCTAATCCCGATTGGATATATCGCTTGTGGACCCGTCAAGAAGCTCAATATGCAAAAGCGATATCTTTCCATGGCGTTGCAGAGAGCCGACAGGCAGAGTCTAATACTAGATCGCAACGTGCTGCTTATGGTCTAGGTCGCTTGTGTCAACTAGCTAGCAGCATGGGCACCAACTGGGAACAAACATCTGAATTACTGTTGGAAATGATAGCTGCTCGTGGGAGAAGAATGATTGATCTACCAGGCTTAGGACTTCAACAAATCCGCGGACTTCATTCAGCACTTAGTGAACTTCGTGTAGCACGTCGTCGCACAAGCAAGCCCCGAGATTACGTGCTTGCCCTTTTTCCAACTTTCCCCTGGTATCAAGTTCCTGAAGATGCGAGACAGCAGGAACTAGAGTCTCTATTGAACGATGCACTCAAGCAGTTCGAGAATACAAGACACTGTACAATCTTACCAATAACAAGAAGCTGGAGGATCCCTTATGTTGCTCCACGGCTCACACAAGAAAATGTTAGACTAGCACCGGACCACACTTTCGATATCTTCTCCAGGTTTGCCACTATTGAACATTGCCGAAGGTCTTCTCAAAGTAATCCTAGATCCTGGCTTAATGAAGAGGCCAGGGTTAGCATTATCGACTGGAATTTGGGGGTGTGGCTCGACGTTCTCAGCTCCGTATGCATTGGCCACACCTTACAATACAACTCCTTAGAGCGCTACGCAGCACTTGAGGCATTACTTGAGGAGAACCAGGGCAATATCTCACTCGAGCAGCAAGATGCTTTGCGCGAATTTGTATTATGTAGAAATCCCATACCACTGTCACTGGTGGAAGAACGAGAAGATGTGATAAAGTGGATAAGTTGTATTCATCTGCTCATCACGTCTCGGGAGCTACGACATGCCTTAGGATCCGGTGCATACCTCGCTCTTGTCAAGGCAGATGACACACGATTATATCCAGCATTACTTTATGGTCGCACTTCTAATATTTATATTTACACTTTACCAAGTGCAGACACGCCAGATGCTGGCATCGTATGGCTTAGCGAACGAACAGGCAATCACGAGTGCCGACTTGTTGGAGTTGCAGGGGGATACCTAGCGCGCCCCACTGCACTTCGATCAGAACCAGATTGGAATACAATACATATATCCTCAAGTAGTGACCACTACATTCAGACCTACACAGCGGTCGATACAGACAAGCAAGGTACTACTACTGTATCGCGAGTCGTTCAGGCTGTTCCAATAATAACGTACCGTATTTAACTTGTCAATCCATGAGCTCTTCCGCTAACGAACATTATTAGGGCTAGTGACGTTACAATAGGCGTTATAGGAATGACCGGTGCTGGTAAGTCGACCTTTATAAAACTCCTCACAGAATCGGCTGTGAGAATAGGTCACGGCCTATAGTCTTATGAGTTAGCTATATTTCCAGACGGAGGGATTAAAGTACATTAGCTGCTGATGCTAGTTCGGTCTATTTAGGTACTGAAGAAATTGGCATCTATTTATTCCTATACGGTGGGAAAATAGTCTATCTTATTAATATACCTGGTTTTAATAATACCCTTCAAAGTGATATCAGTATTCCAGAACAAATTGTATACTTCTTAGGCAATGTTTATTCTAAGAGGATCAAGCTCGCTGGAATTATTTATATCTACCGAACCACGGATATCAGGTTCGGAGGTGGTGCGGCGCGCAATCTTTCCCTGTTTTAGAAGCTCACTGGTAAAGATAGCTTAGGCAACGTTGTTCTGGCTACGTCTAGGTGGGACGAGCTAAAAGATAACGAAACTAGTCAACGTAATAAAACAGAACTTAAGAACGACTATTAGAAGTTTATAATTAGGGAAGCAAGTTCTGTGTTTCGCCTTGATCATAGCAAAACTGCCGCGAAGGAAGTTGTTAACTATATCTTATAATTCTAGAATAAATCCATGATTCTCGATATTCAACGGGAGATGATTGACGATAATAAAACACTCGATCAGATAACAGCTGGGCAAGAGGTACAGAAAGATCTGTAAGAGTTAAAGAAGAGATTCTAATATAACCTAGATCAGACAAGAGAAAACCTTAAAAAGGCTATAGACGCTGGGAACTAAGAGCGTGCTTCACGACTCATAAAATTAGTGGAAGAATATACTTAGAAGAGGAAGTCTCTCGATATAAGTGAGAAACAGCTTAAGAAGAATTAGGTAAAAGTCTAGCAAGAGCAGGAGGAGAAATCAAGAAAGGCTATAGAAGATCTAGACATATAAAGACAACGATACGAAAAAGAGCTGGAAGATACTAGGCGTCGCTAAGTCGAGACTGAGCAAGCCTGGTCTAAGGAAAGTAAGAAACGTGATGCAAATCTCGATACGCTAAAGTTACTTAGAGACAGGGGAGCGCTTCTGGAACAACGTTTATTCGAGAATGAATCAAGAAAAGAGAGTTAAACAGCCGCGCGCTTCTTCTCAGGGGCGGTAATGACCACTAGCATAGGGAGTTTGATAAGCACGGGTCGTGTAACAGGCTCGACATCTGTGTCCGCAAGAAATGGTCTACAATCTCTTCAATGCAGTAATTCCTCAAAATCTCGACTATACTTGCATAATATTGACAGGCACAGCGACGTTAATAATCCGCTAGCTTTTAATGACTTCCAATCTCTCGAGGGTCTCTTAGCTAAAGACATGCTAACATCATCTATGAATAAAAAGAGCAATTTAATACAACCTAAAGGACTAGCTCTTGTCCTAATTAAACGAGATCCGGTCATATTTAGTATCTCTCGTGTAATTCTTAAAGGATTATTTAGTGTTCTAACGTACCTCGAGCCTCCTCTTGCTGATGACTACGTCCGTGTACGATGGAAGTCCTAGAGTGGCCGCTGAGACTTTGACGACGTAAGGTCGACAATTTAGAGTATAGAGAGGGTTGAGGAACTTCTAGCGGCTATACGTAAGCATGGTGTAGTGAGTGCTGCCGAAGCTACCCGAACGGGACGAAGTACGGTAATAGACGGACTTACCGGATTTATTACCTGGTCACAATCGTGCTATCGATCAGTCCTCGTACACATTAAGAGTAGACGCGATCGCAATCATGGGCTAATCACTACATTCTAGAGTTCCTCAGTCAATCCGCCAGAGCCAGCTTGTCATACACAGATGTATCTCTTGATATGTATACGAAGGAGAAGACATGCGCCGGAGCTGGATCATATGGATCTAGAGGGAATCAAGTGCGACAGGTCACTTTTCAAAGCGCTACAAGATAAATATCCGTGGCTTCATCGCAATACTCCATCAACAATTCCAACAATTTCAACAATTTCAACAATTCCAACAATTCCAGCAATTCCAACAATTCCAACAATTCCAACAATTCCAACAATTCCAACAATTCCAACAATTCCAACAATTCCAACAATTCCAGCAATTCCAACAATTCCAACAATTCCAACAATTCCAACAATTCCAACAATTCCAACAATTCCAACAATTCCAACAATTCCAACAATTCCAACAATTCTAACAGTAAGACTCGTGTCTTGTTTACTCGGGCTTTTTTGTCAGCTATGATATTATTCTTGGAATGCCATGCTTATGCTATATAATATTCCAATATCAGTTAGAGCATTGCCAGCCTGCGCTGGAGGCAGGAGTGCGAGCACGACGAGGGCGTGCAGGCGATAGATGAGCAAAAGGTTATGGCTTATCTACAAAGAAGAGAACTTTGTATCTCTATCAGCGCGAGCTGTTGCTCAACTGTTGTGCATTCAAATGTAGAAAAATCCCCTTATAAACATGTGAATCTTGTAGGTGGTAGTTCTCTTAACCTCTACGTCGACGCACTGTACAACGATGATTTACCATCCGTTAACGGTGACTTTTCCGATGTCCGCTCCTCTAATGAATCTGGTTTGCTTGTAGAACACTCTGAGCATGACCACGCAACTGAACTTGAGGGAGGTCAAACATTTCCTCACCTCCCCATTCACAACTAGTCATAAACCTACGTCTTCAAAAACACTGGATTCTGGTCCTCCTATTGAACATGAGACGGAGTCACGAATTTTAGCCTAGCCAGATCTCCACGTGCTGTGCCACTCGCTACTTGCACTTTAGGGACTCTGGCCTCAGTATCGAAGAAGCACCATCACGTGATAAGACACCGAAACGGATGACAATGATCAATTTTTCTCGGTTGGTATGCATCCTTTGTGGAGATGGTAGTGCTGAATCCTAAAGTATTTCCTGCACAGGTCAGTCCCTATAATTATCTTTGATTTCCAAAGATTAAAGCGTCAGAAACTCCAGTAATGGAATAACATGAGGGTTTCGAAGATGATCCGAAGATGGAATTCGACGAGAGTGAATTCGAAGAGTCAGAAAGATAAGTTAGACTGATGGGTAAAAGCATCAAAGCATAGTATGATCTATATTTAGAATGAGGAAAGACGTATGAATTGATCAAAATATCCAGATGGTTATGTATTTACACCAAACATTCCAGGTAAGATCTTTTTGCTAATTGCCGTGTCTTTATCTCGAACAGCAACCTGCAAGACTTCTGGTGGTGTGATTGAGGATTTTGCTAGTTGGGCGATCTCTTGTTCAACGAGGACATCGAGCACGTCCAGCTGGGGAATAGAGACTTTACCATCTAGTAAATCGTGCACGTGCTGCTTTTCTCGTAGTGTCTCGAGAATCGTCTTCTTCCAGTTTACACTCTGGTCCTCCTTGAAGTGCTGGATAAATCCATTAATATAGCTCAAGGGCAAGCTTTCGAACCTAATGAGACAGGAACGTTAGATAACTCAAGACATGATACAACCAGCATGACTTACTGCTGACCACATCCTTTAGGAATCAGTGCTAGTGCGCCAGCACCAAACTCGGTTTCCAGTAAAAGCCATGGTCTTGCTAAATGAAGTCTTTGGATGAGCTGCTTTCGCTTAGAGTTTGATTTCGCTGCCATCGAGTCTCTCCCAAAGACAATATCCATTAGCTCACTATTTACATCTAGTAGGCGGCGTCGAGCAGGCGAGTCAGTAATTATTTGCTGCGGAAATAAAGTTGGATATAGTTTAGCCCCGATATCTGCTCCGAACTCGAAAGTTTCAAGGCCAAGCTGTTGGTTAGAATTATTTCCCTGCTTGTCCTTCTCAGTAGTCTTGCTAACAGGATACATTTTGTTCTTAAGCTCAAGAAACTCGCTGAGGAGTAATCGACGCTTAATAGGAGCGGCGAATGACGACCGATCACACTGATCAAGCTGATGATATAGCTTAGCAAGCTGGGACCCAATTGTCGTCGCGTTATTGCCAGTAGTTGTTGATAGCTGTTGTTGTAAAGCTCTAGGGTCCTTACACGCTCCGAGAAAATCCTTACATGCTTGAAGACTGGCAAACCTAAATTTGAAATCTAGTAGAAATGACATGTATTTCGGGAACAAGCGATCGCCTTGTATCTCCGGATTTGTAATAGCTAACTTGTTGTTTGCAATGACGTCCTCTAAACTGCGTGTCCTTAGAGACCAAGATAGTTCGTTAAGGCAATTGTTAATAGTCTTCGCTGTAACCGAAGCCTCATCTATGGTTCGCCTTCCACCTCTTGCTTTTTTTTGAACGGGTTCTAAGACCTCTGGTAGTTCTACGGGACGCTTCCTATTTACGGTTGACGGTGGCGTCCAGATAGTTGACCGCGTGAGCGGAGTCTGTGGGCTTATAGAATTATGTATAAGTGATCGAGCATTAGGAGGATCAGGAACTAATTTCTCCATCTTTTTAGTGACATTGAGTTTCGATGGTCGAAGGAGCTTTCCTTCTTGAGCTGAGGTTCGTTCCATATGCGTTGAACTATCTGTAGAACAAGCTTGGTTAGCTAGGATGATTTACATAGTTGATATTACCTTCGCCCTACTTAGTAAAGGTTTTTGTTTTTGCTTCATGCCACGTCTTTGCTGTGCAGAAGCTTCAGGCGTTTCTTCGACTTCAGGCTCTCCCTCAACAACTTCAGGCTCTTCTTCGTCTTCTGTCTCTGTTTCTTGTTCCTCTGACGACTGCCTTTCGACGATTGACACTTGTTCAATTTCTCCAGTATCTGTTATCGCACTAGCCTCTTCATCATCCTCATCGAGATTTATGTTATTATCTTCACAAGGTGACGCCGGCCTTCTACCAATTTTTATGCCCAACCGTGCAAACCCATCTGGCCTGTGAGTGTCATTGCCTAGGCCAAGTATACTGGTTGATGGTATGTTTTCTCCTGAATCATTCTGGTGTTCTGGTCGTCTTTGGTCTCAGTCTTGATATACAACTTTATGGATTGCATTGCATTGCATATGAAGGCAAGGCTTACCAGATATCGTCATCAGTGCCATTGCAGCGTCCTGTTCGTCTCCTCCATTTCCGACTGCTGGGTTTTCTGTCATAGCACTATCAAATCCTGCTAGAATCTGCTTAACTATATCTAGTGCCTCATGGAAGACGGCCATGTTGTCTCTATTCAGCTCAGTATAAAGCTTTTGTGCTATCTTCTGTTTCTTCTTAACTTCTGCATCAAGATCTGATTCGTTTTTGAAGAGCTCGCGACACTTTATGGCTACATCTTCTAATTTTTGTGCTGCTTGTGTAACCTGTTCAAGTCGTGTCTCCAGTCGTTTTACTTGGCTGATACTCGGGTGAGGTGTTGCTAGCCTTGCCATTGCAGAAGGTTATGATGTGTTAGGACGAGAACTAGGAAACAGAGCAAGATTTGAGTGAGAAGACACCAACAGACGGCTATACGAATATACAGGGCCGGCGTGTCCACGAGTCCAAAAGGACACGACTGCCTACTCCACTTTTGTACCATGGTGAAAGGTGAAATTTTACAGTTTTTCTGTGTCAGAATCTCTCCTTCGAGTCATGAACAATTCGCAATGAGTTATTGTTCACAATTTCTTCGAGAGAGCTAAGTTAATGTTGTTAGACATGCATCCCAGGGTCTCAAGGATCAGCAGCCTGTCCGAATGATAAGATGTTATATAGAACAACCACACGTGCATAAATCCTTCGCGCTTTGCATGTACTTCTTGGCAGAGGATTTGAGGTGGGATATTGTGATGGCATTCGTCCGGATAATCGGGAAGACGGCACCATCGCAATATCTTACAGAATCGGAAAACTCCGGAACTTTGGTGATATCCCCTAGTGAAGCGGGCACTAGCTGAATAGTATGAGAACAACATAAACAGTTTCTCCCCAACCTCGCCGCGGCCACTGAAACATGTCCGAAACCGATCTAACACATATTCTAACCCCACCGCCGTCAACCCGCACGCGTTTGCAGCCTAGTTGTTGTCGTCTAGCAGGCATGGAACCACCTCCACATACTCACCTGAGCCTTCTTAATCGACCAGGAAGCGTAAAGCTACAGAGCCGAAGAAGGATAAAAGAAAGGCGAAGAAGGCTAAGATCACTAAGCCAACGATTCCTGATTCTTCATCCAGTAGCAGCAATTCCTAGCCTAGGAAAGCTATTTCCGATGACACAAAGCAACTTAGAAGGGGCAGATGAGCATTAGGAGCTAGAAAAAGGGGATCCGTATGTAAGCAGCGAGCCAACACTTACTTCAGAGCCTACAGCAATAGAGGATCTTGATATGAATACAGTACCAGCAAGGCTCAAGCGATTAATTCCAGCTCAAGAGCTATTGTAGCTTCATACCACGAATGAAACAAGTGCCACTTTCAGATCTATTCGCATTCCATGGGGTCTTCTATGAGGGCTACGTGTTCCAATCGAGATGCTTGATTATTTAGAGCATCAGCAGCCATATTAACAACATCACTCGCCTAGAGCTGCAAGAACTGAATAAGCGGAGAGACAAGGACAGCGACAGGTTAATGCTAATATTGAGTAGTATACCTGAACAGGACTGAGAAATCACAGTAGCTGAATTTGACGTCTAAGCGACATTACTTATTAATGAAGAGGCAGTCCCCGCATTTGACGTAAAGGTATGGGAATCTTGGGATTTTAAGGCACTAGAAGCTCAACAAAGGGCCGAGAAGAGGTAGGCAGATAAGGAGGTAGCTGCAGCACCTTGCCGTCAATAAACGGAAAGGTAGAATAGGTTCGCTCGCGTGCCAGCGCGCCTTGTTGAAGGAGAAGAAGAATAACAGCCTAGATCTGGCGTGGATAGGTCTGCTTTTCATGAATGGTAGCATTGTACTTTAGCTAACCCTTGCGCACAAGGGACAAAAGGTTTTCGCATATACTATGTTCAAAATGGTATTAATCACCCTAGCAACCACTACAAAATACGGAAGGAGGACAGCGACTTCTAGAACGACGAGATCAACAGTAGCGCTTCTACTATCGATAAACCTAGTCTAGGCACGTTTCGCATACTCATAAGGTCTAGTCGAACTAGTGGCAATATCGCTACGCCTAAGAAGCAAGATATCGCATAGATGCCTGATGCAAATACCTATGCAGACTATGTAAATCCATCGTGGTGTCTTTCGAGGGTATACGATCTATAGGTGTAACATTCTTCTCTGCTAGATTGAATCTCCTGTCTGCATTACACTCATGACCACCACTCTCATCAATAAAGACCAGCTCACGTTGATGTAGATGCGGTATCACTTCGTCCTCCCATATCTGCCTATCCTGTTTAGAACGTTGAAGTGCTACGTGTCTACACTTCCTTCTTGTATATCCTTCTTTTGTTAGTGTTCTTAATATATTAGATGCACTAACATGATGGTCCCATACATCGTAAAGATGTTAGACCATCTTAGAAAGGTATACGCAATGATCATCAGCTAGGGATCCAATCGGATGTCGTCTGGAGTTCAGATTTCAGCCAAGTTTACATCGGTATGGAGCATTAAGTACGCCGAATAGTCGTGAGTACGACTGGATCTTGTAGATAGTAGAATAGCTGACGCCTGTACGCTAGTGCGTGAAAACCGCATATGTGATTTGTATATCCTGTATGCAGGGTAGGCAATTGACAAGAACCCAATCGCATGAGCTACTTGAAACACACACTCCCATAAGTCCCATTTGAAGTTATTAAGAATGCAATCAAGAATGCAATGAGAAGTACCCTATAAGACTCGAATTCTAGCACCTATATGCAAATCTCCTCATGCTGTCGATCCCGTTACCTAGCTTTTGCGCTGGACAATGATAACAAACTGCTCCGAGCCTATGTGAAGAGCATTCCGCCTGCCTATTCGCATGCCAAAATCATTGGAAAACCAAGCGAATTCTAGGCAGTTTCGAGGCACGCTTCTGTGAGTTTCCATCGTGATGTTTGTCTCGGAGACTCGCTTGAGGATGCCTTCAAGGTCTCATCTTTAGAAGCTCCAAAGCACATTCTCATATAGTTTTAGTTCGTCTCCTACGCTTCGTGTCTAGCGATATAAAATTGTCTTCCATACCAACCCGGGTTGTGCTTTCACAATATAAACATGAGTACAATGTGACGATTATGGTGCTTAATAATTTTAATATCTTGGGTCGCTTTGAGATGGATCCTTCTAGCATATCTCCTAGCTTTGTGAGCTTCGCAAATTCGTATCTAATACGAGCAAGCAGTCTATATGTATTGATCTCATCTAGGTCATATCAAATGAGCGTTTAGACATATCGCCATGCCTCGCTTACTAGACTCGAAACTCCTCAGTAGAACAAGCACATTAGTAGCGTGGTGTAACCGGGCAACTATAAACGCACAGATTCTGTTCGTTCGAGGCTGTCGTTAACGCGCAAATTTGAAATTTCAAGTTAATCATCACATTATATAAAGCCCGCTCAGTAAGACATAATATGGAATCTTAGTACCTAAATGAAAGTTGTTGTCCAGAAGTTAATCACGCTGATATTATCGAAATCTAGTGCGCTTGTCAATGTATAATTTAGAGAGAAGGTAGTATCGTAAAATGCGATCCAAAGCTTCTCGATTTTACAGACTATCAGGAATTAAGTCTACCGCTGAATCGGACTGTCTGGAGGTGCCTCTTCTACTCTTATAACGATTCACTAAATCTACAGTACGGGACATGGAGGAGCCGAAGATATACGGTAAATCAGCGAACCGAAGCGCTCAATCCACGAGAAAGAATGCACAGTCTTGCATCAAGAAAGAATGCACAGTCTTGCACTAAGCAAAGATCTACGCAACGTCACAGAGTGGCAATAACCGAGAGACGAGTGCTATAATTAAGGTAGTAGAGAGTCGTTCTTGGGCCAGTACTTTACTAAGGTCAACGACCGCTATGATTCATATTGTTCCTGGCTAACGCATATTGGTATTCCCAGAGAGCTCACGCATCCTTAGTCAAATATACTAGACGCTTGAAATTGTAGTTCGAAAGATCTCAGCTCACATGGACACTGTTGTTATCACTTGACTATAGATTGGAGTAAGCTTGAAATGGGTGTAATTAATGTCGAAGCCTCCGAAGATCATATAGTAGTCGGCGATCCATAATGATAACTTAAGGAAACTAGTCATAGTGTGAGCGGCTAGCATGAGATGTACATACGTGCAGGCGGTCTAAACTAATACACATCAACATCAAATGATTTCGAATTCTTTGACACTGATGACTTGTCGTGATGTCGATTGCCATTGATTGGAACAGCCCAGCGTGGTCCTTCGGAAGTGATTCGGTAGCCAGGGGACAAGCTTTGCCGTGACTCCAACTGCTGTTTGATCAAGACCACTGTCGGCTGGAATGCTCTTGCCTTCTCGGACAGGCCTTCCAACGTTGGACGAACGCTCTCGAAAAAGCTATTACTAGGGTCAAAGCATCGCAATCTCCGGCGACGGCAAGACGTAAGACGATCTGATTACTATTACTAATACTATAATACGCCTATGGGTATCTTTACGATGATCACTTACCAACTAGTCGCTACTTTTCTATAGCTGGCAGTCCTGCACCAAGTACGGCTATATCATCCATCTTTCTAGAATTTCTAGTGATCAAGACACCTACAGATCTGGGCTCGGCTAGACGGCTAGAACATCTAGTACGAGAGCACTAGCGATGTTCTTATCTCAATTGTAGTGATATACATGTCTTGATACTACAACCATCGACTGTATCAAACCTTTCGAAAATAACTAGTAAGATCACTGTCAAGTATTGGCTGTAGCTCGTGTATCTCTAGTGTGGATTCTGCGTCCTGATCGCATGAAAACATAAGGCGGTTCGTTTTCTAGTCAGGCAGCAGCAGCTAGTATTAGTTCTATATTCTCCTCAGAAAATCGTCCACGAGACATTCTGACCTAAAACTATTACTTAGGTCAGCCTCCAGCTATAAAGAAATCTGAGATATCAGCAAGTGTTCTCTTCTATAGGCTGTTTGAATTGGTATGCACATCAAGGTATTATATCCCTAATTAACGCGATTTCAGGTCATTGCAGCTCCTTCCCCAGCATTGAAGCAGGCACAATCCTCGAGTGACCAGACTGCCCATTCGACAACATTTTCATCAAACTTGCTGCTTGTAGACAATAGAAACCAGTGGCTCGACGATCAGTAGACCTTACATGAAAGTTGTCTTCTAATCGGTAAACAAGCCCAAAGACTCAAAAGTAGAAGTAAACATTACTAAGCAGACTGCATTCAGTCGATTCGCAGATCTGGCAGTACCTATACTATAGACAAAACGGATGTCTAACGGCGATGAAACTCGCCATTCCAGGCACAGTGTCCTCACGACTTATCCTAGAAAGACTCATGTGGTAGGACAGTGCGAGGATAAACAAGCACACAATGCTATCGATTACCAAACGACCCAGAGAGTCCACGACTGTCCGCTCCACCTTGTTCCTTAGCGGACCACGAATTCTTCTCAAACTTCTTTTTTTGGGAGTTTATGAGTCAGGAACAACTCCCAATGAGTTACGCTTCAGTAACAAATTTCTTACGTTTACAGCTGATGCAATAATATATTGTACTTCACTGTGAACCGTAAAATCTCGAGGTTAAGAAAACTACGAGACGTGACATAGAAATGCTGGTACTTAAATCCTGCGTGCCCTCGGTATGGACTTCTTGGCAGGGGTTTAGGGTTTTGGCATGCAGCGGTAGGGCTCAATGTGACCCATCACTATTGTTCTTATTTCTCTTTAATGGCACTGCTAGTCCGCCCACCATGAGCTGACGATAATCTGACTACGAAGCGCTCGTTTGATCTTTGCTTTGATAGTTTCAGTGAAGATATATCAATCCGAGCTATCAAGGTCATAAACGACCAATATATGTAATAATGCTTCAGCCAGGGCGACAAGCATTCTCCTGGGCTGAGGACCATGAGTATGCCGGATATCTTGAGGTCTACGATAAGGCATACGTTAGCCCACATCTAAATGTGTATATCTTATGCATACGGTATGAGTAGGATGGTATACTAGTGATAAAGCATGGTAGGCTCAGCAATCGCGCTGAGATCCAGCGTTGGATTAACGATAGTAATCAATACCGACCATCTCAAAACGTAAAATTCAAGTTTCTCAGACCACTAGCTTGTGAGCAAACATCTTGGGATCCTTTTAGATTTGGGGTGTCTATTAGTGCAACGACTTTCGATCTGCTGAAAACAAAGTTTCACTTGTCGAATATGACACTACATGCTTTTTCGAATTACGGAGGAACCTGCTATAAGGTTTGTCTCCTACAGCAGGAGGCTGTGCTAAGAAGAGGCTTAGTAAGTAGTTCTGACCACGATGTTACGATTAGTGGCTGTTAATGAGAGTATAGACATTGTTGTCAAGGCGAACCAGAAACACAATATTGCTAACTACAGCCTGTCGTTATCCTATGATCTAAACAATCGCATGACTACAGCGTTACTCTATGGCAAATTCGTACTAGAAAAGCCAAAAGTGACCCCAGGCATAAAGCGAACAACTCAGCTGACGCAGTTGATAGCGAGAATAAGAGACATGATCAGCTTTCGAGCTCACCCTCTACAGCTACCTCTGGCTGTCCTAGTTAATCGTTTTGACAGGTTGACATTCTACACTACCGAGATGATCGACGCAGCTGTTCTTAATATAGAATATATCCTAGGGTATACCAACGCTGATCGTCTCGAACAGACCCAAGAGGACGCTTTATATCAAGCTAGAACGACACGAAGTACTAGCTTCTCCAGAGTAACCGGTAACCTAATCACAATGCTGACAGAGTGCATTTCCATAAGTCGATGATCTGCTTTCAGAGGTATTAGACTTTCTATTACCACATATCGAGTGATCAAACGCTTAGAGCAGTACTTCATCCTGACACTTTACTACATCAATCAGAAATAGAAAATTAGTGGCATACATGAGGTACAATATCAGTTCTGCTTCGCAATATATCATACAACTGAAGGCTAGCGCTCAAACACAACTAGATGTGGTATGAGTTTTGTGAATATACCGCAAATACTCGACGATGATACTGAACTCGCCATGTCTAGCTTTATAGTCTTATTGGACAACGAGTCGGGACAGTACTGCTATTAAAAGTCTTGCTTTTATTACTCTACTCTTTCTTCCTGCAACTGCTGTAGCGGTGAGAAATGAATAGTCTTAAATAACGAATGTTGCTGTGATTTTGCTGATGTATATATATAGTCAATTTCTAGTATGGACGTCTTTGAATGGCGCAGTACTTCCGGTATGCAGATATTTCCGGACTTTTGGTTGTACTGGGCAGTGGCTGTACTATTGATGATTTTGGTTCTACTAGGTTGGCTGGCCTGGTGGTAATGGGAAAGACGCGTCTACGATCGAAATCTGAGACATCATCTCGTCAATTAAGGATCACAGAATATAAAACACTAAGTCCAAATCGAAAGTAATGCCTGTAGTAGTGTTAGCGAATATCTGAACTAACCTAAATGTCTTCAAGGTATTCCAGTCTGTTTAGAATCGCGAAAGTCCTTGTGACGACTCCTGGTTCTACCCCAGTCTCTAAGCTGAGGTCAAAATGATTATTGTCGATATGTTGACTTAGTACGAGCCTACACAAGATATCTAGGATGCTAGCTCGTTGATGACCACATAAGCTGACGTCGAGGCTACTGGCAACGATGCGGAAATAGCATGCTATGAGATTAGTGCATCTTTTAATATCAAGGCGGTCACGACGTGTATAGTGATTCCATATTAAAGAACAGATGTCTAGATGATCCAGCGAAATTCTGAGGCAAGATATCAAGCTTTGAACCGAGTTTGAGGAATTGCATCGTAACCACTTAGCTCATGACGTTCGAGCGGCAGAAACCTCGTGAATGGAGAGAACGAAGGCTAAGAAGCCGTATAACCTACCAAGTACGCAATGTTGAAGAGGTGTAAGTGCTAATGAAGCAATTCGGTCGGTCTGGTGATGGGTATAGATACTTGAAGAGACTGTAGCTGAGATTAAAGAGGCAATTTTAGTCTGGTGAAGACGATGGGAGGCTATGGGGGACTGCGGTTAGGCGCGGGCTGATGATATATATACGATAGGAGATAGTGGAAGAAGGTGAACATACGTCAAAGTTCAGTGAATGATTTGATGTAGTTTTTGACTCGTCGTTGGAGGTCGAGAAATCAGGTCGCATGCGTTTTGGAAATAGGAGCGAAGAAAATACTGCATTTTCCTTTTACTCAAGATGTTTCAAAGAAAGACGTAGCGCGTGGTGCGTAACTTCGTCCTCTATGTAAGGCGCATCTTGACGAACTCATTTATTTAAGATCAATTTCTAGGAGGATTAGTACTCAGTTTAACTCAGCGAGAAGGTCCCTTGTTTGATACATATCTATACTGCTGTACTATTGTCTCGTTGATACCTCTGCAATCGTACCCATTCTTGTTCGTGAACGTTCCAAACGAGGTATACAATGATATATATAATATATGAAGTAGTGCAGGCAAAGTTTTTCCGTTCATACTAACATAGTGCAATAGGAAATATCTCTAACTTCGGCAAGTGTCAGGCTCGTTCATGTTGTGTAAGTACAAAACTGTCTTTTCCACATTGAAATTTATCTGGGGAGCATAAAGACAGCCGAAGTGACAATCATGGGCAATTCTAGTTCTGATCCATATGGGGTCCCGGCACCTCATGATTAAATCTAGGCGAAGCCTGGTATCACAAAGTCCTGAGACAGAGTGTACAGTTTAGAAGGGATCTTAAGGCTAATGGCAGATGAAATCACATTGAAATTCGCTGAGAGTAGATCTGATCCATGTGAATGTCAAATAGGGGCTTAATTCGGATGTGCTGGTAACAAAGCAGGCACTTTTGGCATTCGTTAACTAATCTAAGAACAAACTTATATCTCAGTACATTGTCATATTTCAGACCGTAACTAACACTACTACAGGATGTAGCACTTGTTCCAAGGATTATACATGTACCGGCACTGCAACAAGCTGTACATCCACCCATCCAGCATAGCTACTATAGGCTGCGGCATCTGCTTCAGAGTCAAGGTATAGGTAGTCATATGGCTCGGTTCCTAGTTGTAGGACGTCTTCAAGCGCATCATCAAGCGAGTAACTATCGAGCTCAAATGCACAGTTTGAGCCGATCTTGACCGAGGTGACATAACTCATCCCTGGCGAGTCCCTTGAGGTGAAGACAAGACCACTGGCCTCATGTGTATACTCTAAAGCAAATGCCACAAGATCTGTTCCGTTGATCTTCAATATTCAAACGTTTGCCGTGAACATTGCTATTATCGGTATCACATGGGCTGAAATAGACGCAAATAAACAGTCGAGAGTACAACGAGAAAAGGCCTAGAAGAAAGTGGCCACGGTTCTGGAAGCTCTAGTTTCATGGAATTTTAATGTTCAAAATCGCGGCGAATAATATCAGTGTCAAGTACCGCATACAACTTGCCACAAAACGGACGCTATAATTATGTATAGGTTTAGTATTTACATACAGCGGAACTTTAGCTGTATTGCTAAGTGACGGCTAGATCAATTCTATATGCCTCGTTCTGTAGTCATTAAGTTAGTAGTAGGAGATGTGGGGAAGTAGCATTCTGATTCATCTGTTCCACAGCTTTGACCGATGGTTGTCTATAGTTTATGATTACATTCAGAGCGAAGATTCTCGATGGTTAGTGCCACATCAGATACTGTGGACTGTACAGAAATGGTCTACAACGTCTTTCTTTATCCAGACAGCTTACTTCTAGACAACTTTACCAACGGTTTTAAGCGCTTACATGTATAGTGGTAACTCTTCAGCTTGAACTTTCGTTTCAGCGATCGGATTCCTTTAGAAATGAGCTGGCTGTATAACGCTTGTTACATTAGAGTCTGATTGATGTACTGATCTATTCTTCAACCCGCCAAGTGCGAGATCGATAAAGGAGAACGAACATTTCGCCCGCATACTCTAGTCGAGCATGCTTGTCTCGATTTGCTAAGACAAACATCCGATTAACCTAAACTTGCCCAAGGTACTATCTTTTTGAAAGAGTGACCTGGAGATACTGACCTCGGGCTTACCACACGTGATCATGGCCCTATAACCTGCAGATGCTGTGAACAAAAGCAGGCCTAGAACCGAGGTACGTTCAGATCGAGCTTAAGCGCCAAGTATGCTCGTCACCAGCTGAAAACAGCGCTAGAGCGACTCGTTGTCGCTATGAGTAGACACCAGAGGATTCCAATATACAAGCGATCTGTCAGATCAGTGCTAGCTCGGGACTTTTGGCAAATTGCAAGCAGCTTAGAGCATACAAGAAAGCAGCACATGGATTCCACTAGATTGTGCTAATGTCGTGGCTGGCACACTCTTATGAATTGTGTTGTGTATGAGAATGTCGCTAACAGACCTTAGAGAAGCTTAGTTCGCTAAGCAGCAAAAGGTAGTAGGGTACACGGCTTCATGTAATCATGAAAAACGGCTGTTTACCTAGCTAACATGGTAATCATTCTCCACACGGTTCCTGGAATGAGGTCCTTGGGGTAAAAGTCGGCACGTGTATATGCAACGCGGCACATTAGTGTCTACAGATAAGCTAGTCTTCTAAGCACAGCGCTAGTGATGTTTAAGTATCCGTGTATCTCTAAAGACTGTCTATAACGGCTGATCGGCTGAAAAGCTAAAAGAAAGGCTTCCGGATACTGGTTAGACCGACTAGACGATTCGATACCTGGACTAGTATTATGGCGGATTTTTGGAGACTTTATGTTATCTTTAGGTCTCTACTAGTGAAGTCCAAACTCTAATCTGGTACAGCCCCTGACCTCGTGGACAGTACAATGTCTGAAAGTGTGCAGGTAAACCCTATCTAGAAGGTTTGATCCTTGAAGCGCGGATCTCACGATTCTAGGACGATGGGTTATGTAAAACTCCCAGTCTCTATACCGGCATGAAATCATAATAAACACGCTCTGACAATAATGTAGACCCGAGACGTCTCTTTCACGAGTCGTCATCTTCCTCGTTACTGTCTACTAACATTATCGACGCCTCCTCCTCCAACTCGTCATTGGCATCATGCAGCACGCCGGAGGTCTCCTCTACCTCCACGCCATTCAGATCTAACGGATCCGGCGCAGCATCATAAAATCCACTCAAATCTGCATTCTTGCCCGGGACACCGACTCTAAATAACTCGGGCAAGTTCATCCTCGCACTTAGCCTTGTATGCGAACTCGACGCCTTTTCCCTGATCTTTCCGGCAGGAACCTTGTTGATATTACTATCCTTAATCATATCCCCCGCCGCCTTGAATTGCGTAAACATGCTTGGCTGCGTTGTTATGCATACGTGATTGTCTCCGCCGTGAATATTGCTGTACTTATTGCCACAGAAATCGTTAAGCACGTAGTCCATCGCCTCCATACGCCGCTCCATGCTAGCCTCATGGAGGAGGCGCTTGGCTCCACGGAGGGATACTGCGATTGCTTGGCTGCAGATGCCAGTTTTAGTATAGTCGTACAGACGCGTGTGCGGCGGGTGGTGGTTAATTAGACCGTTATACATGCCTAGCACGGTGTGTATATACGAGGGGTGGGAGACGGTGGTGTCGTTATATGAGTAGATAATGGGCTGGGACGCATTACGGCGACGTGCATTTGTGCCGCAGTGGCCGAGCCAGAGGATGTCCCAGTTGTCGCCATAAGGGGATGTGGTAGGTGGGACGGTCTGGGGGAGGTCGTTAAGGGGAACCTCGAAGTTCTCAGGCATAGTATACGGTGCTGTTCGAGGCTGAACGAGAAAACGAGAGGCAGAGGCGAATGCGTCGAGTTCCATGTAGACACGAACATCAAAATCGGCGTCGTCTTCGAGAATTAAGGCTGAGTTGATGTTATGATGAACCATGCTAGGGTGAATGTTATAGCTGATGTAGATGATATAGGGACAATGACTAGTGCTTACTGTTGTAGGATGTTCATGTTCGACCGCCAATCACCCTTACCACCGTCTTTGATTCTATCGGCACCATCTGGCAAACCTTTGAGGCTAATGTCGGAACCAATGACACCTTCGACAAAGTCAAGCTTCATTCTCATTGCAGAGCCAATTAAAGTCAATGCATCGCGTTGGTCGTACCGCGCAAGCATGTTGATGTCAAAGATCTTCTCGAACTGTAGAAGGCGAGGTCAGCTGACTGAGTTACCGAGATGTTCTAGCGAGCACTAACTCCTAGTGTCTCGTTGTAGACACTCTCCTCAAAACTATAGCTCTTTGTGTTTGTCCTTGACGATGGAGTTAACGTCGACGAGAACCATTGAAGAGAATGTATTGATGGTGCATAGCTGGCTATAGCAATGAGCGATATCAATGCCACGAGGCAAGTAGCAAGTAACGTAACAAATAGCCTCAACAACCACGTCGACCTAGTAGCATCTCTTGACTGGTATTCCTTACTTCTATCTTGTATCGGCATAGGAAGCAGTGACTCGTATTTGCGTGATATTCCACAGAGCCATGCTGGCAGCAGCGAAGTCGACAATAGTGAGGATGAAGATAGCCAGTTCACCTTCTTATTGCTCTGGACGAGAGAGTATCCATCACCATGCAAAGATTGTCTGCTCTCCTCTATCAGACTTTTGTCCTCATCCTTCGAGTGTATACTCTGTAGATCCACTGATTCTCTTGGTGACGATGTTGACATGCCGATAACTGAATTGAACCTCGAATCTTAGCTCGTAGCAGAATTTTGGAGAGATTGCGCTGTTCGCAGCTAGGAGGAATAGGAATACGGAGACATAGTTTGCATATCACTAAGGCGCTTTTCTTGTGGCAGGGGGAGTTTAATATTGAAGAGATGCGCTACGTAATTCATGTACCTCGCCTTTTGCGGCAAGTTGACCATGGAAGCGATGTCGAGAACATTGCCTTGGCTAATTTTGTACATCTTGTACATGTATGTATCTTGCCAAGTCTCCTCAACCGTTCGCCTTTTAGGTATTAGCATCAGCTACACGCGATACATTCAAATCTAGTAACTCGGTTGCTTGACTGAGTCCTGCTACCAGTCTGAGCCAGCGCTTGACGTGTTCCTGCCATCCAAAGTTCCGGGTTTGTGCTAGCCTGAACTGAAGACTTTGTGGCTTGGCTTTCCGACCATAAGCGCAAATTTCCGTGCCAGCTTAGCCTAACAAGTTGAACCGGTATCAAAGATGTGGATGGTTGATCGAGGGTTCAATTGCTCTACTAATTCAAGTCTAGGAGGAGCTTTGTGACTATCTTGGATGCCTAAAGACGACGCGAACCAGCAAAAACGTACATGCATTACCTGCCCTTATCAACAGCTCGACGCTGCGAGCGTTCAGCTTCTGTGATTTTGCTTGCTTGCCAGAAGCAAGAGAGAAGTGACGATTTAAGCTTTGAACACTTGGTCCTTTTTGTGGCCCTCACCGCCTTCCAACATACAACAAACAAGCGAGCAGACCACAACAAGACTACGGTCGATGTAAATCCTGGCTTTCAACTTAAGATGCGGTCTATTAGTCAGTCATGGACGTGAATATATGCCACTTGTAGTCGCTTCGGGCTTAGGTGTTGCACAGCAGAAAGATGTAAGGTGTGATGACATGGCAAGAGATACAAGTACCACAGTACTCTCCAACTGCTGATTATCCTCGCTCACTATTTCTTAATCATCCCGCTCTCCGCGGTCCCCAACACAACCCTTGACTTTTTATTATCTCAATTCAGTCGCAGAGTGCCTAGTGCGGGGTCATCGTCGGCCTTTTTGTTAGCGTGGACTAGGCAGATACGATAATTCTTTCCGCGATTGTTAGGCGAATAAGTTTCGGCACACGTAAGACGACTGCCTTGGTCTCCTATCGATCAGCTGGAGTGTATAGAAGGCAAAATCATTGAGTGCACATTTGAGATGAGATGAGCTAAAGCCATATGCTACATCGAGACCCTTCAAGCCAGAAGTCAGCCTTCTTAGCATGCGTATGGAGTAAGTGAATTAGGAAGTATCATTAGCCTTTGAGACTCGGATCTAATCATATACATCTATATCCTACATTTCGAGACAAGATCACAATCGATACTGCCTCGTGAAAGTCAAGCAGAACGTTAATTTACGGCTGACATCTATCATTCATATGTTTGAATTGTAGCTTGTATTTATGAGACTATGCGGTAGTGCGGTCATCGGAGATG
>Ga0160429_1000757_pt1 | contig 21951 bp, 16 predicted proteins | sample SolpanmetagenomR_FD_108199 | JGI IMG/M metagenome (GOLD analysis project Ga0160429, IMG submission 108199) | Solar panel surface microbial communities from Lawrence Berkeley National Laboratory, California, USA - R | ecosystem: Engineered > Built environment > Solar panel > Unclassified ...
GCACAAGGTCTTATGATTCACAACCGTCGTCTTAAGGTCGGATGGGGCAAGCACTCTGGTGCGTTGCCTCCAGCCATAGCTCTTGCTGTTAGTGGTGGTGCTTCACGAAATGTTTACATTGGCAATATTGATGAAACCTGGACAGAGGAGAAATTGAGACAAGACTTTACAGAATTTGGTGAAACTGAGCTGATCAACACCTTGAGAGAAAAGAGCTGTGCTTTCGTGAACTTTACCAACATTGCAAATGCCATCAAAGCGATTGAAGCCATCAAGCAGAAAGAGGAGTACAAGCGTTTCAAGGTTAACTTTGGAAAAGACCGATGTGGCAATGCACCTCGACAAATGCATCAAAACCATCAAGACAATTACCAGCAGTCTCCCATGTCAGGTCAGCACGATGGCATGATATCTCCCCCTCCGAATGGTTCGTTCCCACAAAGTCATGGCAGTCAAGGCCGTCAAAGCACTTCTCCTACTCATCAAGCCTTTGCTCAAGGACGCCAACCAATGTACAATACCAATGGCAACAGGAACTCTATCAGTATGTACTACAACCAAGTGCCGAACCAGTCTCAACAACAGCAACAACAGCAGCAATCTTTCGGCCCTATCTCACCTGCCTATGGACCTACTCAGTACCAGCAAAACAACTACTCATCACACAACATCAGCTTCCAGCGCAACGGTAGCATCGACTCGCCGCAGCAACCTCAAGGACACTATACGAGCCATGCTAGCAGCAACAGCTTCAGCGCTAATGGCTTTCAACCTAAATCAAACGGCGTGACTACTGTTGGTGGTCTTCTGGCACCTGCGGCGCTAAACTCCAAGCACTCTCGTGCTATTAGCTTGCCAGCATTCTCGCAAGCACCATTCGGCCTGCCGCAACCAACACAGCAAGGCAATAACAAGAGCCCAACGTATGGCGGGTTCGCAACTGGCCTTGGCCTGGGTAATGGAGGTTTCGGACTTGCCATTCAAGGCGACAATGCTCTTCCCCGTTGGGCAGAGGAGGATGTCCACGGCTAGGAGTATGACATCAGCATTTTCGCATCTGTATCATCAGCATTTTGGATATTGTGGACAAAAAATAATTGGCGTTCTACTGGGCTGTTATTTATCGGTTCCCCTTCTTGTATCAACTCATTCACTGGTATAGGCCTCTGTGAGGTCGCACTTTATTGTGCTATTGGTTTCCTTGGAAATGCTTTCTACCTATACCCATTCTCTAAGGCTGTGGGGAGGGTGTGGCGGGCGTCTTGTTAGGGGGAAGGGTGTAGTGTAGTGTCTGTGCTAAAAGGATGTGTGGTATTGCTGGTGTTGACGAGGAAGGATTATGAATGTGTCATATAGCATGAAAGCATTCTCATGTTCCTCTGGAGTGATTTTATCTTGATTATTTGCATTTCGTCTGCCTGAGCTTTGTTCAGTGGTGGCATCTATAATATACTGAGATGCTCTGAAACTACATGCATGTGATGCTTTTGTAGCATATAGTCATATCTCTCCTCTTGTACTATCCACGAAGAAACGAAGTCTCTTTCTTGTATATCCCTACTTCTGGACCAGATGATCTAATCATCGTCACGCATTCGTCTTCAAAATTTCGCATATTCATCTTCGAATCTCTGCCACATCCATCTCACTTCACATCATTTCCCTCACTCCATCTCCATAACTTAGCACTCTCCTTCTCCATCCCTCAATTAATACCCCTCCTCTCACTCTCCGCCCAGAACACAACCAACCTCCAAACCTTCCTCACCAACCCCTCCGCCTCCTCCCCCTCCAACGCCCCGCCCAACTCCTCAACCAACTCCCTCGGCCCCTTCCTACTCTTCAACCCCTGCTCCACAAGCTCAACAAGCATGTCCTCTTGAACTCCAAGGTACTCAACAACCTTCTTCTCCACAAAGGGGCGAACATGCTCTTCCAGCATTTCCTCTGTGACGTGGTCCCATGGCACAGGAAACGCGAAGAGCGAGGTCGGAGAGGTGGGGATTTCGGAGGCGAGGGCGCGGCGGGCGGCGTCGCGGTCGTTGGAGGAGAGGTTGGTGGTCAGAGGGGCGAGGGGCGTGAGGGGGATTAGTTTGCGGGGTTTGGAGGGGGCGGAAGGGTCGAAAGAGGAGTCGTCGAGGAGGTCTTCTGCATCGGCGAGGGCGGAGCGGCGGGGATTGAAGGGCTGGGCTGCTGTTGCTGTGGTTGATGCGGCGGTTTTCTGGGTCAGTGCTGCGCCGAGGGACATTTTGAAGCGCGGTTGACTGCTGGGCTGTTGTGAGGGAGGTGCGGTGGTAGTGTTGCCACTACGGTGTGTATCCATTTGAGCAAGGAATTGGTCTGCCTGGCTGATTTCTCTGTTCCGGCGCTCATTCGCACGCAATGCATCGCGTTCTTCGCGCGCACGGTCGAGGTTGTCTGCATCTGCTTCGCGGGCTTTGAAAGCAGCGCGGTGCTTGACCCATGCACTACGACTGATGTAGTACTCCTCCGTGCCTTTGGCGGCTTCGACTTCGTCGTCCCATTCTTTGAGGCGGACGGCCATGCTCTTCTTGAGCTTGGCGATGCGGTCGGCTTCGGCGGCATTGCGGTGGGCTTCGCGTTCGAGGGCGCTGGCACGGTGTTTTTCGCGGCGGAGCAGGGCTTCTTCTTTGGCAGGGAAGTGTTCATCGGCCTTTGCGCGGAGACGGCTTTGGCGCCGGGATTCGAGTTCGCTGTCGGAAGCTGAGGTGTCGTCGTCGGAGGGGTGGTTGTCATTGGTGAAGGCGACGCCGTTGCGGTAGTCGGAGGGGAGTTGCGCGCCTGTGTAGCCTCGAGGCCCTAAGGGCGCGCCGCGTGGACCTGAAGGGATGGTAGGGGAGCCTGCGCGTTGCTGGGTTGGTGCGTTCCATCTTCGACTTTCTTCTTCTTCTAGTTCGAGACGGCGTAGGTCGCGCTTGTTGCTGCGGTCTCTGAAGGCGGCGATTTCTTTCAGTACAGATTCGCGCATCTCAACTGGGATTTCTGATAGTTCGTCTTCTGTGGTAGCTGTAGCTGCGCTTGCACCCGGCAAACCAGGCATTCCTTCGAAATTGAAGACTCCATTGCCCATCATTCCGTCGCCATTCATATTTTCTTCGCTCTGTGGTGCCCTTCTTAAACTGGCTAGCACACTCTGAAGTTCTTCTTTCGCTTGATCGATCCTGAACTGTGCTTCTGCTGGATCTCTTAGTGATCCTCGTCCACGCCATTCTTCAATGTACTTTTTCGAGTTCTCGTCCACGACAACGTTCAGCGTCTTCATTTCTGGTTCTGCGTCTTCCTCATCAACTTCGTCTTTGACATTCTCTCCCTTGAGATCAGGGTCTGCATCCTCCATTTTCACGTCACCGTCTCCGTCTACATCCTCCCTTTTCACATCGTCACCATCTTGCTCTACCTTAATGGCTTCTTCTTTGACCTTCTGCTGTGCGAGACGTCTCTCTTCCCTTTTCGCTTCCTCTTGAGCAGTAGGACGCTTCACCGGTACCACGACTTCCTGATATATTTCAGCCGCAACCGCTAGACTGTCCGCATCTTCGAACTCTGCGAATCCAAATCTGCAAGGCTTATTCTCCGCGTCAATAGCTCTCGTCCACTTTCTGAATCCTCCTGCACAACTCAATATGCTTTGCATGTCATTATCCGTCAACGCTTCCGTAATGTTTCCAACGAATATCGTCCTCATGACTTCCTCTCGAGTAGATGGTACGAGAACCATGTTGTTGTTCATGCGACCTCCTCCATCACGGTTGTCAAATCCCAGACCTTGCCCTCGCCTTCCCATGTCTTGCGGACCATTGCGATCTCTTTGATAGCCACCACCACGCTGATCGTGGCCGCCCATACCTCCTCGTGATGCGTTGAAACCCATGCTTGGTGGTTGTTGGAAAGTCGATTGCGGAGCTTGGAACATGCCTGGCGGAGGTCCTTGAGCTGGAGCGCTGTATGCGCCTGGTGGTCCTGTTTGATGACTGTCAGTGTCGCAGCATAGCAGTAAAGTTTACTTCCTGCTTACCTTGATAGTTGTACATGTTTCAGTTTTCTAAGAGCTTAGCTGAGGAGAAAGGATTCGCTTAAACACGACACATACACTTTCACACATGCAAGACAGAAGGCAAGGCAAGGCAGTGAGCGAGGAGCAGTAGTCGAGGAAAGGAAGGGCGCTGGCAGGACAAGAAAGGATGAGACGAAGTGATTAAACAAGTCGCAAAGGTGTTTCAAGTTTGAGGGTCCAATTGCCAAGCTTGAAAATCGAATCACCAATGCACCGAAAGTCTTACTGAAAGCACAACATCTACACAGCCGTCTCGCCCTCAGATGGACGTACGAAAGCCACTAACCATGGTGTGGTGCACCGCATCCGCCGCAACTAGATGTCAAGCAAGAATCATACCAAGATCAACAATACAGCACACAAGACTTCTCTCCACCACAGCTACACGACGAGCAGGTCCAGGATCTGAAGCCTCCAAGCAGGACCGAAGAGACGTCGCTGCCTCCAATCCAAACCCCACATCCCTCCACCACCGCTTCAACAATGAGCAAGAAAAACAACGAGCAAGTCCACAACCCGGCCACAATCTTTCCGGAAACACCAACTACACCTCACCAGCACCCCCAGAAACACAGCAATCCCGACCAGCATCCTCACCCATCCGCACCGCTCTAGGAAACCGTAATCGCACTGGGTCAGCATCCACTTCCACCAACAACCTGCTCTCCCGCTTCGACAACGACTCCTCTCTCGACTTTCTAACACAACCCTCCACCCGCTCGCCTCGACCAAACACATCCCGAGAAGCACGCCCCTCCGCTCCCAAACCAACCGGCAGTCTCGCCGACGACCTCCAAAAAATGATCCAGCAAATGCGGCACTCCAAGAACGATGGCAGCAAGCCCAGCGACGGCCGCTTCGACACATCCGGCATGCTCTCACCACAACGTCCTGACGGGTACGATCCGCTAGAAGCCATGAAAGGTTTTAGCTTGAGGACGCAACCTGCACCTGTTGATACTTCACCGCCTCCGTTTCGAATTGGACCTAGTTTGGGGCGGACGGTGTTGGTGAAGCCGGAGGCGAATATGGATTTGGCGAGGGCGTTTAGGAGTCTGGATATGAAGTGTAATGCGAATAGCATTAAGAGGGATTTTAATAAGCAGAGGTTTCATGAGAGAGGCGGGACGAAACGGAAGAGGTTGGCGTCGGAGAGGTGGAGGAGAAGGTTTAAGGAGGCTTTTAAGGCGACGATTAGGAGAGTGCAGGATATGAGGAGGAAGGGATGGTAAGGATGTAGATTTGGTGTTGTCTATATGTATTTCGGAGCACGACACACGACACATATGTCAGAGTTGTACATTCATACATAGCATTTACCAGCACTAACACTTCAACATGCTTGGATTGTGATTAGCATTTAGCGCAGCATTCCATGAGCACATGTACAATGTATCAATGCCCGTATTCCAGATGAACATGCATGTTATTGTGATAGCTTCCATTATTACAGAGTTTGCTTAATCCGACCAATTTATTCCACGTATAACTCTTCCATCCCAGCCAACACCATTCGTAGTCAACTGATCTTGGACTGCCCGAACAGAGGACCGGAAAAGAAGCCGCCTAAAGTATCCTCCTCCAATGCCCTGTACCATAAATCCATGGATATGCTGATGTGTAGTACGCCCCTAAAAGAATCAAAATTTTGTAACATTCACCGCGTGACCCAGGTTCGAAGACAATGTCGATGAAGAAGAGAAGATGGATGTACACCGGTATGTGTACGGTGAGGTTGGATATAAGGTGTCTATGTGCGTGAGAAGATGTTCACATGACTGAGCAGCAGCCAGATGATTGTGGTGGTGCATATGGGTCGTCGCGCTTGTCGATCTAGAAATAGGCATTATTAGCATGACGAAGCGCTCGAGCGTCTGAACAGAACATACAGATCCCCACTTCGAGGGTACCATAAAGTCTTTCGGCTCCTTGTCTGTGAAATCAATGAGGCTGCGCGGTCGATCAGTACAATATACCAATCGATACAGGTCTGTGGGACTGTGCTTACTCCGCAGCAGCTTGCGTGACCGGAATTCTTCTCCTATCCAGATCTTCCTTCAGTCTAAGGTTGAGTTCTTGCAGTCTTCGTAATTTGAGCTCGGCCATTGTCTGTTTCTTGCTACGTCCGTCGCCGCTTCCGCGCATCTCATATGACGCTGTTGTTGAGTTCATGATGAAGAATTGCTGTGCAAGAGGTGCGGAAGTTCTGTTCAGCTATGCAGCTGGTGCTTGGTTGTTGCGCTGTCTACCAGGTGTGGCTGTTCTGTGGCTGGAGTTACGAGAAGCTTGCACAATATGCGATAGACTGTTGGTGACTGAACAACACGTTCTGTATGTGTCGTTGTTGATTAACGGAATGCGGTCACAGCATGGAAGAAACGAGTGGTTCGGGGAAGGACAAAGCAGGCAGTTGGTCGGAGGTTGAAGGTGGTGGTTGTTGAAGATGAAGCTGCCCAGAGAGCAACGGCCAATTCGTGCCCTCGCTTGCATTAAACGAGGTCAGCCTTAAGGCCTAGCTGAATAAGGAGATTGATGATCGTGGCATCGGACGACCACTATCACCTCAATCTGCGTGGCAGATGCAGGAGCCTGCTACTTTTTGGGAAGGGAGTGTAGTTGATCTATATCGCACACGGTCCCGTGAATTTGACCAAAGCATGTTATAATATCCCTGCAAGTACGCGCATTGGCTTCCCACCACGCAGCTAGTGTGACACTTGCACCACCCCACTAGAGTTTGGAGGAAAGTGAGAAAAGGGGTTTTTGTTTTTGGAAAATTGATCCGTCATATTGTGCGCCGTGCCATCTTGCTGTCGATTCACTTCACTTTTAACCAACGTCGTTATCTCGACTCATTCAACTCGTCTACCTGGTATAGTTTCAGGTAGCACATACATAACTCGCCGCCCAGCATGGCTTCACGCGGTCAAGCACGTCCTGAGAATGTTCTCAAGCGTGCACAAGAGCTTATGGGCGTAGGCCAGTCAAACGCAGCACTGTCACTCCTCCACGAACATGTCACGTCAAAGCGCACACGAAACAGTCCCATCGCTTCCCTCGAGCCGGTTATGCTCCTCTTTGTTGAACTATGCGTGGAATTAAGAAAAGGCAAAGCTGCAAAGGACGGACTATACTCATACAAGAACACCGCACAAAACACAAATATTGGCACGATTGAGGTATGCTGAAAGAACGAATTGACGGAAATGCAGAGATGGTTGCTAAGAAATGCGTAGCTTGTTCTAAAGAAGTTCATCGAGCTTTCAGAGCAAAAAGTCACAGAAGCTCAGGCAAAGTCGGATGAGGTTCAGACTGCTCAAGAATCAACCACAGCAACACAGAGTATCGACGATCTTGAAGCAAGTGAGACACCCGAATCGATCCTTCTTTCAACAGTTTCTGGAGAACAATCAAAAGACAGGACGGATCGCGCAATTGTCACTCCATGGTTGAAGTTCTTGTGGGAGACATACAGGACTGTTCTTGACATCTTGAAGAACAACGCTCGCCTGGAAATACTATACCAATCTACTGCACACCAAGCCTTCTCCTTCTGCCAAAGATATACCAGAAAGACTGAGTTCAGGAGACTGTGCGAGCTGCTCCGCAATCATCTGCAAAATGCTGCCAAGTATCAGTCACAGCCTCACTCCATCAACTTGAGCGACCCAGACACCCTTCAGCGACATCTTGACACACGTTTCCAGCAGCTGAACGTGGCTGTAGAGCTTGAGCTCTGGCAGGAGGCCTTCCGCAGTGTCGAGGACATCCACACCCTGCTCAACCTCAGCAAACGTCCTGCCAAGCCAGTCATGATGGCCAACTACTTCGAGAAGCTGTCGACCATCTTCCTCGTCAGTGACAACTATCTCTTCCACGCAGCCGCTTACAACCGATACTTCAACCTCCTACGCAGCTCCGCTGCTGCTGTTGCTGCGGGTCAAGCAAGCAAGAAGGACAGCCCTGCAGTCACAGAAGCCGACATCACGAAGAATGCCTCCTTTGTCATTCTTGCCGCACTTTCTATCCCTGTCATCAGCACTTCTAGGTCTCGTGGCGCTCTTGCAGATATCGATGAGGCTAGAAAGAACAAGCACCAACGTCTTACAAACTTGCTTGGCATGTCACAAGCCCCTACTCGTGCTGCACTATTCAAGGAGATTCAGGCACGTGGCTTGCTTAAGCGTGCTCGTCCCGAAATCCGCGACTTGTATAACATCCTCGAGGTCGACTTCCACCCTCTTTCCATCTGCAAGAAAATCTCACCTATTCTTGCTCAGATTGGTTCCGACCCTGAGCTTGGCAAATACGTCGTTCCTTTGCAACAGGTTATTCTCACCCGCCTATTCCAGCAATTGTCACAAGTTTACGAATCCGTTGAGCTCAAGTATGTTATGGGTCTCGCTCAGTTCCCCGAGCCATTCCAGGTTTCTAGCAGCATGATTGAGAAGTTCATCATGAACGGTTGCAAGAAGGGCGATTTGGCGATCCGCATTGATCACGCTACAGGAGTACTGACTTTCGACAACGATGTCTTCTCCGCTGCAAAGGCACTACACCCAGGATCTGGTGCTGGATCGGCTGAGACTGAAGTCACCGCTGTTCAACGTTTGCAGATCACGCCCGCAGAGATCGTCCGTTCTCAGCTTACCAGGCTGGCAAAGACCCTTTATGTCACTTGTCAATACGTCGATACTGCGTTTGTTGAGGACCAGCGTAAGTCGCGAGCTGCTGCTCTTGAGCGTGCCGAGTCTGGTATGGGACAGGAACATGCTGCGATCTTGGAGCGTCGTCAGACTATTGAACGCCGCAAGCAGACAGCAGCCTCCGCAGCCGCACAGAAGGCTAAGGAAGAAGAGACTCGCAAGCGTATGAAGCTCCAGGAGGCTCAAGCAGCCGAAACCGAGCGTCGCAAGCGTGACGAGCTTGAACGTGAGCAACGTCGACAAAAGGAAGAGGTACGCAAAGTGCAGCAGGCCGAGCTCGTGCAACAACTTGAAGAACTCAAGAAGAGCGACGCCAAGGTCGATCTTACTGGCGTGGACCTTGAAGACCTCGACACCACCAAGATCCGTATCCTGAAGGTTCAGGCTCTCGAGAAGGAGAAGAATAAGGTCAATGAGCAACTCCGCATCACAGCTAAGCGCATTGATCATCTCGAACGTGCTTTCCGCCAAGAAGAGATCAAGCATCTTCCTGAAGATTTCGAAAGGCAAAGGAAGCGCGACCTCGAAGAGTACGAGAAAACGAAGGAAGAGACACTTCGTGACGCCGAGCAGAAGCATAAGGATGACGTTGCGCTCAAGAACAGGCTGTCTCGTCTTGTTACGCCGTATGAGGAGTTCACAAGGCAGGTCCGTGGCTCAAGGGCTGCTGACTTTGAGAAGCGTCGTAAGACTGCTGAGCGTGAGTATGAGGAGAAGAAGGCTGCACGTATCCGTGAGCACCGTCAAAGGAAACAGCGCGAGCGTGAAGAGGCTGTTGCTCGTGAGCGTGCTGAAAGAGAAGAGCAAGAACGTCTTGAGCGTGAGGCTGAAGAAAAGGCGGCTGCGGAGGAGGAGAAGAGGGCGAGGTTGGCAGAGGAGAAGGTGCAACGCGACGAAGACAGAAGGTTAGCGCACTCCCATCATTCGTTCTTGAGCCTACAGCTAACTCCGACAACAGGAAACGACAAGAAGCAGCAGAGAAGCAGATGCAACGCGAAGAAGAAGCTCTAGCTCGACGTGCGGCAGAGAAGAAGACCGGAGGCAGGCCTATTGAGCGTCCCACAGAGCCTTCGCCTGCTGCTGGTGAACGACCGAAGCTTAACCTCACTCCACGCAATGCTGCTGGTGGTGGTACTGCTGGTGGGTGGCGTGAACGTGAGATGGCCAGGCTTGCTGCCCAAGCTACAGATGCTCCTGCCCAGGCACCTGCTCCTGGTGCTGCTCCAGAACCCGATGTCCCCGCCGCAAGCAGATCCGGATCTGGCTACCTCCCTCCTGCTCTACGTGCTGCTCGTGGAGGGGCCGACGCGCCACGTACTGAGAGTCCTCGTTCTGAAGCGCCTCGTTCTGAGACACCTCGTGGCGAATCTGCAGCGGATGGCGCTCCCTCCGGCGACCGATGGCGACCCGCTGGTGCTCGTCCTGGCGCAAGAGATGAGAATGCACCTCGCTACTCTAGCTCTCGAGCTGTTCCACAGCGTGGTGCTTTTGCTGATAGGACTGCATCGCCTGCTGATGGGCCCAAGGAAGGACGCTCGTTCTCCGGTAGAGGAGACGCACCACCTGCTAGGAACGAGTCTCCAGCTCAGAACGGTGCACCTGCTGGCGGTCGATATGTTCCTGGCGCCTTCCGCAAGGCCAGGGGAGACGGACAGTAGGGTTCTGATGAAGTGTAAGATGATTACGGCATTGCATTTCATTTGGCGTTTGACTTGGCTAAAAAGATGGGAGGGCATGGTATATCATCGTAGCTCGATGACAATGAGTGAGAGTGTACTGTAGCAATGAATGACAAAGTAATTTGACGTCTGACTACATTCTTATATTTACGTACGCATCGTTGTCTTCGTTGTTACATGTACAATAAAATAAATAGCATGGCTGGCTCGGTCGCTGCTAATCCGCTCAGTGTCCATCCCTTGGCACACTGGCGTCGTGTTTCATATCGCGTTTCATTTGCCTTACATGCTAAGTGCCTTCATGATCCACAATTTGACGCTCAGATTCGACCTTACTCGACTCGATTCTGTATACAAAGACATCGTAATGCATTGCACCTTTCTATGTAGTAAAGTACTGAGACCATGAGCTCCTCAGCATCCCGGACTCAGTCCAGTTCCCGCGCTGCCACGACTGCCCTGCGGCCAAGGACGAAACGATTCATCACAGGTCTCGAAGATCTGTCGCCTGAAGCGAGCATCAATGGCAACCCAACGAGTATAAATTCCACTCCATACGACACGCCATACGAGTCGAGGCTCCCCTCGCCTTTACCGAGCAAGCATCCCTCACGTACATCCTCACGAAACCCATCACGAAATCGAGCATCAAGAAACACCCTCAACGCTGGCTTTGCGCGCGAGAGCAGTGACTTGGCCTCGTCCTTGTCAGGCTTTTGGGGGAAATCATGGACGAACTTGCAGGGACTGGCATCCACCGTGCTAGGAAGTGATGCTGTCGAACCTATAAAGGATAATATCAAGATACCGACGCGGAACAAGCGCACAGTCGACGTCAACGGGGCCAAGCAATGGGGGACTTCAATGTCTAGGCAGACAAGTGAGCCCGGTACTGGATCACAAGAGCAAAGGAAGGCGTTGGTCATTGCAAAGAAACGGGAGGAACTATTAAAGAGGGTGGATAGTGATCAATATCTAAGTACGAAATCGCAGTACAAGAGGAGGACTTCAGATGAGTTTGAATCCATTTCTGCACCACCTGGGCAAGCTGAAGAAAGAGATGCGCTGGTCTACATTTACAATGTCCAACCAACGGATACACTCCCTGGTATATCGATCAAGTTCAACTGTCCACTTCCTACCATAAAGAAGGCCAATCGATTATGGTCTAACGATGTCATGGTTTCGCGAAAGACATTGCTGATACCTGTAGAAGCGTGTAACGTCAAAGGTCGTCGTGTTGCAGGTCCAGAACAGAAAGGCATGGACTTCCTGTCTGACCTCTCTGAAACACATGACCGTCGTAGCTCAGAAGCCACCATCACGCCTACAACACTTCAATCACATACTATGACAAGCATTGATCTAGCTTCTTCAACCACACACCCACAGACCGATGAGCCGTGGACACACGACTCTTGGATCCTCCTTTCCGCTCATCCCACAGCCATCGAAATCGCACGCATGTCCCGTCGCGATCTTGGTTTCTTCCCCCGAGCTCGGCGGAAGTCAAATGCCAACTCTTCTTACTCCGATCTCGACACACCTTCCGAATCCTTCGACCTGCCGCGGCCACCTTCAATCATAATATCAGACACGGCTACCACTCAACCCATAACGAAACATAAATCTCGTCGTTCTTCCAGCTCCCATGCCTTTGCGCCGAAGATGATCGGACCTGGCGGTGTAGGCACACTAGTTGGTAAAGGACCTAGTGCTCCCGGGCCTGGGGAAGACAAGTTGAGCAAAGCATTCCAGCGCGCCTTGCCCAAATTCGCAAACCCAGGACAGCCTGTTTTCGACGAAACACTCGAGCCCGAATACACTTCTGGCACGCTGACCCCTACATCTCATGCTTTCGAAAACGTGGGCAGTACACTCGAAGGGTGGGTGCGAAAAATGGCCGACCGTGCAGCTAAAGTGGTGGAGCCGCCTAGTCCGAATTTGAAGCTTGGGAGGCAGACTGGAATACGGCATGGAGGCATGGGAGACTTGATTGAACTCGAGGATGCGTTTGAGTTGGGTGGTCATGCCGGAGATGAGGGCGATGTGCTGCCTGATCCGGATGCATTCGCGGCTTTTGAGGATGATGAACCAGCGAGAGGAAGGGAGAGGGGGAGTAGGCGGGTGGGCAGTACGGCTCTCCAGGATGCGGGTGCTGCGGGACTAACTGTGAGAAGTGCGATGGCGGCGGCGAGGAAGAAGGGCGATTGAGCTGTTACTATCAGGCGCTGTAGTTGGCGCTGGTTGAGGGTCTGTCGTTCTCAGCGACGTGTCTTCGTATCGAGATACTCCTGCCGAAATACCGTCGACTCGTATCAAGGCGGCTGGGGTTACTTGAGCAAGCAGCCCATACCATTCGAACTGTGCTAATCTTAGCACTGAGCTGGACTAATCGAAAAAGCAAAACATCCGCGTAATAGAAACACACAAGCACCGTCCTGCGAGCTAGGTGTGCAGCAAAGGCAGGCCTTTTGGCCGAGTAGGATGAACCTACGTCAGAATAAACCTGGAAAGCAGCGAGTTTCGCGTGACACACAAAGAGACCAAGAGCACTCGTCGTGGCACACATATATTACTGTTATCATGATATGAGAGAATTATTTAGACTAATCAAGAGGAGTGCATCTTTAATTCGAGGGAATTATCTGCGTGAACCGGAAAATGTATTTGTGCTGGTACATGTTGTTATACTGTAGCATGCATCCCACAACAAAACAAACATCCTCTTGCCATCGGAGTATGCTGCTGTTTTATCTAACCATCAAAGCACACAAACCAAAACTATCGTTTCATGACAATAACCTTAAACCTGAATCACCTACCACAATGCACTCCTTCACCTTCATCGTCACTGCTGTGCTCGTCTTAATGACAGCCGCTGCGCCATTAGCCTACGCCGACGTTATAATCTTGACTGAGACGAAAGGCGGGCTCGTCAAGATACACCATGTCATTAATAGTTATTTGGTCGTTTTTACAGCTGTAAGTGTTCTCACTGCACACGTTTCAGATAGTTACTTATTAATCTAGGCATTAATCGCCTGTATCGCCTCCTCTCGTGTAACTAAGGTTGTCGCTATTATCTGGCGACCGGATCTCTTGCTCGCAGATGGTGCAAGATCTCAGCTACAACTGGACACATGTATAGTTCAGCAGTCATCTTCACAACCTAGGATACAGCTGAATTCGTACTTTGATAGACACCTATCCCAGGCCCTACCTTATTGAAAGTGCGTAGGGTGGAGGGGTTCTAGCTGATACTAACGTACTCCAGCACTCCTCACACTAGGTTTTAGGAGAGTAGTATCGAAATGGGATATCGACATCTGAACTGGAGTAGGTATGTGGTACAAATGTCAACGTGTGACTTAAATTCTCAGCGGAGGGCAGATCCACTTTGAGGATGAAACCTGAAACCGAGAATGAGGCCCACAATACAATACCTCTGTTCAGGTTTGTGATTTGTTGATATTGTCAGGATGTTACCTCCTTACGATAGCGGCTTAGCAGACTAGAGTCAGCCCTGGAATCCTTGTCTTCGTTTGTCCTTTTCAGCTTCTTGGCCCAGATTCTGCGGTCCGGTCAATAACTGCCTCCAATTTTGAGGACAGGCACCTGTCGTTCCGAAGAGTGGTTGGATGTATCTTCTCGGGGAATTTCATCTGCTTCTGACCATCAAGACGACAGGTCTCCTTCATGTTTCCAACCCAATAGCCTTTCCGCCTTCCTCGTATCCCAGAACCCTCGTCTTTCATGCCCTTCCGTCCACCAACCCTCCTTAATCTCGGTCCCCGGCCAGTGCTTTCTCAACAGCTCCAGTGCAGTCACTTTCTTGACGCCAGTCTCAACCACTTCCATTCCGTCCTCGGGCGTCCAACCTTTCGTACCTTTCGGATCCTTGAGCTCTGCTGACAGTGTCTTCTTGCTTTCTCGTTCCAGTCCACCTTCCCAGCATATCCTACTTGCAACGATATTGAAAACTTCGGCTCCTTTCCAGCCTGAAGATGTGAGACTGAGAAGACACGCTGATGCGCAAGAAGCGAAGGAGACCCAACCAAAGACATCTTCGATTCGAGCATCAGGCCATGAGTCTTGGTACGTGGATCGAGCCATGTGGAAGCGCAGAGACGAGATTCGGAGATCGGGGTAGAGGCGACACATAGCTTCCGCTTGTATTTCGCAGGTGCTGAGAGATGGTGAAAGTATCGAGATGAGTAAACATACAAATGGCGGCGTGAAACCCAGCTCTTCTAGGACTAGGTCTGATCAACTTACTGCTTGGAGAGTGCGTATGGATCTTCGTCCTTGTAAGGTGTCTCCTCATCCATCGGTACCGCGTTCAGCCAGCAATGCTCCGGCGGTGTATAGCTCAGTCCCACAGCATTCACACTAGATGCTTGCACGATCCTTCTCACGCCAAGATCCGCCGCGGTCCTAAGGACATTGTAGCTACTGGTAACATTGACATTGTGGACGTGGCGTGGATCGTGATGTAGGGGATCTGGAATCGCTCCTAGGTGTACGATGCCTTGGTACGGGCCTGTGCGTTTCATAAAAGTTTCTAGGGCGGCATAGTCGCAGAGATCGAGGATGGTGAAGGAGGATGAGGGTGGGAGTGGTAGGGCGTGAGGAGGGAGGGGCAGGATGTCTAGTGCCGCGACGGAATGATTCTCTTGCAGGAGATGGTTTAGGACGTGGGTGCCAATGTTACCCGCAGCACCTGTCAGTAGGATCTTCATGTGGATGGTATATGTATGTCAAGAATGAGGTTAATATAAAAAAAAATAAGTCCCGTATACGAATACTGTAGTCGTGGTGGTCGTATGCTCACTTCAATGATGGACCGGACATGACGTGCATAATAAAAAGTATGGAAGTCTTCAATCTCTGGAGTGAATGCCTCTTCCAGCTATGGCTTTCTTCCTCCTCCAGTGCGAGACAACCAAGGTAAAATCTGACGTGAAACACGACGATTTGAGTGACAGTGCGCGATGTATCTATCTAAGGAAAACAGTGTTGTCTTTGCATACATTGGCGCAGATTCTGCTTGTTTACTCTACTATTCTGTGATTCTGTGTCTCCAGCCCTGAGAGAGATCAGACTGGACCATGTCCATCAACAGGACCGTCGCCGTCCAAATAGGAAGACGAGAAGAGCTTGCCTAGTAAACTGGCTGCGAAAGCTCACACGAGTATCATCGACGTCTTATGTAGCGGAGCGCGGACAATGACTTCGAGCTAGCTGGATGCGGTCAGAATTGTCTAAACCAGCGCGATCAGACTCCACCTATCCCACCTGCCACTTTCTGTTACTCACCAGACTTCGACAATATACTTTGTGCGACTTTCAAAGGACTTCAAATCAAACACCCTGTTCAGACCTCAACTTGAACATCATTGCACTTCGCTGGAGCGATGAACGAACACGATGCGTTGCTAGCCTGCTCGAGCGAGATCCAGCTTTAGAAGTCCACGATTGGCTTAAAGATATCCCTCTTCTGTATCCCAAAATTTCTCAACGTGCTGCGGAGCACCCTGTCCATTTCATTTCAACATTGCCACTTGAGCTATGAATGCATATAGCCTCGTTCCTCGAGCCAGTCGACCTTCTCTGCCTTGGATTCAGTTGCAAACCCTTTCACGAAATGTCAAAGAGAGCCCTCGGCCTTACTCTCGATGTTCTAGGGGATCAGGACGAGTTCGACATACTTGAACGACGTCTACGTCGGAATTGGCTGTATTCTCCAGCACATCAGATCTGCATTATATGCCAGAGGCCGCACCCAAGGATACTAGCGCAACCTCGATCCACGCCTTGTCGGGCGTCCTCTACTGAAGGAGCTCATGCCGCGTGTGTAGGAGGCCTGAGAATCACTACAGACTGTATGCTTTGTCAACTCTGCTGGACTGAGCTCCTCCTGCGTCCCAATTATTGGACTTTGAATCCGGAGTTACGGGACACCTACAAGGACACCTGGTTGTGGAAACATCATTGGGACACCGGGTGGCGCGCCAATAAACAACGAGAAGGCTGAGGTACAACCTATGGAGTGTTGTACAATACTTATGGATGAGGCCCGTAATTCCGCACGCTGATAACGACTAGCAGAATCTACAGATAACATGTTTCCGGGCCTCGAAGTACTACGGAATTGTGCTGGCAAGGTGGAAGAGTGGGTCTGTGCTACATGTACGGTAGTACAGAACACCTGCCAACTTTTCGAACGTATAAAACGCCGTCAGCAACAAAGCGTGGTCCTAATTTCCGCTCATGCGCAACACGCCGTCTTGTTGGTGCAAATCGTGACCACAGATTCAGTACAGTAGTCCTCACGTTGATATCCGCATCCATTCTAGCAGAGCCGCGTTTCCGGCATACTCAAGATGTAAGATCCCAGCGCCGGTCTCAGTTTCAGCTTACTCATAACCGTATAAGGTGTATCACCACCATTAAGCAGATAGTCTGCCCGAAGTGCGGAAGGCCTTGGTCATGTTCCCAACCACGCCCACAAGTCGAGTATTGCTCGGACAAACGAGCTAAATTACCGACTTGTAGGCTCAAAGCTACCAACACGCATTCTGTCTTCAGTAAAAGTAGATGCACAGCTTGTGTCAATAAGCAGCTGGGCTTACAGACTGCGGGAACTCGAACAACAAAAAACGTCTTTGCTTTACCAATAGGCGATAAGGCGAAGATACAATCCAAGAAGAAGAAATAGGTCAGACGTTCTTGAGTACACCTATCAATGTCCTGGATGCCACATGTATTGCCCTCAAGCTTCAGGACAGCGAAGACGATGAGGCCAAGGATCAGGAAAGGTGTGAAGAAAACGGTTCAAGCTTGTTTAGTGGAATGGTGATTCCATGTCTGTACATCCGATCCTAGCATGTCAATATACCAGCGCAGGCTACCCATCACGGCCTGATCTTCGAGTCCTCAAGTCCATCTTGCTTAAATTCCTTTGTCGACATACCATCCAGTGTTCTGCTTTGTAATGTTTAAAAGTTCACCTATCAGGCCTGCGTAAACGATAACTACTTGTCCATGTAGTGCCAAAGCCAGAAGTAGTATAACGTCTACCAAGACAACGTGCTGGCGACCGCAAGGTTAGAGCGTCTCAGGGATCAGTGTTCCTGCGAGTAGTTTTGGATGAAAAGTACCGACAGCAGTCTTCATAACCCGAGGTAAGCTATAGGACGACTCTCAATGCGGCCAAGAATGCACTATCTTTCAAGTTCGAAGGCTTCACCATCAATCGGCATTGGAGAGCAAAACTGGACTCCCTAGTCGACCAATTTGTTAAGTCTGGAACACTATTACCTGGCGTGTCGCGAAAGAGACAATGGATAGGATTTGTGATACTTAGAAACATTCTTGCTGCCAACATCGGCCTCGCTCTTTTGCAGGGTGTTTACAGTTGGGATATCATGGTGTTGAAGTGGACAAGTCTCGTATATTAATCATCATTGGATTGTCGATTTGGCAAAGTTGCTCGGTCTAGACATGAGGAAGATCCTTGTAAGAAGAACTGTGAGATATAGCGGCGGGAAGAATCGAACCTATAGTGTTGATTATTATCGACGGGATGCGCACCCTAATATATGAGATGGGGTAGGAGTCGTGTCATTGATTATTACCAAGTCAGCTGTAGTCATCAAGCTGTCTACAACGACTTTTTGCTTCTGCCATCCCCCGTAACACCCTTACGCATCCCAACCCCCAAAGCCCCCGTCACCTTCAACGCCATCGGCAGCACAGTCGACAGTATCACCCCTGCATCCACCACCGACCACATCCTCACATCGAAAAACCTTTTCACCCCAAAATCCATAATAATACTTGCCGTGAAGACAATATCACACAGCAATCCCCCCATCAGCACGTACCGCCATACTTTGACATCCTCCGAAAAGACTCGAAGGAGCACAAAGTCGTTGAACGCCAGGAATAACCAGCCACCGGCTATTTGTGTCGTGAGTGGACGGAGCTCGGGGCGGTAGTAGGCTGCTGCATTGGGTGTTTGAGCTGCTAAGAGGGTTGTTGGAAGGAATAGAGCTTGACAGGCACCAAGGAAGGCTATGAGTGGCTCAAAGTAGAGGAAGGTGATGCAGTAGATGAGGGGGATCGGGTGGGTGCGACGTGCTGTTGCCATTATTGGGCTACGTTCTCGAAATCGAGCTAATAATTACAGTGGCGATGGTTCTTGGTCATTCATGTCCGTGTTCAGGTGAGCTCAACTTGGCTCGGCGTGGCTTACGTAAGCATACTGCAAGAGATCACAGAATTCGTGGGCTAGGATCGCTGTGAAGGGTACCCTAACTTTCTTCGAGAGACTCACCTTTAGGTATACCCTTCTCTAATGTCCTAGGCTCTTCTTCGATTGATATGTGCATTCTGATACATCCGTCAAGTCTAGAAGGTCTACGGGCACTCTTCACAGCCGTCCTAGGCTACTCCTCACCTCACCCTGGCCATGGATTCTGACAACGACGTGGTACTGTAAAGAGGGATTGTCAACTATCCTAGCGTCGATTGTCTAGGAGATATGCTTCGATTCGCCTTCTAAACTACTTATGCTGTATACCAAGTTCAACTGTTCATACATGTCACGAGGCCAACAAAGGTAAAGCACAATCAAGGCATATGAGAGCTCATCTACGACAAAATTTCGGAATTCCTTGTACAAGTATTGGATACTACATGCCGAAAAGCATGACTAAGACGCCAATTTTTATTCGCCTCGTTCTGTATAGCGAAATTGCTGCAATCCAGCCTATACAGAGATGGTTCAGACGAGGGAGCGCAGACAGACGAAGAGGAGAAGGAACTTCGTTGGTATTGTTGGTGATGCCCTAGTATTCATAGAGTTGGAAACTTAACGTGAAGAGGAGAGGGGGAGAATCTTTCAGCCGCGACCACGATAGTTGAGCGGTAACTCGGCCGTGCAGAAGATTGATGACATGGCTTCCTTGTCTCTCCTTGCAATCTGTCAAAGCGAGTCCAGTTGGAGGTGAAATGCTCTCATGATTTCGCAGATGTGTTGACCCTTCTTTGCTTGCTCGCACGGAAGAACTGCATAATGAACCAGTGCTGGCAGACGCGCACGATTCCAACTCTATTCAGAGGTTTCATCACCATTACTAAATCGGCTACTTCGTCAAGTTTCACCTCCTGCTCGCCAATTGTATTCGCATTATTGTCTCTTGCCTATACGCGATAAAAGAGGAAACTCTGGTCGATTTGTTTTCGTGCTTGTTGTAGTTTTACACTCTGGTGTATGTGCGTCTACGCCTTTTCGAGCAGTCTGGTGGTCGACGGCCTACACCGTCTCAGAAGTCAGTGTCCTTGCGAGCAGTTTTAGGATCAAAGGTACTGGCAGCAGTCTCCACGACCCGAAGTAAGCTATTGGAGCGTCCTAGACATGAGGAAGATCCTCGTAAGAAGGACTGTGAGATATAGCGACGGGAACTCGTGCCAATTTTGTTAATTAATATTGAGGCGATTCGCATGGCTTTTTCACCTAATACGTGCACACCCTAATATATGAGGTGGGGTAGGGGACAGTTCTACGTTCGTGACGTTTGCTGTGAAAGTGGTCTCGTGGTCTAAAATCGTCGTGCTTGTTCGGTTTACTATCTGTTGGCTCCCTCACAGCTCATCAGTCAGGGCTTCAAAGTCTCATCCCGAGAGTCTTCGGGAAACAAAATCTTTACGAAATACCACTATCAACAACTCATTATCAATCTCTCCCCAGGATCCACAGACTTGCTGGCGTATCTCCTACAACTATTCCAACCTTACCATCAGGACTCCAGGCCATGGTCCTTGGTGTAAAATCAGGGATCTTCAAGCCCTGACCTGCTTGAATGATCTTATGTGCTTTTTGTGGTGTATAGGGTCCCCACAGAGGTGATGTTGGCGCCTCAGAGTCAGTAGTAGCTTGCTTGCTGTTGTAGTCGGATGTAACAAGTGTCGAATCAATCATATCACTATCAGGTGTGCGTGCCGAAGAAAGTCTCGACGAAAGAGCGCTGCTTGAGCGTGTGTTGAAGGCGCCGACCTCAAGGTTTGAGCCGAAAGTAGACGCCCGTGGTGTTTTGGTTAATGGTGATGAAGGACTTCCTTTACTGCTTCCAGGCTTGATGCTTCTCTCGACTCGAAGACCGATGCCTTTTGGGCTGACTGTTTCTACTAGACCTTGTCCTTCAACACCGTCAGCAAGTAATCCGAGGTCCCAGAGATGGATCTGTGTGGGAATTCGCCAGTGAGTGTTGCTTTTGCTGGTACTTGCGCTACTGCTTTCTTTCCCTTTCGGCTTGTGACTGATTGGTTTTTCTTTGTCGTAGATATGGCCGCCGATAGCGAGGATGGTGGAAGGAGTGGTTAGTTGTGGGTGCGTGGTCGTAAAAGATTCAGAAAGGTCAACGACAGGGGATAGACCAAAGCGCATGAAATCTGCTTTCACACCGGGACATTCGAAAGCCATGAGCACTTGGAAGCCTCCGGAGCCTTGTGAGGTGTCAGACCATGCTGAGACTGTTGTGTGAATGCCTCGAGGCATGTTTGCGGGAGCGGCCGTTAGAGGGGGAATAGGTTTGTTAGAATTAAACCCTGTGATGCGCCAGAGGAGGATACGATTGTGTTCGGGTGAATATTTTTCAGGGTCGTAAGATTTAGAGAGGATGTGGTCGCCATGGAAAGTCAAGCTGTGGATGTTACATTAGTGAAGTCAGGACATTTGGACATTTTGCGAGATTGCTTACGTGTCGATCTGGTGAAAATGAAGTGCAGTCGTGCAGAAGTGCGGAAAGTGTATAATATTTGCGCCAGCGCCAGCTTTGCCATACGCTGCGTCTTTCGATGAGGGATATTCAGGTAGAACCCACTATGACAAATTACTTAGCTTGCGAGTAGATCAATTATTTCTGGAATTGGTCCATACAAGACAAAGGCGCGTATCGTAACCACCAGACAAAAGGTATCTGCCATTCGCATGAAAGGCCTATTGGTCTACATTAGCAGCTATTGACAGCTCGGTTTTGAGGGTTGATGAGCCTGACCAGCGATATCACACCTGTTTCATGACCACCGTCTCCCGAGAGTACAGCTGCACATGGCTGATGTGCAACGTTCGTGTGTAAGTGCCAAACTCTGATAGAATTGTCATCTGATGCAGTCGCTAACACCGATGGATCCACAGGCGATGTCTTGAGATCATTGATTTTCTGCTGATTGATCAGCCTTGAATGACATCGCTTTGACCTATATGACTTACATGTCCATGGCCAACTAAAGTCTTGAGGTTACCACACGTTACAGTCAGCGACTTACTCCACAGTAGTGGACGACACTTAAACGTACTCTTGCAAGTGTTCCAGACGTGACACTTAGAAGCTTGATGGTATTCTCTCCTTCACCTGCAACACACAACATTGGCTCTCCAGTGTCGCTATCGAGCGTCCAGTCAAAAGAGAATAGATTGACATCC
>Ga0160429_1000758_pt1 | contig 21951 bp, 22 predicted proteins | sample SolpanmetagenomR_FD_108199 | JGI IMG/M metagenome (GOLD analysis project Ga0160429, IMG submission 108199) | Solar panel surface microbial communities from Lawrence Berkeley National Laboratory, California, USA - R | ecosystem: Engineered > Built environment > Solar panel > Unclassified ...
ACCTGAACATCGAAAAGAGCGGCAGGATTTACAGAAATATTCATTGTCTCCTTGATATACTTAGCCAAGCGTACTTTATTGGCATATTTGATCTCTTGCCACTCCTTGCGGAAAGATTTGTCAGAAACATATTTTTCAATCTTGTTAAGAGATGTTAGATCTTTAAGCATATCATCACCGCCTAATTTTGAAGTAACGAGTTCAGAAAGGCGTGGGTTTGCTTGGTGTAACCATCTTCGAGGGGTAATACCATTCGTAACATTTGTAAACTTATCTGGTCCATAGATTTTAACAAAGTCTTTGAATATTGTCGTTTTGATCAAATCAGAGTGTAATTCGGCTACACCATTGACTTTGTGAGATCCTACAACAGCCAGATGAGCCATGCGAACCATTTTTGGGTTACTTTCCTCGATGATTGAACATCTACCAAGCATATCACGATCTTTTGCAAAGTTTCGCTCAACATATTGCAAAAAGTGAAGATTGATGTCAAAAATGATTTGAAGGTGACGCGGTAGTAAATGTTGCATCAAAGGAACTGACCATTTCTCTAATGCTTCTGGCATAACAGTGTGATTAGTATAAGAGAATGTAGCTTGTACGATACTCCATGCTTCATCCCAGTCCAGACCTTCAAGATCGATTAGAATACGCTGAAGCTCAGGAATGGCAAGAGTAGGATGTGAGTCATTCAATTGGACTGTACGCGTTATGATTAGTGGCACGCAATGGAACTATTTTAGAAGATGAAGCTTACTTGCAACCTGATTAGGAAACTCTTTCCAGGCCTTTTTGGACTTTTTGAAACGGCGAACGATATCGTACAGAGATGCTGCACACCAGAAGTATTGCTGTTTCAAACGTAATTCCTTTCCAGATTCGAGGTTGTCATTTGGATAGAGTACAGCAGAAATGGTCTCTGCACGTTGCTGATCAATTACCGATCCTTCGTACTCTCCCGAGTTGAACTTTTGGAAATCAAACTCTCCACTTGCGGCTTTACTTGACCATAAACGTAGATTGTTAGTAGTGGGTGTAAGATAACCCGGAATAGGAACATCAAAGGCAGTGGCAGTTACTATCTCGCCATTTTCCCAGGTTGAAACTTGTTTACCAGATTCGTCCGTATATTTACGTACATTCCCGTAGAATTGTATCGCAACTGTGACATCATGACGAGGGAATTCCCAAGGATTAAAGTCCAACCAATAATCAGGAACTTCAACCTGGTATCCATCGACAATCTCTTGCTTGAAGATACCATATCGGTATCTCAAACCATAACCCCAAGCAGGATAATTTAGAGTCGCAAGACTGTCCAAGAAACATGCGGCCAATCTTCCAAGACCTCCATTACCAAGAGCGGCATCTCTTTCTTGGCTTATAACATCTTCCATTCGAAATCCAAGATCTGCTAGTCCATCTATGAAACAAATTAGTATTTAGAGTCCACCTAAATCTGTGTAAATTCTAAAATACCTTTAGCTTCTTGCTTCATACCAACGTTCAACATGGCATTATCCAATGCACGACCCATTAAAAACTCGAGGGAGAGATAGTAAACACGCTTTTGATCAGCCAATGTATGTCTTTGTTGTGTTTTATTCCAATCAATGATCAATCGATCTCTAAAAGCCAATGCTGTACCGCCATAGGCTGCTAGTTCGTCGCAATTGAAGAGAGATCTCGCCAAAGTCGTTTCAATATGTTTGACAGCTTCGTTCTGGAATTCGTCTTTTGTCCTGAATGGAGTGGCGGTGTGCTTATTCCATGCGGCACGTTGAGGCTCTGGAATTGAAGCTTCGACATTCTTGATTTCCGAGGCTCCAAAGCCTGTTGCAGTTCTTTTGTGTTTGGGTCTACTCATACCTTCCGGACCTACAGGACCTAAAAGATCACCAATTGGTGCTGTGGTAGATGGTTTCCTTTCACGATTCGGCATCGCTGAAGACATGCTGATTCTCAGGCCTCACTATACCAAAAGAAGAGATCTGAAGAAAACGTGAAGTGAAAAATATGGTAGAGAGAGAAAGAGAGCTTGAGAAAAGCTAGCTGCGGATCTCGACGGTTCGTAGTTCCGAGAATAGAAGGAAGTTTCATAAGGACCTACCGGCCCAGTTGCGGAGACCCCGCATGCGAAGAATGGATTGCTTTTAAGATATACCCCGCACTACGCCTCTTTTTGCATTTTATCACGTCAGTGACTTATTACCAGATCTATGAGTTGAGACAGCGCAAGAGATTCGTGGCATTGTGTATCAATAGCTACGGCATTTATAGGAACATAAAAGGTATGACATGCACAGAATCCCTCTGTAACACACGATAGCAAGTACAAATACATAGAAATGGTTGTCCAGACGATAGTTTACAGACATGCGGGGAGAAGCGTCACCCCGCTTTCTCAACAAAATTGTTTCCAAAACACAATAATGTGCTACGGCGGTACGATGACATGGCAGCTCTTGCCTTGTTTTGGCTAAAATCCTCCAATTGAATCTCGGTCCATAAAAGTAAAAAGCACACCAGCGACGAAACTTACCTTTGCATATTCTATATAAAGTCGACTCGATATAGTCTAATCTTCATTCTTCTTTCTAATAGCCACAAAACTGAACCACAATTATCTCAAAAGTCAATTGGTCTGACTTTTAGTATTTTCTAGCATCAAATAATAAACAATCATAATCATGTCATCACCTACGGGACAAGATCGTAACACATTCACCCGCCCTTCACAAGATTCAACTCGAGCCTTGGTCGAGTCCGGAGATCCACATCGACATCATCATCACCATAATCATCACTCCTCATCAAATTATGGATTATCAACACCTTCTGATCACGAAGGATCATCTTCATCAGGTCCAGGAGCATGTCATATTCGCTCCACAAATAACTACGAAGAAGCACTTGCCGGATCAATTGGAAGTCTAGATGACATGAACAACACGAATGAATCGCAGAGTGACAGTTTGGACGGACAAAGACACGATTCAGTGGGAAATGATATTTCACAACATCATGATCAAATTAAACAGACTACCAATGTTCAGACAAACCTTCCATACCACATAGAGACAAAAGTTGCATCAGATATGGCCTCGACAATGGGATCAAATCTTACATCACCGACTGGATCAGAAAAGATGTCTGGGAGTGGTCTTCTCAGTGCAAGTGGTGGACAACAGAGTTTTGATAGATCACTTCAGAAAAGAGCTGCAATGGGGAGAATGTTGTCGGATAATGGACATAGTCAAGGTTTGGTTGGAGGTTATTCGACTAGTACACCCAACACTCCTATTTGAATCAATCATGGTGCAGATGGAAATTGTAAGCATTAAAGGGGTGGGAAAGCGTTGTTTTTTGGTTGGGTGGTATATCCTAGTGTAACATAGTCATCCCGTCGATTATTGCTCTATATGACCTAATCAGTAATGTATTTATCCTTTCCATTGTTTAGTTTTTTGTTCTAGACGTGGCGGTGATTTGTGTCATGTTTTCAACATTTAGTCCGCCTTCACATGCTGGTTTAAACACATTTGATGGTGAAGTGGCCGCACAAGAATTATTACTTCAAGTCGTCAACTCTACCGGGATTGTACAGTTATATTGATGATATGATAAAGTAGATGTAACTATATTGAATTCTACAGAAAACAACCCTTTGACAACCTTGATTCCTTTTCCTTTGACATTTACAAGAACAACCATGACCGTTTAGTAGAGGATGAATCCTAAGGACAAATTGTCAATATAGCTATGCATATCCATGTTCCGATGTTCTATTGTCAACGGTCGAGACGGTAGGGTATTCCGAGAGTGTGTGTGTGTGTGTGTGTGTGAATTGATCTCCATCACTTCTCTCATACCCTCGCCTACTTTGAGAATGACATACAATAAGATTAACTCGAGTCTCGTCTTGTTTGTCAGATATCTGTTTCGATCCCGGTATACTCGCCGAGAACCTGTGATGTTAACAAAGCACATGCAGCGTGTATTTCAGAGAGGCAACATGTGATTTCAACAAAGTCATGCAAGGTCGAGTAAAGTCACTATACCCACGTCAACCAACTCATTGTCTTCGATACGTGTAAACCATGTCTGGGTATGAGATATGACTACATCTACAGAGAGATAATGTTGTCATATTACAGTCTCATGTCCTACATCACAATGAACAATCAGTTTTTTAGTACAAGATGATGGAAAAGAAGAAAATCAACGTACCAGTCGACATCACTTAGTTGTAATTTCCTTGCTCGGTTATTGTTACGAGTTATATTGTTATTTTGAACTTGATGTTGAGATGATCGTTCTAGTCGAGGTTGAGAATGTGCAGGACCTGGACATATTACTATTAGTTTATATAGAGGTAGAATTGGAGAGTGAATGTGATGTGTGATAAGACCATGGAACCATAGAATTGTGCAATCATTAGGGCGTGAATAACTGCCTTTATTCCTATTCGCAAGCCAAGTATCATGTAGATTCATGCTATCTTTCCAAGACGTCTTTACCGCCGTGCTATAAATAACATGGTGGTGATATTCCATTTTTACCTTTTGGCTTTGGATGAAGCTGACGAAAAAAGATGTATAATTTGAAAAAAAGTGCATAATTCAAATTGGGTTGCAAAAACAAGCATATCAACAATAAGCTTCATATGAAACATGCTTACCGTCAATGTTATTGACGCCATTCTGATCATCCTTTTGACCCATCTCGGAATTCAAAACGAGGTTTTTGATACGTTGTTGTTCGGCCTTTTCTGCTTCTCTTTGAGAATTCATTGCCAAAGCAAATGCGGAATCAGCTGGTAGATCTATAGATCGAGTCTGTTTAAAAATCAACATTGTTAATCTTGGTAAGGAAATCACAAAAGTAGATGACTTACTTGTGACTTGTTACCACGTTTACTCATTAATGAGAATTTCATCATTGGAGCGACTGATGGTTTGGTGCTATTCTCGCTATCATTTGAAAGAGATGACGATGTTGTTCCGTCATGCATTACTTTTCTTATTGGTAAAGGCACGTCAAAAACTTGCTTACGGTCGGATCTGCGCGAGTCGCTGGTATCTGCAATCATCTTTGCTAATTCTCGATCGAATTCTGCATCAGCTTCTACATCACGACGGTTGTCTGGCCGAATGACGGTAATGTTTTCATCATCAAAGTCATCAAGCTCTTTAATCTCATCATGTTCCTGTTCATGTTAGTAAGTTGCAAAACTTATGTTGAAAGTCTCGAATACCTCTAATTCATTTTCTGATGATGAGACATGATCAGCCCTGATCTCAACATCACCTTCTTCGTCCTCCTTTTCCTCATCCTCTTGATCCTCACCAGACGATACTTCCGTCTCTTCAACTTCATTTTCTTTTGTAGGATTATCGTAGTTCAGTTTACAAGCATCGGCCAATTTCTGCGTAGCTTCATCCAATGAAGAAATCAATTTCCATTGAGGTCGTAGTACACCAAATGTATCTTGAATCAAAAAGTCAATGTCCATGGGTGGTGTATCTTTTGTTTGTATATAATACTACAATTGTCAATCATAATGTCAACAATAATGCAGTCAATGATCATCATACCTGTAAAGATATCAAAAAGAAATCCATCTTTTTACGAAGTATGCCTTTATCAAAATAAGTACCACAAGCTTCTAAAAGTGTACAAGCTAAGCGAATACGAAAGAAATCATCAGGCAGGTCATTTTGACAAATCACATCAGGTCTAGCATATCCAGAAGGATGTCCAAAACTGACGAGTTTGTGTAAAGTATCCAAAATAAGAGTTGCATCAATCATGCGATAAACGTAGAGTTCACCGAGATATTTGGCCTCGGCTATTCGTTTCTGATTTTGTTTGAAATCATTCTCTTCGAGACCAGCGGTGATCTTTTCAAGAAGATCATCCATGACAGAAACGGTGAAATCTTGATGATACTTATGCAAAGCACCAAGTATGACGGCAAGAAAGTAAACGTTGCTATATTTGATCTTGGCAGGCTTTGTGAATATCTTATGTAAAATAATTGTCACTTCTGGTTCTTCCCAATGCAATTTTCGGATTTGTTTTGTGATTTTTTCGATATTTTTCTTGGAAAGGTCTAGATATATGAGCTTTCGAACATAAAGATCAAGAGCCGTGCGTTCTTTGCGTTGTATAGCTGCTCTCTCTGGTGGATTTACGTGGTAGATTGCGTTATCAATCAACATACGTTCTTGTTGCGATAAATGTTGTGCCGCCTTTTTCCTTTGCAAAGTTTCCAAGAACGACATCATGCGGACATTACTGTCAGAAGTACGTAATAAATATCGACCGCAGTTTTCTAGTAGATTAGCAACTATATCTATATTTTGACGCGTAAAATCATCCAAACATACTTTCAAAGTATGAAAAATGACGTGTTCTGGCACAACACCAAATTTGGTCAATTCTGCGATATATCGAATATTGACTGCCCTTACCGGACCAAGTGCCTCCTTCGATTTCCTACGTTGTAAACTCTTGAACTCCTCGTCCAGATATGTAATCATAGATTGTGAAATGTCTGACATATACTTGCCTAGTGTTGCAATTATACGGGAGTACAGGGACAGAAGATCAAGTCGGCCCTTTGGAATGTCTTGTAAAGCTTTGACCAATCTGTTACGCGACGCCTTTGAATTAAGAAAGCAAAAGTCAACACAGAATTGATCAGTCTGTTCACGTGTGAGAAGCTCGGGTAATTTAGCCAGCATGACATCTACTTGTGCACCAACAGTCTTGTTTGCAATAGACGTCGACAGGTCATCAGCTTGACTTTCGGCCATATTTGCTGTTCCTACTTCACTCTCTTTACTTTGAGCGGCTGGCTTTACCTCTTCTGCTTTTTTGACATCAATTTGGTCTTCATTTTTCTTCTTTTTAACTTCTTCAAGTAATAAACTTGGAACTCTTTCTGCGAGATCTATGATGTTTTCGTAAAACCGCCGTTCGTCGTCATCTTCCCAGATACCTGAACCATCACTTGTACCTTTGAACGCTTCGCTGAGATTTACAAGTCCTATGCCACCATTCCCTGACACCGTTGTTACGACTTTCTGTGACAGATCTGGCATATCCATTTCCAAAGCAGTCGCAAGAACCTGAGTATTTGCCACTAATTTCTCCAAAGCTTTTGCTTGTTTTTCATAATTGGTTTGACGATCCTCAAAGACTTCACCCGATTTAACATAAGCTTCAGCATTTCGACGACCTTGACTATCTAATTGTCGTTGATCCCTTATTAGATGTTCTTTCAAGCTGTCGAAATACCTAACAAGAATATTTCGGAATCGCTGCTGAAGTGACGTGTCGATAATAGGAGTTTCATTATTATCTCCAGGATTAATGTCAGGGTGTGGCGTTGCTTCTTCCTCTTCGAATCCAAAGGTTTCTTCCCCGATAACAGCAGCTCTATCGTCATTCCGCGTCGGTATTATCCCTAGGATGTCCCACGCAAAAGCCTTTACAAACATGACTGCAAGTGGTAAATTCCCATGCTCTTTATCGCTTCCCAATAAATCCTTCAATGCTTCAAGTGGTAATGGTTCCGCATCATCTTGCTCCGAGCCATTCATAACTTTACTATTCTTGGCCTGCTCTGCGGCCTTTCCAACTTCTTTCACTTTTCCCACCTCTTCCGGCCTCGCTACATCATCCAAACTCTTGAGAACACCAACGAGCCATAAATCCGTCGCGACCCGCAATAATATCCTTTGTCTCGATATCCTCTCCCTCTCTTCTTTATCTTTCATCTCTGCAGTCAGAGATCTCAGATATGCTTTGTCAGGACTACTCAGTCCTCTACCAATGTACCAGCCTAGAAACGCCGTGAAGTCTTTTGCTCCAAATCGTTGATGTAAAGCCGAAGTGACCTCCACTCCGACCGCTATTTCCTCTGGTGTTTTTAGTTTCGACAGACCCTCATGACACGCGGAAATGACTTCCGAAAGGTATTTGTGCAAGGACAATGATTTAATCTCTTGCAGGAGACTTGATTGATTGGCGGGAGTTAATGCTGTTCGTAGTCGTTTGATAAAAGCAGTGTTTTTCTTCATGGAAGAGTCAAGAGAGGACGAGACTGCGAATATATCTAGTTCTGTCAGTCGTTGTACTGAAGTGAAAAGGTTGAAGAATAGTTCTATACCTTTCTCGCCATTCCACGCTCGGTAATTCAGATCGCGCAACTCGCCTATGACTAGTATTAGAGTGTTGGGTCATGCAATCTTGAGAAGAGACATATGTACGCTTTCTTCGTCTTTCCATCTTGGAAAATTACTTTTGGACAAAAGTCCGTCATGCAGATTGTCCCTAACAAAAGGGTCCGATTGAATATGCTAAGATTGTAACATTGGGCAAATGGGATCTTTCGGGTGTCCGTATACAACGGAACTCTAAATTTATACAATCTCCTTGGAGCTGTATTCAAGGCTCGCACTCGGATTAGCTTGTAACACTTTCGTCGAAGAAAGTCACTCATAATATATTGTTATCAAACATGATTATTTTTGGTTACTATTAGCAAAATTATCCACGTGATGCACGCGATAATTCATCAACTTCACCTCGTCCTAAATAAGTGCAATTTTGATATATTTACTACTACTACTACTACTACAGACTTGTAACAAATATATCGAATGTGTATCCATGCTCCGCTGTTATATCATTATCATCATGTTCTATTCTTCCACCAGACCCCACCAATTTACGATAAGCTAAGCGAGACATTAAGCGAGATAACCTAACTCATCTCCATCTTTTCTTTCCAGGTATTCCTTCTCCAAAAGTATATCAATGCATTTTTTGATATCTGGGATTTTTGGTTGAAAACGATTCTTGATTTGTACAATGACCTCGGTTACCAAAGGATTATGTTTCATAGTTTTACGAGATTTCATTATGCGCACGATTGCAGACTAAAAGATGAGAAATCAGTATTCAATTTCCAGCCCAATCGATTGAATTTAATACATACCTGTATAAGCATCTTGCGATCCTCTTCAATCGTCTTGTGAGTGTCTTCTATATCTTGTTTCTGTTCTGATTTAATAGCAATGTTGAGATTCACCTTTAATTTCTTGTTCTTAAATCCGTGATTTAATTTATACGTCACACCGCTCTCAGTTCCACCATTTTCGGGTTGTGGCTGCAATACCTTTGCTTTCAACATGATGGCTATAGAAGGGTCCAACGTCTCTTTATTACACTTTGTGGCTTCTGCAATTTCATCGTAACTTACCTGTTCATTATTGTTAAATAACAAAAGAATCGCCATTTGATACGTCGAAACTTGAAATGTATATGGTACTTTGTTCATTTTGATGTAATTTGCCCTGATTTCACCCTTGCAAAGATGCCATAGTAAGGTCAATTTTCGACCTTGATGCTTGTTGATATAAAAGGTGTGGAATTTATTATATGTTTTGTCAATTTCTTGAGGTGGCGTGAAGAGGGTCGTGGAAGGTTGTAAAGGCCAGAAGCCTGTACCTAGAATGTTGTAGTATGAATCAATCGTATTTTTGCGGTCTGATTCATCTAGATTCTGTACTTGCCAGGCTTCATAAGCAGTATTCAAGTCCTTGGATGTCTGCATATCTTGAAACATTCTTTGTAATTTATTTGTATATTCAAATCCGCTGGCATCTTTCAATTTTGAAATCATACTCGTCTCTGCATCGTTGGAAGCAGATGTGCCTTGTACTAATCTCTTTGCCAAAGTCTTTGAATAGAATTTGAGGAAAACATCCTTATCTTCGATATATTTGAATACAGTCATTACTGCGTTCAATTGTTGTTCCATATCGTCTTCTTCTGTACTCTTTGAAGTTTTCTTTAACAAGGTGTCTGCATGTTTCGATAATAATTCAGAAGATCTAGCTGAACCTGACTTGCAAACATCATTGTTATTAACATATTTCCGACAAGCGTTATCAAGTGAGCGAATGAATTCGGATTCTCCACAGAATGCCTTTGTGACGAGTTCGGAATAATGGGTATGAACTTCGAGTAAAGCATCGATATAAGCCTTGGGCACTAAATCCCCTGTTGTATCTAATTTTGACACTGCAGCCAGACCAGAGTTATGAACATGAGTTTCAAACTTTTGACGTAAAGGATCAAGGCCTTCAGGTATTCTAGCCAATAATTTGTACATTCTCGCCATATCATCGACTCTATCAAGATCTAGCAACGATTGGAATTCATCTCGTAGTATAGTGCAATGATCTGCAATTAATGCCTTGTCACATGTCTTCATCAACGGTACCATTATCTCGTCTAGTAAGAACATTTTTACTCTCTCTGACTCTTCATCCAATCGTAACTCTGCTTTTTTCATATATTCTACCACCGTGTTATCAGCCAAGAATTGCCTCGACTCTTGAGAATAAAACTTGTTTGTCTCTTCTAGATATGGCTGCTCAAAATACTGGCGGTATACATCCAATGTAGACTTTGTGCAATCCTGTTCGTCAATCCCCAACGCCACAAAAGACGATACCACACTCTTTATAAGACCTTGTTCAATCGTTTCTCCATTTCTTTGCTTCTCCACTTGTTTCAACACGGCAGACATGACGGCAGATTGAGTTGCAGTGAACATATTATCCTTCCATTCGACTAAATGTGTTGTATATATGTCGTAAACATCTTTCTTTCCCTCTTCGATCTCTCTTTTCACCCAGTGTCTGTTCAAGTATCGAAAGACGTGGTTATTGTATGTTCCCGCAGTTGTGTATTGATTCCATTGATCGATGTAATATTTTAGCAGGGCTTCATCGGAATGTTTGACCATTTCGGTGAGGACTATTTTGAGGTGGGATTGTAGATATATACAGAGTCGTCGGTAGAGGTCTTCGCCAAATAAATGGGCTATGTCTAGGTTAGTGGTGACGATCAAATACAATTTGTTGGTAGTTGGTAGAATTACTGACCTCCTTTATGAGACGGCGCTCGTGAAGGTCCAGCCTTTGCACAGAATTCATAGATTTTGGTCACCCATTCCATATATGTCTTCATGTCTACCCCATCCAATAATCTGTTCATGATTCTATCAACACCAGATTCAAGGTACGCCCAGCTGTATGTCAATCAGTCATAGAACTTCCTCTAACTCGATCAAGAAAGACCCACGTAGTATTGATATCTTCTTTACCGCCCGAGCTTCCACTCCCTGAGGCTTCCATCCTTGCTATAGACATGGCTTTTTTTCGAGTGTGGATGTTAAAGGAGAGATCGGTAGAAGAGAAGTGCCTCGAGAAGGAATTGGCCTAGCCTATAAGGCTGGCGATCACAGAGCTGTAAATCCGCAACAACTAATTGTCCAGCGGTATATCTTCGATAGCTTGCACACAACAGTTTACGGCAAACAGGCGGAAGTGAAGTAGCGCGAGTCGGGAGGCTGTAGAAGGATTAATAAGATGAGAATTATCTGAAGATGATCATCATCATCACTTCCTCCAATATATGTCAAAGCCTCAGAATGGTCCAAGCGGGGCGGAAGTGATTATGCGATCACGTGTTAAAGTATTCTCTTTGATTTCACATATGATCATGTTAGTCTAAACATCGTCACTTTGTATTTCCATCATGACTACAACTCAATACAGGTCCATTATCACCATAGATGGGGTCTTTAGCAAACCACTTCAAATCCTTGATCTTTTCAAGCTTGTCTTTCTCATCCTCATTGCCATAGCACATATCCCATTGACAGCCACTAGGATAACATCCAACCATCAAGAAATCTCCACTAATATCCTCGTCAAGTCGATGTGCCACCCCAGCAGGTATAATAATCACGTCTCCTTTCGTGACGTTCTGTTTTATACTGTGTGGATTATCTTCATGGCCAAACCTTAGATTTGCTTGTCCTTGCACGACCGCAAGAACTTCATGTGATGTGCTATGGAAGTGTGATTGTTTATACATGGTGTATCTCCACTGTGGTTGTACAACTCCGATTCTTATGAAATGAGACTCGACATCTTTTATATCAAAGTTTGACTCGAAGACGCCATGATATATAAGTAGCGGTTTGTCAAGTATTGAGGAATTAGGCGTGAAATTATAGGCGGGTATAATATAAGAAGTGACTTTCAGACTTGCCAAAGACTTAATTCGCATGTTTGTCTATAACTATGGATATTGAAAAGAAAGACCATGGAGATATAAGATGATCACATAGCATGATCTCATAATGACGTAGAGCATATTTTTCATATCATTCAATCATTTATTGACTTGTTGCTATATGCTAAATTCAAAACACCTTGCCTAATCTAACATTTTACTGCCTTGTCTTTAAAAATAGTGACTAACCAGAATGTTCTACGATTTCACTGACCAGCGCTCCACCTTTTATAAAGGTTCGGATTTGTTCTGGTATCGGGCATTCTTTGAAATCATCTTCCTGATTCTCCGGAGGCACGTTAATATTGATACTTGTGCACTTGCTTGTATACACCTCAGTATGCAAACTTTCCCTACTGAGGTAAATCGATGCGCCATCTACCTGATCCAACATAATTGTTGGAAGACTACCCGTCACTTGTAAAGCAAAGTTAGGACATTTAACAACATCCACTGATGACACTAGATTGTCCAAGATAAGGTTCGTTCGGCTTGAATTGTCTATGCTAACGGCATTACCCTTTCCTTTCAATATTATCGTAGTGTTTTTACATTTTGTGATGAGCACTGATTGGACCATCGAGAGCTCAAGTTCAATCGGTGATGCGGGGTTGTCAAACGATTCCTTTGGACGAAATTAGTGAAAAGACACTCGCTCAAAGTCGATCTAAACTTACTATTATCCACTTATTACCATCCAAAGCTTTACGACCCTCTTTGCCAGAACTCGACTTCGACCTCATGCTTTCCGGTTTCGGTTTTGCAGCAGGTCCTTTGCTCTTCTGACTGCCGATGCTATCTACACTCAATCGCCTGTCAGGTTCTGTATTACCGGCACGTAAAGCAGGATTTTTATGAGTCATCTGACTTTTATCGACCTTTTTGAGTCCTGCTGTTACAGATTCACCTTGATTAAGCTGTTCAAAGACTGCAGACATATCACCACCGGACTTTGTTGGAGGGACCGGAAATGATCCCAGAGTAGGGGTCGGGATAGAGAAAGTTGGTAACGGTGGTGGCGGAGGCGGCGGGGGAAGAGGAGATGGTGGTGTTGAAGCAGCAGATTCAATAATTTGTGGTGTGGATTGTTTTGATGGAGCTTGTATGTCATTTTTTAATGCAGCCTCCAAGTCAAGACCATTCTCGTTCCATTTGATGCCACTCGAGCAATATTGTTTGACATAATCTTGTAGAGCTTTCCACAAGGAAACATATTTTTTCACGTAATTGACATGTTTAGGATCTCTGGAACAAAATTAATACTATATCCATGAAACAGAAAGATTGCAACCTTACTTGTCTTTATAGTCTTTCATTATTCTATTCCCAAACAACTGAATACCACCAATCACTTCCGTGAGATATTCCACAGGCTTCTCTTCAAACAGCCAATACAGTGCGCCAGTTCCTTCGCTCACCATAGCTAAATGGTCCCGATATTGTGAACCTCGATGGCTATCTTTGATATCGTTCACTTCCCCAAGAGCGTGTTGCATACTACTTATTAGCTCTGCAAACGAAGGTGAATTCATATCTGGTTTCTTTGCTTTTGTCGTCATTGTGAGATAATTCCGCTGACATTTGAATGCAGTTGCCAAAGCCACAGCTTGTTCTGTTATAGTCTGATCGAGGTCTTTTCCAGCCTCAAGATACGCATCCAGGTGGGTGGTTGACAAAGTCTCAAAGTCTCTGAGTATCGGTGGCAGATTAGATTGGCCAGCATTTTCGGCAACATTCTTTTCTTGATCACCATCAGAGACATTCGGTTGTCGAGCTGTGGACCCTGTTGTGTTTGCTACATCAAAGCCCGGTACTGAAAGTGCTATATCCTCTAATCTTGATGTAGCCGCTTCCAATCTACGAATCAGACTTGTCAGCTGATTGTTAGGCATATGGTCGGCTATCGCGAGGCACTATAAACTTCCTCTACACTTCAAAAGCAGAACTGAACAGAATATAAGTTCGAGTCATGAAACTGACCGTTTGATAAGTGTATCAATATTGTTCATAGCTTCTTAATCAAGGAGCAAAATAAGCTCTACGAACTTGACAATTCCAAGCTCGTTATTGTTATTGTACAGTAGTCTACTCTGCAGTATTTACTCCGTGCTCCTTGCTTTCCCCAGATTTCGGGAAGAACCAAAGCATAATTTTTTTAGAGCTACGCTGTCAAAATTACAGCTTCTTCAGCCCTATGGCATGTTTGCAACGCGCTGTAGAGTGAAGATTGTCCTTAGGAAAGTATGACCTACAAGACCGTAAGTAATCGTTGCGAGATTGATATTCATCTGCCTGTTTTCTTCAGTCAAATGCTTTCGTGGTTACGAGCTGAGCCTTATCCAATCCTTTGGCGTGAAAGATTCAACAAATTTTCCTTCCTGTGATCCTTTACCCATGGGAACCAACTCTTGCGATTTCAAGCATTTCATCATGTACTTTCTGATTGACTTTTCCTTTACCTCACTCGTGCTTTGCTACGCTGTATTTTGATTGTCTAGCATCATCCCTCAGCACTCAAAATGGCCGAACCACTCGATCTGTGTACTGTCGCTACACTTGTTATTGGTAAGTCTCGGAAATATAAGGCTCTCTTGGTCTTTTATTAATATTCAATCAGACGATATATATTCAACAAACTCAGATGCGAACGAGGAACCAAGACTGTCTATACTTGGCGGTTCAGGTACAACTGGTGCGATTGGAGCACGAATCGTGTCACCAGGCCAAATGTCTCGGAAAGTAGGCTGGGTAGTTGATTGTGGATCAGATTTTCCACAATCAGCGCGTAACACTATAGACAGTTGGAACATTACGACTCTCATGCGTCATCGTGATACACCAACTGCGAGAGCACGAATCGAGTACTTGGAAAATGAATTTCAGAGTAAATTCGAGCTGCTAACGCCATCTGTACCAATAGAAGCAGAAGATTTGGATGACGATATGCTACAAGCTCGTACCTTTCATTTCTTTGGCAATCCCGTGAAATGCCTGAGTATCTGCAAAGGTATATTAGCACGACAAAGCAACCTGAACACAAAGATCAAACCTTCTTCAACTTTTATATACGAGCCACGCCCAGCTGATGCTGTACCTGATCAATTGGACAACATTATCAATATTCTACAGGTTGTCCAGAATTTCAGTCCTAATCACTTTGAACTTGTAAGTATTTTTGGTAAAACATCTAAGCTGGGAGAAAGTGGGTTCGATACGAAGATTATCGAGGAATGTGCATCAGATTTATTGAATAGAATTTATCAGAGTAGAACGGACTTTTGTTTGATCGTGCGCGCAGGGCAGAACGGTTGCTATCTCGCTGATAGCACTCGCAAGCAGTGGTTTCCGGCATATTATGGTTTGGATAAACAGGACAAAGTTATTAGTTCAACCGGAGCAGGGAATGCATTTCTAGGCGCATTAGCTGTCACGTTGAGCAGGACATCTGACATTCAAGAAGCATGTATCGTCGCTTCTGTAAGTGCTAGTTACTTGGTGGAACAAGTTGGCTTACCCAATCTTGAACAACACGCTGGAGGAGTCGAGACGTGGAACGGAAGCAATGTACAATCACGTCTGGACGAATTTCGAAAGCGGTGTCAGAGCTTGGAGTGAACTTCGCCAACATGGCTATAGAAGGAGTCGGGATCTAGGGTTTTCCCGTATGATTCTTTTGGATATACCAGAAATCTCTTCTAGTCTCGTCATAATGCAAATGCATGTTGTCATATATTATATATTTATGTACATATTCGTGTCGGTTTCCATACTCTCTTATAAATCTTTCATTTGTCGTTCGTGTTCTTTAATCTGTTTCGACCAACTATGATTTGAATGTCAGCTTCATCATTGGCCATAAACAGACTTGTTTTTGCCTACTATCTGCTTGGAAAGAATCGCCCTTTCTCAGGAAATCGTTCTCGATATTCCAGATTTGCACTCAAATTCCAGGTAGCCGCTAGAACTGCCAAAATTACTCCTCCCATGATTGCTGTATTTGCTTTCCAGTTTGCCGGTTGACTGTACCATCCTCCTGCAGGAGACCAAACATGTTTTGGATACCTGTAAACATGGTCAGTATATAACCAAGGAAATCGAGATTGATTGAACAAACTCACGGGATCTTCGTCATCCTTGCTATCTAATCAAAGTAGTGTATGGCATGTAGTCAAGATGCGACAAGAAATATTGGATGGTGACGCACGTGATCGTATCAATTCTGTGTTCCCAGAATTTTTACCACATCACCATTATTTGTGATAGATATTGACCTGCACCAGATCTTCTTCCGCCACAGTCGAGTCTTGCAGCTAAGAGGACGTATCTGAAAAGAGACTGACTCAATTCGGCGGAATTCTGACAGGTCATGTCACTACACAGCGCCATTCGATGGAGTGGCGCATATCTGCCACCAAGAAATCCACGGATGATCCATAATATAGCGAGAGATGTTCTTCGATCTTCTTCACAATGTCGACACACATGCGACCACCTAATAAACTCTCCTACCCGCTCTCAGCAAAGAGTCTTTAGCACATCTTTTCCAATGCACAACATACCCGAATTTCGAGACATTCCCAAATCAACATTTTCACCTCTAACGCCGGGATCAAAAGGACGTCATCCTGCTCTATGTTCAGCAAAGTTAGCAGCTCTCCACGCACGTCTTTCATTACCTGCTCGCTTCTCTTTGCCTATGCTAGCAAGATGCCTCACCCATCCAACGGCAAATACCGAACCAAATCAAAATAACTCTTCACTTGCAATTTTGGGACAAGAGTTATTGGCTTATTATACTTCCGAATGGCTTATATGTAATTACCCTCGTCTACCCATGCCTGTAATATTCGCAGCTCAATATGCATATGTTGGCGATAAGACGTTGTCGTTGATGAGGCAAGAATGGGGTGTAGAAGCAGCAGATTCACCGGAGGAAGGAGTCGATATTGGATATTTACGATTCAATCGTATAAAAGCAGGAAACGCCCTTGCAGATGATGAAATACATCAAATCAAACAACTCTCGTCTTCCTCGTCGTCGACTTCTTCTCCATCCTCCCGTCCTAGACCTCAATTCAATGACAGAAGAGGTATTTCCTCGAGAATAGTCTACGACGACGAATTCGGCAACATAAACTCTGGCATAACCCAAGTCCATTCTTCAACAATCGACGCCTTGTCCTCGACCGTCAAAGGTACCTCGTCGTCAACTCCAGCGTCCTTCTCCGACGGTCTAGGTGGAATTTCTCTCGAAACGGCTTCTGCGTCATTCATCCGCGCAGTTTTCGGCGCGTTATATCTCTCCTCCGGCCTTTCTACTTTCGAATCCTTCCATACCTCTCACATTCTCTCCCGACAGCTTCCACTCGATAAACTGTTCTTCTTCCGCCAGCCAACGCGGGACTTGGCGCGTCTCTGTGCGCGAGAGAATCTAGAATCTCCCGTCGCGCGCTTACTGTCCGAAACAGGGCGCAGGACTAGAACGCCAGTGTTTGTCGTTGGAGTATATAGCGGAGGAGAGAAATTAGGTGAAGATGCAGGAAGTTCACTCGACGAAGCCAGGACAAGAGCTGCCGCGCATGCGTTGAGGAGTTGGTATTTATATTCTCCGCCGCGAGAGCAGGTGAATCTACCCAGCAAGACTGAGGAGTATGAGAAGAATGGGAAACGTTGGATACCGCAAATGATAGATATAGGTGAGGTCATTACTTGATATATAAAAGCATCAAGTAGATGTTGTGTATATATAAATATGAATATAAATATAAAGTATTCATGTACAGTTTTCTCACAACACTATTAATTAGTGTAGTGGCGTTAATCAGCTACATCGTAATTCACATCTTGACCTGCTTCTCTTTCAGTATATCCTGCTTCTGTAGGGGTGTCATTAAGGACATCCATATCATCAGCATCGTCATTCATCATTTTATTCCATCCACCAACGCCGCCTTCATCTTCTTCTTCAGGATCAACCACTGCAGGAAATGCATCGATTGGAATATCAGTATTATTCACCCACTTGACGTCACATTTTCCTATATGCGGTATATCACCTTTTGCAGCCGTGACTGCCGCCAAAAACGTCTCTGCTCGATATCGTTCCGTAAAAGCTATCAAAGCAGCATTATCACTCTTTGCGTTATCTGGGGGAAAGGTGTATTTCGAGATCCTTGCTGCTTGGATTTGATCATTCTATTCACCTAACGTCAGTATACAGATCATAGGAAAGGAGAAGGGGACGGACGTACGAATAATAGATACTGCTTCAACGCTTCGTCTTTACTTTCGTCAAAAAGACTTCCGTCGTCGAATGTCACGACTAGTGCTCGAGGACGGTTATCTAACCGTTTCACCGCGCCCGTCGTCCCTCGTGAGGAGCCGCGCCACGCACCCCGTCCTCCTCGAGTTGGATATGGAGAGTAAGAACCGGCGGAGAATCCTCGCCCTCGACCCCTCCCTCGACCACGGAATGAGCCCCCTCTTGATGAGGGATATTCTGATGTGGTAGGACTGTCGGGATTGAGTCCTATACTTCTCGCTTCGGCTTCTAAAGCGGCAAGTTTCGCCCGTAACGCATCTGTTTGAGAAGACGGAGAGTCTACGTTACTCTGACTAGTCTTTTGTGCCAGTTTAGCTAATAATTGAGCTCTTTCTTCCGCTTGGGCAGTTACTTTTGCTTCTAGTTCTTCTCGTTCTGCTCTTGCTGCCTTTTGTGCTTCGAACCTTTGTTGTGCAATTGCTTGTTGTGCGGCAAAAGCTTCTGGATCAAATGTAGGAGTCGTTAAAGTTTCATCCTCGTTCGTCATATCTACATCTTCACCACCATTGTCCGGTCTTTCTAATCCGTTGTATTTTCCACCACGACCCCGAGTGGAAGATCGACGTTCTTCGTCAGGTTTGTACCAATATACTTTGACAAACCTGTTATCAAAAATGACTTTTGGACTATCATATGCTCGTCTGGCACCTTCGTAATCTACGTATTTCACAATAGCAAGTCTTGTTTGATCCTGCATAGTGACGGATTCTATTTGACCAAAATCGGAGAAAAAGGAAGTGACTGCACTTTCTGAAAAGTTCTCTTCTGGTACGTTTTCCACCACTATACTTGTCAGGTTCCGATCGTGATTAGGTGCTGCTGATGAGAAGTCTGCCCTACCACCTCTTCCACCTCTTTGACCATATCCTCCCCCTCGTCCTCTTCCTCTACCTCTTCCTGAACTAGAATCATGTCCGTTTTGAGCATATCCCGTGTCTCCAGGTTCTATATCGTTTATATGATCATATGGACAACTCGCACCTCTTATACATATTCCTTTATTATCGTAATCTCTACATCTCTTTCCCGACTGTGTTTTATTCTGTCCATCCATGGAAGAAAATGGCATGGGCACTTGCATACCCACCGCTTGTTGAAACGCCATGAGAGAAGCCATGGGATTATTGGGATCGAATCCAAAGTCTGGCATTTGGCCTTGTTGGGAAAAAGGAAAAGGTTGAAGTGGTTGATTCGGATCATACGTTTGTACACCTTGAAAGCCACCTCTTGTTGTGTTGTTGTTATTATTATACCCTCCTCTTCCTCCCCTTCGAGCATGTTTTGGCGGTCTTTCATATGCGCTTGTTTGAAGACTTTGAACAGGATTATAAACATCATTCATGTTCGTGTCCATATTATGGTGCGCTGTTTCTTCATATGATCTCTTTATTCCAGTAGTATTGAGCCCGTTCTCGCCCGAGGACGCAGGAGTAGATGATGATGCTATTAGACTTCTTTTCCGCAACTCTGTAAATACTCCGTCGACAAATCCGTCTTTCTTCCCAGCGTCGAGGAATTCCGCCAGTTGGTCTTTCGCATTTTGACAGACTTGCGCTTCTGTTCCGTCTGATTTGAGGAGTTCCAAGACATAATCAGCCAGGACTTCGCAGTCGGCATCGGTCGACACAAGTTCCAGAGATTTTGTTACGTAAGGCTTGAGGGATTGAAGTGCATCGGGAGATATCTGCATTGCGATGGTTGTGATGCAAGTATGGAATGATTTTTAAAAGTATTCTTGCGATTGAATCATTACACTAGCATCATAAGCTGTGGTTGTTGCGGAAAATAATCAAGTGGTACAAATTCTGGTCTAGATAAAATTCCTGGGATTCTGCAACCAAGTGAAATGCTACAACTGCCAAGGTACAATATAGTTAAGCAGCCGTAGAAAGCTTTCGAAAGGGACGATACTATTATGCTTCACTCTCAGGCATCTATCACGGCCCTATCTCCATGCTCATGATCAAGTATATTTCAATGTCTATATCTCTTTTTATATCGATGTCTATTCCTATGTCTATGTCTATGTTTATGTCTATGTTTATGTCTATGTCTATGTCTATGTTTATGTCTATGTTTATGTCTATGTCTATGTCTATGTTTATGTCTATGTCTATGTCTATGTTTATGTCTATGTTTATGTCTATGTTTATGTCTATGTTTATGTCTATGTTTATGTCTATATTACCATGTCTATCCCTGAGGTACCATGTCTATCATACATCCAAACTACTCATCCGACTTCTAATCAACCGGATAACGATTTTGGGACTTGTCTTTGATGCATGCTGGTCTCCCAAGCACTCATGAATTGCAACATCAACGCTTCACTGTGCGGCGCCCCCAGGATACAAAGCCCAAATGCTCGGCCATTCACGTCACTATATCCCAAAGGTACGGTCCCTGTCGGGTAACCTATCGCAGTTAATGAGTAAAGTACAATTTAATCAATAGCATTTTGACGCACCTGAAGAACAACCACGAGTATGATGTGCACTTTCCGCAGGACCAAGGATGATATTGATCTCATTCTTCTTCATACAGTCATCAGTAGTCTTGCGATACCAAGCGTGCATTCTTTTGGTCAATGCTTCGGCTTCTTCGGCAGAAAATCTCTTCTTCAAGGCATCTTCAAGCAATTCCTGGTTATAACGGGCTGCAAACGTATCAATTTCACATAGGCTCTGAAGGTAGAAGAATACTGACGGCCTGGAATCGTCGCGTGGGCATGTTGGGTGTTGAAGTCAACAAGCTCTTGCAAACTCCGCACATCAGATACATCTAAGTCCTTCAGGAATGTGTTGATATCTTCCTCAAAAGTGGCTTCTAGAACTCGAATTAGACATGGGTGATAAAGCCTACTAGTCGTGATGCATATTCACCCGTTACAAGTTTCCAAATTTCTTCACCATCAATAAACAATTCGCTCAGTTGGGAGAGTTGCACATTCTTCACGGTCACACCGAATTGACGGAGTCTTTCATACGCCGCATTGGTTTCTTCTCGCTAGAAAACTCGTCACTTCGAGGCAATCTATGTCATGCTAGGATTTCTCACCATTTGGACATAGAAATTCTTCTCATAAGGAAACATATCAGCTGGTATATCCCACAACTCAGCCGGCAAGACCCCTATGGAAATGTATTTCCAAGATGCGTTGACCCGCGAAGCATAGCCTGTATCAGGCACATTCTTTGTAAGTTTTGGATCAACAATGACATCAAGTATATTGGCCAGATCAAGAACGGATTTTGTCATCGGACCAGCGGAATCAAACGCTAATGAAACTGGACAGATACCATCTCTAGAGACCACATTCAGTGTTGGTTTCATTGTGTATAAAGCAGCTCGATTTGCAGGAATCACAAGTGATCCTACTGTCTCTGTTCCTATAGCGATGGGCGCAAATCCGGCAGAAACTCCTACAGCCGAGCCTGAAGACGAGCCTGAAGGACCCTACT
>Ga0160429_1000759_pt1 | contig 21895 bp, 17 predicted proteins | sample SolpanmetagenomR_FD_108199 | JGI IMG/M metagenome (GOLD analysis project Ga0160429, IMG submission 108199) | Solar panel surface microbial communities from Lawrence Berkeley National Laboratory, California, USA - R | ecosystem: Engineered > Built environment > Solar panel > Unclassified ...
GATCATCGCCTCGAGCTTGCGCCGCTCGACCCGGCGGCGCTCGTCGGAGATCTCCTTTTCGTCGATCTGGCGGCGGCGCAACGCCATGTCGTCGAGGCCGTAGAGGGTCAGCGTGTCGGCCGGCAGCCCGTCGCGGCCGGCGCGGCCGATCTCCTGGTAGTAGCCCTCGACGTTGTTGGGCATGTCGGCGTGGCAGACGAAGCGCACGTCGGGCTTGTTGATGCCCATGCCGAACGCGATGGTGGCGGTCATCACCACGCCGTCCTCCTGGAGGAACCGATCCTGGTTCCGCATCCGCGTGCCCTGATCGAGGCCGGCATGGTAGGGCAGCGCGTCGAACCCGTCCCGCTTGAGGGTCTCGGCGAGCTGCTCGGTGCGCTTGCGCGACGAGCAGTAGATGATCCCGCTCTCCGCCCGCCGGTGCTTCAGGAACCGCTCGATCTGCCGGGCGGGATTGTCCTTGGGCTGGAAGGTCAGGCGGATGTTCGGCCGGTCGAAGGAATGGACGAAGATCTTCGGCGGACGCCCCTGCGGGAACAGGCGCTCGGCGATCTCGGCCCGGGTGGCGGCGTCGGCGGTGGCGGTCAGCGCCAGGGTCTGGACGTCGCCGAGCGTCGTCCGGGCCCGGGCGATCTCCCGATATTCGGGCCGGAAATCGTGGCCCCATTGCGAGACGCAGTGCGCCTCATCGACCGCCAGGCGCCGGACGCCCGCCCCGCGCAGCGCCTCGATGCAGCCCTCCATGAGCAGGCGTTCGGGGGAGACGAACAGGAGCCGCAGGTCGCCCGAGCGCAACGCGCGCCACGTCTCGCGCGAATCCGATTCCGCGACCGACGAGTTGAGGGTCGCGGCCTGGATGCCGACGCTCTTCATCTGCTGCACCTGATCGTGCATCAGCGCGATCAGGGGGGAGACCACCACCGTGAGGCCCGGATCGACCAGGGCCGGGAGCTGGTAGGTCATCGACTTGCCCGAGCCCGTGGGCATGACGGCAAACACGTCGGCGCCGTCCAGCACCGCACCGATCACCTCGTCCTGGCCGGGTCGGAAATCCTCATAGCCGAAGGTCTTCTTGAGCGCGGCGCGGGCCTCGTCGAGGCGGGTCATCGGAATCCTTGATCGGGTGTCGGCACCGAGTCTGCGGCGCGGATATGGAGACCCTAGCCCCCGCGCGTCTACACGGAGGCGGTCGTGCCGCTCAACATCCGCAGCGAAGAGCTGAAGCCCCGCGCCGAGAAGCTGGCATCGCGGGCCGGCGTGAGCAAGGCCGAGGCGGCGCGGATCGCGCTAACGAACGCGCTGGACCGCCAGTACCGCGGGAGCGATGCGCTCCCGGCGCGCATCGGCGGGTTCAGGACGCGCGCCTCCTCGCCGAAATCCGGTCCCGAGGCCGACGAGGCGTTCGACGACGGCCCGAACGTCGCGTGACGTCCGTCGATGCCCCGGCCATCGTGGCGATCCCACTCCGGGAGCCGGGCCATGAGGATCTGCGGCATTGCCTGCGCGCGATACCCGCGCGGCTCGCGCGCGGTGTCGCCGTCCATGAGGCGGTGCTCGCCCTTGCGCGACGCCGGAGAAGCGAGCCACACAGGGCCGGATCCGTCGTGGACAGCGTCCTGGACGCGAGGGACGTGCGCTGGCCCCGATCACGGGCAGCAAAGGCACCTCGCCACCGCCGCCCATGCCGGCCACGGCAGGGGCCGCCCTTCCGCAGGCCTGCGCCTCGGCGACCGCGTCGCCTCGGCCGGCGCGCAAGTCGACGGCGTCCCGCTGCGCGGTGTCGGCGACGGCCGTCCGCAGACCGACATCAGACCGACATCCCTCAGCCCGGTCCTGACGCTTCAGCCGCCGTGGAACTCGGCCACGTGCTGCGCCACGATGGCGTCGAAGGAGTCATCCGCCCGGAAACCCAGACCCAGGGCCGCCTCCGGCTCGAACGCCTCCGGCCAGGAGCCGACGATCCGCGCGATGGTGGCGTCGGGGGTGCGCCGGATCAGCGCCACGGCCCTGTCGCCGGCCGCGCGGCGCAGGGCCTCGATCTCCTCGGCGACCGTCGCCGAGACGCCCGGCATGGTCAGGCTGATCCGCGGGCCGATCGCCGCGAGGTCGAGCCCGGCCGCGTGGACCAAGAAGCCGACCGCCGCGTCGGGGCTGGCGAACCAGTGCCGCACCGTGTCGGGCACCGGCAGGATCGCCTCCTGGCCGGCCAGCGGCTCGCGGATGATGCCCGAGAAGAAGCCGGAGGCCGCCTTGTTGGGCTTGCCGGGCCGCACGCAGATGGTCGGCAGGCGCAGGCCGATCCCGTCGAGGAAGCCGCGCCGGGCGTAGTCGGCGAGCATCAGCTCGCCCATGGCCTTCTGCACCCCGTACGAGGAGGCCGGACGCAGGATGTGGTCGTCCGGGATCACCTTGGGGAAGGGGGGGCCGAACACCGCGAGCGAGGAGGTGAAGATCAGCTTCGGCCGGTACCCGTCCGCCGCGTTGGCCTTGCGGATCGCGTCGAGGAGCAGCCGCGTGCCGTCGAGATTGACCCGGTAGCCGAGTTCCAGGTCGGCCTCGGCCTCGCCCGAGACCACCGCGGCGAGGTGGAAGATCACGCCCGGCCGTTCGGCGATGGCGGCCTCGGCGGCGCCGGGGGCGGTGAGATCCGCCGCGTCGGCCCGCACCTGGCCGGAAAAGCCCCCGGGCGCGGCGGGCTGCACCACGTCGAGCAGGGTCAGGGCGCTCAGCGGCTGACCGCCGACCTGACCCGCCTTCACCAGGGTGTCCACGAGGCGGCGGCCGATCATGCCGGCGGCGCCGAGAATCAGGGCATGCATGGAAAACCTCCCGTCGGGTTGTGCGGCGTCAGGCCATCATGTCGAGGGCGCGGCCGAAGAAGTCCGGACCGCCGAAATTGCCGGATTTCAGGGCGAGCAGCATCGGCTCGGGCCGTCCGGCGGTGCGCAGGACCGGAACGCCCGCGGCGATCTCCGGCCCGAGCAGGAAGGCGGTGAGGCCCAGCCGGTCGACCACTGCGCCGGACGTCTCGCCTCCGGCGACCACGAGCCGGCGCACGCCGCGGGCGACGAGGCCTTCGGCGATGGCGGCCAGCGCCGCCTCGATGGCGTGGCCGGCGGCGTCGACCCCATGGGCGGCCTGGAGGGCGCGGACCGCCTCGGGGGGCGCCGAGGAGGCGATCAGCACCGGGCCGGAAGGAAGCCGTTCCTCCGCGAAGGCCAGGGCCTCGCCCACCACGTCGGCGCCGGCGAGGAGCCGCGCCGGATCGAGGCGGAGCACCGGCATCAGCGCCTCGGCGGCGCCGACCTGCTGGAGCGTCGCCTGCGAGCAACTGCCGGCGAGGCAGGCGGCGGATCCGCCCACCGGCTCGCCGATCGCCGCTCCGGCCGCGTCCCGGGTGCCGCGTCCCGCGGCAACCAGTGCCCGGGCGAGCCCGAGTCCGAGCCCGGACGCGCCCACCGAGAATGTCCGCTCGATGATCGCCCGGCCGAGCACTTCGAGGTCGCTGTCGAAGATCGCGTCCGCGATGGCGGCGCCCTTACCTTCCGCCACGAGGGCTTCGAGACGGGCCGCGACGGCCTCGGCGCCGCGGGCGACCGTGGCGGTATCCACGAGCCCGACCGGATACGCGCTCTGGCGCTCGAGCACGCGCACCAGGTTGGCATCGCGCATCGGATTGAGCGGGTGGTCCTTGAGGGGGCTCTCGTTCAGCGGCACGGCGCCGACGAAGAGGTTGCCCTGGTAGACGCTGCGCCCCGTCTCCGGGAAGGCCGGGGTGACGAGCGCGATGGCCTCGCCCGCATCCCCCCGCAGGGCGTCCATGACCGGGCCGATATTGCCGGCCTCCGTGGAGTCGAAGGTCGAGCAGACCTTGAACATCACGTGGGCGGCGCCCCGCGCCCGCAGCCAGCCCTCGGCCTCGCGGGAGCGCGCCACGGCCTGGTCGGCGGGGATCGAGCGGCTCTTCAGCGCCACCACCACCGCGTCGGCCTCCGGCAGGGCGCGGTCATCCTCCGGGACGCCGATGGTCTGGATCGTGCGCAGGCCCGCCTTGGTCAACGTGTTGGCGAGGTCCGAGGCGCCCGTGTAATCGTCGGCAACGCATCCCAGCGCGAGGCTCATCGGGCGCTTCTCCCCTTGTAGGCGGCGAGCCAGCCGAGACCCGAGACGGTGTCGGCGGCCGGGATGTACTCGCAGCCGACGAAGCCGGCGTAGCCGAGTCGATCCAGCTCGTCGAACAGGAAGACGTCGTTCACCTCGCCGGTTCCGGGTTCGTGCCGCTCGGGCACGCTCGCGGTCTGGACGTGGCCGATGATCGGCATCAGGGCGCGCAGACGCATGGTCACGTCGCCGTGCAGGATCTGGCAGTGGTAGAGATCGAACTGCAGCTTCAGGTTCGACAGCCCGAGATCCTCGATCAGGTCCGCGGCGCGGCCGAAATCGTTGAGGAAATAGCCCGGTATGTTCCGGCCGTTGATCGGTTCCAGAACGAGGTCGAGGCCGGCGGGCGCCAGCCGCTCCGCCGTCCAGGTGACAGCCCGGCGGTAGGCCGCGACGGCGCCGGGATCGTCGTGCGGGGCGAGGCCCGCCATCAGGTGCAACCGGCCGACGCCGGTCGCCTCGACGTAGCGCAACGCCGTGTCGACCCCGGCCTTCAGCTCGTCGAACCGTTCAGGAAACGCCGCTAAGCCGCGCTCGCCCATTGAGAAATCGCCTGGCGGCAGGTTGAACAGCGCCTGGGTCAGGCCGTTGTCCCGGAGCCGCGCGCCGACCGCCTCCGGTGAATGCTCGTAGGGAAACAGGAATTCGACGGCGTCGAATCCGGCCCGGGCGGCGGCCTCGAACCGGTCGAGGAACGGCACCTCGTTGAACATCAGGCTCAGGTTTGCGGCAAAGCGCGGCATTCTCTTGGGCCTCCCTGCCCGGTTCTCGACACCCGTCCGATCCGCTCAGCGAACCGTCATCCCCGATTCCCTCATCCCGAGGTGCTGCGCCGCAGCCTCGCGGGAGTCCGCCAGCCCGCCGCGCGGTCCCCGGCCCCCTTCTCGAAAGCCTGCCGACGCTGGCACCTCAGGGTGCGGGCGCGGGGGGATCGCCGCTGGTCACTTCGTCCCCGGAAGCTTCGCCCCCGAGACCTGCGCGTAGAGCCGAGCCACGGAGGCGTCGTCGTCCCGGCCCATCCCGGCACCGGAGGCCATCAGGAACATTTGCAGCGCCGCCGCCGCCACCGGGACCGGGTATTTCTCCGCCCGGGCCATGTCCTGCACGATGCCGAGGTCCTTGACGAAGATGTCGACCGCGCTCTTCGGAGCGTAATCCGCCTCCAGGATGTGCGGCACTCGGTTCTCGAACATCCACGAATTGCCGGCCGACTTGGTGATCACCTCGTAGACGCGCGCCAGGTCGAGGCCCTGCTTGGCCGCGAAGCTCATCGCCTCGCAGGCGGCGGCGATGTGGACGCCCGCGAGCAGCTGGTTGATCATCTTGAAGGCCGCACCCTGGCCGGCCGCGTCGCCGAGTTCGTAGAGCGTGCCCGCCATGGCATCGAGGGCGGGCCGGGCCCTCGCGAAGGCCGCCGCCGAGCCCGAGGCCAGGAAGGTCAGCCCTCCATCCGCCGCGCGGGCGGCGCCTCCGCTCATCGGGGCGTCGAGGTAGTGGCGGCCGGTGGCCTCCAGCCGGGCCGCGAGCGCCCGGGCGACGGCCGGATCCATGGTGGCGGAAGAGACGAACACGGCCCCCTCCGGCATCGCGGCGGCGGCGCCGTTCGCGCCGAACAGCACCGCCTCGGTCTGCGCGGCGTTGACCACCACGCTCACCACCACGTCGGCGTCCTGCGCCGCGGCGGCGGGGTTCGCGGCCCCGCGACCGCCGGCGGCTTCGAACCGTGCCACCGCGTCCGGGTTCACGTCGCAGGCGGCGACCGTGAAGCCGGCCCGCAGAAGCGAGCCGGCCATGCCGGAGCCCATGGAGCCCAGGCCGATCACCGCGGCGCGGCGGATGTGCGTGTCGGTGGTCATCGAATGCCTCACGAGCTTCAAGGCCGGCATGGCCGACGCGACGTCACCGCGGGCGACGCGCGCTCCTCCCCCTGGCGGGGAGGAGTGAGAGGTGGGGTGGTACGGGATGGGGCGATGCGGTGCCGTCCGCGCCACCCCGCCCCTGGCCCTTCCCCGGGGGGAAGGGGGAGCATCTCCTCAGCGATTGACCATCCGGGCCGGCGTCACGAACACGCAGATCGAGCCGACCACCAGCATCACCGCCAACGCGTACATGCCGGTGGCGGTGCTGCCGGTGGCGTCGCGCAGTGCCCCGATCACGTAGGGGCTGACGAAGCCCGCCAGATTGCCCACCGAGTTGATCAGCGCGATGCCGGCCGCCGCGCCGGCTCCGCTCAGGAAGGCGGTGGGCAGCGACCAGAACAGGGGCGAGCAGGTCAGCACGCCGGCCGCCGCCACTGAGAGCGCCGCCACCGCGACCGTGGTCGAGCCCGCATTGGCCGAGACCACGAAGCCGACGGCGCCGAGCAGGGCCGGGATGATGAGGTGCCAGCGGCGCTCGCGCATCCGGTCGGCGGAGAGGCCCAGGAGGACCATCACGATCGCCGCGCAGACGAACGGGATGGCGCTGATCAGCCCGATGTTGAAGTTGCCCTGCACGCCCGATGCCTTGACGATGGTCGGCATCCAGAAGGTCAGCCCGTACTGGCCGGTGACGAAGGCGAAGTAGATCAGGCTCATGAACCACACGCGGCCGTTGCGGAACACGGTGGCGATGGAGTGCGGGCTCGATTCCTTGCCGTGGTTGTCGGCGGCGATGTCGCGCTCCAAGAGCTGCTTCTCGGCGTCGGTGAGCCACTTCGCCTCGGCGGGGCGGTTGTCGAGGTAGAGGAACACCGCGACGCCGATCAGCACCGCCGGCACCGCCTCGATCAGGAACATCCATTGCCAGCCGGACAGGCCGTGGGCGCCGTTGAGCGCGTCCATGATCCAGCCCGAGAGCGGGTTGCCGAAGATGCCGGAGATCGGGATCGCCGCCATGAACACCGCGATCACCTTGGCCCGGCGATGGGCCGGGAACCACGAGGTCGTGTAGAGGATCACCCCCGGGTAGAAGCCGGCCTCGGCGAGACCGAGCAGGAAGCGCATCCCGTAGAAGCTCCACTCGGAGTTCACGAACAGGAACGCCCCCGAGATCATCCCCCAGGTGATCATGATCCGGGCGATCCAGACCCGGGCGCCGACCCGGTGCAGGATCACGTTCGAGGGTACCTCGAACAGGAAGTAGCCGAGGAAGAAGATACCGGCGCCCAGCCCGTAGACCGTCTCGGAGAATTTCAGCTCCTGCGACATCTGGAGCTTGGCGAAGCCGACATTCACCCGGTCGAGATACGCCACGACGTAGCAGAGCATCAGGAACGGCACGAGGCGCCAGAAGACCTTCGCGTAGGTGCGGTCGTCGAAGGTCTTCTCGTCTGCTTGTTGGGTGGCGCCCCCCAGCGGGGCGGCTCGGACCGGCATGGCGTACTCCCTGGTCCGGACCGTGCGGTCGCCGGACGATGGTCTTCGCCGCTCGTCGGGCGGCGCTGGCCGGTGCCATATCTCCTTTTGGCAGCGCTGCCAATCCGGTTGTGCGCGATAATGCAGGCCGCTATGTCGGGTGGCGGATCGCCGAGGACGGTCGTCCCATCCCTCCCCTCACCCCGAGGTGCCAAAGCCCAGCGGAGGCCTCGAAGGCGTCCTCCCGGGATCGCGCGGCCGGCCGGAGGGCTCCTCTCCGGGGCCGCTGGCGCGGGCCTCTCGGGCGGGCATCTCGGGATGAGGGCGAGGGGCGGGAGGTACGAAGGGCGTCGCGAGACGAGACCGCGTCGGGAGAACCGGGTCATGGACGACATTCAGCCGCCGGGGCGGCTCGTGACCCTCACCGACGTCGCCCGCGCGGCCGGTGTCGGCGAGAGCACGGTCTCGCGGGTCCTGCGCAACCACGGGTCCTATTCCAAGCGCGCCGGCGAGCGGGTGGCGGAAGCCGTGGCTCGGCTCGGCTACGTGCCGAACCGCCTGGCCGGGAATCTGGCCGGGTCGGGGGCGAGCGCGCAACTCGTCGGCGTCGTGATCCCCTCCCTCGCCAACGTGGTCTTCCCGGACCTGCTGCGCGGCCTGACCGCCTCCCTCGACGCCGAGGGCATCCAGTGCGTGATCGGCGTGAGCGACTACGATCCGGACCGGGAGGAGGCGCTGGTGGCCGCGCTCCTGTCGTGGCGCCCGGCCGCGCTCCTGCTCACCGGCCTGGAGCACAATCCCGGGACCGTCGCCCTGGCCAGGGCCGGAAGCGTGCGCGTCGTCGAGATGATCGACACGGATGGTGACGGGATCGACGCCGTGGTCGGCTTCTCCAACCGGGCCGTCGGGGCGGCGAGCGCCCGCCATCTGGCGGGGCGGGGCTATCGCCGCATCGCCTATCTCGGCCACGATCTCGCGGTCGACCTGCGCGCGGGCAAGCGGCTGGCGGGTTTCGAGGAGGCTCTGGCGGATGTCGGGCTGGCACTTCTCGGCCGGGAAATCCGGCCGGGACCGTCCTCGCCGGCCTCCGGGCGGGCGGGTCTGGAAGCGCTGCTGGCGCGTCATTCGGATCTGGACGCGGTCTACTTCTCCAACGACGACATGGCGCTCGGGGGCTATTTCGCCTGCCTGTCGGCCGGGCTGGCGGTGCCGGGTCGGATCGCGCTGTTCGGCTTCAACGGGCTCGACTTTGCAGCCGCGATGCCCCAGCCCCTGTCGACGGTGCGCACACCGCGGCTGGAGATCGGCCGGCAGGCCGCCGCCTGCCTGACGGGGGGCGGTCCGAAGAGAATCGATCTCGGATACGAGCTGATCGAGGGAGCGACCGCATGAACGAGACGGCGTTGCGCGAACAAATCTGCCGCTACGGCCGCTCGCTGTTCGAGCGCGGCCTGACGCCGGGCTCGTCGGGCAACATCTCGCTCCGCCTGCCCGACGGCGGCTGGCTCGTGACGCCGACCAACGCGTCGCTGGGTTTCCTCGACCCGGCGCGGATCTCCCGGCTCGACGGCGAGGGCCGCCTCGTCTCGGGCGACAAGCCCACCAAGGAGATCCCGCTGCACACCGCGCTCTACGAGAGCCGGACAGACGCGAAGGCCATCGTGCACCTGCACTCGACCCACGCGGTGGCGGTCTCGATGCTGCCGGAGATCGACCCGCGTCAGGTGCTGCCGCCGCTGACGCCCTACTACCTGATGCGCACCGGCGGCACGGCGCTGGTGCCCTATTACCGTCCGGGCGACCCGGCCGTGGCGGACGCGATCCGGGGCCTCGCGGGGAAGTACAGCTCGGTGCTGCTCGCCAACCACGGACCGGTGGTGGCCGGCGACAGCCTGGAGGGCGCGGTCTTCGCCACGGAGGAGCTGGAGGAGACCGCCAAGCTTTACCTGCTGTTGCGCAACCTCAACCCGCGGCAACTGAGTCCCGGGCAGATCGCCGATCTGGTGAGCCATTTCGGGCTGACCCTGCCGGATCCGGAGGATCATGCCGGGCACGATCACGGGTGAGGTCGGCCGCCCGCCTCTCCGATCCGGTGTCGTTGCGGCCCACGCGAAGCAGCCGGCGGGGAACTGCACCACGCGCGCGGAGCCATATGGGAGGGGCCACGCACGGCCTCCTCGACGATCGGCTGCAAGGATCTCGATCCGGCCGTACGATGCCGGTGCCGCCGTCCGCCTGACGGGACTGCGCGACCTCCGTGTACGCGATCCACGGATCGCCGCGCTTCCGAGGACGGGGGATCACGCCGCGAACCGCCGCTCCTCGGCCCTCCGCAGCGGGGGCTCCCCCGCCCCGACCCATTCCGTGCGGTGGCGCGGCAGCGCCTCCGGGTGCTCGGCCTGGAGCCACGTGATCATCGCCTCGCGGACCGCGCAGCGCAGGTCCCAGGCCTGGGGCGCGTTGCGGGCGCTCACCAGCATCCGGATCTCGATGGTCGATTCCTTGGCGTCCGAGACCTGGAGGTTGACCACCCGTCCGTCCCACAGGGGCGAGGCCCTGGCGATCTCGACGAGCCTCTCGCGCATCGCCGCCACGGGCGCCCGGTGGTCGACGTAGACGAACACGCTGCCGATCAGCGAGGCGCCGTCGCGGGTCCAGTTCTGGAACGGCTTCTGGATGAAGTAGGTCAGCGGCAGGACCAGCCGACGCCAGTCCCAGAGGCGGACCACCACGTAGGTGGCGGTGATCTCCTCCACCCAGCCCCACTCGTTCTCGACGATGATCGCGTCCTCGATCCGGATCGGCTGCGTGATGGCGATCTGGATGCCCGCCACGAGGTTCGACAGGACCGGCTGCATGGCCAACCCGAGGACGAGGCCCGCCGCGCCCGCCGAGGCCAGCAGGCTGACGCCGTACTGGCGCACCGGCTCGAAGGTCATCAACGCCACCGAGAGGGTGACGAGGGCCACCAGCGTCACGCCGGCCCGCTCCAGGATGCGCATCTGCGTGAAGTGCTTGCGCGCCAGGAGATTGTCCTCGGCGTCGAGCTTGAACCGCCGCAGGTAGATCACGGTCGCGATGTGGAGCGCCGTGGCGCAGCACCAGCCGGTCAGCGTCACGAAGGCGACCAGCAGGATCTGGTTGAGGGCGATCCGCACCTCCCAGGACAGGTGCACCGTGGTCGAGGCGAGGCTGATCGCCACCACGATGAGGCCGAGGCGGCTCGGGCCGCGCGTGCGCGACACGAGCGAGCGCCAGAACAGGCTCTTGGCCGAGACCGCCCGCTTCATCGCCCGGTAGACGACCCCGTGCAGGGGCATCACCACCGCGCAGCAGGCGACGATGAGGATCAGGCTCTCGGCCCACCACGGCAGGTAGGCCAGCGCGCGGGCTGCGGAGCCGGCGAGCGCGTCGAGGTCCGGCATCGGGCATCGCTCCACGGGTTCCGAAGGGGACCCGTGGGAATGGGCGGGCGATCGCGGGGGTTCCGCAGCGCACCATGTGCCTGCCGCAACGCAGCGGCCCGGCCCGGCGGGTTGCGGTCGCCAGCCCCTACTTGGCCGCTCCGACCGTCACGCTGCCCGCGGCGGTCCGTCCGAACCGCGCCGGCCGGTACATGTCCTCCACGGTGGCGCCCGGATGGACGTAGGTCCCGGGGGAGACCGCCCGCACCGTGTAGGCCACGGTGAAGAAGGCCGACTGGCTCGGTTCGCGGTCGTAGGCCGCCACGAACCGGTCGTCCCGGAACTCGGTGTGGACCGGCTGCACGTCGGACTTGGCGAAGGCGAGCCCCTGGAGCGCGTCGGCGTCCAGCAGCTTCGGGTTGTCGATCTCCAGCCCCGCCGGCAGCGGATCCACCAGCAGGAGCCGCGCCGCCTCCGCCTTGGCCTCCGTGACCTTGAGCACCACCACGAGCCGGTCGTTCTGGCGCAGGCCGCCCGCCGGGTCGACGACGCTGCCGTCGAGGCGGCGGAAGCTGCGCTCGATCGTGTAGCCCTGCTGCGCTGCCGGCTCCGGCACCAGGGGGCTGCCGTTGACGCTCACGGCCACCTGCACGGGGCTGCGGCCGGTATTGGTGAGCTCGACGCCCCGGTCGGCCAGGGCCGCCTCCCGGTAGGCCCGGGCCAGCAGGCCGGTCTGCGGCACGCCGTCCAGGGTGAACGACAGGGCGCCCGCCTCGTTCGACAGGCTCTCGGCGGCGAGCACCATCCAGGCATTCTCCTGCGTGCTCGTCGCCCGCTCGGATTGCTGCTCCTCGCCGAGCACGGAAGCGGCGGGGCCGAGGGCCCCCTGCGCCAGCCCGCTCTCGGCGGCGAGCGTGATCAGCCCGGCCCCGTCGCGCAGGCGGGAGCCGTAATCGGCGCGGTACAGGCCCTTGTCGCGCTCGGCGCGCAGCACGGTGAGCGCCGAGTCCATCGTCTTGGCGGCCCGGCCGCGGTCACCGAGCAGCGCCAGGGCGGCGGCGAGCTGCGCGCGCCCGAGGGCGGAGGAGAAGTCGCCGATCTTGATGTCGGCGAGGTAGCGCAGGTCGCCCATCACCGGCCGGCCGTTCCGGGCGAGCACGTAGGCCGCGTAGGCGAGGTCCGCGCCGCCGTTGCGCACCTCGGTGGCGTTGGCCACCGCGTTGCGCAGGTAGTCCAGCGCCTGGGCGAAGGCCTTCTGCGGCACCGCGAAGTTGCGCTCGCGGGCGCGGGTCAGGAAGTCGGTCACGTAGGCGTCGAGCCAGAGGTCGCTCGAGCCCTGCGCCGACCACAGGCCGAAATCGCCGCTCGAATCCTGGCGGGCGAGCAGGCGCTCGATCGACTCGCGCACCCTTTCGTCCGCGCCCGCGTCGAGGGCAAGCTTCTGCAGGGCCGCGAGCTTGTTGACGTAGAGCAGCGGCATCGCCCGGCTCACCACCTGCTCCGAGCAGCCGTAGGGGTAGCGGTCGAGCGCCCGGAGCAGGGCCGCCACGTCGACCCCCGGCAGGGGCGTGGCCGAGAGCGAGACGCTGCCGGTCCCCGGCTGCAGGTCGGCGAGGAGGTCCGAGGTCAGCGTCAGGTTCGCCCCGGGGGCGAGGCTGCGCACCGAGCGGCGCAGCAGGGCGCCGGTCCCCGGCGAGATCCCCAGGGCGAAGCTCTGGTTCAGGGCGGCTGGGAGGCCGGGCCCCGACAGGGCGAGGTCGAGGCGGGCCGTGCCCGGTCCGGCGGCGGTGAGCGGGATCGCGAACTGGCCCTTGGCGCCGGCCTCCAGCCGCAGCGTCTGCCGCAGCGCGCTGGCACCGACCACGACCGGGCCGGTCGGGCTCAGGTCGACCGTGTACTCGCCCGCCGGCCCCTCGACATTGTCGAGGGCCACGAACAGACGCGAGCGGTCGCCGGTGTCGAGGAAGCGCGGCAGCGTGGCGCTGAGCACGACCGGATCGCGGATGATCACGTCGGCCTGCGCCTGCCCCACCCGGTCGCCGCTCCAGGCGGTGACCATGACGCGGCCGGTGCCGTTGAAGGCCGGGATCGGGAAGGTCACGCTGGCCGCGCCGTCCGGCCCCACGGTGACGACCCCGGAATAGAGGGCGAGCGGCGCCTGGGTCGGCGGGGAATCGGCGAGTTCGCCCCCGCCCGCATCGCCGCCGGAGCGGATCGCCCCGGCCGAGCCCTGCATGCCGTCGATCAGGTAGCCGTAGAGGTCGCGGACCTCCGGCCCGAGCGCCCGCTGGCCGAGGAAGTACTGCGTCGGGTCCGGCGCCGCGTAGCGGGTCAGGTTGAGGATGCCGACATCGACGAGCGCGACGGTGATCCGCGCCGGTGCGCCGGATTTCAGGCCCGCGAGCTGGACCGGCAGGGTCAGGTCCTGGCGCGGGCGCGCCCGCTCCGGCGCCTTCAGGGCGACCCCGAGGCTGCGCCGCTCCCGGTCCACCGAGAACCACGCCAGACCCAGCGCCCGGCCCGGAAGGCGCTTGGCCGCCTGGTCGAGGGGCCGGTAGGCGGTGGCCACCAGGTAGGCGCCGGCGCCCCACTCGGCCTTCACCGGGATGCTGACCGTGGTGCCGCCCTCCGGCACGCTGACCTCCAGGGTCTGGTGCACGCGGTCGCTGACGATCATCAGGCTGGCCTGACCCTTGAACGTCGGACTGAGCTTGGCCCGCAGGGTGTCGCCGGCCGCGTAGGCGGCCTTGTCGAGGGTCAGGTCGAGGAGGTCGGGCGCCTCCGCGGTCTCGGAGCCGCTCCAGCCCACCTCGAAGCCGAGGCTCGCGGTCGCCTCCGGGGCGCCCGCGGCCGAGACCTCCAGCCGATAGCGGCCGAGGCCCACCGGCGCCTCGATCCGGCCCGGGCCGGCGGCCGTGAGGTCGACGGTGCCGCTGGCGATGCGCCGGGGGGACTTGACCGACTCGAACGACCAGCGCCCGTCCGCCCGGTACCACTGGTAGGAGGAGTCGATCCGCGACAGGGTCCAGGTCACGCCCGGCCGGGCGAGGAGCGCCCCGTCGGGGTTCGCCAGCACCACGTCGAAGCCCGCGATCCCGCCCTCCTTCAGATCGGCGAAGCCCTTGCGCAGGGCGAGGACCGGGCTCGACGGGAGGATCGGCAGGGTCAGGCTGCGCGACAACGCCCGGCCGCCGGGCTCGCCGACCGCCAGGGTGATCTTCGCCTCCAGCGCCCGCGGGGCCGCAACCGGGGGCACCGGCACCGTGACGGTGGCGCCGCCCTGCCCGTTCGTGGTGGCATGGTCCTGCAGTTCCTGGGTGGCCGGCTCGACCGCCTCGTCGTCGAGACCGATGGCATAGGCCTCAAGCCCCTTGATGCCGCTCGTCGCGGCCGCCTGCACGGTCACGCTGCCCGACACGTCGAGATCGGCGCCCGGGGCGCCGTAGAGGTAGCGGGCGGCGACGTCGATCTGCGCGGCCTCGCCCCGGTTCAGGGCCGTCTGCCGGGCCTTGAGGGTCACCTCCAGCCGCTCGGGGACGTAATCCTCCACGAGGAAGCTGGTCTCGCCGATCGCGGGCGCCTTCGGGTCCGTGTAGGCGGAGACCCGCCACGTGCCGTGCATCGCCCCCGACAGGAGCGGCAGCGGCAGCGCCCGGCCGCCGAGCCCCTGGTCGGGCACCGAGACGCGCCGGTACTCGACGCCGTCCGGCCGCTTGACCACCAGGGTCAGCGGCAGGTCCGGCACGGCGGCGCCGCGGGGATCGCGCAGCAGGGCCGTGAGCTGGACGGTCTCGCCCGTGCGGTAGACCCCGCGCTCCGGGAACAGGTAGGCGTCGAGGCCGCCGGTCTCCGGCCGTCCCTTCACGCCGCGGTCGGTGAGGTCGAAGGCGCCGAGGTTCAGGTCGAGGAAGCCGTAATCGCCGCCGGCTTGCGCCACCACGAGGCTCGGCGCCAGACCGCCCTCCCCGCGGGCGAGCCCCGGATCGAAGGCGACGTGCCCCTGGGCGTCCGTGGTCCTTGCGCCCAGCACCTCGTTGTTGCGGGCGATCAGCCGGATCTCGGCGCCCGCCATCACCTGCGCGGAGGCGAGCGAACGCAGGACCACGTTGACCCCGTCCCGGCCCTTGGTGGCGGTGAGCCCCAGGTCGGAGACCACGAACCACTGGGTCGCCTGGGTGTCGTACTCCTCGTCGCTGGCGGCCGTGCCGGAGGGGCGGGCCAGCATCACGTAGAGCCCGGGCTCAAGCTTGCCCACCGCCTGCAGGACCGGGAAGGCGGTGACCGCCTCCTGGTTCACCTCCGCCTTGGCGGTGTCGAGGGTGCCCTTCCAGACGCGCTGGCCCTTCTCGGAGGCGATCGTCCGGGCGGTCGAGCCGCTGAGCTGGCCCAAAAAGTCCTCGGAGCGCAGGGTCGGCAGCAGGCCGCGGTCGCCGATGCGCAGCACCTCGACGTCGAGCTTCGCCGCGTTCACCGAGACGAGGGGCACGCCCGCCTGGCCGGTCCGGGGCAGGACGTAGTTGCGCCCGGTGAAGCGCACCTGGGGAGCGCGGTCGCGGACGTAGATTTCGTAATCGGCGGCCTTGAGCAGGCTCTCGCCGACGGCCGCGGGCAGGCCCTGGCGGAGCACGATGGCGTAGCGGCCGCCGTGCTTGAGCCCGTCGACGCAGACCTGGGAGCCCTCCCCGGTCACGGCGGCCGCGCTGCTGCCCGAGACAGCCACGAAGGGCGCGTAGTCGGTCTTGGGCTTGATCGCCTCCGAGAAGGTGAAGCAGGCCCGCGGGGCGGCCGCGTCGGAATCGACCTTGTAGTCGAGGATCCGGAAGCCGTGCTCGGCCCGCAGGGTCTCGTAGGCCGCCCGGACCGGACCGGCATCGGCCAGGGCGAGGCTCGCCGCGTAGGCGTCCAGCGCCGGCCGCCAGGATTCCTGCTCGGCCTCCGCGGCGCCCAGCGCCGCCAGCGCCGCCGCCGCGTCGGCGGCCGTGCCGGCGCGCTCGTAGGCGCGGTAGGCGGCGGCCGTCACCCGCCCGCGCAGGCGCGCCCGGCCCTGGTAGTCGTTGTCCTCGAGCGCGCCCAGGGCCGCCGCCGCCCCGCGGGCATAGGCCTGCCAGTTGCGCGGGTCGGCCGGGTCTGCCGCCACCGCGGCGGCGAGGGGGGCGACGGCCTCATCCGGCTTGTCGGCGGCGAGAAGGGCCTGACCGGCAGCGCGGGACTGGCCCGCCGGTCGGAGCGCGCCCCCGGCCTCCGCTTTGAGCGCCGCCTCCAGGCGGACCGAAGCGCTGGCGAGGTCGGTCCGGACGAAGCTCCTGGCGAACGGCGCGGCGGCCGCCGCCGGCCGGGACGTCGTACGGGCCGCCGGCGGGGTCTGGGCGGGGGCCGGGCCGCCCGCGATCCCTCCGAGGAGCACCAGGACACCCGCGAGCCGTCCGAGCCGCGCCATCAGCCTGTTCCTCGCCAGCCGCGAACCCGATGATTCGCCTCGGGTCCCATGGCGCGGGAGCCTAGCACCGGCGGTTAGGCTCGCAACGCTTCGGGCCGTTGGAGCCTCGTTGGGGGCCGCCTCGCGGCGCGAGGCGGCTCCGCGTTCCCTCGCGTCGAGGCTCAGAACGCCTTCAGCACCTGCTCGGCGTGCTCGACGGCCACCGGTCCGGCGAAGCAGTGGGCGACCAGGGCGCGGTAATCCTGCCAGGGCTGCGAGCCGGTGAAGTCCTTGGTGTGGGCCTCCAGCGTGTCCCAGTGGATCAGGAGGCGGTAGCGCTGCGGATGCTCGATGGAGCGCCGCACCTCGAAGGCCCGGCAGCCCTTGGCCTGCTTGAAGATCGCTGAGGCCTCGGTGATGCCCGACTCGAACTCGGCCTCCATGCCGGGCTTGATCTCGATCTGCGCGATTTCGAGGATCATCGGTGACGTTCCTGTCTCAGGTGCGAAGGGCGCGGCCGAGCTTGGCCGCCAGGATGCGCTGCGGGCTCAGGGCCGGGTCGGCCTGGGCGGCGACGGGCAGGTAGGCGGTCTGCTCCAGCATGTAGCGGCCGCCCATGGCCCCGTGCATCACGAGGTCCGAGAAGGTCACCCAGGTCTCGCCGGGGCGGAACTCCACGTCGGCCTGGGGGGCCGACGCCTGATAGGCCGCGTCCTGCTTGAGGGCGTCGTGCAGGTGCAGCATCAGGTGGTCGTATTCCGAGCGCCGGGCCTTGGTGATGCGCAGGGCCGAGAGCAGGCGCGCCGAGAGGGGCGAGTAGCCCGGCAGACGCGGCAGGAATTTCTCCGCCATCGACCCGAAATCCTCGCCGACCCGCCAGCGGCGCGGCTCGCCCGCGGGGTTGATGTTGCGGAACACCCGCAGGATCCGCTTCTCGCCGATCGGGTTCGACGGAAAGGCGTCGACGTGCAGCCGGGTGTCGTCGCGCCGCCAGCTGAGCTTGCGCCGGTCCACGTCGAAGGGGCGATAGGACGTGCCGGCCAGGCTCACGCGGTCCGCGTAGTCCGGCAGGTAGGTTCCGATGAGGTCGCGCGCGAAGGTACGGTAGCGGATCAGGATCTGGCGCAGGGCCTCCTGCTCCTCCGGCGTCCCCGCCGCACCGCGCAGCGCGGCCGCCGCGCCGCGGATGTTGACGTTCTTGGCCTTGCCGTCCGCGAAGGGCCGCTCGGTGAACCGGCGTTCGAACGCGCTGAACGGGAAGGGCAGGTCCGGGAACAGCAGCACCGCCCCGGCCTCGAGCTCCCGGGCCAGGGAACCGTGGGTCTCGCCGGCGACGATTCTGCGGATCGGGCTGATCATCGGGTGCGGGCCGGGCCTGCCATGGCGGGTGGGCCCCTGTAGCCGAGTGGCCGCGGGCAGGCCAGGGGCGGCTTTTCCGGTGGATGACATCCCGCGTCCACCGACACCGGCGCGGAGGCCCGTCCCCAGCGCTTGCGCAACGGTTGCGTTCCCGGCACGTTCTCCGTGCGTAACCGGCCTGAGTGCCCGGCGGAGGATGGCGCCGATGGCGACGTTGAAGGAATTCGAGGAGGCCCTGCGCGAGCACGGCATGAACATGGCGCTGGCGCTGCTGGAGCGCCTGCGCGAGCGCGACCGCGCGACCCGGACGGTCAAACCCGCCCGGCGCCTGACCGGCCAGAAGATGACCCCGGAACTCGCCCGGTCGATCCTGGACCTGCACGCCACGACCGGGATGACCCAGCAGGAGATCGCCTTCAAGGTCGGGGTCAACCAGGGCCGCGTGAACGAGGTGATCAAGCGCGGCAAGTGGCTGAGCGACGACCCCACCGCCCCGGAGGCGGTCGCCCGCGACAAGGCGGTGGCCCGGATGCGCGGCGACCCGAAGCCGAAGAAGCCGGCCGCGGCGGCGCGGGCCAAGGAGCGCAAGGCCGCGCCGCCGAAGGCGCGCAACCAGGGCCAGCTGGCCCTGGGCGATCTGTAGGGGACTGTGCGGCAGGTCCTCGGGGAAACCTCCCCTCTACGGTTCGTCCCCGGTCTGCGATGCGGCGAACCCGCCTCGAAGGAACCGTCGGGGGATCGCGCGGCCCGCTGACGCGGTCCTCTCAGGTCGATAGGCCGGGTCGGATCGACCTGTCGGAGCGACCCGACCCTCATCGCGCCGGTGCGAAATGTCCCCGGTAGCGCGCGCCGATCACCTCCACCGGCAGCGTCACGAAGACGTCCGTCGTGCCGAACTGGCGATCGATGACGGCACCGTCGCCGAAGGTGGCGCCGAGGCGGAGATAGCCTTTGACCAGGGGCGGCAGGGCCTGCAGCGCGGCCTTGGGATCGACCGCCTCCTTCGGCAGCCGGTCCATTGCCACCGCCCGCTCCGGCAGCGCCCGGGCCCGCCAGCCCTCCGGCGCGCGGGCATGGTGGTGCAGGAAGGCCAGCGGCAGCGCCAGCCGCTCCGGATCGGTGCCCTCCAGGCTCGCGCAGCCGATCAGCGCGTCGATCCGGTGGTGCAGGACGTAGGCGTAGATGCCCTGCCAGAGCAGCTCGACGGTGCGCTTGCCGCGGTAGGGCTTCAGCACGCAGGAGCGGCCGAGCTCCAGCAGCCGCCGATGGCCCTGCGCCGCCAGCAGCGGTGCCAGATCGTACTCACCCTCGGAGTAGAAGCCGGCATGGCGCTCGGCCACCTCGCCGCGAAGCAGCCGGTAGGTGCCCACCACCTTCGGCCGGGGCTCGACGAAGGGCTGCTTCCGCCCCGGCGCGGCGTGGTCGAGGACGAGGAGATGGTCGCAGAGCGCGTCGTAGCTGTCGGCGTCGCGCCGCGACAGGGACGCGAGCCCGGTCGGGACCGCCGACATCTCCTCGTAGAACACCTTGAAGCGCAGGCGCTGCGCCCGGCGGATCTCGGATTTTCTCCGGGCGAGCCGCACTTCGAGGTTGCCGATGCGGCCGAGGCTGCGCCCCTCGAACGGGTCCGGCAGGCGAATCGCGCGCTCGGCGGAGAGGATCTCGGCGATTCCGGTCGGGCCGCCCTCGATTTCCTGGGGATGCATCTGCCGGCGGCGCAGCTTCGCGATCGGCGCGCCGACGCCCCACTGCACGCCCCTGTGCCAGCCGGCTCCGAGTGCGCTGTAGGCCCCGCGGGCGAGATTGGCGACCATGGTCGGGTTCACTCCGGGTGCGCGTCCGTGCACCGTCGAATCCGACACAGAGCACGAAGCGCACACGCCATTATGACAGCCGACGCAGGAAAGCGCCCCGGCCGGGGCCGGGGCGCTGCAACATTCTGAAGTTCAAGCCGAGATGGATCAGGCGGCCTGCGGGACCGTGTCCGTGCGGACGTCGCCCTCGATCACCGGGGCGCTGGCGCGACCCGCCGTGGCGATCTGGATGCGGCGCGGCTTCTTCGCCTCCGGTACCTCGCGGACGAGGTCGATATGGAGAAGGCCGTTCTCGAGGGCCGCGCCCGTCACCTGTACGTGGTCGGCGAGCTGGAAACGGCGCTCGAAGGTGCGGGCCGCGATGCCCTGATGCAGGAATTCAGCCTTGCCCTCGGCCTTGCGCTCGCCCCTCAGGGACAGCGCGTTCTCCCGAACATCGATCGACAGGTCGGATTCGGTGAAGCCGGCGACCGCGACGGTAATGCGGTAGGCGTTCTCGCCGGTCCGCTCGATGTTGTAGGGCGGGTAGGTGGGCGCAGCCTCGGCGCTCGCGAACTGGTCGAGCGCGGAGAACAACCGGTCGAAGCCGACGGTGGAACGGTAGAGGGGCGCGAGATCGAACTGACGCATGACATATCCTCGTGTGAGCAACATGCAATTCCGGTCCGCCCGATGGGCCGGACCCGTCTTTCGTGCCGCCTGATGGCCGGCACAGGCGAGATATCGGAGGGGGAAAAACACGCTTCAAGACCCCGGACGATGGCGAGGCCTGAGATTTTTTCGGTAGGGTCCGTCCGCGTACGGACGCGCTTGAGGTGAACCCTGTGGGACGGTTCGACGGTGAGACCGGGCGGGAGCCACCGCTCCTGACCCTGCGCGGCACGCCCGGCAACCCGGCGCCGCCGAACGGCACGCTGATCGCGGTGGGCACGCGCGACGACTGCACCCTCCGGGCGGCCTATTGGCAGACGACGGCGCGGACCTGCCGCGGCACGGTCTGCCTGCTCCAGGGCCGGGCGGAATTCATCGAGAAGTACTACGAGACCATCCAGGAGTTGCGGGCACGGGGCTTCGCGGTGGTCGCCTTCGATTGGCGCGGCCAGGGGGAGTCGGACCGCCGGGTCGACGATCCCCACAAGGGCCACGTCGCCCGCTTCGACGATTACCGGCTCGACCTCAAGGCCGTGGCCGAGACCGTGCTGGTGCCGCTGATGCCGGAGCCGCATATCGGCCTCGCGCACTCGATGGGGGGCTGCGTGGCCCTCCTCGGGGCGCTCGACGGCTGGCTGCCGTTCCGGCGCCTCGTGGCGCTGGCGCCGATGCTGTCGATCCGGATGATCCGCTGGCCGGCCGGCGCCGCCCTGCTCTCGCGGGGCTTGCAGCGGCTGGGACTCGGGAGCCGCTACATCCCCTTCGGCAAGCCGGTCTCGATCGCCACCAATCCCTATGCCGGCAACCGGCTCTCGCGCGATCCCGTCCGCTACGCCCGGAACGCCGCGGCGGCCCGGCAGGTCGGCGCCGGTGCGGTGGGCGACCCGACGATCGCGTGGCTCGCCGAAGCGTTCCGCGCCATGGCGCGCCTGCGCGACCCGAGGGCGGCGCCGCGCATCACCCTGCCGACGCTGCTCCTGGCGGCGGGCGCCGACCCGGTCTGCGGCACCGCCGACACCGAGCGCTTCGCGGCCCGGCTCAAGGCCGGCCACATTCTCGTCCTGCCGGATTCCCGGCACGAGATCCTGACCGAGCGCGACGCCATCCGGCAGGATTTCTGGGCGGCCTTCGAGGCCTTCGCGCCGGGCTCGCCCCTGCCCTCGCACGCGGAGGTCGAGTCTCACGCCGCCGCGGTGCCGGTGGCGTGAGCCGTCAGCCCCCGAGATCCGGGTTGATGTCCCGCGGGCGCGCGAACCGCTCCAGGCGTCCCCGGCCCGGCGCCACATCCGACCAATGGGCGGTGTCGAAGTCGATCACCGCGTAGGCGGCGGTGGGGAATTCCAGGGCCAGACGGTCGCGGGCCGCGCGCGGTCCCTCCCCCGCCAGAGCTGCCGCGAGGTCGCCGAGACCCGGATTGTGGCCGACGACGATCACGACGGCGGCCCCATCGGGCGCGGCCTTGATCACCCCGAGGATCCGGTGGGCCGGCGCCTCGTAGATCTCCGGCTGCCAGCGCGTCTCGGGATTGCCCAGCGCGGCTGCCATCGCGTCCCAGGTCTCCCGCGTCCGGACTGCCGTGGAGACGAGGGCGAGATCGGGGCGCAGCCCCGCCTCCGCGAGATGGGCGCCCACAACCGGCGCGGTCCGCCGCCCGCGGGGGTTGAGCGGGCGGTCGCGGTCGGCGACGCCCGGCGAACGATCCGATTTGGCGTGCCGCAACAGGATCAGCCTGCGCATGGAGCGAACCTCTGGACC
>Ga0160429_1000760_pt1 | contig 21887 bp, 20 predicted proteins | sample SolpanmetagenomR_FD_108199 | JGI IMG/M metagenome (GOLD analysis project Ga0160429, IMG submission 108199) | Solar panel surface microbial communities from Lawrence Berkeley National Laboratory, California, USA - R | ecosystem: Engineered > Built environment > Solar panel > Unclassified ...
ACTGCCGGTGGCTCGAAGAATTCGACGGTCGCGCCCGGAATCTGCTTAGCCTTTTTCTCCAGCTCCTCGATGATTTTAGCCACAGGCAGGTTTTTGCGCTCGTCCCAGGGCTTGAGGTCAATCAAGCAAGTACCCGCGTTCGAGCCGCGGCCTTCGGTGAGTACTTCGTAGCCGGCCAGAGTCGAAATGTTCTCGATGCCGGGCACCTCGCGCGCCAGCACCGACAGGTGCTGCGCAATGGCGTTGGTGCGCTCCAGTGTTGAGCCAGGCGGCGTCTGAATGATGGCGTAAATCAAGCCCTGGTCTTCGCTCGGAATGAAGCCCGACGGCAGCTTTTGTGAGATGCCGAAGATGCCCAGCCCGAAGGCCAGCAACATGGCAAACGTTACCAGCCGGCGGTCGATAATGCGCTCGAGAATGTTAGTGTAGCGCCCCGTCAGTTTCTCAAACCCACGGTTGAAAGCGTCGAAAAAGCGCTGCATGGGCGACTGCTTCTTTGGCTGGCCGTGGTGATTTCTTAAAATCATGGCGCAGAGCACTGGCGTGAGCGTAAGCGCCACCAGGCCCGAAATCACGATGGCCGTAGCCATAGTAATAGAGAACTGGCGGTAGAAAATGCCCACCGGACCGCTCATGAAGGCTACCGGCACGAACACTGCCGTCATCAAAATCGTGATGGCGATAATGGCGCCGCTGATTTCGCCCAGCACCTTGCGCACCGCGTTGTAGGGCGAGAGGTGCTCCTCCTCCATCTTGGCATGCACGGCTTCCACCACCACAATGGCGTCATCGACCACGATACCAATAGAAAGTACCAATGCAAAGAGCGTTATCATGTTGATGGTCAATCCAAACGCCTGCATTGCCATGAACGAACCTACCAGCGACACCGGCACGGCCAAGATTGGAATCAGCGTCGAGCGCCAGTCGCCTAGGAAGAGGAATACCACCAGCGCCACCAAGATGAAGGCGTCGCGCAGGGTATCAATCACGTTATCAATCGAGGCGTCGAGGAAGTTCGACACGTCATAGCTGATTTTGTAGTCCATGCCCGGCGGAAAGGACGTTTTCTTCATCTCCTCCAGCTTGGCCTTTACTTCTTTAATTACGTCCTTGGCATTACTACCGTAGGTCTGCTTCAGCACGATAGCCGCCGAGGGGTCGCTGTTCAGGTTAGAGTAGATGTCGTAAAACTCGCTGCCTAGCTCCACGTTGGCCACGTCTTTGAGGCGCAGCATCTCACCGTTGGCGTTGGCCTTGAGAATCACGTTCTTATATTGCTCCACGTCGTTGAAGCGGCCCTGGTACGTAAGCACGTATTCAAGCGCCTCAGCCCGCTGCCCGTCCGAGCGGCCAATACGGCCTGGCGAACCAATTACGCTCTGCTCATCTAGGGACTTCATTACGTCATCCACCGAAATATTGTAGGCCCGCATACGGTCGGGCTTCAGCCAGATGCGCATCGCATACTGCCGGCTACCTAGAATGCTGGCCCGTCCAATACCACCGATGCGCTGCAATTCAGGCAGCAAATTCACGCCGGCAAAGTTGAATAGGTACTTCATGTCCGTGTGCTTGTCCTTGCTATACAAGTTCACGTACATCAGCATGTTAGGTACCACGCGGTTCACAATAATGCCCTCGCGCTGCACCAGTACTGGCAGGCGGTTGACTACCTGCGCAATGCGGGTGTTCACGTTTACCACCGCCTGGTCGGGGTCGGTGCCCAGGTTAAATACAATCTGGATGTTGGCCTCGCCGGCGCTCACGGCGTCGGAAGTCATGTACTTCATGCCCGGCACACCGTTCACGGCCTGCTCTAGCGGAATGAGTACCGACTCGGTGAGCACTTTGGCGCTAGCACCGGGGTAGGCGCAACTCACCATCACCATGGGCGGCGATATCTCGGGAAACTGCGAGGTAGGTAAGGTCTTGATAGCCAATATCCCCATAAAGAGGATAACCACCGAAATAACGATGGCAAACACTGGCCGGCGAATGAATTTACTAAACATATTTTAAAATATATTTACTCAGTAATAAACTACTTGAACCCGATGGGTAGCGCAAAGCGAAGCATTTCGCGTGAGGAAATAACCCCATGCGCTAGCCGCGAAACGCGCGCAATGCTGCGCGCTACCCCAGTAGATTCGCCTATTCAGAATACACTTTCAGCCCCGAGAATACCTTCTTAGGCGCTTCATAAGTGAAGCTGATTTTGTCGCCGTCCTTCACCTTACGCAGGCCTTCGAGCAAAATCTTGTCGTTGCTGGTCAAGCCATCTTTGACAACGTACAGGTCCGGCATCTCGGAGGAGATATTGACCTCGCGCTGATGCACTACGTTTTTGTTATCAACTACATACACGTAGCGCTTCTCCAGAATCTCAAACGTAGCCTTCTGCGGGATGAGCAGCGCATGCTTGAGCGGCACGGTCATGAGCACACTGCCGGTTTCGCCGTTGCGTAGTAGCCCGTCGGGGTTAGGAAAAGTGGCCCGGAAGGCGATGTTGCCGGTTTCGTTGTTGAAGTCGGCTTCGATGGTTTTGACTACGCCGGGGTACTTGAACACCTCGTTGTTGGCCATCATGAGCTTCACATTCACTACATTGTCGGCCTTGGCCTGCTCCTTATAGGCCAAGTACTCAGCCTCGGGCACGTTGAAGTAGACCCACATTTTGCTGTTGTCGGAAAGCGTCGTCAGCAAGTCGCCCTCGTTCACTACGCTACCTAGTCGGCCCTGGAAGTGGTCCATGATGCCGTTAAACGGCGCCTTAATGGACGTGAATTGCAGGTGGGTTTGGGCCAGTGACACATCGGCCCGGGCCTTATTTAGCTTGGCTTTAGACAGCGCCAACTCGTTCTTGGATACGATGTTGCTATCGGCCAGGCTCTTGGTGTTCTTATACTCGATGTCCACATAGTTGGCTTCGGCCTGCGACTTCTGCAAATCAGCCTGGTATACCAGCGGCGTGATTTGGAACATGGGCTGGCCCTTAGTCACGGTCTGACCTTCGTCGACAAATATTTTCTGCAAATAGCCTTTTTCCAAGGCCCGCAGCTCGATGTGCTGGTAGGCATGAATCTGGGCTACATATTCCTTCGTGATGGTGGTATCTATGGCCAGTGGGCTGGTAGTCAGTAGCTTGATTTGCTCTTCTTTTTCCTCTTTTTTCTCTGAGCAACTTGCGAAGCAGGTTGCTGCACCCAAACTCATAAACAAAAATATCCTTCTCATAAAAGCAGTAGAAACCATGGTAGGCGAATTGGTAGACCCGAAAAAAGCGGGTTGAAAACGTGTTGAACGCTGATTGCCAGCCACAACTGTATGTTGTAAGCCGGCGTCAATGACCTGGTCCGTTTTAGTAGGTAGGGTTAATTCGTTGCTGAGCTAGCCACGGCTAGCATCAAAATTCAACGTCCATTAACTGGATGTATTTGCCCAAATAGATGTTTTTACATGCTTCGTAATCAGCTTTGTCCTAACAACTAAAGTTGTGAACACCAGCATACTACTGGCTCCAATCAAAAATCTGTGAGAGCTAACCCTTGGGAATAGGTCGACGCTGGCATAGCTGACGTCGGCCTGTTGGGTAATACAAAGCAAGCTGCCTTACATTAAAATAGCATGAACTAAAGAAGTTTGCTGGTAATAGCAAGGCAGCAAATAGGCTTTTTTTCTGCTTATTTCAGCAGTGCTGTTAAATTAATTCATCAACTGGTAGGGGGTAGGCGCAGGTACTGCCAAGCCAGAGCTACTAGTAATTTGTAGAGCTAGGAAGGGGGTAGGAAGCCATAGGCCGGCACCGTTTGAGAAGCTAGTTACCTCGCTACAGTTGCAAAAAGGAGCTATTCAGAATGGCTTTGTGAATTGGCGGCGATAATCACCTTATTCTTGAGCTATGCGATACGTACGCCCTTCGAGTAGACTACTGTAGGAGAAATATGGCAGGTGTGAACAAGGAAAGTGAGAACGCGCGACGGCAGCGCATGGTGGCTATGGCGGTAGCCCTGACGGCCAATACGAAGCTGGCGCCGCAGCGCTACGAACGCTAACTGCTGGACCAGAACGCAGTGAACGAGATAACTGAGCCCGCGCTACAGGCTATGCTGCTGCAAGCGCGGGCCTACAATGCGTAGCACCACCTCACGGGTATTCTCTTGTATAGCGATGGTCGGTTTGTGCAGCTGCTGGAAGGCGAAGAGCAAGCTGTGCGCCAGCTGTATGCCAAGATTCAGCGCGACCCACGCCATACTGAAGTCGTGACGGTGAGGTCCTGGCTCTGTTCGGCGCTTTGCCGACTGGAGCATGGGCTTTGGGCGCATCGCGGACCCTGGGGTAGCCGAAGCCCTGGATACAGTGCTGGGCCAAGAACTGATTCCCACTCCTGAAGTAGCCAACCCCTACCTTCTTGCTCTGCTCCAAGCTTTTGGAATTAAGCTGCAACCCAACCAATTGTAAGAGGCACACGGGTTCCTACCGGTAAAAGTATTTCTGCAATTCGTCGTACCAAGCTGCTTTTAGCTAGCGGTTGATTTATGCAGTAGGCAACGCCGGGCGCGTAGCATCAGCAGGTTATATGCCGCTGCAATTCTTTGTCCGATAGAAGGGGGGTAGGGCCCACTGCTATGGTTGCTGCAAGCCTCCGAGTAGCACCGTGATAATATTGCTCTCCAGTTCTTCGGCCGACAGGCCTCGGCCCGGCCGATACCACAGCTCTACCCAGCGCACCGCCGACAGCACCGTAAACAGCGCTACCGATACATTGACGGGCCGAAACTCGCCCGCCGCGATTCCAGCTTCAATCAGCGAGGCAAAACCTTTCTCGTAGGCTTTGCGGGCTTGCTTAAATTCGGTCAGGCGTGGTTCGGGTAAGTATTTCCAGTCGTGGTTGGCCACCGACACGGCCGCGCTGTCTTCCACCATCAGGCGAATGTGCAGCTGCACGAGCGACTTGATTTTCTCGCCGTATGGAATGGTCTGTTGCTCCGTCTCCTGTAGCTGCGAGATATAAGTGTCCGAAATACGAAAGCAAATAGTGTCCAGCAGCTCATCTTTCGACTTGATGTGGTTGTACATGCTTGCCGCCTCCATGCCTACCTGGCCCGCCAGGTCGCGCATCGAAGTGCCACTGTACCCACGGTCTTTGAAGAGCTTGGCCGCTTCGGTTAAAATAAGCTCGCGCTTAACCGATTTCTTTACTTTGAGCATGGCGGGTGGGTAGGAGAGGGTAAGTACAAAGTTACTGCCGCCTACCCCATCCTAACTACCGTTTGTTAATAGTCCTGTGGCGTTTGTTTGGTCACTATGCCACTCACTATGCCACTCACCATGCGCGATACCAGGCCGGGGTCTTTAGTCATTTCCGACCACACTACCCCCACCACGTGCAGCGCAATATAGCCGATAATCAAGTACATCGTCACGTTGCGCGTTTCCTCCGAAAGATGCTTTATGCTGTGCAAAACGGGCACGTCATCCGCAAAAATTAGCACTAGCCCGGTTACCACCATGATGGTGATGAACAAATAAAATGCCGCGTAGGTGAGCTTGGCCAGCAACGCGTGCCGGGCATCGGCGTGCTCGGCGGGGGCCACCAACTGATAGCGCCGCGCCGCTGCCAGCAACCGTGCTCCAAAGCGCCGGCCAGCCGGGTCAAGCGCCTGCATTACCGTCCAAAACAACCAAAAGGCCGCCAGAGCTACCCCCATCCACACGTGCCAAGTCCAGATGCGCTCGCTGATGACGTGCGCCACCGCCCGGCCCTGCTGCTGCGTTAGGCTGCCGCCACTCTGGGTAAGTGCTTCCTGAAACTCTGGCACTGCACTTTTGGCATTAACGATAACTTTCTGAAAAATAATAGTTAGCAGCTGGCCCGATACCAGCGAGGCATTCACCCAGTGCCAGGCACGCATAGCCGCGGAGTAATCGTGCGTAGCCGTGACCGGTGGAGCAGTAGTAGTAGTGGCTTGCATAGAAAGCTGAAGTAGGAAGATGAGCCTATGCAGACGTAATTGTGCAGCTTCCTGTTACTTAGAGCGGTTCCCAAGTCAGTGAACACGTTTTTGGTTTACTTTTCGAGGATGAAAGCTTATTCGCTTGATTTACGCGAGCGAGTCGTAGCGGCCTGCCAGGCTGGGGAGAAACAACAGGTGGTGGCCGACCAGTTTAGTGTTTCGCGCTCTTTCGTGGCGAAGCTCCTGGGCCGCCACCGCACGAGCGGCAGTGTGGCGGCCTTGCCGCCGGGCCGGGGGCCCGCCCCGCGCCTGGATGGCTCGGCCCTGGCCCAGTTAAGCGCCTGCTTACGCCAAACCCCGGACGCCACCCTGGACGAGTTACGGGTCTGGCTGGCGGCAGTCGGCGGGCCGGCCATGAGCCAATCCGCGCTGGGGCGGGCGGTGCAAGCGCTGGATTGGCGGCGAAAAAAAAGAGCGTCCACGCCGCCGAGCGCGATACTGAACGGGTGAAAATGCTGCGCAGGGCCTTTGTCGAAGCGATTCAGGCGGAGAATTTTACGTGTTTTAAGTTCGTGGACGAGACCAGTACCAACCTCACCTACTGCCGCCGCTACGCCCGCGCTGAAGGCGGACAACGTGTGGGCCAAGGGGTGCCGTTGCACGGCGGGCCGAACGTGACGTTAGTTGCTGCTTTGACCCCGAGCGGGTTAGCAGCGGCCATGACCGTGAGCGGGGCGGTCAACGGCGACATCTTCGCCGCTTACCTGGCGCACGTCCTCGGCCCCACCTTGGTGCCGGGCGACGTGGTCGTGCTCGACAACCTGCCCGCCCACAAAGTGGCTGGGTTGGCCGAAATCGTCGCGGCACGGGGCGCCCGCCTACTGTATCTACCGCCCTATTCGCCCGATTTCAATCCGATCGAACTTGCCTTCAGCAAGCTTAAAACCTGGCTACGCACGGCCCAGGCCCGTACCCGCGAGGCGTTGGAGGCCACCATCCAAGCTGCAACCGAGTGGATAAGTCAACAAGATGCCAAAAACTGGCTTGACCATTGCGGTTATCATGTACAGTAACTTGGGAACCGCTCTAAGACTTGCTTAAGAAAGCACGCCTGCCGCCTCGCGCACTATTTCCGCTGCCGGGGACACCGTGCGGCCGGGGTAGGCCAACAAGGCCTGCTCCAAGCAGGTCAGGGCCGCGTCGAGGTCGTTCAGATTCAGGATGTAAGCTAGCCGTACTTGCTGCTGGCCCAGGCCGGGCGTTTGGTAAAAGCCATTGGCTGGCGACAGCATCAGCGTTTCGTTCTGGTAGCTGAAATCGGTGAGCAGCCACTCGCCAAAGCGCTCGGCATCGTCTACCGGCAGCTGCGCCATTACGTAGAACGCGCCGCCGGGCACGGGGCACCGTACGCCGGGCATGGCCTGTAGGCGGCGCACCGTCAGGTCGCGGCGGGCCTGGTATTCGGCCCGGTTCTCATCAAAATAGCTTTCCGGCAGTTCTACAGCGGCCTCGCCCAGCAGCATGCCCAGGCCGGGCGGGCTAATGCGCATTTGGGCAAAACGAAACGCAGTCTGAAACACGTCCTGGTTGCGCGTTACTAACGAGCCCACCCGCGCCCCGCAGGCGCTGTAGCGCTTCGAAATCGTGTCCAGCACCACCACGTAGTCTTCGCCGCCGGCCAGGTTAAGCGCGCTGGTAGCACGTGCACCATCGTAGCAATATTCGCGGTAAGCCTCGTCCGACAGCAAATACAGTTGATGACGCTGGCAGATGCCCAGCAGGCCTTCCAGCTCGGCGCGGCTGTACACGTGGCCCGTGGGGTTGCTGGGGTTGCACAGCAAAATGGCCTTGGTGCGCGGCGTAATCACGTTTTCGAACGCCGACAGGGGAGGTAGGGCAAAGCCATTGTCGATGGTGGCCGTCACGGGCACAATCGTGACGCCCGCCGCAATGGCAAACGCCGTGTACGTGCCGTAAAACGGCTCCGGCACCACCAGCTCGTCGCCGGGGTTCAGGCACGTGAGCAGCGAAAACAAGATGGCCTCGCTACCCGCTGTCGTCACTAGTATCTCTTCCGTATCGACCTCGATGCCCGCGCGGTGGTAGTAGGCGCGCAGCTTTTGGCGGTAGCTGTCGGTGCCCGCCCCGTGGCTGTAAGCTAAGACCCGAATGTCAGCCTGGCGTACGGCTTCAAACAAGCTGGGAGGGGTAGCAATGTCGGGCTGGCCGATGTTGAGGTGGTACACGTGCCGGCCCCGCTGCTTGGCAGCTTCGGCAAAGGGAGCTAGCTTACGGAAGGGGGAGGCGGGCATATCCTGCCCGCGTTGCGATACGGATAACGACATAATTGACAATAATCTGCAAAAATAAAGTAAGTAAAAGTCCCGACCGAAGAATCGGCCGGGACTTTTGCGGAGAGCGAGAAAATTAGCCGTTACGCTTATTTAGCTCGTCTCGAATTTTGGCGGCCTTTTCGTAGTCTTCTTTTTCGAGCGCCTGTGCCAGCATCTTGGTCAGCTCATCGAGCGAAACCTGGCCGCTGGGCTCGGCGGCAGGGCGGGGGGTAGGGCGCGCCGCCTCTTCGGTGTCGTCATCATCCTCGTCGCGGTCATCCTCATCGTCTTCATCCTCGCTGGCTTCATCGAGGTCCGACAAGATGATGCCTGCCTCGCTCAGCACGCTTTCCACCGTGAAGATGGGCACGCCAAAGCGCAGACCAATAGCAATGGCATCCGAAGGCCGCGCGTCGATGTCGAACGTGGTGGCCCCGTCGGAACACACAATGCGCGAGTAGAAAACGCCTTCCTTCAGGTCGGAGATAATGACTTCTAAAATAGCCACGTGCACGTGCTCGGCAAACGCCTTGAACAAGTCGTGGGTGAGCGGCCGGTTCGGACTGATTTTCTCAATCTGAATGGCAATGCTTTGAGCTTCAAACATGCCGATAATAATCGGCAGGCGGCGGTTGCCATGCTTTTCGCCCAGAATGAGGGCAAACGAGCCGGACTGTGATTGCGAAGAGGAGAGGCCCAGAATTTCGAGCGGGATTTTTTTCAAGGGTCGCGGGGGCGTTTCGGGTCCAGGAAACGGATAATGGGATTCTTTACGGCAAATAAAGCAACGACAGCCGGAAAAGGTTGGTCACTGGGGGTAGAGTAGGGCGAAGATGCACAAAAAAACGCCATGCGGCAAGCTCCGCATGGCGTTGATTGTGAATATGCTAGCTAGCAGCGGAGCTAGCTAGCACTTAGCCTAGTTCTTTTACGGCTGCCGTCAGCTTGGGCAGCACGTCGAATACGTCGCCCACAATGCCATAGTCGGCGGCCTTGAAAAACGGCGCCTCCGGGTCCTTGTTGATGACCACAATCACCTTCGACGAGTTGACGCCCGCCAGGTGCTGAATGGCGCCCGAAATGCCGCAGGCAATGTACAGGTTGGGCGATACCGTGATGCCCGTTTGGCCCACGTGCTCGTGGTGGGGGCGCCAGTCCACGTCGCTAACCGGCTTCGAGCAGGCCGTGGCCGCGCCCAGCGCCTTAGCCAGGTCCTCGATGAGGTTCCAGTTTTCGGGGCCTTTCATACCGCGGCCGCCGCTTACTACTAGCTCGGCCTCGGGCAATAAGATGCCACCGGCCTGGTCTTGCAGCACCACTTGCTGAGGCGCATCGGCAAAGTCGGCGTCGGTGAGCTGCGCGGCGAAGGCTACTACTTCAGCCGTTTTGCCGGCTTCGTGCTGGGCTTCGAGCGAGTTCTTCTTTACGGCAATAATCTTGCGTTCCCCGTTCAGCACTACCTCCGAGAAGGCTTTGCCCGAAAACGCGCCGCGCTTCACCACAAACTGGCCGCCGTCGGTTTTGGGCAGCTCCACTACGTTGGTAGCCAGTGAAGCTTGCAGCCGAATAGACAGGCGCGAGCCGACCGAGGCACCGATGTTGCTGTTGGCCAGTACAATCACTTTTGAATCTTCCTGCTGCACCGCGGTAGCAATGAGCTTGGTGTACGCATTGTTCACGAAGTCTTTCAGACGCGGCTCCTTGTCATACAGCACCTTCGTGATGCCCTGCTCGCCCAGCTTGGCCAGGTTGGCATCGGTAGCCTCGCCCACGGCTACGGCCGTGGCGCTGGTACCCAGCTGCGCCGCTAGCAACGCGCCATAGGTAGCCACTTCAAACGAAGACTTTTTTACTTCGCCCTTATCGCATTCAACTACTACTAAAACTGACATATTGGTAGGATTTTCTAGGTTAGAAAACAGCTGTCATTGCGCGGAGAAACAACGAAGCAATCTTGCCTTATCGTTGGTTGGATTGCTACCCCCTTGCGGAAGGAAAGATTTCTTCGTCGTGCCTCCGTGCAATGACAGGCGATGGTTTAGATTACTTTGGCTTCGTTGCGCAGCAGCTTTATCAGCTCACCGGCGTTGGCCGCATCAATGAGCTTCACGCCCTGCTTTTTGGGGGGTAGAGCAAACTCCGTAACCTGAGTGCGCGCGGCGCTACCAGTAGCGGGCACCACCTTCAGCGGCTTGGTGCGGGCCGTCATGATGCCGCGCATGTTGGGGATGCGGGGCTCGCACATGGGTTGCTGGCACGAAGCCACGAAAGGCGCAGCCACCTGCACGATTTCCTTGCCGCCCTCAATTTCGCGCTCCAGCGTAGCGGTGTTGCCGCTCATATCCAGCTTCATAGCAGGCGCTACGGTCGGAATACCTAGCAGCTCGCCTACCATGCCGTGCACCTGAAAACCATTGTAGTCGATGCTTTCCTTACCCATCAAAATCACGTCGTAGGCACCCTCCTTCGCAATGGCGGCAATTTGCTCGGCCACAAAGAAGGCATCGGTCGGCGCGGCGTTCACCCGAATGGCGTCGTCGGCCCCGATAGCCAGCGCCTTGCGGATGTTGGGCTCCGTGTCGGCCTCACCCACGTTGAGCACCGTCACGGTGCTGCCGGCGTTGGCTTCCTTCAGCTCGATGGCGCGGGTCAGGGCGTATTCGTCCCAGGGATTGATTACGAACTGGACCCCTGCCTTGTTAAACTCCTTGTTATCGGGCGTAAAGGTGATTTTGGTGGTCGTGTCGGGCACGTTGGAGATGCAAACCAGAAACTTCATGTAAGCAAGGGTAGGGTAAGAGAAGAATGCAAAAGTAGTCGGCTTGCATAACAGTTGACAAGCTAAAAAAGGTCTTTCAACCTTGCTTACAACCAAAATGCGGCCTGAAAGTCGCAATTTTGCTTCAAAGATAGCCCAAACCCCGCCCATAGATGCCCCCAGCCGTTTACACCAATTGTTAGCTTTTTACGAAGCCGACCCCACCGACGCGTTTACCATCTACGCGCTCGCCACCGAGTACCGGGCCGCCGAGCCGCTGCGGGCCTGGGAGTTCTACGACAAGCTGCTCACCGAGCACCCCGACTACGTGGGCACCTACTACCACGCCGGCAAGCTACTCGAAGGCTTTGGCAAAAAAGACGAGGCCGAGCAGGTGTATCGCAAGGGACTCATTGTGAGCCGGAAAGCTGGTCAGCTGCACGCCGCTAGCGAAATTCAGCAGGCGTTGAATAGCTGCCTAGGCCTCGACTACGAAGACGACTAGCCGTGGCCGCTATTTGATAAACCGAGCTAGCGTAGCGAGTAGCTCGTCGCCGCGCAGGTTGGAAGCCACGATTTTGCCGGTAGGGTCGATAAGGAAGTTTTGCGGGATAGATTTCACGCCGTAGCGCTCGGCTGTTTTGCTGTCAAAGCCACCCAGCTCTGAAACTTGCGTCCAGGGCATGTGGTCATCGGCAATGGCCTTAACCCACTTTTCGCGGCTCTTCTCGTCATCGAGCGACACGCCCAGTACCTCAAAGTTGCGCCCCTTAAAGGCATCGTAGGCTTTGAGCACATTAGGATTTTCGGCGCGGCAGGGCGCGCACCACGAGGCCCAGAAATCAACCAGCACGTACTTACCCCGGTAGTCGGCCAGCGATACCTGCTTGCCGCTAGGCGTGAGCTGGGTAAAGGCGGGGGCCTGGGCGCCGATAGCGGTGGCTTTCAGGCCAGCTAGCAGCTCGCCGTACTGCTGCCCAGTGGGGCTGGCGCGCTGGGCCGGGGTGAGCGCTGCGTAGAGGGGGGCTACTTCAGCATACTCGGGCGGGCCCATTTGGCGGGCGTACTGCAAAGCTTCCAGGCTGACCCAGGAAGTAGGATGGGCCTTAATAAACGCGAGCTGGGCCTGCACATACTCCTTGCCAACGGCCTGAAATTGGGCCTGAGAAGTAGCCTTCATAAGCTTAGCATTCGACGGCTTGATGGCCTCATTTAGGCGCAGGTAATCAGTAGTGAGCGCACCGCCAGTTAGGTGAGCCGTACGTAGCGAATCGGGGCTGGTGATGACCACCGGACCGGGTTCTAGAAACAGGCGGAGGCGGTCGGGCGACTCCACGTATACCCGGTGCATCTGCCCGCCAAACATCTTTTCCCGCCAGCCAGATTGCAGCCGGCCCTGGCGCTCCAGAACTAGCGTAGTCGACTGCGGAAACTCGGTGGCGCCCTTAAACTCGAACCGGCCCTGCCGCAGCGTAGCCGAATCGGCGGACTCCAACCCCTTCATAAGGTACACTTTGGCCGGCGCGTTGAGGTTACCGATTTTTCCCTTTATCAGGTAGGGGTAGGCGGCCGGCGCTGGGGTTTGGGCCATGGCCAAGCCGGGGGCGAAGAGCAAGCCAAGCAGGTAGTTTTTCATAGGAAAGGGTGGGGTAGGAGCAACGCACTAAAGATGACGGGGTTAAATATAGTACAGCGTTGCCAATGCCCGGCTTATGTAGCCCCCGCCGTTACTATGCAGCGTATGTCAACCAAGATTTTGCTCGTTGAAGATGAGCCCAAGGTATCGGCCTTCATTCGCCGGGGGCTGGAGGAAGAAGGCTACGAGGTCGAGGTGGCCTACGACGGCACCTTTGGCCAGCGGCTGGCGCTGGGGCAAGCCTTCGACCTGCTCATTTTGGACGTTATTTTACCCGGCCAAAGCGGCTTGGAAGTGCTCAAAGCCGTGCGCGCCCAAGACCAAGAGCTGCCCATTCTGATGCTTACGGCGCTGGGCACCACCCAAGACAAGCTACTGGGCTTCGACGGTGGCGCCGACGACTACCTCGTCAAGCCCTTCGACTTTGTGGAGTTGCTGGCCCGAGTGCGCGCCCTCACGCGCCGCCGCGACCGCCGCTCGGCCAAGGGCAACCAGCTCACGCTGGCCGATTTAACCGTAGATACGGCGGCCAAAACGGTAACCCGCGCCGGGCAAGCCATCAAGCTCACGGCCCGCGAATTCAACCTGCTCGAACTGCTGCTGCGCCACCAAGGCCGGGTGCTGAGCCGCGGCGAAATAGCGGAGCACACCTGGGAGGAATCCTTCGACACGGGCTCCAACGTGATTGACGTGTACGTGAACTACCTGCGCAATAAGGTCGATAAAGGGTATGCTAAAAAGCTGATTCATACGGTAGTAGGTATGGGCTACGTGCTGCGTGAAGAGTAAGTGCGGCGGGCCTACCCCCGGTATGTAGACATAGCTTTTATTCCTTTCCTATACCGCGTGAGTATTCGTAACCGATTAACCTGGTTGTTTTTGAGCGTGGTGGCCGTGCTATTGTTTGCAGTGCTGGCCATCGTGTTTGTGCTACAGCTCACCTCGTCGCAACGCGAGTTTCGGCAGCGGCTGCGCGAGCGGGCGCAGGTGACGGGCTACATCTACCTCGAAAAGGACGAGATGCGGGCCGGCGCCTTCCGCGATTTTGAGAAAAAATACTTGCAGGCGCTCAGCAACGAGATTTTGCAGGTTTACGACGCCAGCGGCCAGGTACGCTTTGTGGCCGAAGACCAGCGCGTGCGCCTGCCCGATGCCATCTTGGCGCGCATCGTTACCAACAAAGAATTTTATTTTCAGCTGGGACCGCGGCAGGCGGTTGGCATTTTTTACCAAGATAACCAGGGCGACTACATCATTGTGGCGGCGGCCGAAAATGTGTACGGCCACCGCCGGCTGCAAAGCCTAGCCACTATCATGGCCGTGATTTTTGTGGTAAGTCTGCTCGTTATTTATGGGGTAGGGCGGGGGTTTGTGGGCCGGGCGCTGGCGCCCATCGCCGCCCTCAACGACCAGGTAGACCGCATCACGGCGCAAGACCTGCACCAGCGGGTCGATGCCGGCTCCTTGCGGCCCAGCAAGCGCGACGACCTCTCCCGGCTGGCCCGCACCTTCAACCGGCTACTCGAGCGGCTCGAAGCCAGCTTTGAGGGCCAGCGTACGTTTGTGCGCAATGCCTCGCACGAGCTCCGCACGCCGCTCACGGCTAGCATCGGCGAGCTGCAGGTACTGCTGGCCCGCGAGCGTTCGCCCGAGGCCTACCGCGAGGGCGCCACCTCAGTTTTGGGCGAGCTGCAACAGCTCAAAAACTTGATTAACAACCTGCTAGATATGGCGCAGGCTGAAGGCAATGTGCCTCTCACCGACGAGGTGCGCCTCGATGAACTGCTGTGGGAGGTGCGCGAAGCCGTGGCACCGGCCCAGCGCGCCCGCGTGCAGGTAGACTTGGGCGACCTGGCCGACCTGCCCGCCGACCCTGCGGCTTTCGTGATAACTGGCCACCGCGCCCTGCTAGCGCGGGCCCTGGGCAACTTAGTCGATAATGCGCTCAAGTACTCGCCCGACGACCAGAAGGTGCTGTTGAGCTTACGCTGCCAGCCGGGTCGCTGCCTAGTACGTGTGATTGATGCTGGGGTCGGCATTGGGCCCGACGACCTACTACAGGTATTTCAGCCGTTTTTTCGGTCGGCAGCGGTGCGGGGGGTAGTGGGGCACGGGGTAGGGCTGCCGCTGGCCCAGCGCATTGCAGCGCTGCACGGCGGCACGCTCACGCTGCGCTCGGAACCCGGTCGTGGCACAGTGGCCGAGCTGGTGTTTGGCAGCGCGGATGCCGCAGCCTAAGATGAAAAAAAGAGAAGTTTTCCTAAAAAACTTCTCTTTCTAATTCAGCTCTAATGCGCTTCTAATAGGGGCCTAATGTGGGGAAAGGAGCTTTGTAGTATCCTTTTACAATCGCTCTAGCACTAGAGGCTCGCAGTTCGCTACGGGCCAGCGGTGGCAACTGGCGGTGAACCCACTATGCACCTCCCCCTATCTACCTTCCGAATCCTGGCCACATCTCAGGAGCTGAGTTTGACCGCCCTGGTTGGCTGAGTCCAGATATCCATGCCCAACGTGGCCTGCCCCGCGGAAATATATGTGTGTGGGCCTCGATGCCGCTGAGCATCAGCATGGAAGATGCGTGCCACTTCACCAAGCAGTTGCAGCAGGACTTTGAGCAGTTCCCGGAGGTGCGCGGCGTGATTTCGTAAACCGGCCGCCCCAACTCGTTCTCTTCGGTGTGGCGACGCAGGGCGAGGTTCTTCTGGTCAACAAATTTCGCCAGAATAGGCGCGAGGGTATGCCGCTCGTGCAGGCCATCAAGGATGGCGCCCGTTCACGGTTGCGACTGGTGCTAATGACGGTCCTTATAACATCACTTGGACTTTTACCGGCCGCTCTGAGCCGCGGTATCAGTTCCGAAATGCAGAAGCCGCTGGCTATCGTAATTATCGGTATTCTTAACACTACGACGCTACTTTCTTTACTTATTTTGCTCACTGTGTACGAATGGGTATACAGGAACAAGCAAGAGCGCAAATTTTGAGAATAAGACGCATTAAATAAGTATTTTATACAAGAATAAGGTCCAGGTGAGCGGAGGCTTTTTTGAATTCGTAACTAACCATTCTAATCCAATTCTAATGTCCTTCTAATCTGTCTCTAATGAGGGCTAAGTGAACATGGAAAACGAGTGAATGAAGTACGTTATCTTCCTGTTAGCTTTGCTCAGTTACCTAGCTAGGTTTTAAAGCAAAAAAGTGATTTTACAAAGATTCTTAAGGGCGGCCAAGCGCCAGTTGCTACCCGCCTTACTGCTCCCTGCTATGCCCACTGCAGGCACCGTACTCCGTCGCGCTGGCTTGCTGGTAGCTGGCCTCAGCTTAGGGGTAGCAGCCCACGCCCAAGCCCCACTTGTAGTGGGGGGCACGCCGCTGCCCGTTGATACGGTGCGCCTGACTCTGCCCGACGCCGAGCAGCGCTTCGTGCAAAACAACCTGCAGCTGCTCGCCCAGCGCTACAACATCACGGCGCAGCAAGCGCTGGCTATCCAGGCTCGGCTAATTGATAACCCCACCATCTTGGTGGACCAAAACGTGCTGCAGCAGGCCATTCACCGGCAGGATGCGGTGGGCAACAACCCCGACCTCAATCGCAACCAGTTGGCCATTCAGGCGCAGCAGTTATTTGCGCTGGCCGGGCGGCGGCGCGCGGCGGGTCGGGCGCAGCTGCAAGCCGCCGTGGTCGAGCAATACAACCTCGAAGACCTGGTGCGCACCCTGCGCTACCAGTTGCGCACCACGTTCTACGACATCTACTACCGCCAGCTCACGCTGCGCGTGTACAACACCGAGATTCCGCAGCTGCGCCGTACGGTAGACCTCTACCAGAGCCAGTACGAAATGGGCAACATTGCGCTCAAAGAGGTTATTCGCCTGAAAGCCTTTTTGTTTACGCTGGAAAGCGAGCGGCTGGGGCTGGTGACGGACCAGGCCAATTCGCAGGCCGACCTGCACATTTTGCTGCGTGATTCGACCCGCTCGGCCTACCAGCCGGCCGTGAATATCAACCGCATCCGCGACCTGTCGCTGGCGCCCTTCCCCGAGCAGCAGCTCACCGACACGGCCGTGGTGCGCCGCGCCGACCTGCTGAGCCGCCGTGCCGAGGTGCAGCGCCAAGAGCTGAACCTGCGCCTGCAGCGCGCTGTGGCCACGCCCGACCTGGCCGTAGGCTATAGCTACGACCGCCTGGGTTCGTACTTCGACAACTACAACTCAGTGACGCTGGGCATTGCGGTGCCTCTCTTCAACCGCAACCAGGGCAACATTGCCGCGGCCAAGGCCCAAATTGCCCAGGCCCAAGCCCAGGCCCAGCAGCAGCAGCTGGTGGTGCGCCGCGATGTGCACGAGGCCTACCAGGTAGCCCTGCGCCAGGATGAGCTTTACCAGCACACCAGCCGCGACACCACGCCCTTCTCGCGCCCTATCGACAACATCGAGCAGAGCTACACCAAGCGCCTCATTACTATCGTGGAGTACCTCGACTTTTACGAGGCCTACAAAAACAACGTCATTCAGCTCAATACGCTGCGGGCCAACCGGATGCGCGCTTTTGAAAGCATCAACCTGGCCACTGGCCGCGCCTTTTTCCGGGCCGAATAGAAGCGCGGATAACCCGGAGTGGCACTCCGATTTGGCGTGAGAGGGGAACGGGGTGCCACTCCGTTTTACACACCTGGCCGCCTAGTAGCTGGCCCCGTCTGAGTTTTTCTTTTTAAGCCTTATGAATCGCCTTCCTTATTTTTTTCTCTTAACCCTTGGTCTCGGCGCGTGCTCTAAGCCCGCCGAAACGGCGAAGGAAGACACTACCGCCAAGAAGTTCTCGCTTTCTGACCAAACACTCAAGGAGCTGGCTTTCGACACCGTGCGCCTGGAGCCAGTGCGTAGCGAGCAATCGTTCTCGGGCCAGGTGACCACCAACGGCGATAAAACTGCCAAAATCTTCCCGCTCGTGGGGGGGGTAGTCGAAAAGCTCAACGTAGAGCTGGGCGACCACGTCACCAAGGGCCAGGTGCTGGCCGTGGTGCGCTCGGGCGAAATCGCTGACGTGCAAAATCAGAATACCACGGCTGGCACCGACGTAGCTATTGCCAACAAAAACCTGAGCGTGGCCGAGGACCAGTTCAAGGCCGGCCTGGCCGCCGAGCGCGACGTGGTGCTGGCCCGCGAGGAGCTGCGCAAAGCCCAAAGCAACCTGGGCAAAACCGGCAAGCAGCTCGGCATCTACGGCGTATCGAAAGATGGGCACTACGAGATTAAGGCGCCGATTTCAGGTTTTATCACTGATAAGAACGTGACGCAGGGCATGCAGTACACCAATGCGAACACCGATGCCGATGGCTTCTTTACCATCGCCGACCTCGACCAAGTATGGGTGCTGGCCAACGTGTTTGAGGCCGACATTGCCAACGTGAAGCTCGGCTACCAGGCCGACATCACCACGCTGTCCTACCCCGATAAGCACTTCAAAGGTGTAGTGGACAAGGTGTTCAACGTGCTTGACCCCGACAGCAAGGCCCTCAAGGTGCGTATTCGCCTTACCAATCCCGGCTATCTGCTCAAGCCCGAGATGTATGCCCAGGTGCACATCTTAAATACTGAGAAGCAGAAGGAGCTATCGGTGCCCGCCAACGCGGTCATTTTCGACAAAGACCAGCACTTCGTGCTCATATATAAGAGCCGCACCGAGGTGGATACCCGCCCCGTGACCGTGACCAAAACCGTGGGCGACATCAGCTACGTGAGCGGCAACCTGAAGGCCGGCGAGGCCATCGTGACGAAAAACCAGCTGCTCGTGTACGACGAGCTCAACGACTAAAAGGTCCGCCTGTCCTTGCGAGCGCAACGCAGTGAAGCACAGCAATCACACCGAAATGATACTCGAACGACTCCTTCTGGGGCGATTGCCGCGCGCCACTGCGTTGCGCTCGCAAGGACAACCGATTTAGAAGCAACTCATAAGTAGCACTAGCAAAAGTGAATAAATTCATCCAAGGCATCATTGCCTTTTCCCTGAAAAACCGGGGCTTTGTTTTCCTGCTCACCTTAGTGGCGATTATCGCCGGGGTAATGAGCTACCGGAACACGCCCATTGAGGCGTTTCCGGACGTGACGAATACCGAAATCACCATCATCACGCAGTGGCCCGGCCGCTCGGCCGAGGAGATTGAGAAGTTCGTGACCGCGCCCATCGAAATTGCGCTCAACCCCGTGCAGAAGAAAACCAGCGTGCGCTCGACCACGCTCTTCGGCTTGTCGGTGGTAAAGGTGATTTTCGACGACGGCGTAGACGATGCCTACGCCCGCGTGCAGGTCAACAACCTGCTCAGCGGCGCCGACCTGCCTGACGGTGCCAACCCCGAGGTGCAGCCGCCCTACGGCCCCACCGGCGAAATTTACCGCTACACCATCGCCAGCAAAACGAAATCAACCCGCGAACTGAAGACCATTCAGGACTGGGTAATTGAGCGCAACCTGAAGGCGGTGCCCGGCGTGGCTGATGTGAACAGCTTCGGCGGCGAGGTGAAGAGCTACGAGCTATCGGTGGACCCCAGCAAGTTGCAGGACTTTGGCCTCACGCCTCTGGACCTCTACACAGCCGTGCAGCGCTCGAATATCAACGTGGGCGGCGACGTGATAAACGAGGGCCAGCAGAACTACGTGGTGCGCGGCATCGGCCTGCTCAACGACATTTCGGACATCAATAATACGGTGGTGAAGACCGTGAACGGCGCGCCCATCCTGGTGAAGGACGTGGCGCAGGTACACGAGTCGGCGTTGCCCCGCCTGGGTAGGGTAGGGCGCGGCCTAAACGACGACATGGTGGAAGGCATCGTGGTGATGCGTAAGGGCGAAAACCCGTCTGAGGTCATCAAGCTGCTGCAAGCCAAAGTGGAGCTGCTGAACGATAAGATTCTGCCGCCCGACGTGAAAATCAGCACGTTTTACGACCGCCAGCAACTCATCGACTTCTCGACCGAAACGGTAATTCACAACCTCACCGAAGGCATGATTTTCGTGACGGTGATTGTGTTTCTGTTCATGGCCGATTGGCGCACCACGCTGATTGTGAGCATTATCATCCCGCTAGCCCTGCTCTTCGCCTTCATCTACCTGCGCCTGAAAGGCATGAGCGCCAACCTGCTGAGTATGGGCGCGATTGACTTCGGTATCATCATCGACGGGGCCGTGGTCATGGTAGAAGGACTCTTTGTGGCGCTCGACCACAAGGCCCACGAGGTAGGGATGGAGCGCTTCAACAAGCTAGCCAAGCTGGGCCTCATCAAGAAAACCGGCCGCGACATGGGTAAGTCGATTTTCTTCGCCAAAGCCATCATTATCACCGCTTTGCTGCCCATTTTCTCGTTCGAGAAAGTAGAAGGCAAAGTGTTTTCGCCGCTGGCCTGGACGCTAGGCTTCGCCCTGCTCGGTGCCTTGATATTTACCCTGACTTTGGTGCCGGTGCTGGCTAGCATTCTGCTGCGTAAAAACGTGCGGGAGAAGGATAACTTCCTGCTGCGCGCCATCAACAAGGGAGCGAAAAATGTCTTTGACTTCACCTATGCCCGCAAAACGGCTAGCCTCATCTTCGCCGCGCTGCTCGTGGCTGGCGGCGTTGGGCTGTACCAGTTTCTGGGTACCGAGTTCCTACCCGAGTTGAACGAGGGTAGCATTTACGTGCGGGCACAGCTGCCGCTCAGTATCTCGCTCGACGCCTCAAACAAGCTTTGCAACGAAATGCGCCGCGTGTTTGTGAGCTTCCCCGAGGTGAGCGATGTGGTGAGCCAGACCGGCCGCCCCAACGATGGCACCGACCCCACGGGCTTCTACAACAACGAGTTCCTCGTTCAAATCAAGCACACCGACGAGGTGCAGAAGAAGATGAAGTCCAAGGTCTACCGCGAGGACCTGATTGGCCGGATGAAGGAAAAGCTGAACCGCTTTCCGGGGGTAGACTTCAACTTTTCGCAGCCCATCACCGACAACGTGGAGGAAGCCGCTTCGGGCGTGAAAGGCTCCATCGCCGTTAAAATCTACGGCACCGACCTCAAGCTGATGGAAGGCAAGGCCCGCCAGGTGTATGAGGTATTGCAGAAAGTAGACGGCATCGACGACCTGGGCTTGCTGCGCAACATTGGCCAGCCCGAGCTGCACGCCGACCTCGACGAGCGCCGCATGGCCAGCTACGGCGTGAGCAAATCGGACGCCAACGCCGTGCTTGAAATGGCGGTGGGCGGCAAACAGGCCAGCCAGATGTATGAGGGCGAGCGCAAGTTTCCCATTCGGGTGCGCTACGAGTCGCAGTTCCGCGAAAGCCCGACCGAAATTTCGGCCCTTATGGTGCCCACGCAGAGCGGCAAAACCGTGCCCCTGAATGAGATAGCCGACATCAAGCAGGTGACCGGCCCCAGCCTGATTTACCGCGACGACAACACGCGCTTCTCGGCCGTTAAGTTTTCGGTGCGGGGTAGGGACCTGGGCTCGGCCATTGCCGAGGCGCAGGAAAAGGTGAATAAAGTGGTGCAGCTACCCAAAGGCTACTCCATGAAGTGGACCGGCGACTTCGAGAACCAGCGCCGGGCCTCGCAGCGGCTGGCACAGGTGGTGCCCATCTCACTGGCGCTCATCTTCTTTATTCTGTTCATTCTGTTTGGCAATTTGAAAGATGCTGGCTTGGTGCTGCTCAACGTGCCGTTTGCCCTCATTGGCGGCATTGCCATGCTGCTCCTCACGCACACCAACTTTTCGATTTCGGCCGGTATCGGCTTCATCGCGCTGTTTGGTATCTGTATTCAGAATGGCGTAATTCTTATCAGCGTGTTTAAACAGAACATGCTGGCCAAGATGAGCCTCGACCGTAGCCTGTCCGAAGGCGTGGCCTCGCGCGTGCGGCCAGTCGTGATGACGGCGCTCATGGCCATCATCGGCCTCATGCCGGCGGCCCTCAGCACCGGCATCGGCTCCGAGACGTCTAAGCCGCTGGCCATCGTGGTTATCGGCGGCCTGCTTACGGGCACGGTGCTCACGCTGTTCATCTTCCCGCTGATATTTGAGCGCACTTACCGCGCCGAGCACACTCACTACGCCGACGACCTGCCGGCCAACCGCGAGCTAGTAGCACACTAAGTAAAGTGAGCTGGTGCAGACACCAGAACAAGAACGTCATGCTGAACAAGTGAAGCATCTCTATCGAGTCGTTCAACGATG
>Ga0160429_1000761_pt1 | contig 21853 bp, 24 predicted proteins | sample SolpanmetagenomR_FD_108199 | JGI IMG/M metagenome (GOLD analysis project Ga0160429, IMG submission 108199) | Solar panel surface microbial communities from Lawrence Berkeley National Laboratory, California, USA - R | ecosystem: Engineered > Built environment > Solar panel > Unclassified ...
ACCGTCCGTTTGGCCGAGGCGATGTCGGCGCTCTGGCAGGCCCATCCCTATCGGGAGGGCAACACCCGCACGCTGCTCGCCTTCATGGAGCAGTACGCCCGGCACCATAAGCAGCCCCTCGATCAGGCCCTCATCAACCGGGTGCCGAGCGAGACCCGCGACGCCCTGGTGCTTGCCACCCGGGGCCAACTCCGGCCGTTCAGCCAGATGATCCAGAATGCGCGCTACTCCGACGAGCAGCGCGCCTATCCCCTGGTCGGCCGCCTGTCGGCCGACGCTTCGGAGGTGATGCGCCTGATGGGCTCGCCCCGCCTCGTCGTGCCCGAACCCGGCACGCGCGTGCAGGGGCAGGTGGTCGCCCTCAGCTACCAGCATGCCCTTGTCCGTGAGGCGCGGGTGGTCCAGGCAGTGCCGCTCAGCGCCTTCCAGACGCCCCCCCAGAACAACGCGCGGGTCGACGTGCGCGTACTGGCCGAGGGCGCCGCCCTTGCGCCCCAGGCGCCGCGCGAGGAGGCCGCGCGCGCCGAAGTCACCGCGAGCGTCCTGATCCCGGCAAGCCAGAGCATTGCCGCCGGACAGAACCCGAACGCGGTCGAGCGCAACCGGATCGAAATCCCCGGCCCGAGCGCCGCGTTGTCCGAAGCCTTGAAGACCCGCTCGCCGGCCGAGATCGCCGCCGATCCCGGGCTCGCCCGGGAAGTGCGCCAGATCGACCAGAGCCTGATCCAGCGCTTCGGCCACGAGGGCTCCGCCCTCCTGATGAAGGGCCACGAGGCCGAGGCCAGAAGCCTGCTGCCCCCAGGGCAGAACCTTGAACAGATCCGTGAGGTGCTGCGCCCCTTGCTCAAGGCCGTGGTCGCCGACGATCAGTTGCAGACGGCGCTCGCCCAGCAGCAGACGCTCGGGCGTGAGGGCCCGCAAGTCGGACGCGGAATGTGAGCACGCTGTTCGAGAAGCCGCCCGAGGATACGGCCGTCCCCCGTATCATCGGCGGCGGCGTCATCGCCTTCGCCACGATGGCGGTCCTCAGCCTGATGTGGTGGACCCTGTCCCCGTTCCTGGGGCGGGTCTACACCGGCGTTCGCCTCGCCGAGAGCCTGATCCTGTGGAAGTTCACGGGCTGGGGCAGCTACTTCACGAGCGTGCCGGCCGGGCAGCCGTTCGTGTTCCTCTCGATCTACAAATCGAGCGTCGGGTTCGGCCTCGTCGCCACGGCGCTGACGGTGCTGATCGGGTTCTTCGCCTGGCGCAAACGGAGCCGGGAACACATCGAGGTCGTCAATACGGCGCCGTCCAAGAAGTACGGGATGGCCGAAATCGGCGGCGGCGCGAAGCGGTGGGCACGTCCGTCCAAGGAGGCCGAGGGCGAGGAGGTCGGGGCCGGCGCCGGCGGGGTGGCCAGCACGGCAAACCCGTTCACGCAGGTTCGCGACCTGCGCGATCTGCGGGCGTTGGAAACGGTCGCCGACCGCGTTCCCTGGCAACTGTCCGGCGCCCTTGCCCTGGTGATGGATAGTTGCGCGCCGTTGGCGGACGAGAAGGCCCGTCAGGCGGTTCTGGCGGCGGTCTCGAAGGCCTCGGCGCACACCGTGGCCAACAAAGGTGCCGAGCCGCCGGCGGCCATCGTGACGGCCCTGCGGTCCCACATGGTCCTGGCCATCGCCGACATGCGCAGCCGGGACGCGAAGTCGCTCGACCGGCTCCACAAGATGATCATCAAGAGCGGTCACTTGCCAACCGCGATCGGAGAATTGGCCAAGGACGCTCAGGCTGGAGACAAGCTCCGGTTCCCGGACTACGCCTGGCTGCGTCCGGTCGATACGACCCTGCATACGGCGATTTGTAGCTTCTGACGCTGCGGAGCGTTTCGGGGGGCGGCCATTGAACCGCAACGGATGCCCCCCGCACGAAAACTCGCCCTACGCCTTCGTCGTCGACGATGACTGGATGCGTCCAGCGTTTCCGGTCAGCCCCTCGGCGGCGCCTCGACCCCAGAGAAGGCTTGGACGGCGTCCGGCAGGCGCTTGCCGCGCACCTTGATGGCGGAGACGGCCTGATCCAGTTCGGCAACCTCGTCCGCCGAGAAGCGGAGCGCGGAGGCCCCGACGTTCTCCAGCATGTGCGGCATCTGCGTCGTGCCCGGGATCGGCACGATCCAGGGCTTACGGGCGAGGAGCCAGGCCAGCGCGATCTGCGCGGGCGTGGCCCGCTTCCGTTCGGCCCAATCCCGCAGCAGCACGACAAGCGCCACGTTGTGCGGCAGGTTCTCCGGCGCGAACCGGGTCTCGTTCCCGCGGATGTCGCCCGGGGCGAAGCGCGTCCGGACGTCGACGGCACCGCTCAGGAAGCCGACACCGAGCGGGCTCCACGGCACGAAGCCGATGCCGAGCTCCTCGCAGACCGGGATGGCGTCGTGTTCTGGCCCGCGCCACAGCATCGAGTATTCGCTCTGGACGGCCGCGACGGGCAGCTCGGCGTGGGCGCGGCGGAGGGTCTGCAGGCCCATCTCCGACAGGCCCCAGTGCAGGACCTTGCCTTCCTTCATCAGGTCCCGGACGGCGCCTGCGACGTCCTCGATGGGGACCTGCGGGTCGACCCGGTGCTGGTAGAGAAGGTCGATGCGGTCCGTACGCAGGCGCCCGAGCATGCCCTCGACGGCTTGCTTGATGTGGGCGGGACGGCTGTTGAGGCCCGGCCGTCTCTCGCCCGTCTTCAGGTCGATGTCCCAACCGAACTTGGAGGCGACGACGACTTTGTCCCGGAACGGCGCCACCCCCTCGCCGAGGATGCGCTCCACCTCGTGCGGGCCGTAGGCCTCGGCCGCGTCGTAGAAAGTGACACCCCGCTCGTAGGCCGTCCGGATGATGTTGATCATTTCCGGCCGGCTCGGGACCGTGGTCTGGTAGGTGCGGCTCATGTTCTGGACGCCCAGGCCAAGGCTGGAGACCTCTAGCGCGCCGAGCTTCCGTCGTCCCGTCGGGGCGACCTCGACCGAAGGGGCGGCGTAGGCCCGCCCGCCCCCGGTGCCTGACGGGAGGCCGGCGGAGGCCGCGACGGCGGCGAGGAGCGTGCGCCGGACAAGGTTGAAGCCGGGCTGGCGTGGCGCGGGCTGTTTCATGTTCAGGCGGTCCCATGATCGGCTGCGGGACCGGAATGGCCGCGCCGTTGTCTTCGAAGACGCCAGGGCGAACCGGTCTCGGCAGCACTGGCGACAGCGACCGGCAGGAGGTCAGCCGGGCCGGATCGACCCGAGCCATCCCCGAACTTGGTTCAGGGTCCGCCGCTCTTGATCGGCCTCTAGCGAGAAGGGCTCGGCCACCGTGGCGCCCGGCGCAAGCGCGCGGATCACCGCCATGCTGTCTCCGAGCCCGTAGCCGCCGTGGGTGACGAGCGGCCGGACCGTCTTGCCTCGAAGGTCATGGCTCCGCAGGAAGGAGCGGATGACCGGAGGTGCGGTCATTCCCCAGATCAGCAAGCCGAGGAAGACAGTGTCGTAGGCCGTGATGTTCGGCACCATCGCGGCCAGCGGCGGCGCGTAGCGCCTCTCGGTCTCGCGCGCGGCCTGCGCGACGATCTCCTCGTAGTCCTCCGGATAGGGCTGCGCCGGACGGATCTCGAACAGGTCGGCCTTCAGCTCGCGCTGCACCGTGCTCGCGATCACCTTTGTGTTCCCCGAGCGTGTGAAGTAGGCGACGAGGGTCCGCGATGCCGCCGGCATCGGCTTCTCGCCAGCCTCCGCAGCCGCGAGTGCCGTCGCCCAGGGCATGACGGCGGACGCTGCCAGCGTGGTCCGTCTGGTAAGGTCCGCCATCGTTCCCCTCAGCGGTTGATCAGGCCCTGGTGAGACGCCGGGTAGCGGTCGCCCTGCACCTGCACGGCGGCGAGTGCGCCCTCGATGCGGGCGAGGTCGTCCTCGGCCAGCTCCACCGACGCTGCCACGAGGTTCTCCTCCAGCCGGTGCAGCTTGGTTGTGCCGGGGATCGGCACGATCCAAGGCCTCTGCGCGAGCAGCCAGGCAAGGGCGATCTGGGCGGGCGTCACGCCCTTGCCTGCGGCGATGTCCTTGACCAACTCGACGAGCGCCTGGTTGGCCTTCAGCGCCTCGGGCGAGAACCGCGGCACGACGCTGCGGAAGTCTCCCTCGGCGAACGTGGCGGTCGCATCGAGCTTGCCGGTCAGGAAGCCCTTGCCGAGCGGGGCGAAGGGGACGAAGCCGATCCCGAGCTCTTCGAGCAGGGGCAGGATCTCGGCCTCGGGCTCGCGCCACCACAGCGAGTATTCGCTCTGCAGGGCCGCCACGGGCTGCACGTCGTGCGCCCGACGGATCGCGGCGGGCCCCGCCTCCGATAGGCCGAAGTGCCGAACCTTCCCGGCCGCGATCAGGTCCCTGACCGTGCCCGCCACGTCCTCCATCGTCACGTTCGGATCGACCCGGTGCTGGTAGAACAGGTCGATGACGTCGGTGCGCAGGCGCCTCAGCGCCTCGTCGCAGACCTGCCGGATGCGCTCGGGCCGGCTGTCGAGCCCGTTGGTCGGGACGCCGTCCTTGAAGCCGAACTTGGTGGCAATGACGACAGCGTCGCGCATCGGCTCAAGCGCCTCGCCGACGACCTCCTCGTTGAGACCGGGGCCGTAGGCCTCGGCCGTGTCGAAGAATGTCACCCCGCGCTCAACGGCGGCACGGATCAGCGCGATGGCCTCATGCCGGTCGGTGGCGGGACCGTAGCCGAAGCTGAGCCCCATGCAGCCGAGACCGAGGGCGGAAACGTCGAGGCCGCTACGGCCAAGCGTTCGTTTCTGCATGAGAAAACCTCCTTGAATGGACCGGGTGTCCGGGCTCAGCGGTAGGAGAACTGGAGCACGGCGGGCGGCAGCCGCTCGCCCTGAACCGGGATGGCTGATGCGGCCGCCTCGATCTCGCTCATGTCCGCCGCGGTGAGCGTCACCCGGATGGCGCCGAGGTTCTCCTCGACCCGTTCGAGCCGGCGCGTGCCGGGGATGGGCACGATGAAGGGCTTGCGGGCGAGCAGCCAGGCCAGGGCGATCTGGGCCGCCGTCGCGCCCTTGGCTTCAGCGAAGCGCCGGAGCAGGTCCACCAGCGCCTGGTTGGCCGCCTTGGCCTCCGGCGTGAAGCGCGGGGACATCGCGCGAAAATCGCCCGCCTCATGGCTCGTGCCAGGATTGATCGTGCCGGTGAGGAAGCCGGCACCGAGCGGGCTCCACGGGACGAAGCCGATGCCCAGCTCCTCGCAGAGCGGCAGGATCTCCGGCTCCGGGTCGCGGGTCCAAAGCGAATACTCGCTCTGGATGGCCGCCACCGGCTGCACGGCATGCGCGCGCCGGACGGTCTGCGCGGCGGCTTCCGACAGACCGAGGTGCCTCACCTTGCCCTGGGCGATCAGCTCACCCACCGCGCCCGCCACATCCTCGATGGGCACTTCGGGATCGACGCGGTGCTGGTAGAGCAGGTCGATGGTCTCGACCTTGAGCCGCTTCAGCATGCCCTCCACCGCCCGCTTCACGTGGGCCGGCTTGCTGTTCAACCCCGGGCGGCGCTCGCCGGTCTCCGGATCGATGTTCCAGCCGAACTTGGTGGCAATGGTCACCTCGCCGCGCACGGGGGCCAGCGCCTCGCCGACCAGCTCCTCGTTGGTGAAGGGTCCGTACGCTTCGGCAGTGTCGAAGTGCGTCACGCCGAGTTCGTGCGCGCCGCGGATGACCCGGATCGCCTCCGAGCGTTCTGGCGAGGCGCCGTAGTAGTTGGCGAAACTCATCGTGCCGTAGCCAATTTCGGAGACAGTGAGCAGGCCGAGCTTGCGGTTCTTCATGTTGTTGCCTCTGGAAGCGATGTTCGGACGTCCCGGGCGGTCAGGCCCGGCACTGCTCTTCGATGACGTGGTTCATTCATGCGACGCCGCCGCCGTTGAGCTTCTCCTTGAATGGCAATGTGGCTCATGCCGGTCGTCGCGGTCGCGCCGTGCCAGTGCCTCTCGCCGGGCTCGAACCGGACCACGTCGCCCGGTCGCTCTCCTCGACCAGACGCCCTGCTTGAGGGCTGCGCGCCGCTGCGCTTAATCTCTATGGGCTGGCCTCTCCGATCACGGGGCAACCCGCCGGGCGGTCGGTTGCGCAGGACGGCAAGCTAGCTCTTGCGCGATCCTGCAATTAGATGGTCAAAGCCGCATGGGGCTATGAGGAAAAGTCATGAATGGCGCGTGAGAACCTGAATGACCTAATGGCGTTCGTAGCGGTGGCGCGTGAGCGCAGCTTCACCCGTGCGGCGGCGCAGCTCGGGGTGTCGCAGTCGGCGCTGAGCCACAGCATGAAGGGCCTTGAGGCGCGGCTGGGCCTGAGGCTCCTGACCCGCACCACCCGCAGTGTCTCTCCGACTGAGGCCGGGGAGCGCCTGCTGCGCACGGTGACGCCGAAGGTCGAGGAGATCCACGCCGCGCTCGCCGCGCTGACCGAGATGCGTGAGAAACCCGCCGGCACGGTCCGGATCACGGCGGGCGAGCATGCCGCCGAGGCGATCCTGATGCCGGCGCTGGAGCGCCTCCTGCCGGACTACCCGGACGTCAGCGTCGAGGTCGTTACCGACAACGGCCTGATCAACATCGTCAGCGAGCGCTACGACGCGGGCGTGCGGCTTGGCGAACAGGTCGAGAAGGACATGGTGGCGGTGCGCATCGGCCCGGACATGCGCATGGCGGTGGTCGGCTCGCCGGGGTACTTCCAGGGGCGGAAGAAGCCGCAGGCCCCGCAGGACCTGACCGAGCACCGCTGCATCAACCTGCGCCTGCCGACGCGAGGCGGCCTCTACGCCTGGGAGTTCGAGAAGGCGGGGCGCGAGGTCAACGTGCGGGTCGAGGGGCAAACGGTGTTCAACAGCACCGCCCTGATCCTCAAGGCGACCCTAGGCAGCCTCGGCCTAGCATACCTCGCTGAGGATAAGGCGGAGCCGTACATCGCCGACGGCAGGCTCGTGCGGGTTCTTGCCGACTGGTGCGCGCCGTTCCCAGGCTACCACCTCTACTACCCGAGTCGTCGCCAGCCCACGCCGGCCTTCGCGGTCCTGGTGGAGGCGCTGCGCTACCGCGGTTGAGATCTTTAACCCGGCCGCTTGCAGTGTTGCGGTTTACGCAGTGTCTTGATCTAGCATCCGATCTCAACATCCGGATCCCTTGACGATTTGGGTCTAATTATCGTTCACTTCGATGCTTCAAGCAGAGAGCGATGGGCGCGGTCGGCGTAAGCCGCGACCATGGAGCCCGGCCGGTAGCCGATGCCTTGGACGAGGTGGACTGTCTTGTCCCCAGCCGTGATGCAGTAGGCCACGATCGATCCCTTGCCGTCGCCAAGGCCGCCGAACACCGCCACGGCCGGCAGGCTCTCGTCGGATACCGATACCGGGATCGCCATCGCCTGCGCGGTCTGGCGAAGGATCTGGGTGCATTGGGCGAGGCTGAGCTTCGTCGCTTCGGTGCGCTCGATGCGGTAGTCGAGCTTGAATTCGTCGGCGGCGGATACGCCGGTTGCGGACGCCGCAACGAGGAGGCTCGCCGCGACGCCGATCGATGCCTTGGGCATAGGGTTCTTCCCGTTCATGAGGCCGTTGAGTTCGCGGGCCGATCCTGGTGATCCGCCCGCCCGAGTGGCAGCCCTGGGAGCCCGGCGGGCAGGCTTGTGCCTGCCCGCACCCGATCCCGTGGAGCTGTGTCAGGCATTGCCGGTCATGTAGGTGGTCACGACACCGATGATGACGCCCAGGATGGTGATGGCCGAGCCGACCACGAGGCCGACCAGCGAGCGACCGGCGTCGTCGCGCGAGTTGTCGTCTTGCGAGGACTTGTAGAGCTTCACGCCCGAAATGCCGGCCAGGCCGATGCCGACCACGGCGAACAGGATGGTGATGACGATGCCGGCGTTGTTACCGCCCGTGGCGATCGACGACGCGTTGAGCTGCGAAGACTGTGCCTTCTGACGGGCCGTCTTGAGCAGGTCGAGGGGCGCCGACGGGTCGCCGGTGGTGCCGCCTGCCTGAGCCAGGGCCGAGACAGTGCTCCAACCCATAACCGTGGCGGTCGCGAGCGCGCGGTAGTACATATCCTTGTATCGCATGGTAGCCTCCAAGCTTAAGCGGCAGTTTTCTTACCGTCGATCAGGGGCCGAGCTTCGCTCATGATCTCCCCCAAGACTTGATCGACGATCGTTTTGGCGATCCGGTCCTCACCGAACCGCGCCAACGCGGCCACCCGGCTCCACGCGTCGATGGCGGTGCCATCGGGAAAGCGTGTCGCCAGGATGCGCAGCGCATCGTTGACCGCCATCCGGCGGTACAGCTCGTCACGCACCAGGCGGTCTTCCGCCTTGGTGGTCAGGGCCCACAGCATGCGGGGGCCGAGAGAGTTGTTGAGGACGATCCAGCGCTCCTCCTCGCGCAGCTTGAAGCGCGCGAGCAGGTTGGCACCGCGCCGGCCTTGCGGGCCGTGCACCTGGCGCTCAAGGGCGGTCTTCACCGCCTGATCGAACCCGAACGTCTTGCGCGCCTGCTCGCGGATCTCGTTCGAGTCCGCATTGAGCACCAACACCGTCGAGGCCATGTCGGCGAGCGTGTCGAAATCTCCGAGGAGCTGGCTGACCAGGATCAGCTCCAGGCCCCACTTGCGGCCCTCGCGGGCATCGGACTTGACCTGCCGGGCGATCGTCTCGACGCCGCCGGTCAGGTGATACTCGTCCATGCACAGGCGCTTGGGCGTCTCGGCGACCTCCGCGTAGCGCGCCTCCCAGTAGCGCACGTATTGCGCCCGCAAGTCTCCCTCGGACGGAAAGTCCATCTTCGCGATCTCTTCGGAAAATCCGGAGATCTTCGAGAGGTAGACGTGACGCGCGATCATGAACATGAGCGCGTTGTTGCGCTCGGCCTCGGAGGACTTGTGGCGCTGGGCCACGTCCTGGAGGTCGATCGACACCACCCGGGCCTCGCCAAGGTCGAGCCTCGTCGGCCGGGCGAAGATCGGGAACTTCTCGATCGCCGACTCCAGCGCACGCTGGACGGAGCGCACCAGCTCGGGGGTGAAGTCGGCGGCCATGATCGGCTCGCCGAGCACGCGGGCGAGGTCCTCCAGCACCGGCATGGCGTGGCGCTGCGCGCGCTGCGCCGCCGTGTAGAGCTTGCGCTCCACGAAGGCGTCGACGATGCGCCACCAGCGCATCTTGCCGGTGACCGGGATGGCGTGATGGGCGATCAGCCGGTCGAGCTCGGGGTCGACGTTGGGCTGATAGATCGCCGGCGAGGACGAGAACTGGAGGTCGCTCTTGAGCTGGTAGACCCGCGTGATGAGGCGCGGGATCAGGAGCGCGGCTTCCGGGCTCGCCACGTTGAGGAGGGTGGTCAGGAAGTTGTCGACGAAGGTGCGCTCGCGCTCGAGCGGCATGCGCCGGCCGAGCCCGAGGTCGAACGGGTTGACCGCGTAGTCCGGCGTGTTGAGGAGGCGCACGTAGTACGCCTCGTGGCGCCGCTCGGCCGGCAGCGCGTTGCGCACCAGCTCGATGAAGCCCGACGAACTCACGCCGACGTCGATCACCGCGAGGAACGGCAGCGCCGCGCCGGCCGAGAAGGCCGCGAACTCGACGTTGAGCCGGTTCATCAGCACCGACTTGCCGGAGCCCGGCGTCGCGTAGATGAGCGTCAGCCAGAACAACTGCTCGGCCGAGAGCGCCTCGTAGGGCACGGGCTTGCCGTCGGGCGTGACCAGCATGCTCTGGCCCTGCTTGAAGATCCCCGCCGTGCGGTGGAACGGCAGCAGGGCGGCAAGATCGCCGAGCGGCGCGATCGAGCCCGGCGGCACCTCGGCCTGGACGGTCATGCCGGCGACCGTCTCGCACAGCGCCCGCAGCGGGTTGTGGGGGGCGTCGGTCATCACCGCCTCGCCCCAGGTCATCATCCCGCTCATCAGGTAGGAGCGGCGGCGCTCCAGGATGGCCGGGTCCTCGCCCGGCTCCGTCCAGGTGGTGGCGATGACCCGGCCCTTGACGATGGCCTCGCCGTCCCTGTCGACCACGTCCTCCAGCTCGCGCAGCGCCTTGAACAGGTTCTTGTTGGTGGGGCTGGCGAAGGCGAGGAGGCCGGCGAGCACCTTCTTCAGGCGGAAGCCGATATCGGCGTCGCGCAGGGCCTCGAGGTGGAAGCACACCCGGAACGGCATGTCCGCCGCCCGCGTCGAACTCTCCAGCAGCGTGTCGAGGAGGCGGTTGAACGGCAGGATGGAGGACGGAAACATCCGCATCACGGCGAGCGCGTAGCGGCGCCCGCCCATGTCGAGCGCCCGCATGTTGTTGGCGGCCTGCGCGTTCGAGGTCATGATCTGGCGCGCGACGGAGGGCGTGAAGAACTCGCTGACGTCGTCGTCGTGGCGCTCCTTGGCGCCCGGATAGCGCCGGGTGCCCGGCCCGTAGGGCGTCCAGCCGTCGGGGGTCTCGTGATAGAGGACCGCGGCACGGATCTGCTCCAGATCGCGCCGCCGGCCCTGATCGTCGGGCGCCAGGATACGGCCCTGCAAGCGGGCCTCGCCGATCGCCTCCATGATCCGGCGCACGAAGGCGCCGTGGACGCCGTCGAGGGAGCCGAGGCGGAGATACGGGTTCTGCGCTTCGCGAGCCGGGGGCAGCTCCTGCCAGGCCTTGCGGTTCTCCTTCTGCTCGCGCTTGACCTCGTCGGCCGTGCCGGCGGTCGGCCGGGTCCAGGCGGCGAGCAGGATCGTCTCGGAGCGAGCCCGAGCTTCCAGCACGTTGCGGCCCTCCTCGATCAGGGCCTCGACCGCGAGGCCCTTCTGGCGGGCGCGCCGGGTCTGCTGATCGACGAAGGGGTCGAGGAGCCGGGCGGTGTTGAGCGAGGACTCGTAGGAGATCGTGATCTGGTGGCCGGGCCGCTTGAGGATCTGGCTGATGCCGCCCGCGAAGCGCTCGATCACGTTCGTGAGGTAGTCGTCGCTTGAGATGATCGAGCGGGTGCCGTCGATCTCGATCAGCGTGAGCTGCGAGCCGTCATGGGCGTAGACCACCGCCTCCTCGCGCTCGGGATCGAACCCGGCTAGGTCGCAGAACTTGTCGGCCGTCCTCATCGGCCGAGCCCCAGGATTACGGCGAACTGGTAGACCGGCACCGACAGGGCAAACAGCCAGAGACCGAGCAGGCCCGGGAGGGTGGCGCGCAGGAGCGGGGCCGGGCGGACGTGCAGGGAGCAGAAGATCTGGACCCCGGCAAACACCATCGCGCCGCAGGAGAGCGCGATGCAGGCCGGGTAGTAGACGTACATCAGGGGCGCGAAGGTGATGGCCCCGTCCAGGCCCCGCATCAGCCCGTCGTAGAACAGCCCCGTCAGGAACAGGCAGCCGCCGGCCGCCATCCCGCTGAGATGGAGCACGCGGCGCAGCTTGCGGTCCGAGCAGACCGAGACCGACCAGGCCCGGGCAGAGACGATCGCAAAGCACCCCGCCGCCAAGGTCAGCGCGATCGCGGCCTTGCTCAAGATGGGGTGATCGCCGAGGTACGCCGCCGCGTTGGCGGTCAGGTTGTCGATGAAATGCCAGGAGCCGTCGTTCATCGCGTCCGGTCCCCGTCAATCGGCGAAGTAGAAGGAGAGCTGCGCGACCACGACGGTGGAGATCGTCATGGTGCTGCCGATCACCCCGGCGACGATCCAGTTGAGCGCCGAGCCGTCGCCGGAGTTGTTGGCCTGATAGACCCGCAGCATCGCGTAGCCGGTCAGGAAGATGCCGAGCACTGCCGTCACGACCACGAGGAGCCAGGCGAGTGTCGGCACGACATCGATCAGGCCGCGAAAAACCTCGGCCAATCCCTTGTTCGGACCCATCACGGCTTCCTCGCGTATGAGATCGGCAGGGTCTCGGGGCGGTAGCTCGCGCCGTAGGCCGGATCGGGCCCGTACCCGGTGCCGGCCCCGACCGTGACCCGGGCGGCATCGAGCGGCACCACGACGGGCTGCAAGAAGACGATGCCGATCGGGAAGTTGACCGAGGAGGACAGGGTCGGGGGCCGGGCGAAGGAGCGTGAGGCCGCCGCCGTCAGGGCCTGGCCCACGGGCAGCGCGGCGCCGAGGCCCGCGGTTAGGTAATCGATGTCGCGACCCGACTGGACGGCAAAGCCGTTGCCGACCACGGTCTGGGTGTTGAGCTGCGTGAGCTGCTGGCCGACCTGGCCGACGCCCTGGATCAGGCCCGCGATGACGAGGCCGCCGTAGCGCTCCAGCACATGGTTGTCGACGTTCTCGGCCACCCCGGTTCGGGCCTGGTCGACGGTGATCGCGACCGCCTGCATCGGCCCCTGGCGGCCGTCCTGCAGGATCATGGTTTGGAAGCGGATCGAGGCCTGGGTCTGGGTGTAGACGATCTGGCCCATCAGCCGGATGCCGTTAAGCGGCCCGGGCTGCTGGCGCTCGTCGAGGTCGACGATGGTGGCAAAGATCGGCGCGCCCGGATCGTCCGAGTTGAAGCCGCGATCGAGCACCGCGTAGGCGACGTCGCCCGCCCGCGCCACGGTGGCGTGCCGGATGCCCGGCCCGAACGGCCCGGTCGGGACCGGCGCGGCAACCGCCGCCGCGCGCGGCTCGGGAGGCTTGGGGCGCTCGCCCTTGGTGAAGTTGCGCACGAGGAAGCCACCCGGGGTGGGCTTCAAGAGCGCCTTGATCTGCTCGTTGATCGCCGTGACCTGCTCGGGGTCGGCAGTGGGTTGGATCGGCGCGTCCCGGTAGACGGTTTGGACCACCGGGCGGTCCTGGTAGACGATCCGCTCGATCACCTGGGGCGGGGGCGGCTCCGCCGGCTTGGCCTCCGGCGCCGGATTGGCGTCGGGCATGTCGCCGAGCTGCGGTGCCCGGCTCTCGGAGACCACGGTCGGGGCGACGTAGTTCTTGCCGACTCCCGCCTTCTCGTCGGCAGCCTGCCGGTTCACGCCGGCACGCCGATCGGCCTCGGTCTTGCCCACGACCTTCATCATGTCGTTGGCTGGGTTCGGGGTGTTGCCCCGGAACTCGGAGGACTGGCCCACGCCCCGGTCGGCGCCGGGGACGTCGGAGAGAATGAAGGCGGCCGAGCCCAGGGCGCAGATCAGGACGACGCCGCCGAGGGCGGCTCCTGTCTTCATGTCGATCATGGCCATCCCCCTTAGAAATCGATGTTGATGGCGGTCTCGGCGCCGTCGCCGCGCTCGGCGACGAGGCGGGAGGCCGGGCGCAGGAACTCGTAGATCTTGAAGCCCGAGCCGGCGTCGGCCGCGGCCACCGGCTGGGGCGAGACGAGCTCGCCCTGGACGCGCACGTACATGCGCTCGCGGTAGAGCCAGGCCTGTGCACCCCCGGTGGCGACGAGCTTCTGGGAGCCGGTCGGCGGCGTGCCGGCGCCGAAGAGATGCAGGAGCGCCGTGGTGTCCGGGGCGCCCGGCGCCCGGGGCGGGCCAGCGGCCACCCCGACGCCCTTGCGCACCGGCCCGGTGCTCGCCGGGGCCACCCGGACCGGGGTCAGCGGGGAGTTGCCAGCGACGCGAACGGTCACCGGGATGTCCACCGTCTCGCTCTGGCCCGACAGCACCATGAGCGGGATCGGGTAGGGCACGTTCTCCAGCCGGATCAGGATGTTGCCCCAGGTGTCGTACCGGCACGGCATCAGGTTGATCGAGGTCGGCCGGTCCGAGCCCGCCGCCGCCGCGACCTGGGACGCGCCCATCGCGGCGTCCTGACCGCAGCCGGTGCCGTCCTGGGCAAACAGGCGCGGATCGTAGGCCACCGAGGCGATCGGCCAGGGCGCGCCCTTGGCGTCCACGAAGGTGATCGGCGAGACGACGCCGTAGGCAAGATGCAGGGTCTCGGGCGCCGAGCGGCTGATCTCCTGCGTCACGGACAGGAGACGCGGCGCGGGCCGGGGCATGCGCCCGTCCCGGCCGGGGAAGTTGGCCGCCCCTTGCGCCTCCTGAACCGAGCGGCGAACGCCCTCGATCTCGCCGGGCTTGAGGATCACGCCCTGGGTGCCGCCCAGCATGCGCTTGCGCAGCTCCTCCAGCTCGGCCGGGGTCAGGGGACGGGGCGTCGGCGGTGGCGGGTTGGTCGCGCCTCCGACCGGAGGGACGCCTGCCGGACGGCGCACGCCGCCGGGATCGGCTTCCTGGGCCTGCCCGCTCGACACCGAGAGGGCTACGGCAAGGACGCAGCCGACGGCCCATACGCGCATCATTGCATCACCTGGTTGGTCAGTTGCTGCGTCGAGATCACCGAGTCGATCGCGATGCCGTTGGGATTGATCGGCGAGGGGTCGATCCGGACGATCGTCATCTCGAGCACGCGCCGCTCGACCTTGGTCTCGACGTTGGTGCGATAGAAGATCTGAAGCGGCACCTCGACGCGCCAGTAGTATCGGCCCGCCGCCTTGCCCTCCTCGGCAATGTTGGCCGGGTCCGTGGTCACCGCAGAGACGGTCTGATAGCCGAGCACGACCTTCTGGATGATGCCGCTTTCTTGCAGCGCGGCCCGGTAACGGTCGCGGCCCTTCGGCGTGAAGGCTTGGCTGAGCGCGTTGTTGATGAGCGCGCGCCAGTTGGCATAGTCGTAGGAGTTCAGCTCGACGGCGCTTGAGACCGCGAACTCCTTGAGCCGCGCTTGGGAGATGTTGGGCTCGGTGAGCGGGATCGCCTCGCAGACGGCTTGCGCGTCCGACGTCCAGATGAACTGCTTGATCGGGAAGCGATAGAACGCGTTGTAGAACAGCAGAACGTTGACGACGAGCGAGAGGCACAGGAACAGCGACAGCAGCAGGATCCAGTACCACTGGTTCCGCAGCATCATCCGGCCGGCATCGACCTCGCTGTTGATGCGATCGGCCGACTTCATGGCTGAGACTTCATCGGCTGGTACGAGGAGAGCGGCGGGGTCGCGGACTCGGGCCGCGGCGGGGCCACCGTCTTGACCTCGCAGCCGAACACGCCGCCGTCGGCGACGTAGGGGATGACCTCGGCCCGCTTCAGCGAGGCGTAGGTCAGCCACATCGTGCCCATCAGCGAGGTGAAGACGGCCCCGGCCAGGAACGACGAGATGCGGCTATAGCCGATCAGACGGTCGGCCAGGGTCGAGGGCGAGATGCAGCCCGGACCAGACGGCAGGCTGAACGCCCCGATCGAAGTGCGTCGCGGCATGGATCAGCTACCGCTCAGCACGGTGCGCATCTTGGCGTCGTCGCCGGGTTCGTAGCCCACCATGATCGCGAGCCGCCCATCGGGGCGCGGCACGAACATCGTCGGGACGCCCGGGCGCAGCTGCGGCGCGGCAGCGAAGATCGAGGCGAAGGCCTCCCGGTTCTCAGTCAGCTTGGCCGCCATCTCCGGGGTGATCTCGCCGGGCTTGCCGCCCTTGGTCTCGAAGGCGGATTTGAGCGCCGCGACCCGGTCCGAGCCTGAGAGGATGGCCGCCGCCTGCCGATTGCCGTTCTCGGCATCGCCCAGCACCACCACCGGCACCCAGCGCGCCGCGATCCGGCCGTGCATCGCCGTGAAGGCCGCGTGGCAGTACGGGCAGCGCGGATCGAAGAAGATCGTCGCCACCTGGCCCTCGGGCGTGCCCGCCGGCACGTCGACGACCGCCGTGAGCTTGGACAGCGTGTCGTTCACGGTCTTGGCGACCTTGGCGTCCTCGATGGTCGCGTAAGCGAGGTTCGAGGCCTGCTGCGGTGCAACCTGAGCAGCGGACGGAGCCGGCGCGGGCTCGACCTTGGGGTTGTAGGCCGCGAGCGGGGACGGCGCGGGGGCCGGGCTGTTCCCCAGGGGAGCGGCATTGGGTGACGCTGCGCCGGAAAGTGGAAGCGCTGCCAAACCCCCATTGGGCGCGCTTGCAACGATCTGTAGCTGGATCGGCTGCCAGTGATTGGTTGTGGCTAGATAGACACAGGCAACGAGTGAACCGGCCCAAGCCAAGTGTTTGGCAGCGCTTTCCATGGTTGCGGGGCCTCTCTAGCGTCCGGAAATTCGTAACACGCCACTCATTGCGGATCGGGTTCCGACCTGTCAATAAAGCGCAAAGCAAATATTGGGTTATGACCGGGTACATGGCATGAAAGACGCAGCGAGGAGCCTGTTAGATTTTGAATACAAACGCGCGCGGCGCGTATGTGCTGTACCATAGCCACGGTATTCGATTTTGGGGCTTGGGTTTTCGTGATGCTGTGCGAGCAAACTTGGATGTGCCGACCGGTACAAATCCGCGTGAAGGCACACCCTAATGGTGTGTTAACCCGTGCAACCTGTGCGGTCTTACTCGCGATCACGGCGTTGTGTGCGCCGCACCATGCAGCCGCCGACTCCGCTCAACTCGAACTGCAAAAGAAAAACAGATCTAAGTTTGAGTATCATGATGGGAGTGCCGAGGAGAAAAGACCCTATCGTCGGCCTGATCTCGACCTTGACCCAACAAACTTGCGCGTCGAGGAGCTGCGCGAGCGGATCAACGTCCTGGAGGAGCGACTAGAACGACTGGAGCAAAGGTCTAACAGCGTGGGCCGGGGGCGATAATGAATATACCGGACCTGGGCAGTGTGCTCGTCTCGCTCAGCGAGGTGTTCCCGCTCGTTGTCAACCTCGTTTTCCTGCTGATTGCCCTGCTTGGCATTTGGTATGGCACGACGGGGCTCTACGCACTCTACGGCGTCGCGGCGGGCGAGCATAAGTTCTCGAACCGTCCCGTCACGATCGATGCGGCCTTCGGCAAGCTGGCGCTCGCCGCCGCGATGATCGTCGCGCCCGTCCTACTCTGGCGATTTGCCAACAGCTTCGTGCTCGGTGGCGACATCACCTTCTCGATGTTCAACTACAGCGCCACCCAGCGCAGCTCGACCTGCGACGGGATCAGGGTCGCGATCACCTACTTCTTCATGGCGCTCGGCGCGCTCGCCTGGCTGATCGCCGGGACCAAGCTCTACAACGGCACCAACGGCCAGCCCGGCGGCCAGGGCTCGGCCGTCCTCTACCTCGTCGGCGGCACGCTGGCGTTCTTCATCAACGACGTGGCTTAGCTCGTCGGCAGCACGATCAAGATGGACGTGTCGCTGGCCAACGTCTGCTCCGTGATGGGGAGCTGACGATGCCGACCCGTCCCCAGCTAGTTTCGGCCTCGCAACAGCGTGTCGAACTCGGCGCGCAGGAAGGTGCCGAGCGGCGCGCGCGCCTCGAACATCCGGCCTTGCTCGAGCTGCCAGGCCCGGTAGCGCGACACCATCGCGGTGGCGCAGATCACGGTGCACAGGAGCAGCGCGCCGATCAGCGTCATCCAGGAGCTGGCGTAGACGGCCCAGACCGCCGCCACGACGCCGATGATCTCGGCCGCCACGAACAGCGTCATCGCCTCCCGTCGGGCGCTGGCTGCAAGCTGATGCACGTCGGCGTGTTCGAGCGCGAAGGTGCGGCCCATCTCGGCGAGCGCGTATTCCGCCCCGCAGCCGGGATCGTCGCACTTGCGCAGGTCCATCGCGCCGGGGACCGGCATGAGCTTCCCGCGCCGGCAGTGCGGGCAGGTGGCGTGGGTGCCGCCGAGCACCGTGCCGGTCATGGCGGCAAAGCTTCGATGTTCCGGCCCGATCCGGCGCGCGAGGCGATCCTGCACAAACGACCTGATGCCCATCCGTCCCACTCTTCCAGACTATCTCTGTGCGGTGGGTTGTGGATCAAGTCAGGTAGACACTGCAAGTCAAATAACGAAAAATATTCGCGGGGTATCAACGTGGACCTTCACCGGATTAAGGCCCTGGCTAAACTGGCGCTGGTGCTGATCGGCATGTCTGTTTTGCTTCCCGCCTGCGTCAGCACGGGCGGCAGCACCTCCGGACACGTCGACGCCAAGCTGCGCGAGCACGGGGTCTGACCATGCGCGTCCAGGCTTGGGCCCTCTCCACCGTGCTCTGCCTCGCCGGCCATCCGGCCGCGGCCCAGATCGCCAACAGCTACTGCCTCCAGAACCCGGCGGCCTGCGCCCCCGTGGCGACCGCCGGCTATGGCGCCCAGGCCTATGGCGGCGGCTACGGGGCTGGGTACGGTGCCCCGGGCTACGGCGCGGGCTACGGCGCTCCAGGCTACGGGGCCGGCTACGGCGCCCCGGGCTATGGCGCGGGCTACGGCGCTCCCGGCTACGGGGCCGGCTATGGCGCCCCGGGCTACGGCGCGGGCTACGGTGCTCCGGGCTACGGCGCCGGCGCCCCGGGCTACGGCGGCTATCCGCCGCCCGGCTATTACGGTCCCGGCGGCCTCGCCCAGGCCAACTCCCTCAACAACATCGCCAACGCCCCGCGCTACCTGCCCGGCCAGGAGGGCAACCAGCCGTTCCCGCCCAACGTCGGCGACAACTCGGCGGCTCCGGCCCCGCCGCATCCGAGCAACGCAGATTTCAGCCGCTACTCGGCCGGCGTGTTCGGGGATGCCAACCGGCCGGGCAAGGTCGTGCAGCGCACCGCCCGCACCGCCGGCATCCAGGACGGCTACATCGAGGAGTCGCACCGGATCGCCACTTACCTCGACACGCCCGCGCTCAGCGCCCGCCTCGACGCGCGCTACCCCTTCGCGAGCGTGATGGTGGGGCCGGACATCGTCGCCCCGGTCATCACCGAGCTGCGCGACGTGCGCCAGACCCCGAACCGCACGCTGCTGGTCACCACCCTCGGCTCGTTCGAGATCGTGCGGGAGGCGCGCGTCACCGTGCTCCCGCCGAACTGGCGAGACTACCTGACGGTGGCACCTCCCCCGGAGAGCCGCCCGACCTGGACTGTCCCTAAGGGCGAGGCCGAGAAGCTGAACTGGGAGGTCGGCTACAAGGACGGCCTCGTCATCGGCATCGCCCAGGCCCGCGCCGCCTTCGACGACGGCATGGCCCGTCTCGATCGCGACTTTACCGGAATGCGCCGGTACGGGGACCTGGCGGCGCAGGGCGCGGTCAGCCTGCCGCTCGTGAAGGTGCGGGCGACCGCCCTCAAGGTCGGCCGCAACGGCCGTTCGGCGGCGGTCGATCAGCGCCTGCTCAAGATCGTGGTCTCCCCGAAGTTCGTCGGCCCCTCGACGCCCGCGCGCGTGGCGTCGGCCGTCGCCGTGCCGGAGTAGGCCCATGCTCTGGACCGGCGCCACCCGCTACCCGGGGGAGGACATCGTCGTGCATGGTCGCGACGAGGTCTCTCGCCTCCTCGTCCACGCCGTCTCGCTCGGCGCCTCCGACGTGATTTTCCAGTCGGGGCGCCCGGTGCTGGCCTCGGTCCACGGCCACCTGTGTGCGCTCACCCGGGTCTGGCTCCAGCCGACGACGCTCGCGCGGGTCGCCACCGAGCTGACCTCGACCGACTCGATCATGTCGAAGCTCTACTCGGGCCAGGACTTCGATCGCGCCATCACGATCGAGGACCGGACGGGCGGCAGCCGCGACGAGGAGCTGATCCAGCACCGGTTCCGCATCAACGTCACGGCCGGGTACTACGAGGGCGATGTCGGCGTGCAGATCGTCTGCCGGCACATCCCGGCCGAGCCCCCGACCGTCGCCACCCTCGGCGTCGAGGGCGAGCTCGTCGCCGAGTCGACCCCCGCCCAGGGCGCCGTGGTCATCGCCGGGGAGACCGGCTCGGGCAAGACCACCACGCTCGCCGCCCTGATGCGCCGCGTGCTGGAGGAGCCGACCCCGATCCACGGCAACGTGCTCAGCTACGAGGCGCCGATCGAGTTCGTGTTCGAGAACGTGCCCTCGGCGAGCTGCACCGTCATGCAGCACGAGATCGGCCTGCACCTGCCCTCGTTCGCCGCCGGGGTGCGCAACTCCCTGCGACGCAAGCCCAGCCTCATCATGGTGGGCGAGTTGCGCGACATGGACACGATCATGGCGAGCGTCGAGGCGGCCCAGACCGGCCACCCGATCTACACCACGACCCACGCCAACGACGTCGCTCACATCCTGCGCCGCCTGACCCTCAAGTTCCCGGCCGACCTCCAGACCCAGGCCTTCCACGACGTCCTGTCGTCCACCCACCTCCTCGTGTCCCAGCTCCTGGTGCCGCGGGTCGGCGGCGGCCGGGTCTGCCTGCGCGAATGGCAGGTCCTCACCGACCGGGTCCGGCGTGAGGTCGCGCGCGCCGGCATGGCGGACGCCGTCGACACCCTGCGGGCGATCATCGGCCGGGGCGAGGATGGCCGCTCGATGCGCGCCACCGTGATGGCCGCCCTCGACCAGGGGGCGATCGACGTCTCGACCGCCCGCCGCGTCCTCGACCGCTATGGATACCGTGATGCCCGTCTCGCGGCGTAAGCTCCTGGCCGGCTTTGCCGGCGCCTTCGCGGGCCTCGCCGGGTGCGACCCGGCCTACGCCCGCGCGCTCGCCGGTGCCGCCGTGCCCGCGCCTGTGCCCGCGCCCGTGCGGCTCTGGCTGCGCCGCGAGGGCACCAAGGAGGAGGTCAGCGCGATCGTCCGGACTCCGGACGGCTACAACGGACACGACCTCCTGCTCCTGTCCTGGCTCCTGCGCGACGTCGGGGACGCCAGCGCGGCGGTCTGGATCGATCCGCGCCTGTTCGACCTCCTGGCCGCCGTCCAGGGCGCGATGAGCGCGGTCCACGGCTCGGCTGTGCCGCTGATCGTCACCTCGGGCTACCGGACGCCCAAGCACAATGCCGGGCTCGAAGGCGGCGCGCGCGCCTCGCTGCATCTCGCCGGCCGGGCCGTCGACCTCAAGGCCTCCGGCTACGCCCCGGTCGCGGTCGCGGTCGCCGGCGCGCTGTGCGGGCGCGGCGGCGTCGGGATCTACCCGAACTTCTGCCACCTCGACATCGGCGAGGCCCGGGTCTGGGGCCGGGGGCGCAAGGCCCCGCCCGGCCAGCCGGCGCCCGGCACCCCGATCACCCAACCGAAAGAACCCGCATGAGCGACGGTCACCTTCCCTGGCGCTGGTCGGCCGTGCCGCTGCGCTTCTTTGGCCTGCACGGAAGCATCGCGATCTTCTTCCCGCTGCTCATCATCACGGGATTGAGCCGCTACACCTTCCTGGCGCTGCTCCTGTACGCGGCGTTTCTAGCCTACTGCAATCATCGCAAGATGACGCCGATGCGGTTCCTGAAGTTCGTCTGGGCAAAGTTTATCGAGGGCGGAAAATGGCCGGCGTTCTGAGACCCTTCACCCCTCGCATGCGCGGCGCGCTCCGCCTTGCCGTCCTCGCCGGTGGGCTCGCGCTCGCGGGCGCCGCCCCGGCGCAGGCTCAGTCGACCGCGAATAACTGCCTCGTGCGCCAGGCGGCCGATGCCGCCGTGCAGCGTCAGATTGCACTGATCGACGCCGCCAAGGTCAACCCGAGCGCCTTCTTCAACGGCCCGAACTCCTGCATCGCCGGCGACCTCCTCCGGCGCTTCGACCTCTCGAACCTGATCCCGGACCTGTCGGGCTTCCTCACGGGCGCGGCGCAGAACCTGATCTCGTCGGTGATCGACCAGGCCAAGCGCCAGGTCTGCCAGATCCTCGACAACCAGCTCCGCGACACCATCGGCAGCATCAACCAGCAGATGGGCGGCTACCAGAACTCGCTCTCGGGCGACCTCTTCCGGCAGCTCAACGGCTCGATCTCGCCGATCTCGCTCCCGAGCATCAACGGGCTCGGCTCCTACAACCACGTCCAGAACTCGGCCTTCGGCTCGGCGCTCAACCTCGCCCAGGGCCAGACCTCGACCCCCGTCGTCGTCCAGCAGGACACGTCGCAGCCGGCCGCAGCGTCCACAATTGCAGTCCCAACCCAGTCCGGCACCGGCAGCAGCTTCGGAGAGATGTATCGATGAGCACGCGTACTCTTCT
>Ga0160429_1000762_pt1 | contig 21757 bp, 23 predicted proteins | sample SolpanmetagenomR_FD_108199 | JGI IMG/M metagenome (GOLD analysis project Ga0160429, IMG submission 108199) | Solar panel surface microbial communities from Lawrence Berkeley National Laboratory, California, USA - R | ecosystem: Engineered > Built environment > Solar panel > Unclassified ...
AAGCTTTCATACTGGGCAGTAGTGTACGTCTGAAAGCAAATGATACCTTTAAGGTCGACCTGTTGGCCTATATGTGCGAAAGCCTCACATCCTATATATCTGCACTTCAGCTCTAGTGCGCACCTTGTCACTGGCAAAGTATGTGGTTCTGCAGCGCGAAGCTAACCATTCGTGGTACAAGCCGACCTTCCACATGCAGGAGCAGTCAACGATCGCTCACAGGCACAGACAAGCCCTCACTTGGCAATTTTAAGCAGCAGTCAATAGCTAGCCTCAGCACGAACACGTTTTGTCAAAGGTACGAGGTAGCTTGCTACCATCAAGCGACCATGAGCTAGGCCAAGCTGAAGGCCAAGCAGAAGCCAAGCAAAGCCATCTCATCTTTTGAGGCCACGTGGTCTTGGCCAGCTTTGTTTTGCAGTTAGGCCATCGAGTAACAAGTTAATGAATAACGAGCTCCGAGTGCTCAATGATGTCTGATAACTGATATTTTGGTTGCTATAGTCCACACAACATTGAGATGTTGTTGTTGTGGCAGACCCTGAGCTCCACTTTGCCATGCGTAAAAGGATTTTCAGCCCCAGAGGGAGAATGATAACATCCCGATCTTGCATCAAGAGTGCCGATATTGCGCTGCAGGGTTCAACAAGGCGCCCATGGGGTTGGGGCAGTGTATGGAGCGGCGGACAGACTTGCATCTACAGTCAAACTTGGCTATAACGATGTGTGGAAATCCTGAGCTTTATATCGTAATAAAGAGGTTATCGTAGTAGCCAGACAGTAGGGTACGCTTATTTAATGCTCATCCTGTACCTTGTGAATCTAGCACCTTAAACAGCCTCTTGCGCGAGTATAGCCGTCACAACCCTAGCCCTAAGTGGGTCTGGAATGACAATGCGCCCACCGTGTTCATCAGTAGAAAGTTACGACCACCAGAAGCATATATACGGTCGAGAGCAGTGAAGAGACAGCTTGTGTAATTGGTAAGGAGAAGGCCAGGAAGTTGTGAATCGGTGAGAAAAGCAGTATTGCCTAGGTCATTCGTGCCAATGAAGAGGGCATAAAGGGTGCGAGAGGATGATAGTGCAAAAGTGTTGGTAAACAGAGAAGTCTCTTTATCGGCAAGAAAAGCAGGGATTTCGTAATCGAGTACGGATGGAAAGTCCATACTGATCAACGGGAATGGTCTGTATTGATCAGACGTGCAGCTTGCTAGGTATTATCGTGTTCTGACCTTGGTGTGATGTCGTTGGAGCAGACGGCACCACTCACAGCATAGTTGTATAATGCCATTGATGGTTTCCAAGATCCATTTACAGTCTTGCCAGCATATTGAATCACATATCTTGCCCAGGGACGATAGTCCGCGCTCGTAGGCATGAGCTGTCCGACCCGGTGGAAAAGTGCCATTGTTTGCAATTAAGAATGAAAGTCTTCCTTCATCCGTATAACTGTCACCGAATGTGACGAGAGAACGAAAGTGAGACGCACTCCATGGAGAAGAAAGTGACGACGGCGGACATGTCTGCTGAGCAAGAGATGCTATGCTCAAACTGATATGGACGACAAGCGTGGATACAAGTTTTATTGCCTTATGATCGTGAGATCATTTGTTGTTCACGACAATGTTTTAAACTTGTTTCAGAGGTTGATACGCCAAGAGTCTCCACATCAGTCTAGATTCAAGATCACTAATCCGTAAGCGCCGGCGTCGACGACATCTCGAGACCGACATCAACTACATTCAGCTACTTGATTCTCAGTCTTCCTAGTCTTTTCTCTGTAAGCTTTGCTCACTATCGAGCATGTTAAGTCATTGGTGGAGTACTGAGATAATGCCGAGTTGAGCTTCTCCACTTCCTCAAGTTGTTCCTTGATGTCAAAACCTAGCAGAATTGAGCACACACAAGCATGCGATTCATGCCGTCGGCGCAAGATAAGATGTGATCAGCTCGAGCCGTGTGCTAAGTGCCAATCAGCTGGCATAAACTGCACATATGTTGAGAAAGTGAAACGTAAGACTCCAGTCAGACGAGTCACGGTCTCTGTGATACCATCCTTATCCAACTATCGAGACATCTCTGCTGGACCCAGACCGGTGGTCCCTTCTATTGCTGGACTAGATCCTTATTCTCCAGCTATAGCTGTATCGCCACTGAATACGACCTGGCAGGACGACCAACAGGTCCCAGCGACGTCGGATGGACTTCGGTCCAGTACAACTTTAAAATCTGCCGAGCCATGTCGTTTAGCAGGCTCATTGCTCCGTATGCATGTAAAGCTATTCTTACGTTGGATGTTTCCTCTTTGGCCGATACTAAGCCCAAACGATCTGCTGGAGGCCTGCAATGAGGTCGATATCTTGCCGCCAGTCAAGTATTGTCTTCTCTTGTCGATATGTGCAGCAACCAACATTCAGCTGAAATTGTCCTCCAACCATTCCCTGGCAGATCTAGCAGAGCCAAACGACGTTTCCGATGAGGTAATTGCGCCATATACGCAGCAGTACTTGCTCAATGAATCTGTCAAGGTCCGAAACAATCTGAACAGTGCGGAAGAATTGGATATAGACGCTCTCTTGACGTCCATGTTCTTGTTCAGCGCGTTCGCCAACACCTTACAGCATCAACAGGCAAGGTTCTATCTCAGCCAGACTGTGACTTATTGCGTAGCTTTGCGATTGAATGACGAGTCTTCCTATGCTGTGTATAGCATTGTCGATAGGGAGCTAAACTGTCGAATATTCTGGCTCGTATACATTCTCGAGAGGTGAATAGCGTATTGCCAAGCTGCATTGTTTACACATTCCCCTGACGCCTATTGTAGGGCATGGTGTTTGCACAATATCCAGCCTGTAGTGCTCGCGTCTATTACGCTTAAGCCGTGCTTGACCTTTGCTGACGATCCAGGCCCCGTTGACAGCTTTCTAACCATCCTAAGTATATTTGAAGCACTACCAGCATCATTGTACAATTGGCTTTGCACTCCACAAACAGAACAAGCACAAGATGTTGACTTGATACCGATCGCTTACTGGAGACTATCAGAAGTTTCACTGTTCCCAGAAGGTGCCCTCCAGTCTCAACTCGTCAACATCTCCATCACTCAACACTGGCTTCGGACATTCCTGTGGCAGATAGCCTTAAGTCTGAAGCTTCGTAAATCAACGGTCGAAGTTCAGCCGTTGCCCTTAGAAGCACCGTTATCCGCAGCCAGGTCAGTAATGACGACTGTTGCCCTGGTTTCCCAACGTTCAACGGAGGTACATGGCATCGGAATGGTTAGTATGGCCTCAAATCCATCTGCTTTTGGACGAGGTAACATAGCTGATTGCAACTGTTGCAGGAACGCAAACTTTTCGACGTGGGCACCTATATCCTCGACTTCATTAGTGCCTGTCCCAATGCCATTCGCGCTTCGTCAGCCATAGCAACAGACTCCAAGGAGCTTCTTTGGGGCATCATGTTGTCCCTATCCAAAGTTCGAGAACCAAACCCAGCCTTATTATCAAGTCTATTGCGGCGGTCGAGCGACTTCTTAGCGCTAGCATGTTTGCATTCGCCAATGGGCATACCTGCAGATGCATACCACAGTCGATCCGAAGACAGGATGATTGAAAGTATCCCTTCAAGTACAGCGGGAGGGCTCACGTCGTCGTCAGAATTCGTGGGCTAGGATCGCTGTGAAGGGTACCCCAACCTTTTTCGAGCTACTCACCTGATGCCCTTCTCTAATATCCTAGGCTCTTCCTCGAATGCTATTTACAATCTGAAACTTCCATTACCATTTAGAACGTCTACGGGCACTCTTCACAGCCGTCGTCCTAAGCTACTCTCCGCCTCATGATACCTTACATCAACTTTTGCCCTGCCACACGAGTCCTGACAACGACGTGAGCTGGAAACGGGATGACTGGTATCGAAGTTCAACTGCTTTCCATAGTGTTCTTCAACCATGCGAGCATCATATTCACATCTGAGATGAGTAAAAGCGTTCTTGAGCATGATTAAATGTTGATTGCCACGTCTAGCTCATCTCACCCATAACTCCACTTTTTCGCCAACAACTTTACTATTGAACCATTCCAAAATCTCGATCCTCCTCTGTGCGCACACTCCCTTACTTCCAGCGACTTCGATACCTCCAAGAGCCTCGAAGCCTTCCAGCACACCACTCCACACTACCGCTCTCAGCGCAACACTTAGCTCCGCCATTGCCAAGTTCCTCGCTATACACTGTCTCGGCCCCAACCCAAACGGAATGTGCGCCAGATTCATCTCTGTTGTCACATAACCTTCCAGCCAGCGTTCGGGCTTGAACACATATGGTTCAGGAAATGTCAAGTCGTCCAAATGGAGGTTATATGGTGAAAGGCCGACTTGCGTGCCTGCTGGGAGGAAGTAGCTAATGGACTTGGAGGTCTGATAGGATGTTCTGCTTCGAGAAGGTGTGTAGAGGAAGCCTGAAGCAGGAACAACTCGTGGGAAGCGTGTTGGATTTGCCATGGATATGCGGAGGGTTTCGCGGAGAGTGCTCGCGAGAAGCGGATGAGTGGCTGGGTCGATGGTCAGGGAGAGGGGCGTAGGAATGCTCGCCAGCTCGGTACGAAGCCTGTCATAACTACAAAGCACTTAATGTTGAATGAAAATAAGACAAGAGTCCGAGACTTACAGTTCTGGCATCTGCGACAGGTACCAACACGCTGTAGCCAGATTCATGCCGGTACTGTCGGTGCCGGCAAAGATAAGATCAAGACATTGTGCCTTGGTTTCTGACTTTGAGAAACCTGCGTCCAGCAATCTCCTTTGATAGGTGTCCTTCTCAAAATCCTGTCCTTCGGCAAGTATGCTTGCAGTATCTTCAACCAAATCATCCACAAACTGATAAACGAGCCCCATTGACTTGTCCACCACAGGATCAGGAAACAGTTTCGAAGACAGCCATTCCACAGCCTTGAACGCTGTATTTGGTAGCAGAAAGAATCGACCTACAGCAACAAATGTATCCACAAACGCACCTGCTGATAGATGCTGCTGTTCACCTTCGTTCTTTCCTAGACTTCCTTCGCCTAAGCCACCATAAGATCGCGCGAAGAGATATCCCGTAACAGCATCCACAGCAGTTGCTCTCGCCAGATCCAGCACGTTGACCTTGCCCTCACCACCCCTCTTCCTTCCCTCCTTCACCTCCAGTAACCTCCCCACAAACTCGGCCGCAACCTTCTCAATACATTTCTGTGCCTTCTCCCTCAGCACACCTGCTGCAAACATGCTCACCACCGCTTTTGCCCTCGGTGCTCTGTGCTCCTTGGTCAAGGCGCTGAAAATGCTCTGATGCCCATCAATGTCGAAGTTTGCGTAGCATCCTGCTTTGGGAAAGCCACCCTTTTCAACGTAAATTGCGTGTAATGCGCCTGGGTCTTGGATGGAGATGTCGTTGGGAGCGATGCGGACGATGGGACCGTATTTGGTGTGGAGGCGGTGAAGGTAGGTTGCTTCCGTGCCTATGTAGGAGTGGTAGTAGAGTGGGAGAGAGGCTAGTCGGTTAAGGAGGGGACCTGGCACTGTACGAAGTGGAGTGAAGAGTACACGGTAGAGAACAGCTGAAGTGAGGAGGATGATTGGAAGGAAAACAAGGGATGAAGGAGAAAGGGCGAGTAATTGTGCGAGCATTGTTGACAACGAGAACTGTTTGATCACTCCTACGATGGGGTATGAGCTTTGTAACCAGACCGACAAAGGCTTACTATATTCTGTACGACGTGGTCCATCAAATCTGGATGACTCAAAATCAGCAAGTGTTTCAGCCGAGTTTCATCACGTGATGGCGTGCCGGAGAATTGCCGATTACCCAGTGTTTCGCGCTAATGTCGCGGTTCACGTCTGCATTTACTCATCTACTTCAAACCTCAATTCAGCATCTCTGTCACTGCAAAATTGCCACCGCCAGTACGAGCTTCCATCTCTACATATACTGTCCGCAGCCTTGTCAGAAACGATACGTTGACTTTCTTTGTGCTTCTCCGTCACAATCATTTGAAAGATATCAGCCATGAGTGCACTAGTGGACACGACATCAAGCCATCCCTTGCGCGGATGGTGCTTATCAAGCGTGAAACGGTGGAAGAGGACGCGTCCGCCACAGAGCTCTCCGCTTTGCGAGCTCGCAATGCCAAGTTAGAAAGACGCCTCGCTAGGCAAACTGAACACCTCGTATGGAAAAACAGACGTATCGCTGCCAAGAACGAGGAGCTTCGTCGCTAGTACGAGCTCATTACCGCCCATTACCAGGAAATCGCTCAATGCAAAAAGAGGCTTGGGGAAATGAATGAGGAACTGGGCGATCAGTATCAGAGCGTGCATTGACTACAGGTCGAGGTAGAAGACCTCGAATATTCGGTCAATGTCAAAAATGGCATTATCAATCGTCTCCGGGACCAGGTACAGCAATTAACCGACGAGCAGGAAAGCGACTTCTCGTCTATAGTGGAGTGAACGACTCCTCAGCCCAGAGCTTTAGACCGGAATGAAGTCGAACTCATGCATAGCCAAAACAAGATCATAGCGTTAGAGCAAGTCGTTACGGATCACACTGCACAGATTGAGCACTTCCGAAGAGAACTCGATGCTTTGCGAACGAACGAGAGATTCACGGTAGCCGACCCTAGAGTCGTGCTGGGATGTACAAACAGCGCCAGGAAACGCGAGAGACCTGCCACATCCCCTAGGGCTCATATCGAGTCATCCCGAAACGACGGGAATAGACGATCATCAACGCGCTTGGCGGCTAGACGAGCTGATGGCGGCTTACAGTCTTCTGTGCCTCAATGACGAAACCTGGGGGAGGACTGTAACACTCGTTTATAGCACCCAAAACCTTGTTAGTTCTCCCTGATCGTCCTTTGAGCACGGTCACCCAAGCGTAAAGAATATGTGCAAAAATAGAACAATAACGATTTTACTAAGGAGGAGATAATGTTCTCGAAGGTGGACTGCTTACAGTGCCCGTCCTATATTTCCTTTATATCTCTTTGATGTTTTGTGGTTTCCTGTTTTCATTTACTTCTCATTTCTTTACCAATCTCTGATGGGGTACATCTTTTGTCTTTCTCTTTGGTTGATTCTAAATTAGGTCAATTTCGATCAGAATACTTCGTTCATGAAGGGTTGCAAAACAAATTGTATAATAACTGTCTGTGAGAGGAAGGCACAAGAATATGATCGTCGTCTTACTTACCAAGAAGACCAAAGTGAGGAGTTGGAGCAGAAGATGTATGATATATTATTGTTTCATTACGGGCAGAAGTCTCCAACTCGGCATAGGTGTTAGTTGAAGAGCTAGCTCATCCATGTAAATAAGCACTTCCCACGTAAGGGAAAACGAACCACCTGGTTGAATTGACCTTCGGACATCCTTCATAGCCTGGCCAAGTCTAATCTAGGCTTTTGCTTAAAACTGTTTAAAGGCTCGACTTCGGGCTTTGACCTATTGTACTCCTCCGTCCATGAAACGAAACTTTCTCCAACGTTATTCAAGTTCTAGCAACTTCGTTACCACTATCAGAGTAGTGGCGCTCCGCGCGCGCAAGAGCATGTTCTTAGTATTACACATTCCATTTCACAACAATCTACCCACTCATGACCACGTCCTTGTTGTCAACCTTCCAATAATGCACTCATCCAGCTGCCAAACCCACCATGATGTTCCATCGCTCAAACAATAATGCCCTCCGAAGCCACTGTATCCTGACTGTCCATGTTGTTCTTCCCTGGTAATATCAAATCCTCCTGCGCCCCTTCCTCCTCATTCACAAACTTCCTATCACTAACATGCTCGCCACTAGCACTCCACACTTTATCCTCGAACGTTCCTCGCTTCTGTCCAGCGGCATGTTTGAAAGGACAAGCAGGATTCAGACAAGGATCGAATTTGCACGCAACCGTGTTATGCGCAAACTTGCAATTCGGTACTGTACAGTCTGCGCCATTTCGACAGGGAGGGATCGCGGGATGCTTGAAAGGACATCTGGCGTTTGTGCAGTTGGGGTAGAATTTGCAGTCTTCTTGCGCTCGTGCTGGTGCTAGTTTGGCTGGAGAAGGGTGTTTGCCGACGCATTTGTGGTTTTTGCATGCAGCACCGAAAGAGCAGGTGTCTCCCATGTCGATAGTCGTACCCGGAGGAGCTGCTGGCGATTGGTGGACAAAGTGACAGTCTGCTTTCGTGCAGTTCAGATTGAAGTAACAGATAGTTGTGCTGGGATCGTTTGGTGTTGATTGCGCGCCTTCAACGTCCATGGATGATGGTGCGTCGACTATGATAGAGTCTTGCCCGCTCGCTGCAGATTGTTGTCCATTGATATGATTATTGTTGTAGTTGCGCTTGTTATGCGGTGGTCTTTTATTGTCGACTCTGTCAAATAGCGACTTTCCTTGCTGGGGCTGGGGAATGTTGGGATCTGCAAAAGCCATCTGAGCTGGAAACATTGACTGTTGTTGTGGTGAAAGTATCGATGCCATCATCCTTGCTTGCTCTTCATACATCGCAAACATTTGCATCTGCTGTTGTGGTGTCATTGGTCCCATTGCATTAAACATATTAGGCATTTGTCCCATATTGTTCTGCTGCTGCATTTGTTGCGCTATTCCAGGACCTCGCTGTATTCCTCTTTGCAATGCTTGCGTCCTATTTTGTTGCCGAGGACCTTTCGGTGGTTCAATCCTGTGTGAGTTGATTCGACCTGTACCAGCTGAACCCTTAACTTTATGTAACGCTGCATCGTTGAGTTGTTTGTTGACGTGTCCAAGTATCCGCCTATCCCGTGCAGCTTGTGAGCCATTTCGCATCGACTTGGGTCCTGTTGGTCTGAGGGGTGTTTAGTTATGTTCATAAAGGAAGCGTAGCTTTCCACTCACATTGACCCGTCTTGTTGTATATCCATCTCTGTATCAACAGCCACATCTTGATCTCCGTTGTTCTGAGCCTCATTCACTGTTCCCGTCATACTCGACTCTGTATCCATTCCTGTACCTTGTGCGTCGTTCGCACCAATTCCTTCGCTTTGCGCCGGCACACCACTTAGGACGTCAATCTGCTCGAACAACCATTTCATGAAGTCTAACGCCGCAGTATCCTCAGGTGCCAGTCCTAGCAGATCATGTGCCAATTCTAGTGCGATTTCTTCTTGAGTCTTGCCATTCACGACGTTGAGCATGATGTATTCTGCTAATGCTGAATCATCGAGCCCACCTGTACTCCAACCCATCTCTACGAGCTTCGTTTGTGCGACATTTTGTAGCGCGTCTGCAAGTGGCGTTCCAGACACGACTGCTACAGGCATTGTGTATAATGTTGCTATTCTTTTCGATTTCCGGAGATGAAGAGTGGCGTCAGTGTGGCGTCGACGATGCTTGACAATTGCAGTTGGCTTAATGCAGGGAATAGATAATGCGCAGAACTTGATAGCGTGTGAATGTGGATGTTGTTATTGTTTGTGAAGAGGAAGGAGTCAAAGATTCGTTGACGTCGAATCATACGGATCAATTTCCGGGTCACGTGGTTCAGTCTTTCTCTTGACATCGAGCATAGTCCATTATTTATTTATATCCTGCTTTTATATATCGTACAGAGAAGTAGTCATGTAGTATAAAGTCGTTGCTCCTAATCCAGCGTATCCTTCTTCGTACTGCCGTTCATGATTGGTTCTCCTGTTGATGTCCGCCGCACAGCATTAAGACCATCGGCAAGAACTCTTTGCTCAACATTGACAGCAGACGCTGGCTCAGATAGCATTGGTGCGTGCTCCTGTTCCACACTATCCTGAGCCTTCTTAACTTCCTGCCGCCTCATCTTCTTGATCCTTATGTAGTTGTAAAAGATAATAGCTGCCAGCGTGACGCATAAACCAGAAATATTGATTGGTGTTAATTTGTCCCCAAAGACGATACTTGCGGCACTAATCGTGAGCACTTCTTTGAAAATGCCGCAGACACTGAGGGTGACAACGCTGGTACGCTTCAACAAAGCGAACTCCGCACTCGTCATGCAGAAGGCGAGGACTCCAGGAAACAGGAGGATTAGAATCCCAGTGAACAGTCCTTTTGTCTCTACCAGGAATGAAAAGCCGTCACGAAGAGGACCAAAGCCTTCCGCGGGAATGGCAATGACGAAAAGCGTGACGAACATGACTGGAGTGAGAAAGAACAAGGTTGAGAAGGGGTTTGATGTTGCAGGTGTTCGTCGAAGCAGCATTTGAGTGAGCGACCATCGCAGTCCAGAAGAGAGAGACGCTATCATCAGTAGCGTGAACCCGATAGCATTGAAATCTGTTTCACCAGCGACCATCAGCACCACACCCACTGTCATCACGGCGATGATTCCGCCTAACCTCCAAGAAGGCTTCTCTAGACGAAAGAGAATGGCGAAAAGCAATACGAATCCTAGTACGGACGATTTGCACATAGCTTCGAGATGATTAGTCAAATAGACTCTACAATAATCCAGAGTTATCGACTTACTGAAAAAGGTTAGAGTGACAAATTTGAGACTAGTATTTCCCAATCCAATATCTAGACCAGTTACTGATGCAGTCGTTGCAATACGAGAGATGTAGAACCAAGGGGTCATTATTGGTTTTTTGCCCTCTTCCAGCGCTGGCGTGAGAGTGCTCTTACTCGAGTCTTCGTCATGAGGATCAACGGTACCATGTCGAGGTCGAAATCGTGGCACCAAGAGTAGAACGAGGGAGGCTAGGGTAAATTGGACAACCATGTGTAGAGAAGTTGTGAAGAGAGGATAGTGGAAGTCGAGGTTGCCTGGTGAGAACATCCATTTGTTGTACTGCATTCATCAGCGTTACCGAACGTGAATTTGGTCCGAATCAAGACTTACCACCGAGATGCATATCGAAAACATATACCATAACAGAATGAGGGAGGCATTGATTGCGGCCTTCTTTAGAAAAGCCCGCCTGCCCATCTTAGCGGCTTCTTGCCACATATCCAAAGACTCTATGCTCGCGCGCCGGTCTGCAATATCTTCCGGCCTCATCGGTCCTGTGTGATCTTCTCTTGCGTTCTCTCTCAGTCCTCTTTCCTCATCATTGCTCACTCTTTGGTAATTTGTATGTATATCGTCCAGCTCCAGATCTGATTCCGAATCTGAAGACGTTATCGAGCTTCGTCGACCTCCTTCATCTTTGTCGACCCCATTGTAATGTGGCTCGACCGAGGCACCAGCACGACCAGCGGGCGTTTGCGCAACGGAACTATCGTCGACGCGCTTGTGGGATAATAAAGGCGCATCTGCCGCACCCTGATGGTCCATGATTGTCAGATGATGTAGTATTTTACCGAGAATATCTTGTAAGCATTTTGGAGGATAAGCGATGGTCTATTCCACTTCCAAGCTTATTAAAATGCGAGTAGGAAGTGTATAGTTCGAGGAGGCCAGAGTGGAGAGTACAGTCTGATGTTTCATGAATCCGTTCAACTGTTGACCAACGGCGTCTTGGCGTTAACGGCCCACATTTTCAGCTTTGTTTCAGATTGGCTCAAAATTCGACACGGTCTCCTGAAACATTCTGAAACATTCTGAAACATTGTACATTGTGTATGTGACTCGTGACAACTATCAAACCTTCTGTGCTTAGCCAGCGACATGCAGCGTTCTCAGGCTCGCGTGTCTGAAGCAGTCCAGAAAGATATACCAATCATTGTCCTCGACAGCTGCGACACACTTTCCGGCCCGATTCAAGGTACCTATCGGCACCATTTTGTCTCTTTCACAAGCTGTCGACATTATGTCCGACGACCAACTCTGGAGAAGACGCTCTTCTCTTCCACGCTCTGCCGGCCCAGGCAGTAAGAGCACGAGAAGTAAACTTAAGGAGATACCATACAGTCCCAAGCGATGCCTCAATTTTCTCAACAGAAGCTTCATTGTCTAAGACAGTATGTGCGACGGGTATAATCAGTAAGGTGATCTTCTCGAAACATATCATTTTCCTGACCTGAAAAGTTTGTCCTGTGCAATCTGAAACGAAGCAAATAGTTAGACACGCTCAGATCTAGTGTTTGTTTACGTGGGATGTAGGCTAGCAATCTTATCCACGCTCTTCACGTCCTATAAGACCGCTCTTCCCTACACTTGAGCTCTTTCGAATCTTTCTACCTGCAATCAACCACTAATCCTTCAAACAGTATCTGGAGACTTCAATCAACTTCCACAACTCCAACTACACCAATGACTAGGAAGAAGTCGTCGAAGTCCAAAGCTGCGGCTTCAGCTGAAGCTCTCGAATCCGCTCTAGGCTCTCTCACTATTAGTCCAAGCGTTGTCGACACTGATGGCGTTCAGACCAATAGTCCAGCTGCTCCGATGATTAAGAAGAAGTCGAAATCCACAGCTGCAGCAGCTGAAGCTCTCGAGACCGCTCGAAGCTCTCGTACTGTCAGTTCAAGCATTGCCGACACCGATGGCGTGCATCTCGATACACCTACCAGCGCCATCGCAGGCGACATCAAAACAGGCGTATCCTTCTTCGATCGCTTCCCGAACTTCTCCGCCAACAACGCTGCACCTATCCAGGACGAGTCTGATCGCCTTGCCAAAAGTCAAGGATGGGGCAAGAAAAGCGATGAATACAAGGCACAATGCCTCACTTGTTTGACTATGGAATTCGACCGCTATTACGGACATCTTACGAACAACAATCTTGAAGGCTGGCAGATGCTTTGCGCTGAGCTGCTCCCTGGCACTCCTCTTCCGGGTTCAGTCAATCAATGCAAAAAGGTTAGTTCAAAGTGGTTACACATCATAACATGATTCTGACTGTTTTCAAGCTGCTCTCCAACGTCCACGTCAATATCTACGACTACATCAATTGCAAACGTGCCAGCAAGCCGATCAGCCCTATATTCAAGAACTTCTTCAAGTTCTGTCACTACACTAGTCGTGGAAAATTATTCCCTTTGAAAGCGGCCAAGAACAATTCCCATCACAGGCGTCTGCTTGAGAACGTGTGTGCAGGACTTGGTAGTAGGAGGAACACGGACTGATCTACCTGAAGCTTGTTATATCAAAACAAGAGGTGATATGTATTTGTGGACCATTGGCAGATTTGTTTAGCACCTGAATGTCGGAAGTCAAGCGACGAAGTTCAAGCATGTTGTCATGTTCGATGCGAGAAATGGATTTGGATGGAGAACTGCTTGGATATGATGGTGCAAGGCCATGAGATATAGTTATACTGAATGTCAAGCAGAGTTATATCCTACCCCGTTTCAAAATCGAGTGTCTCTCCAGTCATCTTCACAACCTAGGATATAACTAAATTCGTACCTTGATGGGCACTTATCCTAGGCCCACCTGATTAGGACTGTAACAGAGTAGAAGGTTCTAGCTAATATAAAAGTACTCCAGCACTCCTCGCACTAGGATTCAGGAGAGTAGTATCGAAAACCGGATATCGACATCTGAACTGGGGTAGGATTTGATCATACTCGCTGATTCCATCTAATCTGTATCGAATTGGTGTTGTTCTGCTCTGCAGGTTGCTTGCTATGATGCCTAGTCACCCTCTCAGTCCTTGAGATGTGCCTAGCTTAGAAAGACACGGCCCTTTGTTGATCTGATTGAGACTTAGCATTGTGTCCACCGTTCAGCTTTGTCTGAGCTGGAGCGTAGATGATAGCAGACACAGGCCTACCCCGTCTCAGAAGTCAGTGTCCCTGCGAGCATACACCACATCAGCAGCCTCCATAACCTGAAGTAAGCTAATAAACCGGCCTAGACATGAGGAAGATCCCCCGTGGCCTTTTCGAATCACGAATTTGCCACCCCCATAATAATTGGTATTACATCATGTACGCGAAAGCACAGCCGCGTCAACTTCAGCATGTTTTAATAGGACAATCTCGGTACCTTTTCCTTATCGACCACCTTGATCCTTTATAAATCTATATCATCACCATAATGGCACAGAACTACTCCGACGCTCCTCCCGCTTATGCTCAGGCAGTAGGTTCCTCAAACAACCAGGCATCTACTTCCTACCGACCAGACCGTCTTCAACCTGTGGCACGAAATGGCATTCCACCAGATGTGCGCCGTTCGATGGAAGATCAAGCTCGGCCATTGCCACACGGATGGGTGCGCCGATACGACGAGAAGTCATCGCATCAAGTAAGTATCGTTGGTTGAGTCTCGCAATACTTCCACTGACCAGTTTCAGTTCTTTGTCGACACAAATGCGAAACCCCCACGATCAATCTGGCATCACCCATACGATGACGATCAGTATCTATCCTCCCTATCCACCGAAGAACGTGAACGCATTCAAGAAGAATATCGCCATCCGCATCTAGCAGATATCGCTGCGGAGGACACCGATGACGAGGATCACCATCACCACGATGATAGCAAACATCATGCTCAACCAGCTGTTGGTGTTGCAGCAGCCACCGCTGGTGCCACATCTCATTCGACCAACAAGAAAAAGGAGACCTTTGGTCAGAAGATGAAAGACAAGCTTACTGGATCCACACACGAGGAGCGTGTCGCAGAACGACGGCGCCGTGAAGAGGAAGAGCGCGCAGCGTATCAGCGCCACCTGAAGATTCGAGCAGCTATGGATCGTGCTGCGCAAACTGGCCAGCCACAACTCATTGGTAAGGACAAGAATGGCAAGGACCTTTACATTGAGCCGCCTCCACAACCTGGCTATGGTTATGGCATGCAGGCAAACAACCCTTATGCTCAGGGTCCCTACGGCAATCCCAATGCCACCTATCTCAGGCCAGCTTATCCATATAGTCGACCTTATGGGCCGGGCTATGGTGGTGGTTATGGTTACGGGTACGGCGGGTATGGAGGAGGGATGGGACTTGGGTTAGGGGGCGGTCTCTTGGGAGGAATGCTGTTAGGGTCGCTATTGTTTTGATCTGCTAGCGATGCGAAATGCTCCTTGAGCAGAACAGTCAGGTAGGTTGGCAGGAACCTAAGCTGGAATTCAGCTACCTTTTCAAGGCTCTACCTTAAGGAGTGCTGGTATGGTAGATAAAGTTTATACCCGTCAATAATGCTGCAAAAGATACGTTCTCATCATTGTTCTGAAAGTAAATATATATGTCTTGGCAATATCAATCCGGGAGCATCTCCGTCAGGCAGGCAGCACACGTCCCTTACGCATCAGTTGCATCACAACTTCATACACACACTTCAAAACAGCCTACTTCAATCTTCTCTACATACATCTACCTTTTCAGTACTCCCCTCGTTCTGATCTTTAATCCTATAAGCACTCTTCACCGTGAACATGGACACTCTCGTGGCGAAACACAGCCGACCAGACTTCGAGCAAGATGTCTATGAGGAATATGATCAAGCACAAGATCTATCGTTTGGAACGCCAGGACTGTCGCTCAAATTCGCAATGCCGCCGATAGCTGATGTATGTGACCGCTCTTCATTTTAACACTCTCAGCAGCTTCTTCCTACAAATCCATGCCAAGATCGTCCGATATGTTTCGTGTCTAGAACACATTCATTATGAGGCAAACAAGCTGATACACCATCCTCCCATAGGCCAAAGCATTCCTCCGCGCAATGACTGATGACCACGCAAATCCGGATGTCCCAATCAAGCTTGCTCACGGTACAACAACACTCGCTTTCAGATTTCAAGGTGGCATAATCGTGGCGACCGATTCAAGAGCTACGCAGGGTGATTGGATTGCCAGTCAGACAGTGAAGAAGGTCATCGAGATCAACCCACAACTCCTGGGAACCATGGCTGGTGTGAGTTATATCGATAACTATCAACAAGCGGAATCAAAGACTAACTCTAGCCCAGGGTGCCGCAGATTGTCAATACTGGCTGGGATACCTAGGAATGCAATGTCGTCTACACGAACTCCGTCACAAACGCCGCATTTCCGTCGCTGCAGCTTCGAAGATTCTGGCAAACTTGGTCTACTCGTACAAAGGTCAGGGTTTGAGCATGGGAACAATGTGCGCTGGCGTTACTCCCCAAGAGGGACCTGCTCTCTACTACATCGACAGTGACGGCACTCGTCTGGCAGGTAACCTGTTCTGTGTTGGGTCTGGTCAAACATTTGCCTATGGTGTGTTGGATGCTGAATACCGCTACGACCTGACAGAGGAGGAAGCACTCGAGCTTGGAAGTAGGAGTATCCTTGCTGCGACGCACCGAGATGCTTACTCGGGTGGTTACATCAACTTGTACCACGTCAAGGAAGAAGGATGGGTTAGGCATGGCTTCAGGGATACGAATCCGATATTCTGGAAGTACAAGTTGGAGAAGGGAGAGTTCTCGAACGTTACGAGTACGTTGGATTGAGCGTAGGGTGTAGTAGGGAGATACAATGGGGTGAAAGCTGTGGAACTGGCAAGAGCTGTGGTATGCAAGTAGAGTGTAAGCCAGGTTTTTGCATCGCAGACGAACGATGACTCGCTCTGGACCCAGACGAATGGTGACTTGCGCCGGACCCAAAGTCATATAGATTGTGTTCAAGAGAGGTCTAATGATCTAACATTCCACGATCGCTTTCATACTCATCTCAATTTCACTCTTTCGCGGTTGTACATAAGTGGCTGCTGCATCTGGCTATTGCTCCTATCCTGAGGATGAGCACCAACTTCCTCTTTCACGCAATAACCATATCTCCTTATACGGTCTTGCAGTCCGCCAACATATCATGCTGGTACTTCTTGGCTCGTAATATCGTATCCTTCTGACGATGCTGTGTCCTTGATATTGCGTACAGTGTAACGGTTTCATGATTGCAACCCATATGGCGAGCACAGATAACTCCACGTTGCGGATCCAGCTGGCGACGTCTATGCATAGCTCAGTAACTGTTATTCCACAGTCTTGTGGTCTCCACCAACCAGATGTAGACAAGACAGTCATGCCTCTTTCAGCAAACAGCGTATCCAAACGTCTCAATCAACCAGTGATCATTTCTTTTAACTCAAATTCAAGTGACGCAAGTCTTCACGTCTTCTTATTCCCCTCCAAATCATACCCCAATTTCTCCAGTTGTCTAATAAGCTCACTCATCCTAATCACCTTTTGAAATTGCTCCGGCAATAAGGCACCTCCATCCTCCTTCTTCTGCGCTAGTTCCTTCGCTTGTCGATATTTCTTCGTTAACTTCTTCGCTTCTTTCTCTTTCTCGGCTTCGAGGTCGATTGGCACCACTTCCTTCACGTCCTCTTCCTGCTTGTCTGCCTTCACCTCTTCCTTTTCCTTTTTCTCCGCTTTGAGCTTCGACGGCTTAGCTGCTGGTTTTGGCTTAGGTGCGTCAGTGTATTCTGCGCCAGGAACGCCGCGTGCTTTGAAGTGTTCGGCAGTCCGGTTCTTGTAAACTTCGACGTCTTCTGGTGGGCGGTAGCCTGGACGAACGCGGATTTCTTTGCGCAGGGTGCCGTCTGGTCGGACTGATGCCGGGATGTGTCGGTCGCCTGTTGGTGTGGCTATTATGCCGGATTTTGTGGTGGGTGTTGATGGCATGGCTGTTTGCTAGTGTGGAGGTAGAAGTGATGGAGGTTGTTGGACAGTTATAGGTCAGAGTTGGAGAGGCGGGATCGCTTCCAGGCGACACGTTCGAGTGCGAATCAGGAAGGCTTTGCTATCGGCGACGCCTGAATGTTTGTTCGTGGGCTGAGATGTCGTTTTAATGCTGCAAGGGCGTGGTATTGAGCGAGCGAGGTGTTGCGCAATAACATCGCTCGTCTGTCGAAAACCAGCCGGAGATGCAGTCGGGCAAAAGCTCACACTCCGCCTCCTATCTCATAGTGTTGAACTGTGATTGTTGTTGTGTGTTTTGTGAGCATTCAATTCCAATGCAGTTTCATGGAATTACCCTTTTGTGCCGATCTTGGCGGTGCCGGAGCTCTCCCAATCTTCAATTCGACATTCAAGTCACCCATCTTCGATATACCTCAACACACGAAGCTCATCTTTCCTCCAACCCTTTGCGCTTACCCTCCCACGTATTCCGTCCCTCGGCTGTGACCACTTTACACTCTCTTCTAATACAAAATGGCTGGTGTGAGTGCAAAACGAGAAAGATACATCCGAAAACGTCTGGCAAGGTACTAACAATAGTGTATAGTTCGCATCTAGCATCTACAAGCAAGTCCTCATTCTCTAGGTTGATATACCGCGTCTAATACCCATCCAGCACCCTCTTCCGACACAACCAGGTCTTCCTCGGAGCGGTTTTCCTGTCTGCTTTCGGTTTCGAGATGTAAGAGGAAGAGATACAAGAAAGAATGGTTCAAGTGTAGCAACGGACTGACGAGCGGAATAGGGCTCTTGGTGTTGGTGGTGACAGAATTTGGGACTCAATAAACAGAGGCGTAAGTTAGGCATGATAATAGGCAAGCCGCGCAAAAGAAAAGACTGACGCGGAATTATATAGCGTCAATGGAAGGACATTAAGTACAGATATGTCCAGAAGGATGAGGATGACGAGTAGAGGGATTGTAAGATGTAGAGTGGCAAGGGAGGGGAGATTATTTTCAGAGGTGCATTGAGAGACGATGGAGAGATGTGCGAGAGGTTCGTGAGGCTAGAGATTGCAGATGTGAACAGTGAAGCAGGACTGTGTGGTTGTGGGCCTCCAGAAAAGCATGCGACTTTGCTACGCGACTTTGCAGATAGTACTTAAGCACTTTATGCGTTTGTGTTTCAGAATGTATCACATGAAATGCCATAGTTCTACCCAACTTCATCATCCCACCTTCCTTGAAACATTGCGATATCAAACATCGTGAATTCGACACCCTACTCCTCAAACCTACTCCAATCTCTCTACCATCTCCATCTGTCGTCTTTAGTCATGTGGCAATAACGAACGTCCATGTCTGAAATCCCTTACTTCCTTGATACACTGCATATACTTCAACAATCAGCACCTTTATAAACCCGTCACATAGTTCGACCACAATCATCTACTTAAGCGCCCGAACACATAGTAAATCTCCAAGGGACGCTCCTTATGCAGCAAACAAGATTCGACGGAACCGAGAGAAGTCTTGCACAACGACTGCGAGCACATGCCTTTCAACATCGCAAGGAATATACCACTGCAGCAAGCGCCGACCTAACCCGCATCTTATTCCACTCACTAGCTGATACCAAGTACTTGGAATACTTCTTTCCCACAGCTGCGCTTGAAGAGCTGAAGCAGCAACCGCAAAAGATATGGCGATTGTCAGATGCACAAGGAGCGATAGAAGGATCAGAATACACTGAAAGTGCAAGAGGCAAGCGATGCGGTCACATCTTCCGGAGTGAGGAAGCAACATATTCGTGCAGGACATGTCAAGCAGATCCTACTTGTGTGTTATGCACAAAATGTTTCCATGCTTCAGATCATGAAGGACATCAGGTGTATGTTCAGATGTCAGCCGGAACAACTGGTTGCTGTGATTGTGGTGATGATGAAGCATGGACGAGGCCGATACAGTGCTCGATACACACGAAGACCTCGATGCATACGGATACGGACACCGCGTCAACTTCTGCCTTAACGCTGCCATCCGAGCTTCAGTGGTCGATAGAAAGGACTATCAGTACTGTGATGGACTTCATGTTGGACGTGTTCTCATGCTGCCCCGAGGATATGCGTTCGCCAAGACAAGAAGAAGCCATCAGACAGGACGAAGAGAAGTCACGATTGATGGCCGAATTCTATGGAGCAGATCTACCTGATGACACTTTTGCTCTTCTTCTCTGGAACGACGAGAAACACTCTGTGGACGAAGTAGCAGAACAAGTGGCGAAAGCATGTCAAAAGACACGAAGATATGGCAGACAGAAAGCAGGGGAGGTAGACCAGATCGGTCGAAGTCTCATTAACAAATCTACTGATGTCAAGGCCCTACTGAAACAGGCTAGAATTCTTGCACAAATCAAAGTGACAGTAACCATCCGGTCCTCTCGCGACATTTTCCGTGAAGAAATGTGCCACACCATCGTACAGTGGCTAGCAGACATCGCGGGCTGTAGTGTGGCTGGTGACAACGACATTCTGATGAACACTGTATGTCAGGAGCTACTTCGCCCTTGGAGACAAGGTAGTCCAGCCTTCAATATGCAGATTGCCAGGAATGGGATTGTGGATCACCAGAGATCAGATGCGCGACTCGAAAATATGCGAAGGAGACTACTTGAAGGTCAAGCCGCGGCCAGATTTGCGCGTATGCAAGCACAACTGGCTGCTACTGCGCAACGACGAACTGCGGCACAAACTGGTGTCGTTGCGGCGGTGCAACCTGCGCCTGCTGGACCTACACTCGTCATCCGTCGAGTGGACAATGATGAACAGATAGCAGATGTCACGGATGAAAACCAGATGGACATTGACGACGATGCCGAAGTCGAAATGATGGAAGGCGAGTTCGTTATAGCTGAAGATGATGAGCTGATTGATGTCTTCACTGCCGCTAACGAGGGACCACGATTAGCAGACGTCCAAGAATCAGAAGATGAGGAGATGGACCTCCCTCCTGGAGTACCTTCAGTACCTGCGGCACCTGAAATACCTCAACCACGTCCAGCACCTGCACCACCAGTGGAAGCCGCCACACCTTCGGCACCCCTGGAAGTAGCTCAGCCAAGTTCAAACCAGTTAATCGTAGGTATTCCACAAACGCCACGGAAAGTTCAACCCTCAAAGGCAGGAACAGTGCCCAGCTACTGGCTTGAAGTCCCGACGCAATCACGTCCACCTCAAGATTTTGCTCTCCACGAACGAATGGATCAGCGAGTGCGGCTTGACAATCTAATTCTTTATGATTTACGGATGTGGAAAACATTGCGTTACAGTCTTAGTCACCTGTACATCAGCACTGTCGTCACAGTTCCATCTTTCAAAAGGACTCTTGGTCTGCGCTTCGCGACATTGTACACTCCTTTGGCTCAGCTATACCTTGTGGCTGATCGTGAGCCTGAGCACTCCATCATACATCTCTCCTTGCAGATGCTTACTACTCCCACCATCACTGCGGAGATTGTAGAACGCAGTAATTTCTTGACTAGGCTCATCGCCATCTTGTATACATTCTTGACCAAGCGACAGGTTGGCAATCCTGAAGATGTTGACACTAGTGTACCAATGTCATTCGAATCAGGCGTAATGTCGAATAGACGCTTCTTCCACTTCTTTCAGGATATGCGCTATCTCCTTGATTCACCATACGTCCAAGATCGTATCTGTCATGAGCCGCGATACCTGTTGCAATTCCTGGACTTTGCACGATTATCGCAGGGCATATGTGCCAATACAAGAGCAGTCGGCGATCACGTCGAGTACGAGTCCGAGACGTGGTATGCAGCCGGAAATATCGTACGCGATATCACTCGATTAAGTCGACAGTTCTGTCAGTCGTTTGTGTGGCATCAGTCCGAGGACGCCTCGAATATTTGTAGGGCTCTACGTCAGACTGCCAAGATCGCTATCATCAATTCACTGGGTGTCGGGTACGAGAAATTCCCCCACGCAGAACATAGAGGCAGGATGAAGTTCAAGGCGATCGTCTCTTACGATATTGGTCTGGATGAGCTTCATCGGCCTTACATGCGTAATGTTATCCCCGATTTCAAGGTTGCAGAATCGACCATGAGCTTCCATCATCCTCTACATTACACACTCTCGTGGCTCATCAACTCCGGCAAAAGCATGTCATCCGAACAATTGAAGAACCTGCTAGCATTCAGGCCTGATCA
>Ga0160429_1000763_pt1 | contig 21735 bp, 21 predicted proteins | sample SolpanmetagenomR_FD_108199 | JGI IMG/M metagenome (GOLD analysis project Ga0160429, IMG submission 108199) | Solar panel surface microbial communities from Lawrence Berkeley National Laboratory, California, USA - R | ecosystem: Engineered > Built environment > Solar panel > Unclassified ...
ATTCACAGCCTCGAAGACCTGCGCTGCCCGGTCGAGCAGGGCGAGCAGTGGTTTGCCGCGTTGCAGCTGCACGGCGTGCCCAGCCGCTTCGTGCGCTTTCCCGAGGAAGACCACGAACTCAGCCGTTCGGGTCGGCCCGACCGCCGCGCCGTACGGCTGCAGGAATACCTCGACTGGTTCGGCCGATACCTGTGAACCCGGTCCCCGTGAGTCTCCGATCCCTTGAACCGCGCGACGAGGCCCGGGTGCGCGGCTGGCTGGAGGCGCACCTGAGCCAGCATCAGGCGTGGTGGGCCGCCGCGTACGGCCGGGAAGCGGCCGCGCCGATGTCTGAACTTCTAGAGCGCGAGTGGCATGACCTGCAGGAGGCGTCGCAGTCGCCGCAGCGGCTGGTGGCCGTGGCAGAGCAGAACGGACATGCGACGGGCATCGTGCTGGCCGGAGTCCGCGCCGACCGCACGATGGGCCTCCAGATCGGGGTGCTGCAATGGATTTTCGTGGCCCCGGAAGGCCGGGGGCAGGGCAACGCCGACGCGCTCATGACGCACGCCCTGGCCTGGATGGACGCCCGCGATGTGAAAGGACGTGAGGTGTTCGTCACCGCGCTCAATGCGGCGGCGGTCTCGCTCTACCGGCGGCACGGGTTCGAGGTGGCCGACTACCGGATGCTGGCGCGGGTGAATCCTTAAGGCTTCGATCATCCATGCTTCAAACGCGGCTCATCTTGCCATTGGCTCGCAGGGGCCCGTCATAAGATGCCCGCCATGAGTCTTTCTTCTCCTCCGGTCTCGTCCACCCGCCTGTGGGCCACCATCGGCCTCGTGCTGGGGGTCTTTCTGGCCGCGCTCGAAGCCAGCGTGGTCGCCACCGCCATGCCCAGCGTGATCCGCGACCTCGGGGGGCAGCACCTGTACGCCCTGCCGTTCGCGGTGTTCCTGCTGACCAGCACCGTCAGCAGTCCGCTGTGGGGCCGGGCCTCCGACCTGTTCGGGCGCAAGCGGCTGTACCTCGCGGGCGTTACCATCTTCCTGCTCGGCTCGGCGCTGTGCGGAATGGCCGGCAGCATGGCCTTCCTGGTGGCGGCGCGGGCTTTCCAGGGGTTAGGGGCGGGCGCGATCATGCCGCTGACGCTGACGAGCGTGGGCGAGATGTACACCCTGCAGGAGCGCCCCAAGGTGCAGGCCTTCATCAGCAGCGTGTGGGGCGTTTCGGCGCTGCTGGGGCCGCTGCTGGGCGGCGTGCTGGCCGAACACGTCTCGTGGCGCTGGGTGTTCTACGTCAACCTGCCGTTCGGCATTCCGGCCATGTTGATGGTCTGGAAGTACCTGCGCGAGACGGTGCAGCGCAAGGAAGGCCCGGTGCAGATCGACTGGCTCGGCGCGCTGCTGTTCACGCTCGGCAGCGGCCTGCTGGTGTGGGGCCTGAGCCTCAGCATCTGGTGGCAGGTGGGCGCGGGCCTGGTGGTGCTGCTGGCCGCCGTGATGGTCGAGTTGCGCCACCCGGCCCCGCTGCTGCCGATGAAGGCGCTGGCCTCGCGGCTGCCGAACGTCGGTCTGTGGAACAACCTGCTGGGCGGCGCGGCCTACTTCGGTGTGATCGCCTACCTGCCGCTGTACGCCCAGAACGTCTCGGGCAGCGCCACGGCGGGCGGCCTGATCCTGACGCCGATGCTGCTCGGCTGGGTACTGGCGAGCATTCTCTGTACCCGCACCATGAAGGTGCTCGGCCTGACGAGACAGGCGCAGATCGGCTTCGTGATCCTGCCGGTGGTGTTCGCGCTGATGGCGATCTTCGCGCACGCCCCGCTGTGGATCATCTCGGTGCTCGGCTTCTTCGTCGGCACCGGCATGGGCTTCAGCATGGTCAGCCTGCTGCTGGCGGTGCAGAACGCCTCGCCCCGCAGCGAACTCGGCGCGGTGACGAGCGCCATGCTGTTCGCCCGCCAGATGGGCGGCGCGCTTGGCACAGCGGGCATGGGCCTGCTGATCGGCACGGCCGCCATCTCGCAGGGCGGCACGGCGCTGATCGGCGGTCTGCAGCGCGCATTCATCCTGAGCCTGGTGCTCGTGGCGGCCGGACTGGTGCTGGCGCTGACCCTGAAGAGCGACCGGCCCGCCGGAACCCCCACCGGACGGGGCCCTGACCGAGCCTCCAGCAAGCTGGCGGTGGGCGACCTCGAAGCCTGAAACCCGGAACAGGCGCGGGTGCTGCCGTCTACCCTCCCAGGTAGGCGTGCAGCACCCGCTCGTCGTTCACGAGCTGCGCCGACTCGCCGCTGAAGGTCACCTGCCCGGCCTCCATCACGTAGGTGCGGTGGCTGTTCTGCATGGCGAGCTTGGCGTTCTGCTCGACCAGCAGCATCGTCACGCCCTGCGCGTTGAGTTCCCGGATGATCGAGAAGATCTCCAGCACGATGAGCGGGGCCAGCCCCAAGCTCGGCTCGTCGAGCAGCAGCAGTTTGGGCCGGCTCATCAGGGCGCGGGCGATGGCCAGCATCTGCTGTTCGCCGCCCGACAGCGTGCCCGCCATCTGGTGGCGCCGCTCGCGCAGCCGGGGAAACCGGACGTACTGCTGCTCGATGTCGACCCGGACGCCGCCCGTGTCACGGCGGGTATAGGCGCCCAGTTCGAGGTTGTCCTGCACGCTCTGGCGGGCCAGCACCTGCCGCCCCTCCGGGCTCTGGGCCACGCCCAGCCGCACCGCCTCGTCGGGCGGCAGGCGGCCCAGGTCGCGCCCGGCGAAGCGGATGCTGCCCTCACGCGCCCGCAGCATCCGCGACACGGCCCGCAGCGTGGTGGTCTTGCCCGCGCCGTTGGCCCCGATCAGCGTCACGATCTCGCCCTCCTCGACGCTCAGGGAGATGTTCCGCACGGCCTGAATCGCGCCGTAGTTGACGCTCAGGTTTTCAATGTCCAGCAGGGCCATAAGGGCGGCCTCCTTGCATGTTGAAGAGGATTCCAGCCGCCGTCCCAGCTTCCGTCTCAGCCACCGAGGTACGCCTCGATCACCTTCGGGTCGCGCTGCACGCTGGCCGGGTCGCCCACCGCGATCAGCTCGCCGAAGTTAAGCACCGCGACGCGGTCGCAGAGGTTCATCACCAGCGGCACGTGGTGTTCGATGATCATCACGGTCAGGTCGAACTCGTCGCGCACGCGCCGGATGAACCCGGTCAGCTCGCCCTTCTCGCTGGTGTTCATGCCGGCGGCCGGCTCGTCGAGCAGCAGCACCTGCGGCTGCGTCGCCAGGGCGCGGGCGATCTCCAGCCTGCGCTGGTCGCCGTAGCTGAAGTTGCCGGCTTCCTCGCCGGCCCGGTTCGCCAGCCCGACGAGGTCGAGCAGTGCCCAGGCCCGCTCGTCGACCAGCCGCTCCTCGGCTCGGTCTCGGCCGGTCAGCCCCTGCAGCAGCCCGGCCCCGGTGCGGGCGTGCTGGGCGACCTTGACGTTCTCCAGCGCGCTCAGCACCTTGAACAGGCGGATGTTCTGGAAGGTGCGCCCGATGCCGAGTGCGGCCACCCGGTGTGGCGGAAAGCCGGTGATGTTCTTTCCCTGGTATGTCAGCGTGCCGCCGCTGGGCGGCGTGAGGCCGGTCATCAGGTTGAACAGCGTGGTCTTGCCCGCGCCGTTCGGCCCGATCAGCCCGAAGATCTCGCCGCGCCGCACCTCGAACGACACGTTGTTCACCGCCACCAGCCCGCCGAAGCGCCGGGTGAGGCCGGTGGCCTGGAGCAGCTGCTGGCCCGCGTCCATCGGGGCAAAAGGAGCGTTGGGGGCGACGTGTCCGGTCATGGCGTTTCTCCCAGGGCGGCCTGATGCTGTGGTGTGGGGCGCTGCGGGGGGGTCTTGCGGCGCAGCCGACTGAGCGCGCCCACGATGCCCTGCGGCAGGTAGAGGCTCGCGACCACCAGCACCAGTCCGTTGATGACGAGCCGCCAGTCGGCGAGGCCGCGCAGCAGTTCCGGCAGGCTGGCGAGCAGCGCGCCTCCCAGCAGCGGCCCCCACATGCTGCGGCTGCCGCCGATGAGGGTGTAGGCGAGGAAGGCGATCGAGGCGTCGAAGGTGCCCTGGCGGGCGTTCCAGGTGTTCAGGAACGGCGCGCTCATGGCCCCGACCACGCCCGCGATCACCGCGCCGATCACGAAGGCCAGTACCTTGTAGCGGGTGGGCGGAATGCCCATCGCGTCGGCGGCCAGCTCGTCCTCGCGGATGGCGCGGAAGGCCCGGCCCACCCGCGACCCCTGCAACTTGTGGGCGAACAGCAGCACCACCACCACGGCAGGCAGAAAGATCCAGATGTACTGCCAGCGGTCGACGAAGCCGAAGGCCTGCGGAATGCCGAACAGCCCGATGGCTCCGCCCGTGACCGAGAGGTTCAGGCTCAGCACCTGCAGAATCTGCACGAAGGCGATGGTGGCGAGCGCCAGATAGATGCCGCGCAGCCGCAGGGCCGGCACCCCCACCACCACGCCCAGCACCGCCGAGGCCAGCCCGGAGAGCAGCCACGTGACCGGGAAGATCCAGCCGCCGAGTGCTTCACGCCAGGGCGCGAACGACGGGTTGGTGAGCACGATGGCCGCGATGTAGCCGCCCATCGCATAGAAGCCAGGTGAGGCGAGGCTCAGCTGCCCGGCCATCAGCGGAAAGTACAGGCTCAGGCCCAGCAGCCCCTGCTGAAGCATGGTCACGATCAGGAAGCCGTAGGTTTGCAGGAAGTCCATGGTGTTCCTCAAAAGCAGTGGCGAGAGCGAGGTGGTTCGTCCGGCGTCGGGTCTCCCGCTCCGCTCGGTCCGGCGCGGCGCCGGACGGAATTACACCTTCTGAATCTGTACCCTCCCCAGCAGGCCCTGCGGCCGGATGAGCAGGATCACGAACAGCAGCGCGAAGGCCACCGCGTCTTTGTAAGCGCTGTACTCGGCGGGCACGAAGGCCTCGGCCAGCCCGATCACCAGTCCGCCCACCACCGCGCCGGGAATGCTGCCCAGGCCACCCAGCACGATCACGGCCAGCCCCTTGAGGCCGAACGCCACCCCGAAGTACGGTCCAGCCACGCTGAAGGCGGTGCTGACCAGGGTGCCGGCGAGGCCACCCAGAAAGCCCGACAGAAAGAAGGTGATCACGATGAAGCGGTTCACGCTGATGCCCAGCAGCGAAGCGGTGCCGGGATTCTCGGCCACCGCCCGCAGCGCCTTGCCGACCCGCGTGCGCTGGGTGATGTACCCCAGGATCAGCAGCAGCACCATGCTGACGGCGAAGATGATCACCTGCACGCTGCGCACCACGATCAGCTTGCCGCCCACGTGCATGATCAGGGCGGGCTTGAGGTCGCCGTAGATGTCGCCGGGAAAGCTGTAGCTCTCGGCCCCGACCAGAATCTGGATCAGGTTCACGATGACGAGCGCCACGCCCAGGCTGCTCACCAGGGCCAGCAGCGGATCGGCGCCGCGCGAGCGCATCGGCCGGAAGGCCAGCCGCTCGATGATCACTGCCACCACGCCCGACAGCACCGCGCCGATCAGGGCGGCGGCCGCGAAGGCCCAGGCGCTGCCGTGAAACGGTGACCCGGCCGGAAAGAGGTTGATGCCCTTGATCAGCCCGTTGTTCTCGAACTGCCCGACCACCAGCGTGTAGGTGAAGTAGGCCCCGAGCGTGAACACCGCGCCGTGCGCGAAGTTGATGATGCCCAGGATCGAGAAGACGAGCGTGTAGCCGAGCGCGAAGATAGCGTACACGCTGCCGATGGCGAGCCCGTTGATGAGGTTCTGCAGCAGTTCAGTCATGGAGACTCCGGGAGTCGGAAGCGGAAAGGCAGGAAGGAGTCAGCCCTCCTGCTCCTTCCCGCCTGCCCACTTCCTTATTTCAGGAAGACGAACGAGCCGGTCTTGGCGTCTTTCATCTTGATCTGCGCCACGTAGAACTGCTGCTGGTTGAGCTCGCCTTCCTTGTCGAACGAGATCGGGCCGAGCGGCGTGTTGTACTTGCCCGCCAGGATCTGGGTGTTGAGCGCCACCCGCAGGTCAGCCAGTTCCCACTCGCCCAGCTTCTTCTTGCGGTCGATCACCTTCAGCGCGTCGACCACCACCTGCACGCCGGTGAACGCCTGCGCGGCGAACTGCGGCGGAGCCTTCTTGTACTGCGCGCTGTATTCCTTCACGAACAGCTGGTTGTTGGCGCTCGCCTGGGCCGGGCTGTACGCCTGCGCGATGATGATGCCGTCGCAGTACTGCTGGCAGACCGGGAACATGTTGCTGGTGTTCAGGCCGTTGCCGCCCACGATGCTGCCCTTGTACCCGAGCTGACGCAGCTGCTTGACGAGGTTGCCGCCGTCGTTGGCGAGGCCCGACACGATCACCAGATCGACGTCGGCGTTCAGCACCGCCGTCACCTGGGTGGTGAAGTCGCTGTCGGTGGTCAGGAACTTCTGTACCGTCGACACGGTCAGGCCCGCGTCCTTGGCGGCCTGCTGAAAGGTGCCGGTCTCGCTGGTGCTGAAGGCGTCGTTCTGGGCGTACAGCACGGCCACCTTCTTGATCTTCGAGTCGAGCTTGAGCGCCTGCCTGATGGCGTTGGGCGCCACCACCGACACCGGGGCCGACACGCGGGCCACGAAGTTGCCGATCTGCGGAATGCCCTTGGCGGTGTTGCTCGGCCCCACCACCGGCACCTTGGCGCGGTCGGCGATTGGGTCGGCCGAGAAGGCCTGCTGCGAGAGCGTCGGCCCCACGATGCCCACCACCTTGTCCTTGGTGATCAGGTTCTGGAAGGCGTTGATGGCACCGGCCTCGTCGCCGCCGGTGTCCTGGAACACCAGCTTGATCGGCGTGCCGTTGACGCCGCCGCGCGCGTTGATGTACTTCTCGGCGAACCTCGCCCCGATCACCTGCTCCTGGCCGAGCAGCGCGGTGTTGCTGGTCTGGGCCACCGCAATGCCGATCGGCACGGGCGTGGTGACTTTCTCGGCGGAGGCGGTACCGATCAGGGCGGTCGTCAGCAGGGTGCTGTTCAGCAGGGTACGGGTCAGCAGGTTCCGATTCATGTCGTCTCCCAGGGAACACTTGCAGGCTTCCCGATCTGGTTTGGAATGAGACAACTATGGGTTGCGCATAAAGCGGATGTCAAGCTGCCGTCAGGCGGCGGTCTAGCCCTGGCGCGCCCGCCGCTGGGCGGCCACGAAGTCCAGCATCTGTGCTCGCGTCAGGGTGTTCACGACCTGGGCCGGTCTCAGCGCCGATTTTCTCGCTACCGTCACGCCCGGCCACACCTCGCCCAGGCCACCGGGCGTGTGGGCGTCGGTGTTGATGGCGAACGTCAGGCGCTCACGCCAGCGCAGCGCCACGCGCCAGTCGAGGTCGAGCCGGTACGGAGAGGCGTTGATCTCGACCACCGTGCCGCGCGCCTCGCACACCGCCAGCACCGCCTCAAGGTCAAACGGGTAGGCGGGGCGGCGCAGCAGCAGCCGGCCGGTGGGGTGGCCGAGAATGGTGATCAGCGGGTGCGAGGCCGCTTTCATCAGGCGCTCGGTCTGGCGGGCGCTGTCCTGCGTGAAGCCGCTGTGCACGCTGGCCACCACGTAGTCGAGTTCCGCGAGCAGTTCGTCGGGGTAGTCGAGCGAGCCGTCATCGAGGATGTCGACCTCGGTGCCTGCCAGGATGCTCAGGCCCGCGCGCTGCAACTCGCGCACCTCCTTGAGCTGCTGGCGCAGCCTGGAGGCGTCGAGGCCGTTGGCGTAGTGCGCCGCGCCCGAGTGGTCGCCGGTGCCCAGGTAGCTCTCGCCGTCGCCCGCGAAGTCGAGCCGGGCGGCCTCCCTCGCCATGTCGGCGATGCTGGCCGCGCCGTCCGACCAGGTGCTGTGGGTGTGCAGCAGGCCGCGCATGTTCCGCACGGCGATCAGCTCGTCTTCTCCGGGCAGCCCGTGCATGTTCAGCCCCAGTTCCAGCGCCAGATGTTCGTCCTCGCGGTACTCGGGCGGCACGTACTCCAGGCCCAGTTCGCGCAGGGCGTCGGCCTCGGTGGGCACCGACAGGCGCTCGGCGCCGGGCCCGTCCCCGCGCCGCAGCCCGCGCCCGTTGAGTTCCAGGCCGAGTTCGCGTGCCCTGGCCCGCACCGCGTGACGGTACTGCGCGCCGCCGCCGAAGGTCAGGTCGATGGCGCCCCTGGCCTGCGGCTCCGCGTAGCCGACCTCCACCGCCAGGCCGTCTAGGTGCCCGGTGACGAGCGGCTTGCCCGGCACCGCCTCCAGCGCTTCCAGGTGGCCGGTGAGGGCGGCGACCACCTGCTCCGCCGTGCCGGTCACGGTCAGGCGCAGCGTGCCCACCGTGTCGAGGCCCCGGCGCAGCTCACCGGAGACGCGCGGCTCCAGTGCGCCGAGCCAGTCGCGCAGCCGCTCGCCCAGGCTGCGCCCCACGTTCATGAACTGTCTGGCCTGCGACGCCAGCGCGAACTCGGCGGCGTCCGACAGCGTGCTCGCACTCTTGGCCCCGAAGCCCTTCAGGCCCGCCAGCCGGCCGTCCTGTGCGGCCTCCCACAGCGTCTGCAGCGAGATCACCCCGGCGTCCCAGAGCGCCCGGATCTTCTTCGGTCCCAGGCCCCGTACCCGGAACAGCGTCAGCACGCCCGGCGGAATCTGCTCCTCGATCTCGCGCAGCGGTTCGAAGATGCCGGTCTGCGCGTACTTCGTCAACTCGGCGGCGATGCCCGGCCCCACCTTGGGAATGCCCCGAAACTCTCGCCCGGCCAGCTCGGGCAGCTCGGTACTCACGCCTTCCAGGCTGCGGGCGGCTCCCCGGTAGGCGTTGGCCCGGAATCCTTCCTCGCCCAGCACCTCGAGCAGGTCGGCGGTGCGCTTGAGGGCCGACACCAGCACCTTGCGCCCGCCGAGCACCTCGCCGGTGTCCTGATCGATCTGGGCCGGGTCGATCTGGGTGGCCCTGGCCTCTTTCTTCGGCTCAGTCATGGCGCACCCGCCCCGCGTAGTGAACGATTCGGCCGCCCGCCGCCCGCACCCGCTGAGCGGCCTCGGAAAAGTGGTAGCCGACCTCTCCCGGCTGGTGCGCGTCCGAGCCGAGTACCAGGGGAATGCCCCGCTCGGCCGCCGCCGCCAGCAGGGTGGGGGAGGGGTAGGCCTCGGCCACCGGCTTGCGCTCGCCCGCCGTGTTGTAGTCGAGGCTCAGGCCGAGGGCGGCGACGGTGTCGAGCATCCGCAGCGCCGCCTGCTCGTCGGGGTCGCGGTGGCCGAACTTCTTGGGCAGGTCGAGGTGGCCGATGCTGTCGAACAGCCCGCTTCTGGCCGCGCCCTCGACGAGCGCGTAGTAGTGGCGGTACAGCCCGCCGAGGTCGCGGCGGTCGTACTCGTCGGCGTACTCCGGGTTGTCGAAGCCCCAGGCGCCGACGTAGTGCACCGACCCGATCACGTAGTCCCAGTCGTGGGCGGCCAGCACCTCCTCGACGTAGGCCTCGGTGCCGGGGTGAAAGTCGGCCTCCAGGCCCAGCCCGACCCACAGCCGCCCGGCGAACTCCTGCTGCGCCTCCTGCACCGTCTCGATGTAGCGGGCGAGCTGGCCACGCTGCATGCGCCAGGGCGCGTCGTACCAGCTGGGCATCGGGGTGTGGTCGGTGAACACGATGCCCGCGAGCCCGGCGTCGAGCGCGGCCTGGGCGTATTCACGCGGGTGGCCGACCGCGTGCTGGCAGAGCGGCGTGTGCATGTGCGAGTCGTACAGGCCGGACAGGGAGGTGGGGGCGGGCGTGGACATGCCTACAGGATGTCACGCCGGAGCCGGGGAGCGCGTCCGGAGGCGGCCGGGCACGCCCCTGATGTTCGCCACCGGGGCTGGCCTCGCAGGGTCAAACGTGCCTGTGGCCGCAAGTCAACGGCATTCTGAGGTATACTGGCTGCAGTAATCCTCGGACGGAAGGTGGGAGCATCTCGGCCCGCCTTTTTTCGTGGAGGAGGTGAAAGACCCGCCCCGGCGGGACAATTTATGACAGACCGCAGAGCCAAACCAACAACCGACAATTCAGACAATTCAGACCTCGAGGGAACCACCCTCGACACCAGCGGTATCGACAGCCTCGACGCCGCAGAGCTGGACGCCGCCCCGGTCGACCGGTTCGACACCGACGACGCCTTCACCCGCGAGCCCGACAGCGCCAACACCGAGGTCGCCCGCCCCGACAGCCTGCCCCGGCCCGGACGCGTGCTGCCGGGTTCGGCGAGCAACTTGCAGCAGCTCGCGGCCGCCGTGCTCGACCCGCTCGGCTACGAGCTGCTCGAAGTGCAGGTGCAGAACCCCGGCAAGCGCCCGACCGTGGTGGTGCGCATCGACCGCCAGGACGAGCAGCCGGTGTCGATCGAAGACCTCTCTAAAGCCAGCAAAGTGGTCGGGGCCGAGTACGACCGCACCGACCCGATTCAGGGCGAGTACCGCCTGGAACTCGAATCGCCGGGAGCCAAGCGGCCGCTGCTGCGCGCCCGGCACTTCGAACGGATGCTGGGCCTCAAGGCGCGCGTGCGCGGCGACGGCCACAGCTTTACCGCGCCGATCACGACGGTGGACGGCGAGAACGTGACCTTCGAGACCACCGAGGGCCCGCTGACCCTGCGCATCGGGCAGTTCCAGGCAAATCTGGCCGAGTTTCCGAACGGGCACCGGTAAGACGAAGCCCGGCAGGACCATGCCAGAAGAGCGCGGCAGAGGTCTCGACTCCCGGGACGATGGTCTTCGGCCCTCTCTGCACCCCCCAACAAAGGAAGTGATATGACCCAGTCTGACATCCCCAATTTCGCAGAGGCCCTCAAGGAAGTGGCCCAGCTGCGCAACATCAACGAGCTGGCGCTGATCGAGGCGTTCGAGCAGTCGCTGTCGCAGGCCTACACCCGCAACGTCGAGCCCGACAAGCGCGTCGAGGTGCATCTCGACCCCGAGAGCGGCGAACTCGAAGTGCTGATCGTGCGCGAAGTGGTCGAGAAGGTCGAGGACGAGAACGTGCAGATTTCTCTCGCCGACGCGCTGGAACTCGACCCGGAAGTCGAGATCGGCATGGAGATGGAGTTCCCGGTCGATCAAGAGAAGTTCAGCCGCATCGCCCTGCAGGCGGCCAAGCAGACCCTGACCCAGAAGATGCGCGAGACCGAGCGCAACCTGGTGTTCAACGAGTACAAGGACAAGGAAGGCCAGGTCATCAACGCCACCGTCGTCCGCATGGACAACAAGCAGAACTACTTCGTGGAGCTGGGCAGCGGCGAGGCGATCCTGCCGCCGCGCGAGCAGATTCCCGGCGAGCGGCTGCTGAACGGCAACCGCGTCAAGGTCTACCTGAAGGAAGTGCGCAAGACCCCCAAGGGCCCGACCATCCTGGCGAGCCGCGCCGACGAGCGTCTGCTCGACTACCTGCTCAAGCAGGAGATTCCCGAGGTCGCCAACGGCATCGTCGAGGTCAAGGCCATCTCGCGCGAGGCCGGGCAGCGCAGCAAGGTCGCGGTGTACTCGCACAACAGCAACGTCGACCCGATCGGCGCCTGCATCGGGCACCGTGGCAACCGCATCCAGGCGGTGACCGGCGAACTGGGCCGCGAGCGCGTGGACGTGATCTTATGGGACGCCAACACCCGCGAGTTCATCCGCAACGCCCTCTCGCCGGCCAAGGTGGGCTTCATCGAGGTCAACGCCGACACCGGTGAGGCCGCCGTGACGGTCACCAGCGACCAGCTCTCGCTCGCCATCGGCAAGGGCGGCCAGAACGTGCGCCTCGCCGCCAAGCTGACCGGCTTCAAGATCGACCTGCGCGAGACCCAGGCGGTCAGCGACCTCGACGCCGCGATGCAGCAGGCGATGCAGGACGAGGCCGGTGGCAACGAGACCAGCAGCAGCGCCAAGAGCGCCTTCGACGCGCTGTTCAAGGACGCCAAGAGCGTGGCCACCGCCTCGCCCGACGGTACCCAGGACATCCAGGAATAACCTGTGGAGGCCGCCGCACCCGTCCCGTCCGTTCAGGTTGCCAGTCCCACGGGGAAGCGCAGCCCGGAACGCAGCTGCGTGGCCTGCCGCCGGAAGCGCCCCCAGGGCGAGTTTCTGCGGCTGACCCGTCAGGACGGCGTGTGGGTGCTGTCGAAGGGCCACCGCAGCGGGCGCGGCAGCTACCTGTGCGCCGACACGCCCGCTTGCTGGGCCGAGAAGCGCCTGAAACGTACGTTCGGAGCGCAGGCCGCCGCCCTCAGTGCGGCGCTCCTGGCCCGACCGGCCTGATCCTGATCACGAGAGAACGAACCCCCTAATGCACGTTCCCGTCCGCCTGTTCAAGGCGTGCACGGGCCTCACCGGAGGTGAGCATGTCGAAAGTTCGAATCTATAGCCTGGCAAAAGACCTTGGCGTGGAGAATCAGAAACTGCTGGAGATTCTCGACAGCCTGGGCGTGGTCTACAAGAGCGTGTCGAGCACGCTCGACGAGGAAACCGTCGAGGCCATCAAGGGCATCCTGGCCGAGGAGGGCACGGCCGGAGAGGCCGCCGCCAGCCCGTCCCAGAACGAGGCCGTCCAGAGCACTGCTGAGACGTCCGCTGCCCAAGTTCCCGCTGCTCCGTCTTCTGCCAGCCCAGCTTCTGCCAGCCAGACCCCAGCCCCCCAGTCCGCCGCGCCGACTCCTGCGGCCCCCAAGGATGATGTGACCCAACCCACCCCCAACCGCTCCGCGACGCCGGCCGCCCAGCCCACTTCCGCTTCTCAGTCTGCTACGGCGGTCGCCGAGGCTCCGGCCGCCGTGACCTCCGACACCCAGGCGTCCGCTTCCCAGGCGCCGGCCGAATTGCCGCACCGTTCGCCGGTCGTGACCATCATGGGCCACGTCGACCACGGCAAGACCAGCCTGCTCGACTACATCCGCAAGACCAAGGTGGCGGCCAAGGAAGCGGGCGGCATCACCCAGCACGTCGGCGCCTTCGAGGCCAAGACCAGCAAGGGCCGCATCGTGTTCATCGACACCCCCGGCCACGAGGCCTTCACCACCATCCGGGCGCGCGGCGCCAACGTGGCCGACATCGCCATCATCGTGGTGGCCGCCGACGACAGCATCATGCCGCAGACCCGCGAGGCCATCGCGCACGCGCAGGCCGCCAAGGTGCCGCTGATCGTGGCCATCAACAAGATCGACCTGCCGCAGGCTGACGTCGACCGGGTCAAGACCGACCTGACGATGGTGAACCTCGTTCCCGAGGAATTCGGCGGCGAGACGGTGGTGGTGCCGGTGAGCGCCAAGACCGGCGAGGGCGTCGAGGACCTGCTGGAGTACATCAGCCTGACCGCCGAACTCGAAGACCTGCGCGCCGACCCCAAGGGTGAATTCAGCGGCGTGGTGATCGAGAGCAAGGTCGACCGTCAGTCGGGCGTGCTCGCCACCGTGATGGTGCAGGAAGGCACCGTGAACGTGGGCGACTTCCTGGTGGTGGGCGAGACCTACGGCAAGATCAAGGCGATGATGGACAGCCAGGGCGAGCGCATCAAGTCGGCCGGCCCCAGCACGCCGGTTCAGGTGCTCGGCTTCTCCGAGGCCCCGGTCAGCGGCGACAAGGTGGCGAGCGCCAGCAATGAGCATACCGCCCGCGAGAAGGTGGCGGTGCGCGTCGATACCCGCCGCACTGTGGAAGAGGCCCGCGCCCAGCGCAAGCTGAGCCTCGAAGAGATGATGGGCAGCCTGGTCGAAGTGCGCGAGGTCAACCTGATCCTGCGCGCCGACACCCAGGGCAGCGTCGAGGCCATTCAGGGCATTCTCGCCAAGCGCGAGAGCGACGAGGTGAAGCTGAACGTGATGCTCGCGGGCATCGGCGCGCCCACCGAGGGCGACGTGCTGCTCGCCAGCACCGCCGAGGCGACCATCCTATGCTTCAGCGTGACGGCCTCGGGCGCGGTCAAGAAGGTCGCCGACCAGAAGGGCGTCGATCTCAAGAGCTTCCGCATCATCTACGAGTTGATCGACGAGGTCGACCGCCTGATCAAGGGCAACGTCGAGCCGGTCTTCGAGGAGAAGTACCTGGGCCGGGCCGAGGTGCGGATGCTCATCAAGCACCCCAAGAGCGGCACCATCGCCGGGTCGTACATCACCGACGGGTCGTTCAAGCGCAACGCCAAGGCCAAGGTCACGCGCGGCAAGCAGGTCGTCTACGAGGGCACGGTCGTGGGCCTCAAGCGCTTCAAGGACGACGTGCGCGAAGTGCAGACCGGCTACGAGTGCGGTATCAACCTCGACTGGAACGACGTGATGGAGGGCGACATCATCGAGGCCAGCGAGATGGTCGAAGTCCAGCAGTAAGCCAAGGCAGGCAGACGAAGCCGCCCTCCGAGTGGGGGCGGCTTTTTCGTGCCTGGAAGATGGGCAGTGGCCTTGCTACTTCTCCTGCGCTTTACCGAGCAGCTCTTGCGTCTGGCCCTGCCACTCGGTGCGGTTGAAGACCGGCACGAAGCCCAGCGCCGCGTTGATGCCCAGCATGGCGGCGTTCACGTCGGCGTTGCCGGTCCGGACCTTGCGGGCCTCCGGGTTGTGCGCGGGCAGGTCGAGCAGGATGGCCGCCTTCGTCCACTTGCCCAGGCCCTGGCCCTGGTGGTCGGGCCGCACGCCGGTGCCCCACTGCTGCACCAGGGCGGCCTGACCGGGCGTCCAGCCGACCTGTGAGAAGGCCACGAAGTCGCCGCTCGGCACATGCTCGGCCACGTACAGCAGGGTGCGCCCGCCGATAGCAGTGAAGCTCTTCTGACGCTTCTCGACGATCTCCGGGGTGGTCAGCCAGTCCTCGAAGTCCATCTCGCCTCTGGGCGCGGTGTTCATCACGTCGAACACCTTCGCCACCCGCGCCAGGTCTTCCTGCGGCACCAGCTCGTAGCGGTGCAGGCGGTAAGGATCGCCGTCCGGGCGCGTCACCCAGGCCTGCAGCCGCGCCTGGTCGAGGCCCGACAGCTGCAGCTCGCTGATGCGCATCGGCAGCGCTGGCCTGGCTCCCAGGAGGGTGGCGAACCGCCCGGCCGCCGGAGTGCGGGTGCTGGTGGCGGTGGTGTACACAGGGCGGCCGAGTGCGAGCGCCTCCTCGGCCATTCGCGCGGCCAGTCGGCGGCCCAGCCCCCGGCGCCGCCACTCAGGCAGCACCCGGACGTGCAGGTGGGCCTTGTCGGTGTTCTGCTTCAGGTCGTACTCGATCTGGCCCAGTCCCACGAGCGTTCCCTGCTCTGAGCGGGCCAGCACCAGCAGCGATCCCTCGTCGCCCCAGTCCTGTACCATCGCCGCCGCCTCGGTCTCGGGCGACGGCGGCGGATCGTCCGGATTGCTGAAGACGAAACAGGTGGCCGTCAACCGTGCGGCCTCCAGGCGTTCGTCCAGGCTGAGTCGGCGCGGGTCGTGTACGGTGATCGTCCAGCGGGTCTGCGTCTCCAGGGTCATATCCGCACTGTGAGGCAAAACGGTCGTCCCCGCATCTGCCAGATGGCGGACGCTGGCCCGCCGGCCTAGCGCACCTCGCTCGCCAGAATGCTGCCCGTCTGCCCGCTCACCTGAAAGTGGTAGTGCGCCTTGTCGAGCGCCGTCCAGGCGACGCGGAAGCCCTGGCAGGCGCTCGGCAGCGTCAGGGCGCTCATGCCCGGATAGCGGGCGTTGTCCTGGCGAAACTCTTCCAGGCTGCTGGCGAGTTGCGTGGCGCAGTACTGGGCGGCGGCGCGGGCGGTCGCCTGCTGCGGGGAGTCGTCGGTGCCTCCGGCCCGGGTGCTCCGGGTGGCCTGCGCCTTCTGCATGGCCTGCACCTGCGCCTCGAGCGTCGCCACCCGCGTTTCGAGCGCCCGTTCCCGCGCATCGTCCGGCCGCGAACAGGCGCTCAGCACGAACAGCAGACCGACCATCGCTCCCGATACCCTCCAGACAGACTTCACGACCCGCAGCGGCGCACCCTTCATCGGGGGCAGGCTACCGCAGGGGCGGGGCCGGGCGCCTTCACCGTTCACCCGGCGAGCGGCCCTCTCGTCACTCGGGCCAGAGGTAGGTCTCGCTCCAGGCGTCGCCGCGCCGGATGAACGGCACGCGCCCGCCGACCACCCGCGTGCCGCCCTTGACCGCCGCCCGCACGATCAGCCGGGGATCGAGGTTCGGATGCACCTCCCAGGCCGCCCGCACCTCGTCGTGGATGTTCAGCGTCTCGCCGCTCGCCACGCTGTCGGTGCCGAGGCCCACCTCGACGCCCGCCGCCGCGTAGGCCTGCCAGGGAAAAGTGCCGCAGTGGAGGTTGCGGTTCGAGCGCGGGCAGGTCACCACCGGGCAGCCCGCCTGGGCCACCGCCGCGATGTCGGCAGGCGTCACGTTGACCATGTGGATGAGGGTTGGCCGGGCCTTCAGTACACCGAGGTCGGCGAGGTACGAGACGGCCGTCAGCTCCGGCGTGGGCGCGCGCCCCAGGATCTCGGCGAGGCTCAGGCCCGGCACCATGCGGCCCATCGAGTCGGCCAGCGGGCCGCCGCCGGTGGCGAACAGTTCGGCCTCGCTGGGATGTTCGAGCACGTGAATCTGCATCGGCAGGCCTTCGCCCGCCGCATACTCGGCCAGCAGGCGGTGCAGCGTGTGCGACACGGTATGGGCCGCGTGTGGCGACAGTCCCAGCCGCAGCCCGCCGGGACGCTCCAGCTTTCGCCATCCCTGCAGGCGCTCCCGCACCGTCTCGAAGGTGGCCCGCGCGGTGGCCGGGTTGGGGTCGAGCACCTCCCAGTACGCCACGCCGGGCACTTCAGACGTCTGCAACAACCACTCCATCGTGGCCGCGTCCCAGACAATGTCGCCCAGGCTGGCGGCTCCCGACGCCCGTACCGCCGCCAGCCCGGTCTTGGCGCCCTCCAGCCCGCGCCGCTGCCGCCCAGCGATCACCACCTCGGGCACCCACTGGAAGTACGGCAGTGAGCGGAACTCGTACAGGCTCATGTCGAGGTGGGTGTGCGCGTTGACCGGCGGCGGCGAGATCACCCGGCGCTTGGCCGTCTCGCGGGCCTGCGGGTAGTTGCGGCGCAGGTCGTCGAGCGGGCCGGCCGCCGCGACGGTCTGGCCCGACACCACCACGCCGCCGTGCAGGATCGGGCTGCCCATGCCGGTATACAGGAGGTCGGCGGGGTAGAGGGTGGGCGTCATCGTCATGCGCAGAGCATAGCGGGCACGGGCGCGCCGAACGCGCGGTTCAGCTGCGCTGCGACTGGTACGACTCGATCTGGATCACGCCGTCCTGAAGACGCGCCAGTTCGGCCTCGGGGCGCTCGTGCATGCGCCGCATGGCCTCCAGGCTGTTGTCGTCGGCGCTGCGGGCCAGTGCGCTGGCGATGCGGATCTGGGCGCTGGCGATGGGCCGGGCGTACACGATGGCGTCGCTGCGTCCGTCCGCTCCGGCGTGCACCACCCCGCGCAGCGCTCCCATCACGATCACGTCGCCGGCCGCGACCAGTTCGGCCCCCGGATTCACGTCGCCCAGCACCACCACGCTGCCCCGGTACTCGCCCCGGAACCCGGCCCGCAGGCCGTGCTGCACGATCTCGGTGCGGGTGCTGTCGTCGGGCCGCGCCTCCTCGGCCACCGGGGCCACGGTTCTGACCACCGGAGCGGGCGCTTCCGTGATGGTCTTTGCCGACGTGTCGCGCGCGCCGCGCACCCGGCCCAGTTCGCCGCCCGCCGCCCGCACCGCCGCGAACACCGTCTCGATCACCTGCGGATCGGCGTCGGTGGCCAGTTCGACCGTGACCTTCTGGGCGAGCATCGCGGCCCGCTCGGCGAGCGCCTGCGCCACCATGCCGGGCGTGTCGGAGGCTTCGATCAGCAGGTTCAGGCCCCCCAGGGCGCCGCGCAGTTTCATACCGGATCAGTCTAGCAGCGCCCGGTCAGATTCAGAACGAACGGTGCACAAGAAGATCGCCGCCCTCTGAACATCCGTTCCAGACGGCGTTACGAACGGTCGGAACAGACCTTTTGGAAGAGGTGGCCGCGACTTTGTAGTATCATGACGATATGCAGATTTTGGAGGGTACTATTCGTGCAGCTTGATTCTGGTGCGGTGGCTGAGGGCCGCATAACTCGCGTGACGGATTTCGGCGCGTTTATTCAGTTCGAGAACGGTGAGACGGGTCTGGTGCACATCTCCCAGATCGCGCACAGCTTCGTGCGGAACATCCACGACCACGTTCACGAGGGCGACACCATTGAGGTCAAGGTGCTCGGCCGCGACGAGCGGGGCCGACTCGACCTGTCGATCAAGGAACTGCTCGAGGAGCCAGAGGAGATTCCGCGCCCCCGCGCCATCGGCCGCCAGAGCCCGCAGTTCGAGGCCAAGCTGCGCAGCTTCATGCGCGACGCCAAGGAGCGTGGCCCGGGCGCCATCGGCGCAGGCAAGAAGGGGAGCAGCAGCACCAGCACCAAGCGCAAGAAGTAAGATCCAGCACAGCAGGCAGCCGGAGCGGACACGTCGCTCCGGCTGCTTCGTGTTTGTGGCCGGGCTGGGCAGGTTGAGCGACGATGCCGTATACTCCCAGGCGGCCCGGACCCTCCGGTGCCTGCACGAGCTGTCCTTTTTCAGCGGCCCAGTGAGGCTGCACCCGCCCGAGAGGCAAGAAAGGAGCACCATGAAGTCGAGTTCTATCGCTGACTGCCGCCGGAACACCCGGACGGCCTTTTTTTTGCCTGGACGTGACGCGTGATTCTCAAGGCCTCGATCCTGACGAGCGACGAGCTGCGCCGCGCCCTGACCCGCATCGCGCACGAGATTCTGGAACGCAACAAGGGGGCCGAGGGACTGGCCCTGGTCGGCGTGCACACGCGGGGCATTCCGCTCGCCGCGCGGCTGGCCGCCAAACTGCGCGAACTTGAAGGCGTCGAGGTGCCGCTGGGCCGCCTCGACATCACGCTCTACCGTGACGACCTCTCGGAAATCTCGGTGCAGCCGGTCATCAGAGACACGCAGATCGACTTCGACATGCAGCACCGGCGCGTGATTCTGGTCGACGACGTGCTGTATACCGGGCGTACCGTGCGGGCGGCCCTCGATGCGCTGCTCGACCTCGGGCGGCCCCAGAGCATTCAGCTCGCCGTGCTGGTCGACCGGGGTCACCGCGAGCTGCCCATCCGGGCCGACTACGTGGGCAAGAACCTGCCGACTGCCAGAACCGAGCTGGTGAAGGTCAAGCTCGAAGAGACCGACGGCGGCGAGGACGCGGTGGAACTGTGGGAGCGCGAGTGACCGCCTCCACCGACCTCAGGCCCCGTCACCTGCTCGACTTCCACGGCTGGAGCCGTGACCGCCTGACCGCCATTCTCGACAACGCCGACACCATGCTGGCGGTGCTCGACCGGCCCGTGCGCAAGGTGCCGGCGCTGCAGGGCCTGACCGTCTGCACGGTCTTCTTCGAGAACAGCACGCGCACCCGCATCTCGTTCGAGCTGGCCGCCCGGCGCATGAGTGCCGACGTGGTGAGTTTCGCGGCCAGCAGCAGCAGCCTCAGCAAGGGCGAGTCGCTGCGCGACACCATCGAGACGCTGAGTGCCTATAAGGTCGACGCCTTCATCGTGCGGCACGAGGCCAGCGGAGCGGCGCACCGGGTGGCGCAGTTTTCGGGCAAGCCGACCATCAACGCGGGCGACGGGCGGCGGGCGCATCCGACCCAGGCGCTGCTTGACGCCTACACCGTGCGGCAGGAGTTCGGCACCCTGGAAGGCAAGCGCGTCGCCATCATCGGTGACGTGCGGCACTCGCGGGTCGCGCGCAGCAACGCCGAACTGCTGCCCCGGCTGGGTGCGGAAGTGGTGCTGTGCGGCCCGGCCACGCTGCTGCCGCGGGAGCTGGCGGGCATGCCGGGCGTGACGCTCACCACCAACGCCCGTGAGGCTGTGAAGGGCGCCGACGCGGTGATGGCCCTGCGCCTCCAGACCGAGCGCATGGACGCCGGCTACCTGGGCAGCCTGCCCGAGTACATCGCCGGATATCAGGTGAACGAGGCGCTGATGGAACGGGCGAACGAGGGTGCCATCGTGCTGCACCCCGGGCCGATGCTGCGTGACCTGGAGATTTCCGCCGACGCCGCAGACGGACCGCAAAGCCGTGTGCTGAAGCAGGTCGAGAACGGACAGGCGATAAGAATGAGCGTGCTGTATCACCTGCTGGTCGGCAGACAGTAACAAGTGGAAAAGGGCGGGATATTTGTACCGATTTCAAGCGAAGCATCAATGCTTGCCTGTGAAGAGGACGGTGAATGAGAACCCTGGAAGTTGACGTGCCCGTGCCTTTAGGACAACTCGAAGCTCCGCTTCTGAAAATGGGAGGAAGATGCCTGGAGTGAGCGGAACCGAGGTTCTAGACGACGGCCCCTTCTATCACGGCACGAGAGCGGCGTTGCAGATCGGCGACTTGCTGACGGCGGGATTCAGGTCGAATTACAGGCCCGAGATCGTCATGAACCACATTTATTTCACCGCTCCCGGAGCCGCCATGGCCGGGCTCGCCGCCGCGCTGGCGTCAGGTGATGGACCCGAGCGTGTCTACATCGTCGAACCGACAGGCCAGTTCGAAAACGATCCGAACGTGACGGATCAAAAATTCCCCGGAAATCCGACGCGCTCGTACCGCAGTCAGGCACCGTTGAAAATCGTCGGTGAAGTTTTCGACTGGCTGAGGCAAACGCCGGAAGAAGTGCAGAAATGGCGAGAACGGCTGGCGAAGAATCGGGGAGAAATCATCAACTAGTTCAAGCGGTGGCGAAAGCGGTCACCCGTTCGTTCAACTCTGAATCGAAGCGACATTCAATCTGTACGGAGGGTTATGCTCACCATCACCAATATTCGCCGCCCCAACTCGACGACTCTCGAAACCCTGACCATCGAAGACGGCCTGATCAAAGGCTGGAATCTTGCGGCCGAAGGCGAAACCATCGAGGGCAACGGGGCCACCGTGGCTCCGGCCCTCATCGAACTGCACGCCCACCTGCGCGAGCCGGGGCAGGAGGTCAAGGAAGACCTGCAGTCGGGCCTCGCGGCGGCGGCGGCGGGCGGCTACGGCACGGTGATCTGTATGCCCAACACCTCGCCCGTGATCGACGACCCGGCCCTGGTGCGCTCGCTCATTCAGAAGGCGAACGGCCTCGGCGTCGCCCGCCTGCGGCCCTCGGCGGCGCTCACCAAGGGGCAACTGGGCCAGCAGCTGGCCGAACTCGCGCTGCTGAAAGAGGCGGGCGCCGTCATGTTCACCGACGACGGACGCACCAACGAGGACGCCCGTGTGCTGCGGCTGGGCCTGGAGTACGCCCAGTCGCTCGGCATGATGGTCTCGGTTCATGCCGAGGACGCCACGCTGCGGGCCGACGGCGTGATGAACGAGGGGCCGGTCAGCGAGGCGTTGGGCCTGCCCGGCAATCCGGCGGCGGCCGAGGCGGCCAGGGTGGCCCGCGACATCGAGATCGCCGCGCTGACGGGCGCGAGGCTGCACATCCAGCACCTCTCGACCGCCCGCGCCCTCGACCTGGTGCGGGACGCCAAGAAGCGCGGCGTGCCCGTGACCTGCGAAGTCTGCCCGCATCACCTGACGCTCACCGACGAGGCGTTGCGCGGCTTCGACCCCATCTACAAGGTGGCCCCGCCGCTGCGCACCCAGGCCGACGCCGATCACCTGCTGGAGGGCCTGAAAGACGGCTCGGTGGATTGCCTCGCCACCGACCACGCGCCGCACACCCGCGCCGAGAAGGAGCAGGACCTGCTGCG
>Ga0160429_1000764_pt1 | contig 21715 bp, 17 predicted proteins | sample SolpanmetagenomR_FD_108199 | JGI IMG/M metagenome (GOLD analysis project Ga0160429, IMG submission 108199) | Solar panel surface microbial communities from Lawrence Berkeley National Laboratory, California, USA - R | ecosystem: Engineered > Built environment > Solar panel > Unclassified ...
GCTGGCCTTTCCGCGCGTGGGCGGGGCTAGCAACCTGTGGCTGAATGGCTTGTATGAGTCCTTCAGTATCATCGCAGTTTTCCCGCTCATTGTGTGGCTAGGGGCCGGCGGGCAGATTGCCAGCGCTGGCGCGACGCAGCTGTGCAAGTTTTTCGGCGACATCTCGTATCCGCTCTACATCACGCACTACCCGCTCATCTACATCTACACGGCCTGGGTGAGCCGCAACAAGGTGTCGCTACTCGACGGCCTGCCCTGGGCCGCCGTCACGTTTGTAGTGGCCGTGGCGCTAGCCTACGCCTGCCTCAAATTTTACGACGAGCCCGTGCGCCGCTGGCTGAGAAGCCGGTTTTTGGCGAGGGCCTAGCGGGCTAGCCTCAAAAAAAGATGACGCCCGGCAAAGCCCGGCGCCATCCCATCATCCTTTTCCGTACAGGGTTTTCCCTCTACCTAGTTGCTGATGCCGGGGCGGTGTTTTTTACCCACCACCGCTCGCATTTTATTTCCTTCCACTGCAACTCAACTTCTTAATCAGGCGCTACCGACGTGTCGCCGGGGCTCTTTTTATTAATCGAGATGAGCAGGGCGGCCACCACCAGTTGGGGGGCTAGCTGGCGCACGGGCACGGCGGCGTACTGGCCGGCGGCATCGGGCGCGGTGGCGTAGCGGTAGCCGAAAATGTTGTCGCGGCCCAGCACGTTGGTGGCGCTCAGGTGCACGATGGTAAACTGGCCGGCCAGGTGCGTGAGGTAGCTCAGGCTGAGGTCAAGGCTCTGGTAGCTAGGCGTGCGGCCCTGGTTGTAGCCCGGCTGGTTGGGGTCGAAGTAGGCGCGGGGGCTGCCGTAGGCCAGCGTGCCGCTGAGCTGGGTGTGCAGCTTGGCAAACCAGTATTTGCCGACCACGCTCAGGTTGTGGGTGGCGGCGAAGGTGGGCACGGCCAGGGCCAGGTCGGCGCGGGCCTGGCGGCGGGTATCGAGCAGCCCGTAGCTCACCCAAAAATCAACCTTCTTGAACGTCTGGTAGCGGTCGCGGAAGAAGACATCGAGCCCGCGGGCGTAGCCCTGGCCGGTGTTGGCGTAGCGGCTAGGGTCGAGCACCTGGTAGGCATCGAAACGGGCCAGCTGCTGGTAATCTTTATAATAAAGCTCGGCGCGCAGGGTGCGGCTAGCAGTGCTGCGCTGGTAGCTGAGAACGTAGTGCGCGGCCCGCTCGAAGGCCAGGGCGGGCTGCACGCGCAGCAGGTCGTTGGTAGGCGTTTGGTAGAACAAGCCGCCGGCCGCCGAGAGCTGGCTGCCGGCCCCAAGCTGCCAGGCCAGCGCCAGCCGCGGCGCCAGGTTGGCTTTATGCAGCAAGGCCGAATACTCGCCCCGCACCCCCACCCGCCCGCTGAGACGCGGCGCCAGGCTCAGGTCGCTTTCGCCAAATAGGGCGGTGCGCTGCTCGGCAAAGCCGGGCGTGTACACCGGCGCATCGGCCGTGGCCTGGTAGCGCAGGCCGTAGCGCTGGGCGGTAGCCTCGGCCCCCAGCTTGAGGTTGAACCAGGTACTAGCCGAGTCGTTGATGAGCACAAGGCGAGCGGTGCCGGTTTGCTCGGTTTCGTCGACAAGCTGCGGCTCGGGGCGCACGGCGTTGCGCTCGCGGCTCAGGGCTAGCCCGGTGTTCAGGCTCCAGCCGCGGCGCAGGGCGCTGCGGTAGGTGGCGTTGAGGTAGTAGTTGTCGTTGCGCAGCGCCGTGAGGCGACCGGCAGCAAAGGCCGTTTCGGGGTCGGCCTGGCGGGTGACTACCTGCTGGTTGGCGTAGGTGGCGTAGATTTTCAGCATCCCCGTTTCGCCGGTGCGGTGGGCTAGCCGCACCGAGCCGCCCAGCCGCTGCGGGGCCTGCGCCCAGCGCTGGTCGGGGGCCATGAGGCCGTAGTAAGGCGTCAGATTAGTATAGTCCACGGTGGCCGAGGCGCTGGTGCGCTCCCAGCGCTTGGTACGGCTGAGGCCGCCGCCCACGCTCAGCAGCGAGATGCCGGTCTGGGTTTCGGGGTCGAGGTCCACCGAGTTTAAATTTACCACCGCGCTCAGCGCCTGCCCGTACTCGGCCGAGTAGCCACCGGTGCTGAAAAGAGTACCTTTAAATAACGTAGGCGAAAACCGACCCCTAGCCGGCACGCCGCCCACGGCGCCGCCGTAGGGGCTAGCCACGGGCAGGCCGTCGAGGTAGGTGCGGGTTTCGGTGGCGGCCCCGCCGCGCACAAACAGCTTGCCCTCCTCGCCTACCCGCGTGGTGCCGGGCAGCGTGTTGAGGGCGGTGGCGACATCGGCATTGGCCCCCGCCGTGGTCAGGATATCGAGCGGCTTGAGCACGGCCGCGCGCCGAGCGTCGCTGGCCTCAAAAGCGCCGGCTAGCACTACTACATCGCTCAGGGCAGCGCGGCTTTCGCGCAGGTGGCGGGTGGGCAGGGCCAGCGGCCCGCCGCCCACCGGCAGGGCTAGCGGGGCCTCTTGCAGCTCGTAGCCGATGAGCGTAACCACCAGCGGCAGCGTGCCCTGGGCCGTAGTGGCAAAGCTGAACCGCCCGAGCGAGTCGGTAGTGGCCCCGTCGAAAGTGGTTTTCAAAAACACGTTGGCACCCGGCAGCGGGCGGCCGGCGGCGTCGAGCACCCGGCCGATTAGGCGGGTAGTGGTGAGGGCAGCGGGGCTAGCCACGGGAATTTGGGCGAAGGCCGGGGCCGAAGCGCAAGTGAGCAGGGCGGCGAAGAGGGCAGTTTTCATGGGGGCCGGGCGAGGAGGCGAATACCTGACCCAAAGGTGCCGGGCCCACTGGGCGGCTTTCAACTAAAAGCTCCCGAACCAGCAAAAGCGGGCGCCGAACCGTCGGCCGGGCCAGTTGAGCGGGCTGGCCGCAACACGAAACCGGGCTAGCCGTTTTAAGCGCCCGGGCGTGCTTACTTTCGCCCAGCTTACTAACCTACTCCCATGCCTGCTGCCGCGCTTCCCGTCGATTACCAAGAGGTTTTCCGCTCTTTGCCCGAGAATTTTCTGCTCATCGCCCCCAACCCGGAAGCTACCATTCTCGACAATACCGATAGCCACGTGGCCGTGTCGCTCAAGCGCCGGGAAGCAGCCGTGGGTAAGCCGTTTTTTGAGGCCTACCCGGCCAGCGATGAGAACGGCGCAGCCCAGATTCGGGCCTCGCACGAGCATGTGCGGCGTTACCTCGAGCCGCACACCATGCCGCTCATTCGGTACGACCTGGCGCGCACCGAGGAGCAAGGCGGCGGCCTCGAAGAGTTTTACTGGGAAGCTACCCACTACCCGATTCTCAACCAGGAGGGGGAGCTAGCCTACATTTTGCAGCGCACCCAAAACGTGACCGAGCAGCTGCGCGCCGCCCGCGCCGCCGCCGAGGCCCAGCAAAAGCTGGCTGAGGAGCAGGAGCGCACCCGCTTTATTCTCGAAAACCTGCCGGTGCTCATCTGGACGGCTACGCCCGATGGGCAGCGCGACTACTTCAACCCGCGCTGGCTCGCCTTCACGGGCCGCGCGCTGGCCGATGAGCTGGATGGCGGCTGGGTCGAAGGCCTGCACCCCGACGACCGCGAGCGCGTGCGCGCCCAGTGGGGGCAGTCGGTGGCCGTCGGTATGCCCTACCAGGTCGAGTACCGCCTGCGCCGCCACGACGGCCAGTACCGCTGGATACTGAGCCGCGCCCACCCGCGCCGCGATGCTGAGGGCCACATCAACCTCTGGGTGGGCGGCGCCACCGACATCCACGACCAGAAGATGATGGTGCAGGAGCTGCTCGAATCCAACGAGCAGCAGGCCACTTTGGCCGAGCAGTCCTACCAGAACTACCAGCTGGCTCAGCAGCAGCGGCAGTCGCTGCTGGCGCTGTTTCAGCAGGCCCCGGCCCAGATTGGCATCGTGCGCGGCCCCGAGTTTCGCTACGAGTTTGCCAATACCCACTACCAGGCCGCGATGGGCGGGCGCGAACTGGTGGGCCGCACCGTGGCCGAGGCCGTGCCCGAAGTAGCTGCCCTGGGCCTGCTCACCACGCTAGAAGCCGTGTACCGCACCGGCCAGCCTTACGAGGCCCACGAAGTACCAATAGATTTCCGGCAGGCCGACGGCTCGACCCGGCCGGCGTACTTCACCTACATCATCCAGCGCTTTGAGGAGAAGGGCGAGCCCGCCGGCCTCACCTCCTACGCCTACGAGGTAACCGAGCTGGTGCAGGCCCGCGCGGCCCTGGCCCAGCTGCAACCCTCGGGCCCCGGCGAAGCTCCTGCTGCTAGCCCCCCACCAGCGGCCTAAGCCACGCAGTTTGGCTACTTATTTGCTACATCGGTCGGCGCAGCATCGCCCCCCGACCCTGCCGTTTCTTAATTCCAGACAAAGTGGTGGTAATCAAGCATTTTTTGCTATTTGCCGACAGCCCCACACTTTCTTCCTGTCTTTATGCAGCTCACCGCTCTCGACTTTCAGCAGGCCCGCGTGAAGCAGGTATTGTTTAAGTCGCGCCTGCGCTCGGTGCTCTACGGCGTGCGGGAGGCCGAGCCGAATTTATTTGCTTTGCAGGATAATCCGCTGGGTCAGTGGCTTAATACTGTGCTCAAGCCCCAGTACGGCCAGCGCCCCGAAGTAGCGGGCATCGAGCGCCTGCTGCGCCAAACCCTTGACACGGGCCACTCGCTGGTGCGCCAGCACCAGCGCGGCCAAATGGAGGAAGCCCGCGCCGGCCTTGAGCAAATCGAGCGCCTGGCCAGCGAAATCGACCGGCTGCTCACAGCCGTTGAGCACAGCAACTAAGCACTTTGCAAATTCGCTACCTGCTCATTTCCCCCAGCGAAATTAGGGGCAGGTACTCGCCTAGGCCGCTCGGGCGGTCGAAGACGTGGATAAACAGAATGGCTTCCTCGCCCCGGCTGCGCCACACCTCGGCGTAGAAGTGTTCGATGGCAAAGAGGCGCAGCTCGCAGCCGTCTTCGGTGCGCTCGGCCAGGGCGTGGCCGTGCCGTGCCAGGTGCTCGGCCTGAAGGCGCTGGTGCAGGTTTTTGAAAGCGGCAATTGTCATAAGGCTACCCCGAAGATACAAAGGCTAGCCCGCGGTTAGTGCCCGCAGTTGGCCGGGGCGCCCCAACTTTGCGGGCATGAAGTCCTTTCGTTTTCCGCACCCGTTGGTGCTGCTTACCCTGTTTATCATCCTGGCAGCGGCCCTGAGCTACGTGCTGCCCGCCGGCCAGTTTACCCGCCGACCCGATGCCGCCACCGGCCGCGAGGTAGTGGTGGCGGGCTCCTACCGACAGGTGCCGCGCACGCCGGTGTCGCCGCTGCAAGTGGCCGTGTCGGTGCCCAAGGGGCTAGCCGATGCCGGCGCGGTAGTGTTCCTGATTTTTTTGGCCGGCGGCGCCTTCACGGTCGTAGACCAGACCGGCGCGCTGCGCTTCGGCGTCGATTGGCTGCTACGCCACGCGCAGGGGCGCGAGGTGGCCATTATTCCGCTCGTGTCGCTGCTATTTGCCACCATGGGTGCGCTCGAAAATATGGGCGAAGAAGTCATCGCCCTCGTGCCGGTGCTGCTGGTATTGATGCGGCGGCTGGGCTACCCCACCCTTACGGCGGTGGCGGCTAGCCTGGGCGCGGCCATTGTGGGGGCAGCTTTCAGCCCGATAAATCCCTTCCAGGTGGGCATCGGCCAGAAGCTGGCGCAGCTGCCGCTGCTCTCGGCTTCGGGCTACCGGCTGTGGTTTCTGGCCCTTGCGCTGGCTATCTGGATAGCGGGCACCATGCGCCACGCCGCCCGCTACCGCACTGCTCCCGCCGCCGATACGCGGGACGCGGCCTCCGGCGCGGCCGGGGCCGGTCGCCACGGCTTGGTGCTGGGGCTGCTGGTGGTGGCTTTCAGCTTCTTTGCCTACGGCGTAGTGAGCCTGGGCTGGGATTTTGAGCAGATGGCCGCCCTGTTTCTGGTGCTGGGCGTGGGCGCCGGGCTGGTGGGCGGGCTAGGCCCCACTGGCACGGCCGAGGGCTTCGTGGTGGGCTTTCGCGACATCGCGTTTTCGGCCATTCTTATCGGTTTTGCGCGGGCCATTTTTGTGGTGCTCGAGCAGGGTCACATCGTCGATACCATTGTGCAGGGGCTAGCCACGCCGCTGGCTCACCTGCCCGTGGCGGCGGCCGCGCTGGGCATGATGGGCGTGCACGCGGCCCTGCACCTACCAGTGCCCAGCGTGAGCGGCCAGGCCGTGCTCACCATGCCGCTGCTGGTGCCCCTCTCCGACCTCATCGGCCTGCCCCGGCAAGTAACGGTGCTGGCCTACCAGTACGGCGCCGGCATGACCGACCTGCTCACGCCCACCAACGGCGCGCTCATGGCCATGCTGGCCGCCTGCGGCGTGCGCTACGACCAGTGGCTGCGCTTCGCCGGGCCGCTTTATGGGCTGCTGCTGGCGCTGGGCGCGGTGGCCGTGCTGCTCGGCATCTGGCTGCGGCTGGCGTAGGAGCTAGCCCGGCGGCGGCAGTAAGAATGCCGGTAAGCTGCTCTTTTTCAACCGTGAAATTTTTTTGTATGACTGCTCCCGACCTCGACGCGCGCCGCTTTCCCATTGGCCCGCCGCCACTGCCTACTGCGCCCCTCACCCCGGCCGAGCGGGCCTTTTATTTGCAGCAGCTCGCCGAGCTACCGGCCCAACTTACAGCCGCGGCCCGGCGGGTGGGCAGCGAGCGCCTACAGCTACCCTACCGCCCCGGCGGCTGGACCGGCCGCCAAGTTATTCACCACGTGGCCGACTCGCACCTGAACGCCTACGTGCGCTTTCGGCTGGCCCTCACGGAGGATAACCCCACCGTTCGGCCCTACGACGAGGCGGCCTGGGCCACGCTGCCCGACGTAGCCGCCGCGCCCGTCACCGTGTCGCTAGCCCTACTGGAGGGCCTGCACAGCCGCTGGCTTACGCTGCTGCACCACCTCGATGAGGTGCAGTGGCAGCGCACATTCTACCATCCCGGCAACCAAACCACCTCTACGCTGGCGCAAACCCTAGCGCTCTATGCCTGGCACGGCCGGCACCATCTGGCTCACTTGAAGCTCTTAATAGCTTGATTTTAAAGCGCCAAAAAGCATGCGGCCGGTTGCCCTGGGGCAGCCGGCCGCATGCTTTTTGGCACTTGGCCTGGCTACTACTTATTGCCGCCGCGCACCATGCTGCTGCCTTTGCCGTAGCGGCGCAGGCTTTTTTCAGCTTCCGGGTTGAGCTTGGCCGCCTTTTCGAGGTCCTGCCGGGCTTCCTTCATGCGGTCGAAGCTAGCGTAGCTGATGCCCCGGTACTCGATGGCGTCGGCGTAGAGCGAGTCGAGGGCGATGGCGCGGGTGAAGTCCGACACGGCTGCCTTGTACTGGTACATCTGCATCTTGGCCACGCCCCGGCCGAAATAGGCTTCCTTGTCATCGGGCCGGAATTTTAGGGCGCCGCTGAAATCGTTGGTAGCCGACTTGTATTCCTTCAGCATCAGCTCGTTCACGGCCTTGTTGTAGTACACGTCGGGGTTGCCGCGCATGGTGCGCAGGGCCGCCATATAGTCGGGCTTGGCTTCTTTATAGTTCTTGAGGTTGGAGTAGGCCCGGGCCCGCTCAAAAAGCGCGCGCGAATCTTTGGGCTTGGTTTTGAGCACCAAATTGGCGCGGGCCAGTTGGTAGCGGTAGTCGGCGGTGCTCATCCTGCGCTCGGCGGCGCGCTCAGCGGCGGCGGCGGCCGTCGAGAGCGCGCTAGGGTCGGCCTCGGCCGTCGTGGCTTCGGCCGAGGGTGCGTCGAGGGTTTCGACGGGCACGGCGGCGGCAGCCCCGGCGGTAGCGGGGTCGGGCGTGGGCAGCGAGGTCATATCAGTAGCCGACGGCGCCGCACTGGCCGCCGAGGTGGGGGCGCTGCGCGCAACGGTCGCTGCCCCGGGCCGTTCGGTATCCGTGGTAGTGGCGCAGCTGCTGGCTAGGGCAAGTAAGGCCAGCGTAGCGGGGGCGTAAAGAGTAGATAACGACTTCATTAAGAAAAAAGGTGAGTTGGTAGGCTGGTCAGTTTGCCAGGGTGTCGGACCTTCTACGGGAAAGTCTCAACAAGGTGATAACCCCGGCGGCAAAAAGCTGGCCGAACGGCTAGCCCGGCGCCGGGGTTATCTTTGCTGGCCCCGGCCCGGCTGGCGGCTTTTTCTATTTTAATTCCTCCGTTTAAGTTAACCTCATGGCATTGCAATTTGACCTGGTAGTAATTGGCTCAGGGCCCGGCGGGTACGTGGCCGCCATCCGCGCTTCGCAGCTCGGGCTGAAGGTGGGTGTGATTGAGCGCGAAAGCCTCGGCGGCATCTGCCTCAACTGGGGCTGCATCCCCACCAAGGCCCTACTCAAAACCGCGCAGGTGTACGAATACCTCCAGCACGCCCAGGACTACGGCCTGACGGTGAAGGAGGCGGGCTTCGACTTTGAGGCCGTTATCAAGCGCAGCCGGGGCGTGGCCGACGGCATGAGCAAGGGCATCAACTTCCTGTTTAAGAAGAACAAAATTGAAACCGTGCTTGGCACCGGCAAACTGCTGGCCCCCGGCAAGGTCGAAGTAACCAAGGCCGATGGCACCAAGGAAACCGTAGAGGCCAAGAGCATTATTCTGGCCACCGGCGCCCGCGCCCGCCAACTTCCCAACCTGCCCATCGACGATAAGAAAATCATCGGCTACCGCAAGGCCATGACCCCCGACGCCCTGCCCAAAAGCATGGTGGTGGTAGGCTCGGGCGCCATCGGCGTCGAGTTTGCCTACTTCTACCGCGCCATGGGCACCGAGGTCACCATCGTGGAGTACCTGCCGCGCATCGTGCCGGTGGAGGACGAAGAGGTGTCGCGCCAGATGGAGAAATCCTACAAGAAGCTGGGCATCAATATCCTCACCAGCGCCGAGGTAACCAAGGTGGACACCACCAGCGGCCCCAGCTGCAACGTGTTCATCAAAACCGCCAAGGGCGAGCAGCAAATCGCCTGCGACGTGGTGCTGAGCGCCGTGGGCGTGCAAACCAACCTCGAAAACCTGGGCCTCGAAGAGTTGGGTATTAAGGTAGAGAAGGGCCGCGTGCTGGTCGATAACTTCTACCAGACCAACGTGCCCGGCATCTTCGCCATCGGCGACATCGTGCCCGGCCCCGCACTAGCCCACGTGGCCTCGGCTGAGGGTATTATCTGCGTGGAGAAAATCGCGGGCCACCACCCCGAGCCGCTTAATTACCAGAACATCCCCGGCTGCACCTACGCCCAGCCCGAAATCGCCAGCGTGGGCTTCACCGAGGCCGAAGCCAAGGCCAAAGGCTACGACGTGCGGGTGGGCAAATTCCCGTTCTCGGCCTCGGGCAAAGCGGCTGCTGGCGGCGTAAAGGACGGCTTCGTGAAAGTCATCTTCGACAAGAAGTACGGCGAGTGGCTCGGCGCCCACATGATTGGCGCCAACGTGACCGAAATGATTGCCGAAGTAGTAGTAGCCCGCAAGCTAGAAACCACTGGTCACGAAATCATTAAGGCCGTGCACCCCCACCCCACCATGAGCGAAGCCATTATGGAAGCCGCGGCGGCGGCCTACGATGAAGTAATTCACCTCTAAAAAGTTGTAATCTTCTTGGAAAAAGCCGGTCTGCTCTGTGGGCCGGCTTTTTTGCGTCTATATTTGAAAGCTAATTTTTCACCTCTCTCCTTTTTCTATGCAAAAAATTCTTACCCGCTCGCTAGCCCTCGGCCTAGTGGCTACTACGCTGCTGGGCAGCGGCTGCGCCGCTTCCTACACGCCCATTCAGCCCGAGCGTATTGCCACGTATCAGTCGTCGTCGGTGGGTACCTCAGTGCAATTTGGCTACCAGTACGATGCGTTGCGCCAGCGCGGCCGCAATAAGAAGTACGTTAAGAAAGAGCAGAAGAAAGGCTATCATGTGGTGGCCGTGCGCGTAACCAACACGACGGCGGCGGATATCAATTTCTCGCGCGATGCCGTGCTTTACAGCGGCGACCGGGCCATTTCGCCGGTAGCGGCGCCCATTGCCGCCCAAGACATGAAGCAGGGCGTCTGGATTTACCTGCTCTACATCCTGCTCAACCCCACCTTTACCAAAACGACTACTACCAACGGCTACACCACCGCCTCCGACGGCACTACTTTCTACGTCGGGCCCTTTATTGCGGGTGGTAATATTTTGGGCGCCTCGCTGGCCAACAAAAACTTCCAGCGCGACCTCGAAGCCTACGACCTCACCAACCGCACCATCCGCCCCGGCGAAACGGTGTACGGCCTGTTGAGCCTGCGCGACCCCTCGGTGGCCCCCCTACGCCTGGAACTGCGCACAGTGGCCAGCGCGCCAGCACCAGGTGCACCCGCCCCGGCCACTACACCCGCCCCCGGCGGCGGCGGCAAGTAAGGTCATCGTCTGCAAAACCCCACCCCTAGCCCACAAAAAAGGCCCCGCACAGTGCGGGGCCTTTTTTGTGGGCTAGGGGTAGTTTCAACAATTAGCCTTGCTTGGCTACTACGTTGAAGGTCAGGTCAAAGGTGTCATTGATGGCCTTGTCGCCAATGCTGTCGAAGAAGGTTTTCGAGCCGTATTTCAGACCAAACTTCGTGCGGTCGATGGTCATTTTGCCGGTGGCGGCAGCCACGCCGTTTTTCACGCCTACTTTGGCCGGGAAGCTCACCTGCTGGGTCACGCCTTTGATGGTCATGTCGCCGGTGATGGTGGCGTTGTCGGCGTTGGCAGCAGCGCCGGCAATGGGCTTCACGCTCGTGATTTTGAAGGTAGCGGTAGGAAATTTCTCCGTGCCAAAGAAATCATCGCCGCCCATGTGACCTACAAACTTGGCGTGGTTGTCCTTGTCGGTGATGTCGGTAGCCTTCATGGTCTTCATATCCACTACTACCGTGCCGCCAACTACTTGGTTACCATTCACAAGCAGGTCGCCGCTGGCAAACTGCATGGTGCCGTTGTGGCCGTGGGTTACGGCTTTGCCCTCCCAGCCCAGGGTGCTCAGCTGCGGCTGCAGCTTGTAGGTAACCGGCGCCTTAGCCACGGCCACGGTGGGGGCTACGTGGGCGAAAGTGGCGGGAGCAGCGGCCATCAGGGCCACACCGAGCAGCACGGGCATCAAAAACTTTTTCATGGATTGGGGTAAGAAAAAAGGTAGGTAGAAAAGGTAAAAAGGCACTCGCAAAAGCTAGCCAGCGGGGCTAGCCAATTTTTATGCCCGGATTTTATCGAGAAGCTCGTTGAGCTGCGCCGCTTCCTCCTCGCTAAGGGCGTTCATGCCATTCTGGCGCACATCGGTGAGGCCATTATCGTCAATCTGCCCTAGCAGGGCCAGGCCCGCTTCGGTGATGCAGATGTCCACGGCGCGGCGGTTGGCGGGGCACACGGTGCGGGTCACGAGCTTTTTTTCTTCCAGCTTGTCCACAATGCGTGAGGCGTTGCTGGTTTTGTCGAGCATGCGGTCGATGAGCAAGGCCACCGTGGCGGGCTTGGGGTGCTGGCCGCGCAGGATGCGCAGTACATTAAATTGCGGTAGCGTGAGCCCGTAGGGCCGAAAGGCCGCCGCCTGCCGCAGCGATAGCCAGCCGGCCGTATAAATAATATTGAGGTAAGCTTTTTGCCCCTCACTTTGAAAAGTAGACTGTTTGATTTCTTCTTCGAGGCGCACGGCTACTGTTGATTATGGATACAAATTTAGTGTACGTACATTAAATGTACCAACACTTTTCAGTTTTTCTCACTATTTTTTTTTACTTGCGTAGAAGGCGTTGGCTTTTGCCAGGATTCTACTCGCTCTACACCACCATTCACCTTATGCGCTTTTCTTCCTTTGCCGCTGCTACCCTACTAGGGGCAGCCTTGTCGCTGACCTCCCTCACTAGTCAGGCGCAATCGGGCGGCACCCCCATCCGCCCCAACCGCAATGCCCAGTTTGTGTTTCGCAATGGCGAAGTAGTGCAGCGTTTGGGCACCCAAATTACGCCCCTGGCGCAGAATGTGCGGCTGCCCAACGGCACCAAAATCAATGTTAAGAGCGGCATTGTAGAATTTCCGGGCGGCAAAATCACCAGCCTGCACGAAAACGACTATATTAATGCTGAGGGTGGCATTGTATTCAGCACGCCGCAAAGCGCGGCAGCGGCGCGGGGCGACAACTCGGTGGCCGCCGATGCCAAGTACACCAAGTACGTGCAGGTGGGCACGGCGCCCACGACCATCACCGCCGACGCGCCCAACGAGCGCGAGCAGCTGCTGATGCAGAAAGTGGAGTTGCTCACCCGCAAGGTGACGCTCTTGCAGCAAACCCACCCCAACGCCCCCGATACCGAGGCCGTGGACCGGCAGCTAACGGACCTGGACACGCGCCTGAAAGCAATGAAGTAAGTAAAAATGTGTAGAACACCTAGATAGGAACGCTACACACTTCCTCACGTCTTTAAGCCGTTGCCTTCTCGGGGGTGACGGCTTTTTCGGTTAGCAAAAGTTCGCCACCTTCCTCACGCACTAGGCCGAAGGGCTCGTCGCGCAGGATGAGCAGGCCGTCGAGGTCGTGTACCTCGGCCAGGGCGCTTAGTTGCAGTGCCGACCCGATGCCCAGTGAGGTTTCGACCATGCAACCCAGCATGGGTAGCAGGCCGTGGGCGCGGGTCTGGCGCAGCAGCTCGATGCCGCGCTGGTAGCCACCGGCCTTCATCAGCTTCACGTTTACGCCGTGAAACTGCCGGGCAATCTCTTCAAAATCAGCCTCGTCGGTTACTGACTCGTCGGCTAGCAGCGGCACGCCGGCGCGCGGGTGCAGGTAGCGGTAGTCGGCGGCACAGGCGGCGGGCAGCGGCTGCTCGAGCAGTTGCAGGCGCAGGCCGGGCACGGCCGCCACTTGCTCCAGAAATTGCAGCAGGCTGTCGGCATCGGGCCAGGCCTCGTTGCCATCTACCAGGAGCGCGCGGCCGGGCACGGCCGCCGCCACGGCGCGCAGCAGGTCGAGGCCACTTTCCTGGTTCACCTTGATTTTCAGCAGGCGAAAGCGCTCGGCGCGGTGCTGCGCAATAAAGCCCGCTACTTCGCCGGGCTCCATGATGGGCAGCGAAAACGCCGTGGCCACCCGCGCCCTGGGCTTGGGCACCCCTAGCCACTGCCACACCGGCTGCCCGGCCCGCGCCGCCAGGCAGTGCGTGAGGGCCGCTTCGAGGGCAAAGCGCAGGGCGTGGGCCACGGGCCGGGCGGCCAGTAGCGCCGTGAGGTCGGCCAGGGTGTCGGCCTGGGCGAGGCCGTAGGCGAGCAGGTCCGCGAACTGGGCTTGCAGCAGGGCGGGCGTTTCGCCGTAGCGCACGTTGGGGGCGGCTTCGCCCCGGCCGGTGGTACCGGCCTGGGCAGCGTGCAGCACGAGGTTGGTTTTGGTGGCGGTAGCATTGCGCGAGAGCTTCCAGAGGTAGCGTAGCGGCAGCTCGTGAGTGGCTAGGGTCCAGGTTGTCATGGCGGGGCGCGGGTAGGCAGATAGTACCCGCAAAGGTGGCAACGGCGGCGATATTGCCCCGAACGCCCGCCGCCGCGCCGCCCGCCCACAGTCGGGTTTCGGCGCGGCGTGCCGTACTTTGATGCCTGTTTTCAGTTTGCTTTCAGTTAGTACATGAAGTTTTCTCGCTCGGCCTTGGTGGCCGGTTTGCTTATCTTGCTCGCCGCCGCGCTCACGTACTGGGCCGGGCTACACCCCGCCGGCCTCGCCGCAGCCACCGCCACGCCCGAAGCGGGCACCACCCCGGCAGGCCTGGGCCTCAGCCCCCTAGCCACGGCCGCCCGCTGGCTAGCCCTCGGGGCGCTGGCCTTTTTTGTGGCGCCGCGCCGCTCGCTCACCGGCTGGATAGTGCTGAGTATGCTAGTCGGCATTGAGCTGGGCCACGATGCCCCGGCCCTATCGCTGAACCTGAAAGTACTGAGCGACGCTTTTTTGCGCCTCGTCAAGACCATTATTGCGCCGCTCGTATTTGCCACGCTCGTGGTGGGTATTGCGGGCCACGCCAACCTCAAGCAGGTGGGGCGCATGGGCCTCAAGGCGCTGATATACTTTGAGGTAGTGACCACCTTTGCCTTGCTCATTGGGCTAGTGGCCATCAACCTGACCAAGGCGGGCGTGGGCATTAAAAACACGGCCATTGCCGAAAAGGCCGACACGCTGGCGGCCGCCGCGCCGCAGTCGGTGGCCGACATTATCCTGCACATCTTCCCCGAAAACATTGCCAAGTCGGTAGCCGAGGGCCAAGTGCTGCAAGTAGTGGTGTTCGCCATCATCTTCGCCATTGGCCTGGCCCTCACCCCGGAAAAGCCCCGGCGCGTGATGCTGGAAATTTGCGAAAGCCTATCGGAGGTCATGTTCAAATTCACCAACGTGGTAATGTACTTTGCGCCGCTAGGGGTGGGTGGGGCCATGGCCTACACCGTGGCCAAGCTGGGTTTCGGGCCGCTGCTCAACGCCTTTCAGCTGCTGCTAACGCTCTACGGCGCGCTCATCGCCTTTGTGCTGCTCATTCTGGTACCCGTGGCCCTGCTCATGCGCATTCCGCTGCGGCGCTTTGTGGCGGCCGTGGCCGAGCCGGTAAGCATCGCCTTTGCCACTACCAGCAGCGAGGCCGCCCTGCCCCGCGCCATGGAGGCCATGGAAAGCATCGGGGTGCCGCGCCGCATTGTGGCGTTCGTAATGCCCACGGGCTACTCGTTTAACCTCGACGGCACCACGCTGTACTTGTCGCTGGCGGCCGTGTTTGTGGCCCAGGCGGCGGGTGTGGAGCTCTCGTTTGGCGACCAGGCGCTACTCGTGTTCACGCTCATGCTCACGAGCAAGGGCGTGGCGGGCGTGCCCCGCGCCTCGCTCGTTATTCTGCTCGCCACCCTGCCCTCGTTCAACCTGCCGGCCTGGCCGGTATTCATCATCCTGGGCATTGATGCGCTGATGGATATGGCCCGCACCGCCGTGAACGTGCTCGGCAACTGCCTGGCCTCAGCCGTGGTGGCCCGCTGGGAAGGCGAGTTCATCGACAACTACGTGGCGCCGGTTGACCTGCTAGCCCCCGAGCCGGGAGTACCGGCGGGCCACTAGCCAGAGCGGGACAAATAGTATTTTGGCGGCTAGGCAAACAAAGTCTGGCGCCCGCTTCTTACGTAAAAACATGAGTACTGCGGATGTTAATCGGGTCCGAATCTTTAACTTAGCTCGCAGACTACCCTTTTCCAACGATTTCCTACCAGATATCTAAACGCGTCTTGTCATACTACAATTCTTGTACTACGCTTGCTCTCTTATGAAATTTTTAACTCCTGCTAGCCGCGCTCTTTGGCTGTCAACTTTCGCGCTAGCTGGCCTGGGGGCCTGTAAGTCGGTGAAAGGCACTTTTTCGGCGGTGCCTACGGCTACCATCACCAACCGCCTGCCCCCGCTGGAAATCACCGCCGACCCCGGCCCGCTGGCCATGAACGACGGCGCCCTGCCCGAAGACCCGCTGCGCATGTTCAAGGCCGAGATGCAGCGCAACGTGGTGGAGCCCACCGACACGGCCACCTACGGCTACGCCCGCCTGGTGGTAACGAAGGTGAAGACCGTGCGCACCGGCCGCAGCCTGCAAGCCGCGCAGGTTATTACCTTTCTGATACCCAGCGTATTTGGCGCCCCTCTGGAGTGGTACAAGACTGATATTCAGGCCGAAGTGCAGATGATGAACTCCACGGGCGAGCTACTGGGCACGTACACCGGCAAGGGCTCGTCGAGCGTGAAAGTGGCCATGTACAGCGGCTACTCGCAAACCGAGGCCCCACGCCTGGCCGACGTGCTGGCCCTGCGCGAGGCGCTGGCCCAGATTCGGCCGCAGCTCGACACGGCCTCTACGCGCCTGCGCCCGCTCATGATGGCCGGCGGCCAGGTCAACAACCCCACGCTGCCCGGCAGCAGCAAAGAGTAAATTTGCGTGCGTGGGCGGCTAGCCGCCCCGGTACAGCCCGGCTTCGGCACGGTGCCCTGGGCACTGCCGGGGCCGGGTTTTGCGTTACTTTGCGTATGAACCTTCTTTTTCGCGGCGCGGCCTGCGCGCCCTTGCTAGCCCTGCTGGCCGGCTGCTGCGCCAACAATGCCAATACCTGCGACGATTTGCAGGAGGATTCGCTGTTTCTGTTTCTGGCCAACAACCGCGTGAACGCAGATACGGTGAAGGTCAGCTTTACGCGGGCTGAGCTGGATACGGTGTATTTGCAGCGCTTTACCCCGGCTGCCCCGGCCCGGTCGGCACTGCCCGCCCAGCCCGAGGGCGCACCGTCGGCCCCGATAAGCATTGTGCGGAATCGGCAAACCACGGCCAACAGTGCCTTGCTGCGCAAGCTGAGCAACGCCAGCCTGACGCTACCCAATACCAGCCCTATCCGCCTGACGGTCACCAACACCCTCGTTATCAGCAATACCAATCCTTTTGACCCCAGCAGCACGGGCGGCAAGCTCAGCGCTTATGGGTACATCCTGACGGTGGAAGACCGGTCGGTGAAGCCCCGGACCACCTACAGATTCCGGCTCGATACTATTGTTCTCCAGGGCCAGTACGAGGCCGATGGCTGCACCACCTGCTACGCGAATACGCAGAAGGAATTTCAGCTTACGCAGCTCACCGGCACCAACACCTCTCGAACCGCCAAGTCAACGGAAGAGGAAGTGAGAGATGGCGTGAAGGTGCCAGTGCCCATCCTCATCACCAAGCTCGACTAGCCTTTTGGGGCCGTTAGCAAGCCGCCCGGCCCCGGCCCTACGTACATGCTAGCCACCGCTAGCCCCTGGCCTGCCCGCCATCTGCCGCCCTATGCCCGTTTCTGCCCCCCTTATCTCGCCCGCCGCCACTGAGGTGCTGGCCCCGCCCCCCGGCACCACGCCCGCGCCGGTTGATGGCGTGCCAGCGGGCTTTCCCTTCGCCACGCGCCTGAGCCTGGAGCCGCTCATTGCCTACTGGCAGACCCGCGAGCAAGACCCCAACCCCGGCGTGGCGCACCTGGCCCGCGCCGGCATGGAGCAGGTGCGCGAAACCCCCTGCTGCCGGGGCGAGCTGGCCGACATTCGGGCGCTCGACGACTGCGCGGCGGTGGTTGACACGCTGATGACGGCCGTGTTTCCGCCCGCTACCATGAACACGGCCATCAGCGGGGCGGGGGTGCCGTTTCAGCGCCAGAGCTTTTACTATACGCCGCGCTTTGCCGAAGTGCTGCTGGGCCGCGACCGCACCATCAAGCAGCCGCTCAACGTGGACATGGCCACGCTGGAGATGCAGATGACGCGCATGGCCTACCTGCTCATTCTGGTGCGCGAGTACGGGGCCGAGGTGCCCGACCAGGGCGCCTTTATTTTCACGGTGCCCGACTACCGCATTGGTCTTTACCGGCACTACGGGCTGAGCTTCGACTCGTCGTTTGTGCAGGTGCGGGTGGTGGGCGAGAAGCCCGTGCTGACGCCCGAGCAGGTGCAGGACCTGGTGCGTAACCGCCACCGCCTCGACCTGTGGCGGCAGCTGCTGCCGCCCGAACACTTTGTGTTTGAGGGTTTTCACGTGCTGCAGCTGGTTGATGTCACGACCCAGGAAATTCTCTCGGAACTGAAGTACGACTTGCTGGAGCGCGACGTGCTGCAGGCCTCCGACCGCCTGGAGCAGATTCAGGAAAAGCTGCGGGTGCTGTTTGCCCGGCCGGCCTTGCAGCTGGGCATCGCGGCCTACGACGAGCGCAAAAAAGCTTTCGTGGACTTCGGCCGTAAAATCAACCACAGCTTCCTCACCAAGCAGCTGCAAGGGCAGCAGCTGGAAGCCGAGTTCCGGCAGCTCTACGAGCGCCTGCTGGCCGAGCGCCGCCCGCTGGTGCTGGAAGACGTGGCCACCGAGCCCGACATTCCGGAAGGCCTGCGCCAGCAGATGCTGCGCCTGGGCATTCAGTCGGCCATTCTGGCGGTGCTGCCCTACGGCCCCGACACGGTGGGTTTGCTTGAGCTAGGGTCGCCCGAGGCCAATACCCTTGATGAATTTGACCTGGAGCTGGTTAACCAGTTCCTGCCGCTGTTTGCGGTGGCGGTCAAGCGCAACGCCGAGGACTTGGAAACCCGCATTCAGTCGGTTATCAAGGAGAAGTTTACGGCCATTCACCCCACCATGGAGTGGCGCTTCAACGACGCCGCCCGGCGCCTGCTGGCCAAGCAGGAAGACGGCAACCGCCAAGCCGAGATGGAGCCCATCGTGTTTGAAGACGTATACCCGCTGCACGGCTCCTGCGATATCCGGGGCAGCAGCGTGGCCCGCAACGAGGCCGTGCAGGGCGACCTCATCGAGCACCTGACCCTAGCCAACCGGGTGCTCAAAAAAGCGTCGGACTTGCAGCAGCTACCCATTCTGGACGAGCTTAAGTTTTACGTTACCAAGAACCTGCGCCGCCTGCGCCAGGGTATTATCAGCGGCGACGAGGTCAATATCTACGACTCGCTGCGCACCGAGGTCGAGCCGCTATTCGAGTACCTGGCCCAGAACAATGCCGAGCTGCGCCCCACCATCGCCGCCTACTGGCAGCAGATAGACCCGCGCCTGGGCATTCTTTATCACCGCCGCCGCGACTTTGAGGAGAGCGTGACGCGCATCAACGACACCATCAGCGACTACCTCGATGAGGAGGAGGCCAAGGCCCAGCAGATGTTTCCGCACTATTTCCAGCGCCTCAAAACCGATGGCGTAGAGCACAATATCTACGTGGGCGGCAGCCTGGTGCAGGACAAGCCCTTCGACTTGGTTTTTCTGAAAAACCTGCGGCTGTGGCAGTTGCTGGTGATGGTGGAGATAACCCGCCGCACCCACGCCCTCAAGGCCGAGTTATCCGTACCGCTCGATACCACCCAGCTCATCCTCATTCACTCGCAGTCGCTGAGCATCCGCTTCCGGCAGGACGAGCGGCAGTTCGACGTGGACGGCGCCTATAATATCCGCTACGAGATAATTAAGAAGCGTATCGACAAGGCTACCGTGCTCGGCACCGGCGAGCGCCTCACCCAGCCCGGCCAGCTAGCCCTCGTGTACGCCCAGCCCCGCGACGCGGCCGAGTACCTCGAATACATCGACTACCTGCAGGACCGCAAGCTGCTGGAGCCAGGCGTGGAGGAGCTGGAGCTGGAAGAATTGCAGGGCGTAAAGGGCCTGCTAGCCCTGCGCGTAGCCGTGAAGCTATAGCCGCCTTACGGCTTTCATCTCAAATCAGCCCACGCCAAAATTTTTATTGTTAAAGTTCAAAAATAAACAATTCCTATCTAACAGTAAAAGCCGGGATTTTTCTCCCCAAAAGCACAATAGGGCTAAGTACTTGTAAGTTTTCAAGTATTTAGCCCTTTTTTATTCTGTTTCGGAAAAGGTCAATTACTTTTGTTAAGTACAATTACTACTACCCAATTCTACTTAGGTTATTACGTTAATTTATTCCCTATCCTAGTCGACCTATTCCCTACTCTACCCTTATCTCAAGTGCGCTATTCTTTGTGGGTTAGCTACGTTATACTTATTAAATATTTAGGTTTTTATCCAATTATTTTAGTGGTGAGCCCACCGGCGGCCCTTGGGGCCGCCGGCTTTGGGCAGCCGGCCTTATTGCTAGCTAATGTCAGTTCGCTACCGCTTTTTTACCCCGGCGCTCCTTTTTATCAGTCGGCGGCTTTCCACTACTTATTGCCCTCCCTCCCCGCCGAGCCACCTGATGAAGGGGCTCGTTTTTGTTTGGCTACTAAGCCACTGGCTGCTGGCGGGCAGCCTTCACGCTCAAACGGGCAGCTGGATCCCGGCCGGGGCCAACCTCACGTACCCCCGCACCCTCATAACTGCCAATGAGTTGGAGCGGGTCCGCGAAAACCTGGGGACCACCACCAACCAGGCCCTGTACGCCGGGCTGTACGCCGAAGTGCTGCGGCCGGTGCCGGGCGACAATACGTCGAGTGCCGGGCGCCGGACCCGGGCCACGTTTGCCAAAAACGCGGCGTTTGCGGTGCTGCTGGGCCGGCAGCCAGCCGGGGCAGGGCTAGCCCCCTTGCCCGCCGCCGAGCGGGCGGCGCTGGTCGATGCCAGCCGCACCTTGCTCGAAAGCCTGAACCCCAACGTGGAGGTTTTTATTGATATCTGGAAGGGAACGACGCCCTATACCGAATGGCAATGGCGCTCGAAAGAGTTGATTGACTACCTGATAGCCTACGACCTGCTGCGCGGCGCGGGCGAAACGCCCGCCGACCTGGCCGCCAGCCAAGCCCGCTTGCAGGAGTTTGCCGGCAACCTGTACCAGCAGGCCACTACGCCGGTTCTCAACTTCAGCTTCTACAGCTCCATCAAAAACAACCACGCCCTGATGACGGCCGCCGCGCTGGGCATGGCCGCCGTGGTGCTGAACGAGGCCACCAGCACCGACCGCACCCGGCAGCCGGCGGCCTGGGCCGGGGCCGGCCTCTACCAGATTGATAACGTGCTGTGGCGCGACGCCCAGCGGCAGTCCGACTCGACCCAGGTGGCGGGCTATGCGGAAGGGCCTTACTACTGCAAATACGCGCTGCTCAACTGCTTGCCATTTTTTCGGGCGCTCGGCAATTTTCTGCCCGATGCGCGGCAGGCGTACACGTTCGGGGCCAGCACCCGCTCGATTCACAACCCGTATTACGACCCCAAGTACACGCGTCTCTACGAGTGGCTGACGGCCATTATGCTGCCCGACGGCCGCCTACCCGCCCTGGCCGACTCGTACGTGGATATGGCTATGCCCGAGCTAGCCCTCACCGGCCAGCCGCAGTTTGTGCGCCCCTTGGCGCTGAGTGGTCTCACCGGCACAAATATGAACTCGCTGACGGCCCAGCTGCGCGACGCCACCGTGGACATGCGCGCCGCTTACCTAGCCGCCGCCCTCGACCCTAGCCCCGCCGCCGCCGCCATGCCCACTCTTACGGCGCTGCCCGCCAGCGGCAATCTCATCTTCCGCTCGGGCGCCGATTCGCTGGCTTCGTACCTGCACCTAGTGGGCCGTAGCGGGCCAGCCCAGGCTAGCGGGGGTGGCCACAGCCAGGGCGATGCGGGCAGCTTTCTGTTGTATGCCCACGGCCAGCTGCTGGCCCTCGACCCCGGCTACCTCAGCTATAGCCGCCGCGATGAGGTGAACAAGGCGACGAGCCACAACCTGGTGCTGGTCGATGGGGCCGGGCCGGAAAGTGGCACGGCGGGCGTCGCCAACCCGGTTGGCGGCACCGTGCAGCATACGCTGCACACGCCCCAACTCAGCTACGGCGAGGTGCAAACCGCCTACCAGGGGGCTAGCCTGGTGCGCAAGGCGCTGTTTGTGCGCCACGCCTACTACCTGCTGGCCGATGATGCGCGCGCCGCCGCCCCCCGCACCTACACCTGGCAGCTGCACGGCGCCGGGCTAGCCGGCGGCGCGGGCAGCACCGGCACTTTTGCCGATAGCCTGGCCCGCCACGAGGGCACCTGGCAAAAAAGCGGGGCTAGCCTGCTGGCCCACGTTACGGCTACGGGCGGTGCCACGGCCTACACCACGGCCACCAAAACCCACGAAACCACTTACAACACAGCCGAAAAGCACACCACGCTGCTGGTGCAGAAAAGCGGCTTGGCCCAGGCGCAGTTTCTGGCGGCGTTGTACCCACACACGGGCCGGGCGCC
>Ga0160429_1000765_pt1 | contig 21666 bp, 23 predicted proteins | sample SolpanmetagenomR_FD_108199 | JGI IMG/M metagenome (GOLD analysis project Ga0160429, IMG submission 108199) | Solar panel surface microbial communities from Lawrence Berkeley National Laboratory, California, USA - R | ecosystem: Engineered > Built environment > Solar panel > Unclassified ...
ACCTGGGTGCCGTAATCCATCATTTGCTGCGCGTGGAACGAGCCTTCGGAGCCGGTGAAGCCCTGCACGATGACCTTGGAATCTTTGTTGACGAGAACGCTCATGGGCGGCTAACTTGTTGGGGAGAATAGAACGGGGCAAAAGTAGGGCCGGGGCGGGCAATGCGCACCCACCCAGGCTTGGCCTACCGGCTTCCTACCTTTGTTACTTCCCTGGCGCATCATTCCCGCCCACCCACTTACATGTATTTCAACCATATTATCGACACGCTCGGCAACACGCCGCTCGTGAAGCTCAACAAAGTTGCCGACGGTACTAAAGGTACTGTGCTGGCTAAGGTAGAGTATTTTAACCCCGGTAACTCGGTGAAGGACCGCATGGCCCTGCGCATGATTGAAGACGCCGAAGCGGCGGGCCTGCTCAAGCCCGGCGGCACCATTATCGAAGGCACCAGCGGCAATACCGGCATGGGGCTAGCCCTCGCGGCCATTGCCAAAGGCTACAAAACCATCTTCGTGATGAGCGACAAGCAGAGCAAGGAAAAGCAGGATATTTTGCGCGCCGTGGGGGCCGAAGTAGTCATTTGCCCCGTCGATGTGGCGCCCGAAGACCCGCGCAGCTACTACTCGGTGGCCAAGCGCCTCAACCGGGAAACGCCCAATTCCTTCTATCCCAACCAGTACGACAATACCTCCAACGCCGCGGCCCACTACGCTGGCACCGGCCCCGAGCTGTGGGCGGGCACCGAAGGCAAAATCACGCACCTGGCGGCCGGCGTCGGCACGGGCGGCACTATTTGCGGCAGCAGCAAGTACCTCAAGGAGCAAAACCCCAGCATCTTCACGCTGGGTATCGACACCTACGGCTCGGTGTTCAAAAAGTACAAGGAGACGGGAATCTTTGATGAAAACGAGATCTACCCGTACAAAACGGAAGGGATTGGGGAGGATATTCTGCCTAAAAATGTGGACTTTGATTTAATCGATCACTTTATCAAAGTGACCGATAAGGATGGCGCACTCATGACCCGGCGCTTGGCTAAGGAGGAAGGCTTATTTGTGGGCTGGAGCTGTGGATCGGCGGTATTTGGGGCCTTAGAGTATGCCCGCGAACACCTGAGTGAAGAAGATACAATGGTCATCATCCTGCCCGACCACGGCACCCGCTACCTCGGCAAGATCTATAATGATGACTGGATGCGGGCACAAGGCTGGCTATAGCGTTGCCAGTAAGCTCGACCAGTCGCTTGCCGGAATAAGCGGCGTGAAGTAACTTCGTTTAGCTGAATTAAAGTACATTATATGATTGACGCGCTTTCGCATATCGTGCTGATAGATGACAACGAGACGACTAGCTTTCTTAACAATCGCTTACTAAGCCGCTTAGCCGTAGCTCGCCAGGTTAGCACGTTCTCGAAAGCTGACGAAGCGTTTCAGTTTGTGTGGAAAGATGAGCAGGCAACCACGCCCGCCCGCGAAACGCCCGACCTCGTATTTGTCGATTTGAAGATGCCTGGAGTAAGCGGCTTCGATTTTATTGAGCGCTACAGCCATCTGCCAGCCGCCGTGCAGGCGCGCACCGTGGTGGCGGTGCTCACGACGTCGATGCACTCGGCCGACACCGTGCGCATAGCGCAATACCCTAATATTGAGTATCTCACCAAGCCGCTGACCGAAGAAAAAATGCAGCGCCTACTCGCCAAGCGCTTCGCAGTAGCGTAGCGCCAGCGCGCCACCAAAAGCCGGGGCTAGCCTCGGTTTTTGGTGGTTAAGCTACAAACTCAAACTTATTGCCGTCAAACAAGCCTTTGTCGCTGAGCTTGAGACTGGGAATAACCAGCAAAGCCATGAATGAGAGCGTCATAAACGGCGCTTGCAGTCCCGAGCCGAGCTGCGCTTTGGCAAACTCATCGAGGGCCGAGTACGCGGCCGCCACCTCAGGGCCGGGGCGGTCGGACATCAGGCCGGCTACGGGCAGGGCGAGCACTTGCGCGGTGCCGTCGGCGGCTACCGCGGCTAGCCCGCCCTGGGCTGCCACTACCAGGTTGATGGCGTGGGCCAGGCTCTCGTCGTCGCAGCCCACGGCCGTGATATTGTGCGAGTCGTGGCCCACGCTGCTAGCCAGTGCGCCCTGCTTTAGCCCAAAGCCTTTGATGAATGCTACGGCTGGGGCCGCACCGGGTGTATAGCGATTGAGCACCACTAGCTTGAGTATATCCTGCGCGGGGTCGGGCTGGGGGCAGCCCGCGGCTAGCGGCAGGGCTAAATCGCGCCGCGCCGTGATAAGCTGCCCGTCAAAGCACTCAATGACCGGGGTGAGCGAGCTGCTGGTGGCCGCAGCCACTAAGACGCTGGTCTGTATCGGCTGCGCATGAAAATTATTGCTGACCACCACCGGCGCGGCGGGCAGCAGGCAGCGCCCGTGCTCGGCCACCAGTACCCCGTCGAGGTACGTTTGCTGCACGGCAAAATTGGTCAGGTCAGCGACCAGAATAAAATCGGCGGGATCACCTACTCGCAGCTGGCCCACGGGCAAGTGATAGTGCTCGATAGGATTGAGGCAAGCTACTTGCAGCACATCAAACACGTTGTAGCCCAGTGCTACGGCCCGCTGCACCAGCTGGTTGATGTGGCCCAGCAGCAGCGTATCGGGGTGCTTGTCGTCGGAGCAAAACATGAGGCTGGCGTAGTGCTGGGGTAGCAGCTCGATGAGGGCGTCGAAGTTGCGGGCCGCCGAGCCCTCCCGGATGAGGATTTTCATGCCCGCGGCTAGCTTGTCGCGCGCTTCGACGGCCGTGAAGCACTCGTGGTCGGTGCTGATGCCCGCGCTGGCATACTGCTCGGCGTCGGGGCCGCACAGGCCGGGCGCGTGGCCATCGACGGGCCGGCCGGTGCGCCGGGCCAGCTCTATTTTTTCCAGCACGTCGGGGTCGCGGTTGAGCACGCCGGGCCAGTTCATCATCTCGGCCAGGTAGCCGATTTTGGGGTTTTGAAACAGCCGCTCAATATCAGCCGCTGTAATCTCCGCGCCGGCCGTTTCGAAGGGCGTGGCCGGCACGCAGCTCGGCGCGCCAAAGCAAAACTTGAAGGGCACCGCCGCCGCATTATCCAGCATGTACTGCACGCCGGCCACGCCCAGCACGTTGCCGATTTCGTGAGGGTCCGACACGGTGGCCACGGTACCGTGCGGCAAGGCTAGCCGGGCAAACTCGCTGGGTACCAACAGCGAGCTTTCGACGTGCACGTGCGCATCGACGAAGCCCGGCAGTGCATAGGGGAGAGCGGCAGCTGGGCCAGTAGCCCCGGCCTGGGGCTCGATAGCCGCCACGTGGCCCGCCGCTACCCGGATGGTAGCCGGGTAACTAGTGCGGGCCGGAATATCCACAACATTCGCCTGGATAGTGAAGGTGCTTGACATGCGTGAGAAATGTAAGGGTTGCTAGAGCCAGGTAGCTAAGCGTTATCTTTGGAAAAGATTTTTTGGATAATTAAGTTATTTGGCAAATTCCCTTTGGCCCTAGCCAACGCACCCCGGCCTGGCTTGAAGGACCAGCTGATTTTGGGGCGTATTGGGGATGCTTTTCCAAAACCGCTGGCGGGTAGCTTGCCTGGCTTGCTTGGCCAGTAACATTAAAAGCAATTATTTGCCGGAGCAGTTAGTTGATGCGTTATGAAAAATTTCTTGTGCTACCCGCTAGTGGCTCGCTGGGCACCCGTTGCCGTTGGGCTAGCGCTGCTGGCTGGCACGGCTAGCTGCGCTGGCCACGGTTCCTTACAGCAAAAAACTCGTTGGTATAAGCACCACAGTGGAGGGAAATCAGTACCTTGCCCTTGCGGACATTGAGCGTGCTAGCTACTTTTAGCTGCTCCCGTTTATCACCCAGCCAAGAGTATGCGGAAAGTCTACCAAATTATCGCGTTGCTGTTAGTGGTTGTCCAGGTAAGTGCCCAATCGGTACCCCCCCGGGCGGCGCCTACCACCTTTCGTAGCGGCTCTTACCGGCTAGCCGATGGCAACTGGCGACGCGGCAAATTACTCTACGATGAGCAGCAGTTGTCCATCACCGACGATACGCACAAGAAGGAGCCGCTGGTTTATCCAGCCGATAGCGTGAATTTTTTCGCTATTGGGCGCGACACGTTTGAGCTAGTGCACGAGGTAGATATTCCGCGGCCCACGCAGCATTTGCGCAGCACTTTTGCCCGGCACCTCTACCGCCGGGCCGGCTTCCAGGTCGATGAGTTTGTGGCTTACCAGCTCCCGCCCGAGGCCCCGCTGGTGTATACGCTGCTGGTTAGCCCCGGCCAGCCAACGGCAGTGCTACCACCCAGCAAAGTACAGTTCCGGCTGGCGCTAGCCAAAGTGGTGCACGACTTTACTGCCCTGTCCCAGCAGCTGGAGCTAGACCCCAGTATTATGCCTGAGCAATTGCCCGAGCTGCTGACAGTCTACGGCCGCTGGAAAGCTAGCCACAGTAAGTAGTAACTCACTGCGATAGTAAGTATTCGCGGGCATATTTCAAAAATGATTTCCTGAGTCCTCGCCGGCTCAGGCTCCATTCACCTTAGCTACTAGACCTTTGAAAACCGGAAATGCTCCCGAAACCACCGCCCTGCAAGATGCCGCCGAGCAGGTACGCCAGCAGTTGGGCCTGGCCGCCTACACCGCCCCGGCGGTCGAAGAGCTAGCCCGCTTTATCGAGGTGCAGCGCTCTACGCTGCCCGCCGCCGAGCGCGAGGGCCTGGTGACGGCGCTCGGCTGCTTTTTGGGCGAAAGCCTGGTGCGGGCCTATCGGGGCGAGTGGGCCGCCGGGCCAGATGGCAGTACAGGCGTAGGCATTGCGGGTCGACTTTTTTTTAATCCTTTTTATCTCGTTAATCAGCAGCTTAATAAGGGCCTGGTGGCCTCAGTAGCAACTTTTTTTGGGTCGGTGCCGGGGCGGCTAGTAGCCACCGGCAGCGGTCGAAAGCAAGGGATTTCGTAATCTTGCGGGGCCAATGGCCGTTTTCGCGCGTTTATGAAAAACCTCGTCATCGCCATTGATGGCTATTCTTCGTGTGGCAAAAGTACTACTGCTAAGGCGGTTGCGGCCGAGCTCCACTACGCCTACCTCGATACCGGGGCCATGTACCGGGGCGTTACGCTTTTTTTGCTGGAAAATGATATCGACTTTGCCGATATGCCCCGCATTGAGCGGGCCCTGCACGATGACATTCACATCAGCTTTAAGCGCAACCGCCGCACAGGCCGCAATGAGCTGAGCCTGAATGAGCGCATTCGGGAGGATGATATTCGGCAGATGCGCATCTCTAACTCCGTGAGCGAAGTGTCGGTGATACCCCAGGTGCGCCACGCCATGGTGGCCCAGCAGCAGCGCATGGGTCGCAAGCGCGGTGTGGTGATGGATGGCCGCGACATTGGTACCACCGTTTTTCCCGATGCGGAAGTCAAGATTTTTATGACGGCCGACGTCACCATCCGGGCCCAGCGCCGCCAGGAGGAACTGGTCGCGAAAGGCGAGCACGTGCCGCTCGACGACATTATCGAAAACCTGCGCAAGCGCGACCACATCGACTCGACTCGCGCCGAAAGCCCCCTGCGCCGCGCCGCCGACGCGGTATTGCTCGATACCACACATATTACTATCACCGAGCAGGTCGATTTTGTGCTCGACAAAGTATCGTCGGCGTTGTTTGCGGCTTACGCCCACAAAATCAATCAGGGCTGAGCCGGGCAATATCACTGGCTAGCCGCTGGCTGAAAGTGCGTGCTGCGCCGCGCCATAGGTGGTTGCCATCGTTGGTAGGGTAGTTAGCCTCGATATAATTGAGGTAGGGCGCTCCTAGACTGGTAGCCATGCGCTGCATCAACTGATCGAATTGGGGTTGGTACTGCTTTTCTAGGGCCGCCAGGGCCGGGCCAGTGGGCAGGCGCACCACTACCACCTGGCCGTGAAGCTTCAAAAAACTAATCAGCTGGCGCAAGTTGTGCAAGCGTGCCGCCGAGAGGTAGCTAGCCGCTGCCAGCGGGCGGTAGGTGGCTAGCTTCTCGGCAGTGCGCTGGCGCAGGCTGACCGTGTCGGTGGTGGGCGGTGGCAGCACGATTTCCAGCCAGCCGTCGGGGTGCAGACGCTCAAGGGTGGTCGTATCGTGAAGGGCTAGCTGGTATAAAGGATAGTTCAGGTGGTGAGCAAGATACTCTAAGTTAGGGTTTTGGCTAACGATCTGCATCTGGCCTATCAGCGACTTGTCTTCGGGAAAAACTACTGGCTGGCCTGGCTCCTTAGGCCACTCTAGCGACAGCGCCCACGGGTCGACGGCCACAATAAACAAGCCGTGCCGCGTAGTAGGCGCCAGCTTGCGCCGGATACTAGCTAGGTAAGCTGGCCCATAAGGCGACTCAAATAGGGTAAACGCATAATTGAGCCACGGCCCCGCGTAGTGCGCGCCCAGCTTTGACTGCAACTCGGCGGGTAATACAGCTTGCGCAGACCGCGAGGTACCTAATACCAGCGAGCCCGCCGGGGGGCTAGTAAAGCGCGCATAAAACGCATCAAGGTAGGGCCGCTGCAAGGCTGGTGCCAGCACTAGCCCTGCTACAAGCCCCACGCTGCCTAGCAACAGTAACAGTTGGATGAACAGCTTGCGCACAGCGGTCAGAATTGGAAGTAAATAAATTGGGTGCTGTTGAACACGCCAAACAACAGTATGGCTAGCAGCAAGGTACCATAACCGGCCCACCGCATCAGAGTACTGGGCCGCTGCCAGCGGGCAGCTAGGGTTGAAAACTCATTGCGCAAATCCACGATGAGCAGCAACCCCAGGGCAGCAAGCGTTACGGCTACTTCGGGAGGATAAGCTTGAAAAAAACGCCCGATGGTCGTCAAAGCTTCGCGACTCGTGAGCTGGCCCCAGCCTTGGAAAAGGTGAGTGCTGATGTAAAAGGCATCGGGCAGCGAATTTGCCCGAAAAAATATCCAGGCGTAGGCAACTAGTACCAGCGTAGCAGCTACCCCCAGCGCATGCAGCAAGCGTGGCCGGGCGGCAAGCCCTAGTCGTTGGGCTAGCGCCGCGCGAACGGGCTGCGTCAGGCTTTCGGCCACGAGGTAAGTGCCGTGCAGGGCCCCCCACACCACAAACGTCCAGCTAGCCCCGTGCCAGAGGCCGCTTAGTAAAAAGACAATAAAAACATTGAGCTGCGTATGGGCCCGGCCGCGCCGGCTGCCGCCCAGCGGAATGTATACGTAATCCCGAAACCAGGCCGAGAGAGAGAGATGCCAGCGCCGCCAAAAATCGCCCACCGAAGTGGCAAAATACGGCTGTCGAAAATTGAGCACTAGCTGGTAGCCTAGCACCCGAGCCGCGCCACGGGCAATATCGGTGTAGCCCGAGAAGTCGGCATAAATCTGCCCCGTGAAGCCGGCTACCGCCAAGGCCAGCGCCAGCGCATTGTACTGGTGCGGATGGTCGAAGATAGGATTGACCATCTGGGCCAGCCGGTCGGCAATAACCACCTTCTTAAACATGCCCCAAGCCATGAGGCGCAGCCCGCTGGCTACCCGGCCGTAGTCAAAGGCGTGTGGCTCGCGAAACTGCGGCAGCATCTGGCCACCCCGCTCGATGGGCCCGGCCACTAGCTGCGGCCAAAACGCCACAAATAGCGCAAACCGGCCCAAGTGCTGCTCCGCCCTGAGGCGGCCTGTGTACACATCTACGATATAGGCTACCGACTGAAACGTGTAGAACGACACCCCCACCGGCAAGGCCAGGGCCAGCAGCGGCACCGCAAAGGGAAAGTGGAGCGCCGTAGCTAGCTCACTGGCTGTGTCGCAAAAGAAACTAAAATACTTAAAAATAAATAGTGTGCTCACATTGCTGGCCAGACTCAAATAAAGCCAAGGCCGGCGCTGGGCCGGGGTGGTTAGCCGGCTCATGCGCACGCCACTGAAGTAGTCGAGCAGCGTAGTGCCGGCCAGCAGCAGCCCGTAGATGGGCCGCCAGCCGAGGTAAAAATAGTAGCTGACCACCAGCAGCAACGGCGCCCGCCAGCGCGCCGGCAGGCCAAAATATAGCCCCAGAACTACCGGAAAGAAGACGAGAAAGTGGAGCGAGTTGAATAGCATTGGCTGGGAATAGGCCGGTAAAGGTCGCGAGGGCTAGCTCTGCTTCGGCAGCGAAACGCCATGATTTTAAATCAAACTGCCCAGCGCGTATTTTATCGGCTAGCCCCAAAGCTTACCCACTTGCGTACCTTTGCCCGAAGCGAACCCACCGGCGCATTAGCGGGTTTGTATAGGCACTATGCAGGTTACCATCGACAAAAATTCTGGCTATTGCTTTGGGGTTGAATTTGCCATTCAGATGGCAGAAGACGAGTTGCTCCAGGGCGACGACCACACGCTTTATTGCCTCGGCGATATCGTGCACAACCGTATGGAGGTCGAGCGCCTGCACAAACAGGGGCTGCGCGTAATTGACCGCGAGCAACTCGGCACGCTGCACGACTGCAAGGTGCTGATTCGGGCGCACGGCGAGCCGCCCGAAACCTATGAGCTAGCCCTGCGCAATAATCTAGAGCTTATTGATGCGAGCTGCCCGGTGGTGCTTAAGCTCCAGAATCGTGTGAAGCACGCCTACGATGCGACTACCCGCGAAAAAGGCCAGATTGTGCTCTACGGCCAGCCCGGCCACGCCGAGGTTATCGGCCTAGCTGGCCAGACGCACAACCAGGCCATCATTGTGATGACGGAGGCCGACCTCGACCAGATTGACTTCGCACGGCCGGTTACACTTTTCAGCCAGACTACCAAAAGCACGGCCGGCTTCTACAAAATGAAGACCCTGATGGAGGCTCGCATCGCGGCGGCGGGCGGCGCGCTCGAGAGCTTCGATGCCAACGACAGCATCTGCCGGCAAGTGAGCAACCGCGAGCCTCAGCTAGCCCGCTTTGCCACCGAGCACGACGTTATCTTATTCGTGAGCGGGCGTAAAAGCTCCAATGGCAAAGCACTTTTTTCGGTGGTAAATGCGATTAATCCGCGCAGCTATTTCATTGAAAATGAAAATGAGTTGGAAGATGAGTGGTTTATTAATGCCACTACCGTCGGCATTTGCGGAGCTACCAGCACGCCTTTGTGGCTGATGCGCCAAGTAGCCGAGCGCGTAGAAGGAATTGAGGTAATAGCATAGCCGCTGCCATTGGCTAAGTAGGATATTCAGAAGCAGGCTATTGCTTCTAAATGCTTAAGCTAAGCAGTAGCCTGCGCTATCAGTTCTTGTTCGTAAAGCTGTTGGGTTTCTTCATCAAAGGCAACCAGCACTATTTCCTGGGGCCACTCGTGGGTGGCTAGCCAGTGGCTTGCCTCACGCACGGCGATAGCTGCCGCCGCTGGCTTGGGATAGCCATAAATACCAGTGCTGATGCCGGGAAACGCTACCGAAGCCAACTTATGGTCGAAAGCTAGCTGTAGGCTATTGCGGTAGCAATTGGCTAGCAGTGTAGGCTCGCCTTTGTGGCCGCCATTCCAAACCGGGCCTACAGTGTGAATGACATAAGCCACCGGCAACTGGCCGGCGCTGGTGATAACAGCCTTGCCCACTCGGCAGCCACCTTGGCGCGCCCTGATAGCGCGGCACTCTGCCAAAATAGGAGGTCCACCAGCCCGGTGAATAGCACCATCGACCCCGCCACCGCCCAGCAGTGAAGAATTGGCTGTATTGACGATAGCGGCAGCGGCAAGCTTAGTAATATCGCCTTGCACGACGCGCAAACGGCTAGTGGAAGAAGCCACCGGTAAAATAAAATTGAGTTTGCTATAATACGTAGTCCGGTGCCGAACGTTAGTGGCAAGTACTGAGCTGCCAATTGGATAGCTTCAGCCACTATTCATCAAGTGAAGCTACCAATTAGGAGAGAATGAAAGCAGAACAATAACGGGGCCATTAGTTTTGAACGTATAGCTTGTTATGACGTGTATTCTAGTAAGAATTGCGTGTAAAGCTTACTGCCTCTCTTTCTTCTGCCTTCATTATTTTATACTTATGTCACTCTCCATTCCGCTTACTGGCTCGCCTCCTCCGGCACTGCCGCATCCCATTATTTACCACCAAGCTGGCCATGGCTGGCTTTGTCAGCCGGGTGCTACGGCAGCTACTATACTTAGCCTGCACACCCGTCAAGGCGTGCGGGTGCGTATGGCTAAAAGTCAATTCATGGATCTTAGCGGTTTGCCCGCCGATGAGTACCTGCTGCGGGTGCAGCTACCCGATGGCTTGGTGTACGTGTCACCTGTGCGTTTGGATTAATTCAAGTAAGATGCTTGGGAGAAGCGGCTTGGGCTGCGGTTCATTGCGGGGTACGTATCTACCCCGTAAAGAAGCGCGGCCCAGGCCGCTTCGCTTGTGGCCCAGGCGAGAACTGATTCTGCAGGGTTAGGCTAGATGCTAAGCAGGAAGAATACAGTTTGGTAATAAAACGTGGTAGCAGGTTAACTTGTCGGCAGATATTATGCCCCAGAAGAAACGCAAGCATACGCTCGGCCGCCGCGAGCTCATCGATTTTCCAGGGTTGGCTTTGCATAAAGTGGAGGCTAAGGTGGACACCGGGGCTTACACCAGTGCCATCCACTGTGCCGACGTGCACCTCCAAACCGATGCTACCGGCGAGCCCGTGCTGCATGTGCGCCTGCTCGACCCTAGCCATCCGGCTACCGATGGCCGGCTCCTCATTTTTCATCGGTTTGACCAGCGCGATATCCGCTCCTCCAACGGGGAAGTGCAGTTGCGCTACATCATTCGGACGGTGGTACGCTTGTATGGGCGCGGCTACGAGGTCGAGTTTTCGCTGGCCAACCGCTCCGACCTGCGCTACCCCGTGCTATTGGGCCGCTCCCTGCTGCGGCAGGGACGGTTTGTGGTCGATGTAGCGCGCCGCAACCTCTCGTATAAGGCTGAGTGTCGGGCCGCTGCCCGCGCGCAGGCAGCCACTGCTGGCCCCGACAAGCCAGTTGTGCCGTAGCTTGGTAGCGAAAAACGTTTGGTATCAATCCAGTTTATTATATGGTTCAGCCTACTTGCTGGCCGTTGGCAGCTGGGACTCATTCAGCAGCAGCCAGCGCTTCTTCTTCCTCGTATTTCTTTTTATGAAGCTGGCTATTCTCTCGCGGGAGCCCAAATCGTACTCGACCCAGCGGCTGGTGGCGGCCGCCGCCGCGCTGGGCCATGAAGCTCAGGTTATCGACCATCTACAATGCAACCTGGTGCTGGAAAAAAGCCAGCCCGGCATCATCTACCAAGGTCAGCCGCTCGCCAAGTTCGACGCCATTATCCCCCGCATCGGCGCTTCCGTCACGTTTTATGGCACGGCGGTGGTGCGGCAGTTTGAGATGATGAAAGTGCGCACCGCCGTCGATAGCCAGGCCATTGTGCGCTCGCGCGATAAGCTGCGCTCGATGCAAATCCTGAGCCGCGCCGGCGTGGGGATGCCCAAAACTGCCTTCACCAACTACACCGACGACGTGCCCGCGCTCATCGAGCAAGTAGGCGGCGCGCCCGTGATTATCAAGCTCCTGGAAGGCACGCAGGGCCTGGGCGTGGTGCTGGCCGAAAGCGCCAAGGCTGCGCAATCGGTTATCGAAGCCTTTCACAACCTCAAGGCTCGCATCCTGGTGCAGGAGTTTATTGCTGAAGCCAAAGGGGCCGATGTGCGGGCCTTCGTAATTGATGGCGAAGTGGTGGGAGCAATGCGCCGCCAAGGCAAAGAAGGCGAGTTTCGCTCGAACCTGCACCGCGGCGGCTCGGGTACGCTTGTAAAGTTGAGCCGCGCCGAAAAGGCCGCCGCCCTGCTCGCCACCAAAGCGCTGGGCCTGGGCGTGGCAGGCGTCGATATGCTGCAAAGCCAGCGCGGCCCACTGGTGCTCGAAGTCAACTCATCGCCCGGCCTGGAGGGTATTGAAAAAGCAACGGGCCTCGACATCGCCACGCGTATCATCGACTACACTGCCGAGCTAGCCAAGCGCAAGCGCGGTGGCAAGGGCAAGGTCAAAGCCAAAACGCCGCCGCCCGACCAGCCCGCCGAAGCCGAAGGCTAACCAGCGGCGCAGTGGGCTGGCCAGGTTCTTGAAAGGCCGTCGCCATTTCTTAGTTTGCCCCGGCAGCGGGGTGCCAACCGCTCCGTAATGGGAAGTGATAACTCTTTGTCGATAAATGGGCTGCACATCAAGCCCGGCGAGCGCGGCCTTACGCGGCTGGTGATTTCGAAGCTGCCCTCGGGCGCGGTGATTGACGTACCGGTGCACATTATCAGGGCGCAGGCCCCGGGCCCGGTGCTATTACTGATGGCCGGTATGCACGGCGATGAGGTAAACGGAATCGAAACCATTCGGCGACTCATCCGGCGCGATTTGTTGCAGCCCAAGCGGGGCACCATCATTGCCATTCCGATCCTGAATATCTACGGCTTTCTGAATTTTAGCCGCGAAGTACCCGATGGCAAAGACGTAAATCGCTCGTTTCCAGGGCACCCGCGCGGGTCCTTGGCTAGCCGCGTGGCCCACCGCTTCATGCGCGAAATCATGCCGCTGGTTGATGTGGGCATCGACTTCCACACCGGGGGCGCGGCTCGTGCCAACCATCCGCAGCTGCGCTGCCTGCTGGGCCAAGACGCAACTATTGATGCACTGGCCCGGGCTTTTGCGGCACCCTTTACGCTGCACGCCCGGCTGCGGCCCGGCTCGCTGCGCAGCACGGCCCACGCGCTGGGCAAGCCCATCATCGTGTACGAAACCGGTGAAAGCCTGCGCCTTGACGAGGCGGGTATCGAAGAGGCCATGGCGGGTACGCTGCGGGTGCTGCACCACTTGGGTATGGGCCCCGCCGGCCCCGAGCCAGCGCACCGCAACATCGTGTGCCCTAGCCACCGCTGGCTGCGGGCGCGCTACGCTGGGCTATTCCGGGCGCACGTCGGGCTGGGCGAATTTGTGGAAGAAGGCCAGATTTACGGTTCTATCTCGGATCCCTACGGCGAGCAAACAGTCCGCCTTGAGTCGTCGCTGAGCGGCTATGTCATTGGCCTCAACTACATGCCCGTAGTGAACCAGGGCGATGCGTTGCTGCATATCGGGGTGCCTAGTATTTAAAAATGAACAGTGGGCATTCCGGTAGGAACAGCGGAAAGTACAGTGAGCACAATAGGAATTCCGGTGAGAGCAACGGAAAGCACCAGGAGTATCTTGGGAGTTCCGGTGAGTGCAGTGGAAAGTACAGCGAGTGTGTTGGGAATTCCAGTAGGTCTACCGGTGAGTGCAGTAGAGCTATCGGGCATTCTAAAAGGAATAATTGAAAGTAAAGTATATATAAAATATAAAGATAAATAGCGAAAAGGTAGGAAGAATTTTGAGTAGTCAAGAAGTGACAGCAATCAGCTAAATAGAATAGTGGGTGTTCAAAGAGAAACACCAAATTGCCAAACGTGAACAGCGAACAATCTTTTGCCCATCGTTCACTCTTCACGGCTCGCTATTAACTGTTCACTCGTTGCGCTCCTACCTTTGCTACCATGAAAAATCCTGCTCAACTAGCTTTTAATGCGGTGCTGCTGCTTGCAGTGGCCGTGCTCTACTTTTTGCATTTCAACCAGCGCCCAGCCGCTAGCCCGGCACCGGTAGCCACTACCACCGAGGCTGCCGAGGCTGAGGCCCCCGCCGCGACCGACACCACTGCGGCCGCAACCACGCCCGTGGCCGCCGTCGAAACGCCGGCCGCTGCTGCGCCCGTCGCGCCGGCCAGTGCGGGCGCCATCGTGTATGTCGAGTCGGCCAAGATGCTCGATGGCTACCAGGGGATGAAGGATGCCCGGGCCTCGTTTGCTACCAAAGCCAAGGGCTGGGAGCGTCAAAACCAGGCGCTGGTGAGCAGCTTCCGCACGGCCGTGGAGCAGTACCAAAAATCGGCGCCAACTCTCACGGCCGACCAGCGTGCCGCTGCTGAGCAGAAGCTTCAGCAGCAGCAGCAGCAAGGGGCCGTGGAGCAGCAAAAGATTCAGGCCCAAGCCCAGGAGGCCGAAGCCAAGCTAACCCAAACGGTGCTCGAAAGCGTGAATAAGAAGGTGGAGACCTATGGCAAAGCCCACGGCTACAAGATGATTCTCATCGCCGCGCCCAGCGGCACTATCGCCTACGGCGAAAAGGGCCTCGACATCACCGCGCCGGTGCTGGCTTACCTCAACGCCGAATACCGAAAGAAGTAGAGCAGGTCTCAGGCTAGTATACGTTACTCAGCCAAGGCCCCTACCCCCGGCCCCTACCCTTCGGGAAAGGAGAGCTACGTCGGTACTAGTGTTAGCACTCGTCAGGCTCCCCTCTCCTGAAGGTGGGGGTGGGGTCCCATACGGCGGGTGACTTGGTACACCAATCTGGCAATTGAAGGCTACCAAGCCAGCAATAAAAAGGGACGGTCGCCGCGGCGACTGTCCCTTTTTGCTGTTCAAAGCTGATCGACTTTGCCACTGGCTAGGAAATAGCCAGCCCAACCTTGCCGAGCTGCTCGCCGGCCTGGAGGTAGCGCAGGGCCGCTTCGCCTTCGGCTAGCGAGAAAACGCGGTCTACCACCGGCACCAACTGGTGCTGATTGACCAGCGCCAGCATGGCGTCGAAATCGGCTTCGCTGCCCATCGAAGAACCCAGAATGCTTAGCTGCTTCCAAAATACCTTGGCCGGGGGCAGCTGCGGAATATTGCCCAGCGTGCCCCCAAAAAACACGATGCGCCCGCCCGGCGTGGCCGCGTCGATCAACGACTCAAACGCCGCGCCGGCCGCGCTGTCGATGATCACCTCAAACCCACCGCCCGCTTGCTGGGTAAGGGTCCGCACCCAGTTGTTGGCGTTGTAATTGATGCCGCCACGCAGGCCGATGGGCAGCGCGAGCGCCCGGGCTAGCTTGTCGTCGGTGCCCGACGTTACCCACACTTCGGCACCGGCCGCGGCGCAAAACTGCGCCGCTACCAGCGCCACGCCGCCGCCAATACCGGTCATGAGTACGCGCTCGCCGGGCTGCACCCGCGCCCGCTCGAAAGCCGCCCGGTAAGCCGTGAGGCCCGCCAGGGGCAGGGCCGCCGCCTGGTCCCAATCGAGGTGGGCCGGCCGCGGCCGCACGTAGCTAGCTGGCACCACGATATACTCGGCAAAAGTGCCGGGGTCGGGCATTCCCCGCACCCGAAAATTGCGGCCCTGCGCCTTGGGGCTCGTGCCCCATTCTACGCCGGGATAAATAATAACGGCATCGCCAACCGCCACGTCAGCTACGCCCTCGCCCAGCTCGGCTAGCTCGCCGCTGCCGTCGGCCCCGAGCGTACTCGGAAATTTGAGGCCCGCGTACTGGCCTTTCTGAATCCAGACGTCGCGGTGGTTGAGCGCCGCCGCGTGGAGCTTAACCAGCACCTCGCCGGCCCCGGGTTGGGGAGTAGGAATTTCGCGCAGCACCGCGGGCTGGAGTGGGGCATCTTGTTGAAGAGCAAGCATTATAGTGGAGTAGGATGGAACGTGCCTTAGTAACCGCTAGCCCGCCAAATTGATAGCGACCTACCCTTCGCTTGTCAACGAAGCTGCCACCAGCGGGCCCGATAGCAATAAGCCCGTCAGCAGGCCGCCGACGTGGGCAATGTTGTCAATGTTGCCGCTAAGCCCGGAAATTAAATTACTTAGCACCAGATATAAGACCAGGCCAAACATGGCGCGCCGGTCGCTCTTATCCAGCACGAGCTTTTTGCTGAGCAGCAAAGCCAGCATGAGCCCGTAAAGGCCAAAAATAGCTCCGCTCGCCCCTGTCGAGTTGATGCCGCCGTGATGGTACGCGAGTGTGGCCAGGCAGGCAGCCACGCCACTAAGCAGGTAGGCCGCCAGCAGCCGCCAGCCGCCCGTACGGGCTTCGAGCAGCAGGCCCAGCAGCCACAGGCTAGCCCCATTGAGCAGCAGGTGCGTGATGCCGCCGTGCACAAACAGGCTCGTAACCAACCGCCAGGGCTGGCCGTGCAACGTCAGGCTCGATACGTTGGAGCTCCAGGCCACTAGCTGGTGCCCAGTAGGCTGGGTAGCCGACACACCGCTCAGCGTCATGGCCAGCCACACGAGTAGGTTGAGATCGAGCAGGAGTGGCACGGCCCAGTATTGGCGGCTGGGCCAGAAGGCGCCGCGCAGCAGCTGGCCCAGTAGCTGGGGCCAGGTTTCAGCTTCTTCCGCTGTGGCTGGTGGGGGAGCGGGCGCGGTGGGTGCGTCCGGCACCAGGCCCCGCCGCTGTAACTCGGCCACGGCGGCGGCGCCCACTGCCGGCGGGTAGCGGCTCGCGTAGCGGGCCAGGTAAAGCAGCTCAGAATCGGGGCGCTGGGCAAAGTGCGCGGCGGCCGCCTCGGGGGTGGAAAGGTCCATTGCAGCTACCTAACAAACTACGGCGCAAAAAATACCCCGAGCGGCAGAAATGTCGGTGCGTAGGCTGACAGCCGAAGCGAAACTGGTAGCTCGTTGAAGCTAACCAGCCCTACAAGTGCATTTGCAGCACGGTGGCTCGGTAGGCGCGGCCCGTGACGGGCGAAGTTTTGCGCAAGCCGGCTAGCCAGTCCTGCACTTCGGCGTCGCGGGCGAGCAGCTCTTTGTCAGTTAAGAACCTGCGTTCGGGTAGCAGCCCTGGCAACCGGCTAAGCACGTGCTGCTGGCTGCTGGCGGCCAGTTTCATGCGCTGGTACTGTGCCCGCATCACGGGGCCAAAATCGTAGCTGTACACGACCGCTTTGTTCCAGCCCCGCCAGGTCTCGCGGGCCACCAAGGTCTGGTCAGCAAATGCGGACCCGGCTTGGCCAGTGTGGGCCTGGTCGGTGAGGTATTCGGTTTGGGTTTCAGCCGTCCAAAAGCGCTTGCTCAATCCCCGAAACTGCCTGAGCATCTGGGCTTGGCTTTTCTCAGCCGCCGGAATGCTCGCCAGCTGCGCATCCACGATTTGCTCAATATTGAAGGTTGGTAGGGGATGAGCGGCTACGGTTTCCAGCTTTAGCGAGTCGGGCGAGAGGCGGCTGGGCCGCGCTGCGGCCTTGGTAGCGGCCGCCTGCTGCCGGTTAAGGCTCCACAAGCCAGCGGCCAAAGTAGCTATCACGAGCGCTACGGCTATCAGTAACCAGGGCGAGCGCCGGGCTGGGGCCTCCTGCTCCTCTACTGCAAAGGCGCTAGCCTGGGCCGGGGCAACCGGCAGCGCACCCCGCCGCTGTAGCTCGCGCCAAGCCGTAGCCACCAGTTCGGGTTGGTAAAAGCTGGGGTTTTCGATAAAAAACAGCAGCTCGGCGTCGGTTTTGGCACGGAGAATATCGGTAGGAGCGAGCATAGCGAGGAAAGGATGGGAGCTGCGAGCTAGCAGTTCACCGCCCCAATTTGGGTACAAAACTTTGCATAAGCGAGGCCGTACAGCTTACGACCTACCAATTACTCATTAGCTCATGCCTACTACCCGCCCCGAAAAAGACCAGGCTACCCAACCCGCGCAGTCGGATGAGTACCAGCCCCTCGGCCGCCAAGAGGCGCCAACCAACTCCGACGCCCTCTACGGGGGCAACGCCGACGATAACTCGGGCAGCGGCGGCAACGCCCACCCCAGCAGCAATGCCCAGGATAAAAAGGCGGCGGCCCTAGAAACCGGTGCCGACGAAGGTGCTCACCCCGCCGAGCAAGCTGATAGCGCCATCCCTGGCCCTGGCGTTAGCGGCGGCACGGGCGTTAGTGGCGGTAGCATTGGCCAAGTAACTCTTTAGTATTTAACTGTAACCTATCATGGTAACTCCAAACCCTGCTCCCAAGTCTGGCCGCCCGGCTAGCCCCGAAGAAAAAACTCCCAGCACGGCGGGCCCCATCACTAACCCAGATGCCGACCGCGACCAAAATGCCAGCGGCAACCCCGAAACTGCTACCCAGTCTGACCTAGCCAGCAGCGATGGTGCCGGCATCCGCGGCGACTACGGCGATGCCGACCAAACCAACGGCCTCGAAGGTGGCGCCGACTTGCCCACCGATGCTCAGCCCGATAGCGCCGGTAAAAACCCCACTAACGCGCAGCAAGACGAGGCCTAAGCCTAAACTTTGCCCGTTGTTTCTACAAAGCCTTCGTAACTACGGTTGCGAAGGCTTTTTTGCGGTTAATGTGGAAGCTAGCCTGGCCTCGGCTGCGGGCCCGACAGCGGCCAGCCCCGGCCCAACTGCCGTAACTTGCCGTCCGGTTGTTGCTGCTTGTTTGCTATTAATGCGTCATTTTATTCTGGTTCACTGCTTTTGGCTAGCAGTTAGTTTGCTGAGTTATCCCATTGCCGGGCGGGCTCAGTCCCCAGCGCCTGGGGTAAATGAAATTGAAGGCCCGGCGCCGCCCAAGCGCGAGTTGCGCGCTTTTTGGATTGCCACGGTAGCCAATATCGACTGGCCCAACCAGCGCGGCGAAGCGCCCGAACAGTACCGCCGCGAATACCGCCGCTTGCTCGAAGCCGGCCAGCGCGCTGGCCTCAACGCCGTGTTTGTGCAAATCAGGCCCGTGTCGGATGCCTTCTATAAGTCTGATTTAGAGCCCTGGAGCAAGTACCTGACCGGCCGCCAAGGCAAGGCCCCGGCCGATGGCGACGACCCGTTACTCTTTCTAATTTCGGAAGCTCACCGGCGCGGCATGGAGTTTCACGCCTGGTTCAATCCCTACCGCGCCACCATGGACACGGCCACGCGCTCGCTCGCGCCGCTGCATCCGCTCAAGCGCCATCCCGAGTGGTTTATTCGTTACTCCAATCAATATCTCTACAACCCCGGCCTGCCGGCAGTGCGCAACCATATCAAGCGCGTAATTATGGATGTAGTGCGGCGTTATGATATTGATGGCGTGCACTTTGATGATTATTTTTACCCTTATCCTGAGCCAGGCAAGGTATTTCACGATGAGCAGGCTTTTCGGGAGCAAAACCCCGACAGCCTGAAGCTAGCCGACTGGCGCCGCCAGAACGTGAATACGCTCATCCGCGACTTGCATGATAGCATCCGGCTCGCCAAGCGCTGGGTAAAATTCGGAATTTCACCCTTCGGCGTGTGGATGAATAAGAGCGCCGACCCGCTGGGCTCCGACACCCGCGCCGGGCAGCCCAGCTACGCCAACCTCTATGCCGACTCGCGCCGCTGGCTGCAAGAAGGCTGGATCGATTACATCGCGCCGCAGCTCTATTGGAGCACGCAGTTTCGGCTCGTGCCCTACGCCACGCTGCTTGAATGGTGGACGCGCAACCATTTCGACCGCCACCTCTACATCGGGCACGGCACCTACCGCATGCTCGAAAGTACCCGCTCGGACACTGCCTGGCGCGTGGCCCGCGAGCTGCCCCGCCAGATTCGCCTCAACCGCGCTTATCCCAATGATGTGCAGGGGAGTATATTTTTCTCGGCTAAATCATTGGTCACTAACCCGCTGCACACTACCGATTCGCTGCGGCTCGACCTTTACCGCGCCCCGGCGCTAGTGCCCGTTATGCCCTGGCTCGATAGCCTGGCCCCGCGCCCCGTGCGCGAGCTGGTGCTCAAGCGCACGGGGCACACGGCGCTCCTCACCTGGATGCCCGATCTGGTGCCCGCCGCCGATGGCGACCTCGCCGCCTACTACGTGATCTACCGCTTTGAGCGCGGCCAAGTAATGCGGCCCGACGACCCGCGCCGCATCCTGGCCGTGGTACGGCCGACGGTGCTAGCCCTGCCCGGTAGCTTTGCCGATACCCTGGCTCTGCCCGGCGCCGCCTACGCCTACTACCTCACGGCCGTCGATCGCCTGCATAATGAAAGCGTGCCGGTACGCATTTTTAGCGAGGGCAAGCTGCCCGTGGAGGTGCTAGCTGCCGCCCCACCGGCCGTGGCTGTCCCCAAGCCGCCGGTGGCTGCTGCTCGCCCGGTGCCCTCCCCAGTGGCGGCCAGCCCGCATCCGCAGCCACACCCCGCCGAAGAGGCCATCGTTAAAATGAAGGGGAAAGAAAAAGCGAAGCCCCGGCGCCGGGGCTTCTTCGCCCGGCTTTTTGGGTTGAAATAGCCACGGGTAAACCAGCTGGTGGGGCTGAAGGAGCGACTACCCAAAGGGAGTATTGCGCTATTTCGAAGCGACCTGTGCCCGGCTTCGTTGGTAGGCGGCCTAGTGCTGGCAGCCATTTGGTAGTTCATCTTGCGGATAATGCCCACCTGCGGTATCCACGCAAAAGGGTAGCGGGCCCATCTTTGCGCACCGCCACCCAAGTTAGGTGGCGCTTGCTGGCTAGTCTTTGTTATGAAAATTCTGATTGTTGGGGGTGGCAACATGGGTCTGACCTATGCCCGTAGCTTCGTGCGTGCCCACGTGACTTCGCGCCTCGATTTGCGCTTGCTGGCCCGCTCATCCGAGCGCGTAGCCGCGCTGGCTGCCCACGAAATCGGCACCGTGTGGGGCCAGCCGCAAGACTGCGTGCCGGGCGCCGATATTCTTATCCTGGCCGTGAAGCCCCAAGATTCGGGAGCACTGTTTGAGCAGCTGCGTGGGCTGGTGCAGCCGCAGCAAGTGGTGCTTAGCATTATGGCCGGCGTGCGTATTGCTACCCTTCGCGAGGCGCTGGGTACCCCCAAAATTATTCGGGCGATGCCCAACCTGCCCGCCCAGATTGGCATGGGCATGACGGCCTTTACCAGCACCGATGAGGTAACTCGCGCCGAGTTGGTGCAGGTTCAAAACTTGCTTTCTACCACCGGCAAAACGGTATACGTCGAAAATGAGGCGGCTATTGACGCCAGCACTGCCATCTCGGGCAGCGGCCCGGCTTACGTTTACTACTGCATGGAAGCGCTAATGGCTGCCGCGGCTGGCATGGGTTTTACGCCCGCCGAGGCCGAGCTATTGGTCAGCCAAACCTTTCGCGGGGCAGTGGAGCTTTATAGCCAGGCTGGCCTCAGCTGCCAAGACTGGATTGCCCGGGTGGCTTCTAAAGGTGGTACTACTGAGGCGGCCATGCAGGCATTTGGGAGCGGAGCCGTACGCGAGGGCCTTATGGCCGGCGCCGAGGCCGCGCGCACCCGCGCCGAAGACTTAGGCAAGTAGGCGCGCCCAACACCAAGCCGATCCGTGCGTAAGCACTAATAAGGCTAGCGATACCCGTTGCCTTCTTCTAGCGACCCATGAAAAAAACAGCGCTACTCGCTGGGGCTACTGGTTTGGTTGGCAGCGCTTTGTTGCCACTGCTGCTTGCTTCCGACCAGTATGCCAAAGTTATTGTGGTGGGCCGCCACCCAGTGTCTTTAGAGCATCCCAAGCTCATGCAGGTGACAACCGAGCTGAGCCAGCTAGAGGCCGTGCGCCTGCGTCTTATCGCCGATGATATTTATTGCTGCTTAGGCACTACTAGGCAGCAAGCTGGCTCAAAATCTGCCTTCTACGAAGTCGATTTCTTGTATGTCGTGAAGCTAGCGGCGCTCACTGCTGCCAATCTTGCCACCCAATTTTTAGTTGTATCTGCTCTTGGCGCTGATACCAACTCGCGCTTTTAAGTACTCGTGCATAAGTAATCGAGTAGTAGTTTTGGGTCATGCTACCACTAGCCCCTATTTCGTTGGATGCCACGCAAGTCCAAGCGCTGGAACACGCCGTTACCCACGGCAAGCAC
>Ga0160429_1000766_pt1 | contig 21660 bp, 25 predicted proteins | sample SolpanmetagenomR_FD_108199 | JGI IMG/M metagenome (GOLD analysis project Ga0160429, IMG submission 108199) | Solar panel surface microbial communities from Lawrence Berkeley National Laboratory, California, USA - R | ecosystem: Engineered > Built environment > Solar panel > Unclassified ...
CACCTAAAAGAGACCCGGCCAGCGCTTTGCGCCGACTCAATGAGCCCACATGGGAACGCATGGAGCACGCCTACAAGTATGGTGTAACGAAAGGTGAAACCTGTCACATAAAGGAACTTGACCATCATTTCAAGTGGATGCCGGGCTACCTTAACGTCTGGACGGGCTGGATGAATGAGGGCAAGACAGAGTGGATTTATCAGCTGCTTTTGCTACGGGCGGTGCTGGCGGATAAGAAGTCGGCAATTTTCTCGCCTGAGAATATGCCCGAAGAGCAGATTTATGACCAGCTCATCCACTCACTCACCGGCCAGAACCCCGACCGCGATTGGCAAAACTGCCTGCCAATGGCGCGCTACAAAATGGCGCGTGACTTTGTGCGGGACTACTTTATTGTCGTCTATCCAGAGCGCGAGATGGGTCGGACTCCTCACGATTTGCTGCGCTATTTCGAAGCCGCCGCCGTCAAACACAATATCACTCACTGCTTCGTTGACCCTTGGACGAAGCTGGACAACTCAGCAATGGCGAGCATGGGTGGGGACGCGCCCTACCTGGGCCACGTGCTAAGCGAGCTCAGCGACTGGACCACAGACACTAAGCTAAGCCTTACCATCACGGCCCATCCGCGTCAGCTCCCCGACATGAAGCATGGCCAGCCGCGACCCATTCCCGACAGTAGCCACGTAGCCGGGGGCCAGGCCTGGGAGAATATTCCACACATAGCGGCCACTTACTACCGGCCCTGGAAACACTTGGGCAGCGCCAACTCGCTCTACAGCGACGTTGCTATCTACGTCAAAAAGGTGAAAAGTCGTAAGTTGGTCGGTCACGCGGGCAGCATCGGCGATGGCAGTGAGAATCCCGACGTGCGCATTACTTACGACTGGCGGACAGCTCGGTACTACATCAATGGCGTGAGCCCGCTCGACTGTCGGACTGCCGAAGAGCTCTACCTGACCGATGAAGACCTGCGCACCCGCGACGACCAACGCCGCGACACTACCCCAGCAGCGGCTAAGCAGCCTGCTACTGAGGCTCCGCCTGCTCCGCTGAATACTGCAAACCCGAATGAGTCCGAGGCCAATCCCAATTCGATGGATGACGAGCTACCTCCCGACTGGCACCCAGGTGGCCGTCCTATCACTTTGCCGCCCGCACCCGATGAAAACTCCTGAGCCTTGCCGCTGCTCAGCCAGCGTGGCGCCCGCGGTGGGCGCCAAGCTGCACATTCAGCTGCTGGAGGCCGTGACGCTGGCCCCGGGCACCAAGCAGACGCAGGCCCGCGCCGCCGGCGACTGGCTTTGCCAGGCCGCACTCGATACCAGCACCGGCGAGCTGCGCTACGAAACGGAGGGCGCGCCGGACCACTGCGACGGCACCGGTGGGCCGGCAGCCTACTACTGGCCAATGCCCAACTGCAAAAACTGCCTCAAGAAAGCTCAGCAATTATTTCCTAAGCCCATTTTATGAGCTATTCCGGCGAGTGCCCAATCTGCGGGGAAATCTACCCCCGTCCCAATCACAAGTGCCCACCGGCCTGGCTGGTGCGCAACGCTGATGATGACGAGTCGGAGACCTACACCATCTACGACCACACCGCACCAGGGGCAGCTGAGAAGTTCTGCCTGAGAATGGATGATGGCGAATCGAAGCCCCGCGACCGCAAGGTGACTGTAGAACGCAAAGTCGAGGACGGTGGCCAGCGCCTTGGCCCGAGCCACTATGATATGCACGCAGAGATAGTCTTTCAGTACCTGCCCTTCTGATGCTGTCGTAGAAAGTCGCCATGACCCTGCTGCTGGCCACGCTGCCCGCTCACTGCTGCCCGCTCACTGCTGCCTGGAGTGGTGCTGGTACGAGGGGAGCAACTGGTAGCCCAGCCCAACCTCGAAGCCACCAGGCACGCCGGCCAGGTCATGCTCGACCTCTTCTACTGCATGACAGAGGCCATGAATCAAAGCATTGAGCGCACCGTGCCTTACGAGGCGGCCGCTTTCCATCCCACCAACCCTACCAATTTTTCCTATCAACCAACCACCCTCGTTCGCCATGACGCTGCTTCAAAGCCAATCGCCATCCGCCGTGCTCCAGCTGCTCGGCACCGAGTACGCCGCCCAACTCGCTAAGTGCGAAGACTGCACCGGCTCAGCTCAGCTTATCGTAACGCCGGACCCGTGCTTTGGTAATCAGCCTAACGCCGACGCGGGCTGGATTGGCTACTACGCCGTGCGATGCCCCCAGTGCCGAATTCATTTTCCCGGCGACATGTCGGCCAGCGCGGGCGGCCACCTGGAGCTAGCCACGCTCGAGGAGCACCGGACCGCTCTGCAAAGTGCGGTAGATAGTTGGAATTCGGTCGTCGACTTCGCCGCTTGAGGAACCGACGGCGACGCAAGCAGAACCGGCAGGGTTCGGAGACAACCGCCTCCGCACCCTGCCCCAACGCCCAGCAAGTGCCTATTTAAGCAAAGCAGGGTTCGGAGGCATTTGTCTCCGAACCCTCCCCTCTCCCACTTTACCCGTCATTCTGTGAGTAGTCTTGCCACCGACCACCTACGTCGCCTCGAGCACCTGCTAGCCAGTGCAAGAGCTGATTATGATACCCTGGCCTATGTCATTCTGGAGGGGGCTACGCAGGTCACGTTCCACTCTCTTCGGCGCAGCGTCACAGTGCCCGTGGGCGGCGATGAGGTGGGCCATCTCAACGGCATGCTAGCCGATGCGGCCTTGAAACGCATCGAGTCGCTGGAAAAGGAGATTGTCGAGGCCCACGCGCAGGTAGTAGCCGAGTCCGACGACCAGCAGCTCGACACTGACCAGTTGGCAGCGTCCCGGCAGCAGGACCGACTGGCCAGTGCCGACTCTACGCCAGCGGAGACGCTCCAGCCGTTGGCACTATCAACCCAAGCCAATTCAGATGCACATTCACCTTGATGAGGAATTACGCGCACTCCGCCGCATCACCTACTCTACTACCCTCAACAACATTGCATGAAAATCACTGCCACCGTTATCCTAGAATCAGAAGGCCAAACCTTCCAACTCTTTATAAGTGAGCCGGCGCAACGGGCCTACCTGACGCAGGTACACGGCCAGCAGGAAACAGCCCGCATCACGGCGGAGGTCGAGGCCGACCGGCTAGCCCGTACCTACCATCTGGGCAATAAGCCTCCCCCCGGCCGTGGGTACGACGACCGGCTGAAGATGCGGCTCGGCTGCGGTTCAGACCTAGCTCGGGAAATGGTTGCTAGTGGCCGAATCGGCCACCAGTATCTCGGCAACCGCTACTCGGTCTGCGAGCAGGCAGTATGCGACTTCTATAGCAAGGGAAGACAGTGATTAATGTACGTAATTTACGATAAATAACACACGTTCAAGTTGCCTTTGCCCTGGTGTGCAGCTATTGCAAACAACAACGATTTACAATATCCCACAGCGTCATGCCATTCAAGAAAGGGAGCAGCGGTAACCCCGGTGGCCGCAAGCCGGGTAGTTCAAATAAGGCGACCACCGACCTTAAAAGCAAGGTGGCGGCCCTGATGGAAGATCAGTTTGATGCGATCAAGGTGGACCTGTTGCTGCTAGACCCCAAAGACCGCGTGATGGCCTACCTGCGCTTCCTAGAATACGTGCTTCCCAAGCAACGAGAGCAGAAGATAGACTTGAACACGCTCAGTGATGCGCAAATCGACGACTTACTCACCAAATCCATTCAGCAACTCCCATGACCCGAGCCGAGAAAATCGCTTTACTCACCGCTGCGCTGCAAGGGCAGACCAGCGGCTTACGTGACCTGCAACGCCAGCGTGAGCAGGTAGGAGGTTGTGTCATTTTTGAACAACCCGACCAGGCCCCCGACAGCCGGGTATGCTGGTGGCGGGGTGATGGGCAGCGCGTGGTAGAAACGTGGAAGGAGTTCAACCGTCGGGAACAGCCGGGGGCCTTGATTTTCCTGCCGGACAACGGCCGGGATGGGTTCTTCGCTCCTGACCCGACCACCTGAATCGCCTACTAGTAGCACACCCCATTCTGTTATACGCTCATGCCTTCTCTCACCCTGTCTAGCGACCGCACCTGCACAGTGTGCACCTCGCTACTTGATTTGCCTGTTGAGCGCCTACTGGCCTACCAGCTAGCCATGAGTCCCGAAGCTGGTACCGAAGCCGCTGATGAGCTACTGTTCCAGCAGCATCTCCACCAGTCAGTTGAGGCTGACGAGCTGAGCCAGCTGGCTTTTGCGGCCAGCCTGGAGGTGTTTGGTGCATCGGCGCAGGCACGGGCCTTCGTGCAGCTCGTGACCCACATCGAGCAGCAGCCCGCGACCGACCTTTCCGACCAGGGCCTGCGGGACCGCCTGAGTTATTTGCTGGCCTGTGGCCTCACCGATGAGCAAGTGCAGGTGCAGCACGACCGGATAGCGGCCGAATTAGCAGTACTCGTTGCGCCTTACCTGGTCACGCATCCTGAAGCCGAATTACGGGCAGTTCAGGTGGCCCAGGCGCAGCAGCGGCGGGTAGTTACGCTATGCAACGTCCTGCTGGGCGGCGAGACGCCAGAACTCACCACGCTCACCCAGGTGACACACGCGCTGCTGGACCTACTAGAGCCCAGCACGCTCTTAACGGATGAGGTGTCTAGTATTCACCCGCAGGTTCGGCAGCACTCCTTTGAATCACTGTGTCTTTTGTTGCTCCATGCGCAGCACGATGGCCGCATCACGCTTTTGCCCACGCCCTGGCAAAGAAAGCCTAACCCCTATATGTTACCGCTAGGCCTCTTTTTGGAGCACGTGCGGGCTGTAAGCTCCCGGCTACCCGCCTGATGGATTCGCTTCATGGGGTACTCGTCGTATACGACGAGTACCCCTGCCCTTAGCTCCGGCTACTCGCCTAATGGAACTGCTCAACAGACTACTTCGAAAGAGTAGTCTGCTTCTTTGTTCTTAATGTACGTAATTTACGGATATAATAAACCCTGTACTCATGGCCGGCCCTATCGCATACAATGACTTATTTGCCCCGCTAGGTCCTGGAAGTGAGGAGTTGAAAGATTTCACGTCCGCCGTGCAGGGCCTGGGTAGAAACTACCGGGCGTTTGCCAAGGGCCTGGAGGGGGATTCAGAGCGGGTGAAGGTTATTCTTCAGGCCCTCAACGTGCAGGCCGGGCAGTTAAGCCAGCAAGCCAGCAGTGTTAATCTGCTCAGCGAGAAGGAGCGAGCCGGCATGGCCACCCTGGAGGCGCAAATGAAGTCGCTGCTCCAGGAACATCGGCGCCTGCAGGAGACGCTTGCCGCGCAGGCCAAGGCTCAGCAGGTAGTCAATGATGCTACCAAGCAGGCGCAAAGTGTGCTGCGCACGATGCAGAACGAGCTGCGCGAAGCCTATTCCGCGCAGGACACCGCGCGCATCGAGAAGGCGGCTGCGGCTATTATCGCCTATAAAAACCAGACGAACGACCTGAGCCGCGCTATTCGGGGTAGCAACTCCGAGCTCACCGCGGCCCGGGGCTCCTACGACGCGCTGGTGCTGGAGAATGCCAAGCTCATTGCCTCGCTACGCGCCCTGGGTGAAGGCCTCGAGGACAACGATGGCAAGGCCGCCAAGCTGCAAAAGCAGATTGCCGACAATACCCAGAAGCTCAAAACCTTCGACGAGAGCATCCTTATTTTTTCCCGCAACGTCGGAAATTACAAGGATGGTTTTGCGCCCCTGGTGCAGGAGCTGGCTAAACTCGGCGAGCAGCAGAAGGGCCTCAGCCAGGACTCGCAGCAGTACCAGATGCTGGAGCAAAAGCGCATCGGCTTCCTGACGGCGGCCCAGCGCGCGGCGGCCCAGGCAGGCCTGAGCTACGAGCAGGCCAACGCCCAGATTACGAGCTACACCGCTGCCATTCAGCCGGCCGTCACGAACCTGGTGCGCCTGGAAAAGGCCCAGCAGGACGTGGCCAAGAGCGCCGGCACTGATTCGGAAGAGTACCGCAAGCTCGGGTTTCAGATTCAGTCGACGAAGAAAGAACTCGAAAGCATCCCGGCCGCGACCGAGCAGGCCGGCTCGGGCTTCAAGGGCCTGCGCGACCAGTTGGGCTTCACTAAGGATGGCCTGGTCAGCCAGCTCACGCAGCTCAGCGTGGGCCTGATTGGCGTGCAGGCCGTTTTTACGGGCGTGGGCGCCGCCTTCACCACCGACTCCGAGTTTCAGTCGGCCCTCAGCAGCCTCTCGGCCCTAACGGGGGCCACTGGGGAGGACCTGCAGTTCCTGGCCGATAAGGCCGAGGAGCTGGGCCCTAAGGTGGGCAGGTCGGCCACCGAGACCCTCAAGGCCTTCGAGCTGATTGGCTCGGCTAAGCCGGAGCTGCTCGATAGCAAAGAAGCGCTGGCCTCGTTTACCGAGGAAGTACTGCTGCTAGCCGCCGCCTCGGGCGAGCAGCTGCCGGAGGCCGCCGAAGCGCTCACGGGCGTGATGAACCAGTTCCAGGCCCCGGCCGAGCAGGCGACGCGCTACGTAAACGCGCTGGCCGCCGGCGCCAAGGAGGGTGCGGCCACTATTCCGCAGTCGGCTGCCGCGCTCAAGTACTTCGGCGTGAATGCGGCCACGGCCAACATCTCGGTCGAGAAGTCGGTGGCGCTGATTCAGCTGCTGGCCGAACGCAGCATCAAGGGCGAGCAGGCGGGCACCCAGCTGCGCAACGTGCTGGCGAAGCTGGCCAGCGGCGCGAAGGAGACCAACCCGGAAGTGGTGGGCCTGAGCACCGCGCTCGACAACCTGGGCAAAAAGAACCTGAGCACGGCCCAGTACACTAAGCTCTTCGGGCTGGAAAACGCCAACACGGCCCGCGTGCTGGTCGAGGGCCGCGAGAAAGTAGAAGCCCTCACGGTGGCCGTCACCGGTACCGGGGTCGCCAACGAGCAGGCTGCCCGGCAGCTCGATAACATCAGCACCGCCGGCAACCGCTTCGTGGCCACGGCCAAGAACCTGGTCATCAACGCCCTCGACCCGCTGAGCCGGGGCCTGGGCCGGACGTTGAACGAGTTCTCGGCCCTGCTAGGTAAGCTGACAGGCACTACTAAATCAGTCGAAGAGAATACTACCGCGACGGCCGCCAACGGCGTAGCCAACCAGCAGACCGCTACCACAGCTCAGGCCCTGCTAGCCCGTTACCAGGAGCTCACGGCCAAGGGTGTAAAACCAGCCAAAGATGGCAAGGGCGAGCTTAATATCATCACCTTAAAGCTGCGCGACAGCCTTGGGGAGAGTGCGGCTGCCATCGATAAGGAAACGGGCCTGTTAGTGCTCAACGAGGGCGCTACGCAACGGCTGATTAAGCAGAAGTTCCTGCTCAGCAACCAGGCCGTTTCGACGCTGGTACTCGAAGCCGATGCACTGAAGGAGCAGCAGCGCCAGCAGCAGCTCAGCATTAAGGCCCAGGAGCTAGAAATTGCCGGTCGAGAGAAGGCCCTCGGCCTCACTCGGGAGCAGGCCCGCGCCCAGGTGGATGACTACGCCAACAACGCGGGTTTTGGGGAGGTGAACGCAGATGTTGAGAAGCTCAGCGGGGCCACCATTAACTTGGAGGCGTCGCGCAGGAAGCTTGCCCAGACGACGGCCGACTATAATGGGAAGCTTGCTGGAATGGCCACGCTCAATGCCCGGGCTGCTTATGAAACCGGACTGCTGGCCGTCAACACGAATGCTGGTGCTGAGGCTCAGAAAGCTCTTGGGGCTGCGGCCACCGAAACTGACCGCATCCTCGACCGGGCCGCCAAAGCCCGCGCTGCCGATGGACGCCAGGACTTGCAGTTCCAGTTGTCTGATACCGAGCAAGCCATCGCCGGCATCAAAAAAACGCAGGACGAGCAGGGCAAGCTCTACGCCGATGGGCAGATTACCCAGGGCATATTTAAGGCGTCGGTGGCCACGACGCAGGACCAAATCAACGACCTGGAGTACAAGGCAGCCACCATCCGCATCGGCATTGCCCGCAAGGAGCGGGACGAGAAGCTGATTGCCATCAACGATACGGCTACCAAATCCAAGCGGGCTAAGGGCATCAGCTCAGCCGAGGTGGCCGACATCAACAACGCGGCTACCATCGAAGCCGCGACCGTGCGCAAGGCCTACCTGAATGCGAAAAAGAAGGTAGAAGCTAACTTTTCGGAGCGGGAAGAGATAAAGCCCCTTGAGTTCAAGGTTGTCTACAATGCGGAGTCGGGCCAAGTGGCCTACAAGCGCGCTATTCTATTCAGCCAGCGCGTTGCGGCGCAGGAAACGGCCGATGCCAAAGCCCAGTACGAGGAAGGCAAGATCAACCGGCAGGCCTACGAGGATGAGCTATTCGCCATCCGGGAGCGGGCGGCCAAACGCGCTGTGCAGCTGCGCAAGGACTATCCGGAGGATGACTTGGTCGTGTACCAGCGTAACCTGGAGGGAATTCGTACGGCGGAAACGGCATGCGAGTCAGCCCTAATCGGGCAGCTCGCGCGCCGGGAGCTTACCCAGGACGAATTCAACAAGCGGACGAGTCAGAACCGCTTGAAGGCGGCCAATGAGGCGTTGGCGCTAGATAAGAAGTACCACCATGAGACCTTGGAGTCGCAAAAAGCTGCGAATGAAGCTGCCGCTGCGGAGCAGGACCGCGCCACTGCGGAGCGGATTCGGAAGATTGAGCTGATTGGCCAGTACGCCCAGGAAGCGGAGAGTGCATTCTTCACCATCAAGGGCAACCTGATTGACGCCGACATTCAGCGCGAGAACGAAGCGTATGCGCAGAAAGAGAAGGTCTTCGGCGACAACTTGCTTTTGAAGGCGCAGCAGGAAGAGGAGCACGCAAAAACCCTGGCTAAGCTCAGTCACGACAAGGCAAAAGCGGAACGGGACCAAGCCCTTTTTTCTATCGCCATCAGCACGGCCACCGCTATCGCGAAGGCCTTCGCCTCGCTGCCCTTTCCACTCGCGCTCATCCCCGCCGGCATCGCCGCGGCGCAGGGGGCGCTGCAAACGGGCGTTGTACTGAGTAAGCCCTTGCCCTCCTACTTCGTGGGCCGCAGCAGTGGCCCCGCCGAATATGCGCAGCTAGCCGAAAAGGGTCCCGAGCTGGTTGGCCGCCCCGGCAGCTACCGCCTCATCGAGCAGCCCAGCATCGGCTACCTGGCCAGCGGAGAGCGGGTACATACCGCGCCCGAGACGCGCCAGCTGCTGGCCCAGCACACCGTCGTGGATGGTTACCTCATCGAGCAGCGGGGGCAGCAGCCCGCTACCGACTGGCAGGCCCGCAAGATGGATGAGCGCTTATTTCAGCGTCAGGCCGGCAGAGACCAAGAGGTGCAAACGCAGCGCCTGCGCGATACTGCCGCGGCGCACGAAATGGCCCTGCGCACCGCGAGCCACCGCGAAACGGAGCGCGTAGTGCAAGAGCTTCAGCAGGTTCGCCGGGCGGTTCAGGAGCAGGAGTACAACCGGCTCAACGAGCAGGAGGACCTAGTAAGGCGCATGGAGTCCGAGAATAGGCGCCGCGACAGCCTCAACCGCAAGTACCGGCCGAATGCGCGCGATTAATGAGAGGCCCTGGCTACTTAGCCGGGGCTTTTTTCGCCCGTAGATTTGCTCAGGCCCGTAGGCTATCTCTGCCCATGACTCCAGCATTCGACCAGGCCGCCGTAGACCGCCGCTTTCTCGAGGAGGTGTACCGACTGCACGCAGCCAAGGCCTTCGCCACCTTTACTGAGCTGGCCAGCGCTCTACAGACTCACCGGGCGATCATTCCCGAGCTAGAGTCTGGCCGCTACCATTGCAACCTGAAGCTGCTCTATCTGCTGCACGCTACCTACCAGGTCGACGTGATGTACGTGCTTACTGGCCAGAGCGACCAGGAGCGCCCAGCTGCGGCTGCGCGCCCGGCGGTGAGTCCTGGTCGGCCGACTCAAGATAAACTGTAGAAGCAACAGAATAAAGAAAAGGAGTACTCTTCGTATACGAAGAGTACTCTTGGCGTGTCCCAAATGCCAAAATCATCGGTTGCCAGGTCCTCCGTTTTGCTCTGCTGCTTGACGAGCTGCGAACCGGCCCGGTCCGCCCAGCGAACCCTTATGGGCGGCGATATCGGTCAACCACTCGCGACACGCCAGTTCACTCACCCAGTACTTTTTGCCAGCCATGACGTGGCGCAGCCCGCCCCGGCGGCCAGTGAAGTCGCGCCACAGGTGTAGCATGTCCAAAAGCGTGGAGCGACTAACGCCCAGGCGCACCGTAAGGCGGTCGTCATAGCCCCGGTTGGCTGTAAGGAGGGTGCCCAGGTGGTAAGTGCGTGTTTCTAGTTCAGCAGCTACCATTAGCGCAGCTCGTTCGGCCGCAATCTTGGCAAACACCTGCGCTTCAGCAAGGCCAGATAAGGTTACGGCAAGCACCTGCCCACTGGTCAGGGTAACTGTGAGTGAGGGTTCCATTAGCAAGGTGAGATTCTCGTGATCTGAAGTACGTATTGCCCTATTTATGCAGCTAAATACGAATCATGCCTTACAACTGACTCTGGACAGCGGTCAAATACTGGCAGTAACGCTTCACTTGCACACTGTCACCGATCGCCAGCTCCTTCTCGATATCGCGGCCTCGATATCGCGGCAGCTCAGGCCGAGGCGAAGCAGCGCGCGGAGATCGAGAACCGCACTTATCACCTGGGGACAAAGGCAACCGCTGGTCTCGACTACGATGACCGCCTGACTATACGTCTGAAATGCTGCGCTAAAACGGCCTACCTCTACCTAAACCTGCCGGTAAAGAAAGGCGGCCTACACCACTGCCGACTAGGGGCTAAATACCACGTTACTGAGCGCGCCGTACGTGACTTTGAGGGGCAGCCAATTACATAAAAGGCTCCTACTTTGCTAAGGTGGTCTTCAGTAAGCGCTGAACCGACATCGGGAAAGAATAAATTGCCGCGCCGGGTGCGGTAGCCGCCCTCGTTCAACTCCTGGGCAGCGAGTAGCTCTAAGCATGTAGTAGCTCGGCTGCCCATCGCCTCAAGGTCACGCAATACCACATCCCCCCTTAGATAATTAACTCAAGTACAACGCACTAAAAAACCCTAACATCACTAGTTAGGGCTTTTTTTAGTGCGCTACGTTTCGGACACTCACGTAAGATTGAAGCGAGCCGCATGCAGAAGAATATGCTCTGACCATTTGTTACAAGCTTCTACGCGGTTTCAGCGCAACACACGACTATTACAACTTCATTATCGAGACAGCGGTTCCTGCTAGCTATGAATACGCACCATGTAGCTGGCCGTGACAGCTTTACGTAAGGCCTAGTGAATAGCTAACGCGCCAGCACCTTCGCTTTTTGCACTGCGAATTCATCAGCTGTTATAACGCCTGAATCGAGAAGCTGCTTTAGCTTGAGCAATTCATCTGCTACCCCTGTTGCCGGCGCGGTGGCGGGGGTAGCTTTTTGCTGTTGGTTATTGACAGTTCGAATCTCGCCACCTGCTTCGGCAGATTCTAAATCAACGCAGGCATTAATGCCACCCGTACCGATGACGGCAACTGTTCGCGGGTTCATGTTGCGCACAGTCTTTTGCGTACGGATGTCCTTAATAACTGGATTAAGGTTATTCCAGGAAGAGCCAAGCTGTGTTTGTGGCGAGCCTATCCAGCCATTAGCTGGCAAGTAGGCATAGCGATAGGTGCCGTTGTCAGCTTTGCCCATAGCTAGACGTAGGGTATCGCCCTTGTGAAAAGTGGTGCCCAGCTTGGTGGTATAAGTTGGCACTGAGACGCCAGGGATTTGAGCTAGGGCTGGCAGGGTGGGTAGCAGCAGGGCAGCGAGTAGGTAATGTTTCATATCGAAAACTAGCCCTCGACATTGAATTGGCCCTGCTTTTCCAGGAAGACCTGCTCTCCCTCAATCCCTGTTTTCGCGGCTGACTCGGTAGTAATCTTCAGTTCATCGCCAACCATATTGCCTTTGAGAGCAGGTATATACACAATGGGTTGTCCTTCTGATTGCACTTTACTGTCTAATTTGTAAAGTGTATGGCCAGACCCGAAATTATACGCTGTTAGTCGAGGCCAATACTGCTCTGCCCCTTGAGCAGCTAGCTCTGGCGCCTCTATCTCCATAGCTTGGCGCACAAAATCACGATGAAGCATTTCCCCAGCTTTTTGCCCTGCCTCTGTCAGAGCCTGGAAGATTGCTTTATCAAAGTTTTGTAGATTCTTATCCATGACCACAATATAGTACTAAGCCCTGTAACCCACTAGGTATAGACACGAAAAAGCCCTGACTGGGTAGGCCAGGGCCGGCAGGGTAGGTAGGAGAGCTTTCATGGGGAAGCTACGAAAAAGCCCCGACTGGTGAGGTCGAGGCTTTTAGTTAAGAAACACTGTAGCCAGTGTCGGCTGACTTTTCCACTACAAAAGTTACGTAGACAGTAGAAAGCTCTGGCACCGGAGCACTAGTAACGTGAACAATGCGCCAGCCAGCTTCTAGTGCCTTACCAATTGCAGTGCTACTAGCAAATTCATAGCCTTCCGGTGTAAAGCCTTTTACTTCTGTATGGAATGGCTCAATAATGACGCGTTGTGGCATAGACTCAAGTTTGTGTTTTAGTGAGCCTCTAATATAGTACTACGCCGCTTTTTGATGGGACGACTGCGAGGGATTATGTGGCACCCGCATGGTAGTCTTATACGCTTCCTTCAGCCCTACCCCTGCCTGCAACATCTGGATGAAAGGAATCTCGCGCAGAGGGTCGGTAGAGCAGAGTAGAGGCATGGCCCAATATATGTAAGGCCCCGTTCACCACAGGGCTGTTTTTATCTTCGCTGGTAGCCTCGAGTGGTTTTTTTGCCTTTAACTTGATGAAACAGGTTATACTTCTCCTGCTAATGGCCCTGTTGCCGCTCTATCACCCGGCCCAGGCACAAACCCCGCTTATGATGATGAGCTTCTTCAGCGCAGCCCAGGCGCGGAGCCGGGCGGCCCAGGCGAGCAATCCATATGGCAGCGTACGCAAGCAAGACGCGCAGGCATACACTAAAGTCGTGAGCTACGAGGGCGAACAATTTTTGTATAAGCGCTGCCCAGAGGCAGCGCAGCTACAGCCAGGTGGTGCCCAGGTTGTCCAGCTGGAGCAGTTCCTGAAACGCCGCTACGCGGCCCTACTGACTGATACCCTGCTGGTGCTCTCCACCGCGTTGGAGGCCGAATACGCTACGCTTAGTAAGCAAGTGTGGGTAAACGCCCCGGTCTGGAACACCCAGGCTTACGATGACGAAATGGCTTTCTACCGCCAGGAGGATAAGGTGCGTCAGCAGTGGCGACAGCAAGTGCAGGCAGCCCGGCAACGCCGGGCGTTACGCCAGGCCCGCCGCGATAGTATCGCCCGTCAGGCACTGCCACAGAGTGTTGCGGCCCCTGGGTCGCCTCCAACCCGCAAGCCCCGCGAGTAGAAGCAAGGCCCCGTAGGGGCTTTTTCTAGTTAGTGCCACCAGTGCGCTGCTGCGCCTCCCGCAGCCACTGCTTGGCCTCGTCTATATCGCTAAACAGGTGCATTTGGAGCTGCCCTTCCAGGCCCAGGGCCATCGACCGCGCCGAGCTGGCAGCCAAGGACTCTGCGCTCACGACATTCGCGAAGTGCGTAAGCCCACCGGCAATGGCGCGCGGGGCCCAGTTGCTCACAATCCACTCCACAGCGTGGTCCCAGGGGCCGATTACTTGGCGGTTATCGTTGAGCAGGTAGGCGCAGGTATGTTCAGCTAGAGGTCCCAAACAGGCGTCGGCGCCCGCCACGATGCCTACGTACGTCTGATAGCCCAGCCAGTCGTTGTACACCCAGTGGTTGGCCGGGTCGTAGGCGATTTGGAGGTAGACTTTACCAAAGCCGTTAATAAGGTCGATAGACATAGCAGAATACGCACGAATAAGGAGGGCAAGGTACGTCTGAACCCTATTCTCACCCGGAGTTCTGCTTAATTATTCAGTACTAGCACTGATGCCAGAATTTACTTATAGTCAAATCTTTGTTTTTAATAAATTTTCTTTCACATACTACCACTTAGGTCATGAAGAAAATCTTACTAATTCAAGGCATGTGCTTCTTTTATGGAGTATCCTTTGGACAAGAAATCTATAAAGCAAGTGTAAATAATTCAGAAACAAGTAAATTTTTAAAGTCAAATACTGAAATATTAATCCCTGTATCCAGACAAGAAATAACTTTAAATTCTGCCCCAACGAATGACGATGTATATATTGATTTTGTCGGCACAGGTGATATACAAAAGGCTTTAAACAATGGAGATAATTTTAATGCTAACACCGGCCTTGGGGTTATTTTTGAGAGGTATGCTGGCATACGCAAGGTAGCACAGAGTTTTGAACTCGAAGGCACTATAAATATTGCTTCAACTGCAGATACACTTGGTGGAAAATTTAGTACATTGAACAAATCCCGCATTACAAACTCTAGAGATTTTGGCACATATATCTTAAATCCCATCAGTTCAAAGCAGGCATTATACATTAACTCAAATTTATATTTTGGATATCCACACAAAGATAAATCTGAAGAAGAGGAAGATGATTTAGAGGCTGTTGCAAAAGAAAAATGGACTGAAAAATCTCATTTTAGCAAATTTTCCACTATTGTCAGCGGCATTAATGTAAGAGTAATTGCTTCAAATAGCGTGTGGAAGTATAGCGCCGATAGTATAAGAAATATTAGCGCATTGCTATTTCGAGCCGGAGTATTCCATGAGTTCGTCCCAGACAACTTTCGCCTTACGGATGAACATAGGAGTAAATACTCTATTACAGTAGGTTGCAACTATTCTTTGAGACGGGTGTTAGGAGATATTTCAGCTCCTAGCAATGATGGAATTCGCAATAGGATCCTTGGTACAGAGCAAAGAGCCTACCAGGGCATTGAAGCGAATTTTGGCTTAAGATTATATAATTTGAGAGCAGAATTTCAAATGCCAGTTCTTACAGCAAAAGGAAGTGAAGTAGCAGGCTTAACAAATACACCATTCATATTCAGTGTCAGGTTCGTTGGTGGCTTTGCGCTAAAAATCAGTAAGGCCAAATAGCCAACGTTGACAAGGCAGCAACACCATTGAGCGATTGGGAAGCTGCTAATTCGTCGGCCCCGCGTCCGTCTGGGCTTCAAGGCTACCTTGCAGGCTCGTCGACAGAGCCGAGAGCAAATCCAGTCCCGTGGCCGTCTCAATCTTATCCACGCTGGTGCGGTAGCTGCCCCAGCTTGAACTCAGCGCGTTGTCGTTGGGCGTATCAATGGCAATCACGCGGGTGCTGCTCGTGACACGCGCCACGTCATTGGTGCCCACCGGCAGCACCACCAGCACTTTCCAGCAGCGCGCTGGCACCGTGACCCGGCCGCCCGCAATCGTCGTTTGGTAGCCCGCGCTGCCCGTGCCGCCGCGGCCGTAGGAGCCACAGATGATGTAGAGCTCGTTGCCCGCATCGACGAGCGAGCGGGCGTAGTTCTCCAGGTTAGCCCAGGTCTGCTGGTTGTTATTGGGCGCCTGGGGCATCATGTTGCTCATCAGGAACGTAGCCGAGTTGTCGGCTACCGAGCTGGTGCGGTCCGCGCTGGGGCAGTTGTGCCCGCGGTCAAAGCCGGAGCCCACATAGTCGGTGGCCTTGACCTGGTACCAGCTGCTAGGCAAGCTGCCATCGGCCCGGAAGTCATCCTGGCGAGGTGCGCTGCCCTGCCAGGCGCTACTCAGGTGCCAGCTCACCCAGTTGGGCTTGCCCTGGTCACGGTTGTAGGAGAGCGTGTACTGGTCTTTTGATAGTAGATAATTGGTCGGAGTAGCAGTGCTAGCGGTAGCCCCGCTGGGGTTGCCCAGCGCCAGGTTGTCGTCGCGGCCGGCAGTCGCGGTGGGCGTCGGCTCGTCGGTCCTGGCGCAGGAGACGGCCAGTAGCAACAGGAAGGCGAAAGAGGCAGCGCGGGGAAACTGGTGGTTCATAGCTGGTAGTTCATAGTTGGTGGTTCATAGGGTAAAGGTCCTGCTGAAATCGCGTAGTTTTAGGCTTCTGGTGCGCCCGTAAGGGTACTCACCTGCCCCACCCCATGCGCTTCTCTTCATTCATTATCCTGCTGGGAGGCCTAGCCAGCTCGCCCCTCGCTGCTCGGCACCCCAAGCCACTGGCGCCGCTACCCAGGGCCCAGCGCCTGGATACCACGCCCACCTTCACTCTCCCCCTTGACTTAGTAGGCGGCCTGGTGGTGCTGCGCAACCCAGGCGGCAACGGCCAAACGCCGGCTTCCACAACGTCGGTTTTCCAGCCGCGGCGCCAGGATGCTACGGCTTCGTTCTCGGTGCCGTTTGAGTTGGTTGGTGGGTTGATTCTGCTGCGCAACCTGACCGTCAATGGGAAGCGCGGCAGCTTCCTGCTGGACACCGGAAGCAAAAGGGCGCTGGTGGTGGATAACACTGCTTTCGCCGACCAGCTGCATTCGGCACCCCCCTCTTTTGGCCTCGGGGCTACGGGTCGGGTCGCGCAGCAGGAAATGCCGGTCAGTAAGTTGCAGTTTGGCGCGGCAACCTATACGGGCTTTATCGCCAGCGCCCTCTCGCTGGAGCAGCTGCGCCGCTACGTAGGCCCAAAGGTGCCGGTACTCGGCTTGATCGGGTACGGCATCCTGCGCGATTATGAGGTCGTTATTGATTACCCACACCAGCGCGTGACGTGCTATTCGCTGCGGACAGCGACCCCTACCCTGCGGCCCTTCGTGCGACAGGATTCGTTGGCTTTTACCCTCGTCCAGGGTTGGCCCATTCTGACGGGTTACCTCGGCCAAGTACCCGTCCGACTGCTGTTGGACACGGGCTCAGTCACGGATGAGCTGGACGCCACGTTTTGCCAAAAGCTGGCCCCAGCCAGCCGACCCGTCCTGCACGGAACTGACTTTACGACGGGCGCCAATGGCCAGCGGCAACTCACGCAACGCGGTCAGATACCGAGTTTACTGCTCGGCGAGACGAACTGGGAGCGTATTCCCGTGCAAATCTTTCGCTTTGCGCAGCCTGCCAGCGGGCAGGCGCTCCCCTACCAGGGCATCTTAGGTCATCCCTTTCTGCTCCAACAACAGGTGGTTAGCTTCCACTACGGCCGGCGTCAGCTTTACTCCTTAGTGCCTCAGCCCGCCCCTGCTCCCAGGGCAGGTACTCGCTAGCGCCTGACTCGCTACAACTGCGGCAGCGCCCGCTGCAACTGCTGCTGAAAGCTAGCCACATCGACCCGGTAGTCGGCGTCCGCCAGCACCTGCGCCAAAGGCACATACTGCACCAGCCCCTCGCCCGTGGGTGCCCCGACCTGAAAGGCCAGTAGATAGTACTGCCAGCCGGCCGGCTGCCGGTGGAGCCGCACGGCGAAGCGCAGTACCACGCCCGCATGCACGCCCCGCAGTTGCCCCTGGTAGCGCTGCGTCGAGTCAGCCTGGGTTTTCAGCTCCTGCCAGCCCGCGCAGGTGTTGGCCAGCCAGGCACGCAGGTGCTCGGCCTGGCGCAGGCCCGCGGCCAGCGGGTGTACGGTGGGGCCCGTGAAGCGTACTGTCCCCGTGGTCACTTCCAGGGGCCAGAAGCTCCCACTCACCTGGGTGACCTCGGCCATGGGGCGCTGGGCTAGGGCGGGTAAATGGCTGACTAGTAGGCCCAGTAGCAGCCCCAGCGCCCGTAGAGAAGGGTGTAGTCCTATTTTCAAGCAGGTAAGATAGTAGTAGACTGTCTTGAGCCCATGACCCTCTACCAGTTTAACGCCTTGCCCTACGAGCGCCAGTTGGTCGTCGTCTTCGATGAGGGCACCTTCCTGGCGCGACGGTGGGAGGAAGAGGATGGCGTGAACCTCTACCACGTAGCCGGGCCCCAGGGCTGCTTCTTTGTCGAGGTGTGCTATGATACCCACGCCAACGCCATCGCCCAGGTGCGCAGCTTTCGCAGTGCCGAGCTACTAGCGGACTACGCACCATACGTGCGTTTGCCAGATAACTTGTAGTAAGGCCGTTATGGTTTCCGAAAATTATTAGGCACTGACTATCTGCTAGTAATGTTAGCTAACAGGATAGTGCATGGACTAATTATATTAGCAGTCGTTTACTTTGGGACTCCACCCTAGGTCGCTGCTTATGCCTGACGTACTGCTGATTCCCGTTTTGGAGGTCGAGCACCCCACCTATCTGCCCGTTTTTCAGTTCCTGGTACCGGCAGGTTTCCCCTCCCCTGCTACCGATGAACTGGCCGGTTTATTTGACCTGAACCGGCTGCTGTTTCGCCACCCCGACGCCACGTACCTGGTGCGGGTAACGGGCGAGAGTATGGCCGGGGCTGAGATTCACGCTGGGGACCTGCTGGCGGTGGACAAGCACCTGGAGGCAGACCACGGGCACATCGTGGTGGCGGTCGTGGAGGGCGAGTGCACCGTGAAAAAGCTCGTGCGGAAAGGCGAGAGCTGGTGGCTGATGCCCGCTAACCCGGCCTATAAGCCCTACGAAATCACAGAGCCCGACGAGCTGCGCATCTGGGGCGTGGTTACGCACGTGGTGCACGAGCTGATCCCCGGCCGCCTCACGGCCTTGCTGCGCAGCCGCGACTAGCCATGTTCGGACTCGTCGACTGCAACAACTTCTACGTGAGCTGCGAGCGCGTCTTTCAGCCCCGCTACGAGGGCCGGCCTGTGGTGGTGCTCTCCAATAACGACGGTTGCATCATCTCGCGCTCAGCCGAGGCCAAGGCCTTGGGGCTGAAAATGGGCGCGCCCTACTTCCAAGTGAAGGAGCAGCTGCACCGGCAACAGGTGCAGGTCTTCAGCTCGAACTACGCGCTCTACGGCGACATGTCGCGGCGGGTGATGGGCTACCTGGGCCAGGTCACGCCGGGGGTGGAAATCTACTCCATCGACGAGGCCTTCCTCGACCTGGCCGGCCTCGATCAGCACTTGGGCTGCTTGACGGAGCGCGCCCACCGCATTCGCACCGGCATCAAGGCGCGCACCGGCATCCCGACCTGTGTGGGCGTGGCCCCCACCAAGACGCTGGCGAAGCTCGCCAACCGGCTGGCCAAAAAGACGCCAGCGCTCGACGGTGTACTCTACCTAGATTCAGCCGAGAGCCAGGCCTGGGCGCTGGGGCAGGTGGCGGCCAGCGACGTGTGGGGCATCGGCCGGCAGTACGCGCAGAAGCTCACGGCGGCCGGCATCGACTCGGCCGCCGATCTGGCCCGCGTGTCCGAGGCCTGGGCGCGCAAGCACCTGGGCGGCGTAGTCGGCGCGCGCCTGGTGCAGGAACTGCAGGGCCGACCCTGCGCCGGACTACACCCCTCGGAGGATGGCACCCTGAGCCGGCAAAGCATCAGTTGCTCCCGCACCTTCGGCCGGCCGCTAACGGCGTTTGCCGATGTGCAGGCCGCCGTCACCACGTTTCTGAGTCGGGCGGCCGAGAAGCTGCGCGCGCAGGGCGACCAGGCGTACGTGCTGACGGTGTACGTGCAAAAAAATCGCTTTGACCCACGAGCGCCGCCCCCCTACTCCCGCTCAGCTACCCTGACCTTGCCCGGTGGGCCGTCGTCAGATACGCTGGTACTAGCGCGCTACGCTGAGCGGCTGCTGGCGCGCCTCTGGGAGCCAGGGGCGGTGTACCACAAAGCTGGAGTAGTACTCGACGGCTTAGAGCCGCCGAGCACGGGCCAGCAATTGGGCTTGTTTGAAGTCCTGCCCGCGGCGCCTACGCTGGGGCCGACTGGCCCCGACCGGTCCCAGCTCATGGCCAGCCTGGATAAACTTAATGCGCGGTTTGGCCGGGGAGCGGTCCGCGTAGCCAGTGCCGTCCCCCGGCCAGCCGCCATGGCCGGACAGTCGCGCGTTCCCTGGCAGGGGCAGGCACAGTGGCAGTCGCCCGCTTTTACCACACGGCTCGAGGGTTTACTGACGGTAGAGTAAGAGATAATTCGATTTGCTGAACTCCAAAGGCCGCTCAGTGGCTCGCTACTCCTAAAATCGCTGGCCTGCCAGGCGCACCGTGGCCACGTCATCAATGAACGCCACGGCCCGCGCGGCCAACTGCGCCGGGAAGTCGCCGCCCACCAGCGTGCCGAAGCGTAGCGCTGCATCCTGCTGCAAGGCTTGCCCCAGCGCGGCCGACTGCCCGTACGTGCCGTAGCTGATGGCCAGGCCGGGGCGGGCGGCGGCTAGGCTCGCCGCCGAGGGCAGGCGGTTGCGTTTAATGCGCTGATTAAAGGTGCGGTCCACGGGCAGCAGGTTCCATAGCTCGTTGACGGGGTAGAAGCTCAACGGCAGCAGGTGGTCCAGGTCATAGTCATCGGGGTGACCGATAATCTTACCCGTCCAAGGACAGGTAAAACGGTGCTGCTCCAGCAGCAGTACGTCGACGTGGTTACGCTCCCAGTTCAGTGGTCGGCGGTTATCGGGCCGGGCCGTGAGCAGCGCGTACACCTCGCCGCGCGGGGCGGCCCCCAGCTGCTCGGTGAACAGGCTCCACTCGTGCACGCACAGCGCCTCAACGTAGAGCGAGAGCCGGTGGCAGGCCCTCCACAGGTACGCTGGCACCAGTAGGCACCGCTCGGCCGGGTCGGTACCGGGCAAGGGCGTGGCTACGGCATCGCGTAGGCGAACAGGCGTCGGAAACACGCCCTGCGCATTGGTGCCGGCGTGCTGAATGGGCATCAGCAGGGCGGTAGCGGCCGCCTTGCGGGCGCGCTCGTAAGCAGTCAGCAACTCGGCGGGGTACTGCGCTCGCCGGCGGGGCGTGCGCATCTCCGTCAGCAGGAAGTAGCCATCGCCGGGTCGGCCGGGCCCCACCACCAACGGCTGCCAGGCGGCACGTAACTGCGCCAGCGCAGGGCGCAGGCCCATATCATGGCCGATAGTATCGCCGCGGCGGGCGGGACGGCCTTGCAGGATAGGGCGCTCGGGGTCGGCAAACCCCCAGTAGTAGGCCAGCCACCACTCGGCCAGGCGCCCCAGGGGCACCGCCACGGGCAATTCGCCCGTGAGCGCCAAGTCGGGGTGGCCGAGCACCATGTCGTTGAGCGCGCGCAGTAGGGCAAACTTGTAGCTCGTCGTTTTACTGTCGTGCTTGAGGATGGTGGCCAGCAATTGCTCACCAGTGGGGACGGGGGGCATACGGCGCGCAAGGTAGTAGAGACTTACTGTTGCGCTGTCGCTGATCGGCTGCTCTAGTACCCGAGCCATTGACGCAAGGAGATAAAACAATCTATTATTGCTCCCGAATCCAGTGCCATCCCCCTATCCACGTGACCTATCCTGAATTTGAAGCCCGCTGGCGGCCAGCCGGTGGGGCTGAGCGCGCCAACTATGGCCTATTTCTCACCGAGCTCTGCGACCTACTAAGAGTGCCTCACCCAGATGCGACTACGCACAACCCGGTTCAGGACGCTTATGTGTTTGAGCGAACCGTTACGTTCGACAACGGCCCCGGCAATAAGGCCACTACCGGCCGGATTGACCTCTACAAAAGGAATTGCTTTGTCTTGGAAACGAAGCAGGGCGTAGGTAGTTTTGCTCCATTTTTGGGGGACGAAAACGCAGATATTACATATGATAATATCGCGCACGACCCGCGCACGACCCGCGCACGACCCGCGCACGACCCGCGCACGACCCG
>Ga0160429_1000767_pt1 | contig 21639 bp, 16 predicted proteins | sample SolpanmetagenomR_FD_108199 | JGI IMG/M metagenome (GOLD analysis project Ga0160429, IMG submission 108199) | Solar panel surface microbial communities from Lawrence Berkeley National Laboratory, California, USA - R | ecosystem: Engineered > Built environment > Solar panel > Unclassified ...
AGCCCGTCGTACCAACGCTGGCGGGCGGTAGTGACGCAGGCGTCGAGGGCCTTTTGCTGGTCGAAGGGCGCGTTGCCGAGCACGATGGCATCGCAGAGCACCGGCACCGAGTGGTAGCCTATCATGCACCAGTTTTCGTTGGCGTAGTGGCTCCACACGGGTAGCATGTGCTCGGCGCTTTGGTCGAAGTGCGCGAGCATGCTTTGGGCCATGTCGGCGTTGCGGCGGGGCTGCACGAGGTTGTAGAGCGGGTGCAGCGCCCGGTAGGTATCCCAGAGCGAGAAGGTGGTGTAGTTGGTGAAGCCCTGGGCCAGGTGGGTATTCTGGTCGAGGCCGCGGTACTGGCCGTCCACGTCCTGGTAGGTGGTCACGCCGGTAAAGGCATGGTACATAGCCGTGTAGAAATTCTCTTTATCGACCCGACGCGGCGAGCTGATAGTGATTTTGCTAAGCTCCTGCTGCCACTGGGCCTGGCCTTTCTGGCGGTAGTCGGCGAAGTTCCAGCCGGGGGCTTCGGCCTGCAAGTTGGCCAGAGCGCCAGCGGTGCTCACGGGCGAGAGGGCCAGTTTCAGCTTTATTTGCTGGCCCGCTAGGATAGGGCCGAAGTCGAAGTGCATCCGCAGCTGATGCGCGGCTAGGTCGGGCCAGTTGTGCGCCTGGTCGAAGCGGCCCCAGAAGCCGCGGTAGGCCTGCTTGGCGTCGTAATTCTTGCTGCCGTAGGTTTTGAAGGGCCGCGAAAAGCTGAGCGCAAAATACACCGTGCGGGTGCGGCCCCAGCCGCTGGTTTGGCGGTAGCCGGTCACGAGCGAGTCGTTTTCGACCCGCACGAACGTCCAGGTATTCTTGCCAGGGTAGTTATAGATTCCGGCCATTAAGTCCAGAATAATGTGCGATTCGGCCGCCTGTGGAAAGGTGTACTGGTGCACGCCGACCCTAGTGGTAGCCGTTAATTCAGCCAGAATATCGTGGTCGGCGAGCCGCACCTTGTAGTAGGCCGGCTCGGCCACCTCCGTGGCGTGCGAGTAAGCCGAGCGGTAGCCGCCGAGCGGCCGGTCGGCCGTGCCGGGGTTCAGCTGGAGCGGCCCGGTGGTGGGCATCACCAGAAAATCGCCGAGGTCGGAGTGGCCCGTGCCGCTGAAGTGCGTGTGGCTGAAGCCCACGATAGTGGGGTCTTTGTACTGATACCCCGCGCAGTAGCTATAAATATCGGGGTTGTACTTGCCGTTTTGCTCGTAGCTGATGGTGTCGGTATCGGGCGAGAGCTGCACCGCCCCGAAGGGCACCGTGGCGCCGGGGTAGGTGTGGCCCATGCGGGCGGTGCCCACCAGCGGGTGGGCGTACTGCACCAGGTTTTCTTGGGCGCGCAGGGCTAGCGGGAAGAGGAGGGTGGCTAGGGGCAGCAGGTACTTCATAGGGTAAAGAAAAGCAACTCGTCCAAATCAGGGGTCGTTTGGCAGGCCGGGTTGCGGCTAGCCCTGGCGCGGCCCCGAAAGCAAGCAGGCCCCTGGAAACTCCAGGGGCCTGCTTGCCTCAGTATACATGCTGCCCCTAGTTATCAGTAAGTGACTTAGTCGCTACTATGGCAGGGGGTACAAGTGCCGGCCGCCGGGGCGGCCAAGCAACTCAAGCCGTTTTGGCGGCCGTGAAGTTGAGCCCGAAGTAGAGCGTTTCTTTCAGCAGCGGGTTGCGGCGCCAGATGGCATCTTCGCGGGCCAGCAGGGCGGGGGCGTTGCCGTTCTTGAATAAAAAAGGCGGAAACAGTCGGATGTACTGCACATCGGCCTCCGCAATGCAGAGGCCTTTTTGAGCCAGCTCGCGCTGCCAGGTGGCCAGGTTGCGAATATTCTCGTTGCCGATGGTAATGTTCTTTTTCAGCGTCTCATCGTAAATTTCGATGATGCGCTTATTGCCCCGGCGCAAGTACAGCTTCAGGTTCTGCACCACGTTGCCGCCGTTTTCCTCCACCACTACGAGGTTGCCACCGGGCCGCAGGGCGCGGCAGAAAATGGCCAAAGCATCCTGCAACGGCTCGAGGTGGTGCAGGGTGTCCTGAATAATGATGTGGTTGTAGGACGCGGGCGGGGGCGGCGAGTCGAACAGGTTTTCGTAGCTGTAGGTGAAGCCCGACACGTCGCCGAACTGCGCCCAGTAGCGCAGGCGCTCCGGAAGCTGGGCAAAGTAAAACTCCAGCGTGGTGCCGTGTACTTTGTACCCATTGAGCGCCAGGAAGATGGCCGTGGTGCCGTAGCCGCAGCCGCAGTCCCAGATGGTGGCTTGCTTATCGGGCAAATGGGCCAGAATGTAGTGCAGGCGCTGCACCACGTAGGCCTTGCGAAACTCGAAGCTAGCCGGGTTGGCCAGCATCTTGTAGTAGCTGGTAAGCTGGGGGTTGCCGCGTAACTCGTCGAGAAACAAGTCAAAAAACGTACTGACGGTCATGAGCAACGAAAGGCGCCGGAAACAAAAAAGCAAGTTCGGCAGCCAGGGGCGTAGGCTGGCCGCGCGGCGAAAATAAGGCCTGGCCGGCACTAGGGCCGCATTGCGGCCCTAGTGCCGAGCTATAAATCGGCAATAAGCAGCGCGCTACCCAGGGGCTGGCGGGCTAGCCGCGCTGCACTTTGTAGAGCTTGGCGCCGTACAAAAACACCACTACGTAGCAGATAATGGGCAGGTAATAGGCGTGGGCCACGCTCACATCGGCCACCGGGCCCATCACAAAGCGCGGAAACAGCGCCGCGCCCACCACACCCATCACGATGAAGGACGAGGCGAGCTGCTTGTGCCGCCCCAGGTCTTTCAGCCCCAGGCTATAGATGGTGGGAAACATGATGCTGAAAAAGAAATTGAGCCCGATGAGCGCCCCAAACGATACCCAGCCCCAGTGCTGGGCCACCACTACGCACAATACCATATTGGCCACCGCCGCGCCGGACAGCAGCCGGTTGGGGGCGATAAAGCGCATGAGGTAGGTGCCCAGCAGGCGGCCCACCATCATGCCCACCAGGCTGAGGGAGAAGAAGTAGGCCGCCACGTCGTTGGCCAGGTGGGGCAGCCCCGGCGCAAGGCCCACGGTACGCTCAAACAGCGTGCCCACCTGCCAGAAGCCCTGCACGGCCGGCCCCGGCTTCAGGCCCATGTAGTCGGTGCCGTAGTTGATGAAAAACGCCCAGGTGCCGCCCTGCGCCGCCGTGTTGAAGAGCTGGGCCACGCAGGCCCACACGAAGTGCTTGTGCTGAAACAGCCCTTTGCCGGTGCCGGGGGCGGTGGGAGCGTCGAGCGTGTGCTCGGCATTGAGCGGGGGCACTTTGACAAAGGCAAAGGCCAGGCCGATGCAGCCCACCACCGTGCCGATGATGGTGTAGAGCAGCTTCACGGACGATAAATCGCCGGCCGCGTGGGTGCCGCGCAGCACGAAGTAGCCCCCGATGAGCGGCCCCGACACCGCCCCGATGCCGTTGATGCCGTGCGAAAAAGTAATGCGCTGGTCGGAGCTGGCCGGGTCGCCGAGGCCGTCCAGAAACGGGTGCGCCACGGCCTCCAGCGTGCCCAGGCCGCAGGCCAGCACAAACAACGCCACCAGCAGAAACGTGAAGGACGCCGCGTTGGCGGCCGGCACCATCAGGAACGCCCCGGCCGCGTAGAGGCCCAGGCCCAGGATAACGCCTTTCTGGTAGCCAAAGCGCTTCATAAACCAGCCGGCGGGCAGGCCCATCACGAAGTAGGCCCCGAAGGTGGCGGCCTGCACGTAGGCCGAGTTGGCCTTGCTGATGTGCAGTACCTGCTGAAAGTGCTTGTTGAGGATGTCGGTCATCGTGACGCCCAGCCCCCAGAGCATGAACAGCGACACCACGAAAATAAACGTGAGCAGGTAGCGCCGCTCGGTAAAGGGCGGCGGAGTGGCGGTAAGCAGTTGGGGCATAAGCAGGGAAAAGGCGCGGGCCAGCGCGGCCGCGCGAATAGTCCAGGCTTTAACCCTAATTAGCAGGTTTAGTTGGGCCGCTACCCCGGCTCGCCCGCTACCTTGCGCCCGCTGGCCGCTAAAGCGCCCCGCCACCGGATGAAAGCAATTGACAATCTGGCCGCCTGGGGCCTTGGCAAACGGCGGTAGCCGGCCTGGCCAAGGAGACCATCGTGCGCTTCTCCTTAGCATACCCCGGCTACCAGACCGTGCTGGCGTACCCGCCCGCCCGGCCAGCTACCTGCTCAAATACCCACCCAAATCCGAGATGCTGGCGATGCCCAGCTGGCTGGCCTGCTGCCGCCGCATGAGCAGGCAATAAGCATTGTTGAACCCTAGCGGCGCGCGCCAGGCCAGGCCGTAGCGGCGCGCAAACTCGGCCTGCACGTACGTAAACACCGCCGCCGGGCGCCCGCCCAGCGAGTCGAGCACCGCCGCCGAGGGTTGCAGCAACACTTGTAAACCCGTGCCGGTGTACTCGGGGTACAGGTCAATCTGGCCGCCGCGCAGGGCCTCGAAGCAGATGGTGGTGCCGCCGAGGCCCGTTTTGGTGGCCACCGCCAGGTCGGTGTTGCCCCGGATGAGGGCGGCGTACATTTCGACGAGAATGTACTGCTCGGCAAAAATCTTGGACCCTAGCCGCACTACGGCCGCGCCGGCCGGCAGCGGGCGCGGGGCCTTCCAAAGGCCGGCGCGGCGCAGCCAGGCCAGGGCCACGGCCCGGGGCTCGCGGTGCAGGTAATCGACCTGATAATTCAGGTTAGTCATGGCCGAGTCGGAGAGCCGGCCGCTGAGCTGGTCGAAGACGGAACCCAGCTCGGGGTGGGCGCGCAGCAGGGCGGGGCGCACGAGGGGCGCCGCGTAGTAGGGCGGCAGGGCGTGGCGGTCATCGCGCAGCACTTGCAGGCCATAGGCCCGGATGCGGCCATCGGTGGAGTAGCCGTCGATAACGTCCACGTTGGCGGCGCGGGCGGCCTCGTACACCAGGGCGGGGGCTAGCACCACATTGGGCAGGTGGGTGAGGCCGTAGGCTTGGGTGAGGCCCGGCAGGCAGTCGGCCCGCCCGATAAACTCGGGGCTGAAGCCCGCCCGCAGCCGGCCCGCCGCCTGCGGCAGCCAGTAGCCGGCCGCCAGCAGGGGCAGGGCCAGCAGCAGCCCGCCCCCCACGGCCCGCAGGCGCCGGGCCGATATTTTTTCCAGCGCGCCCAGCCCCGCATCGAAGGCCAGGGCCAGCCCGGCGGCCGGAACGGCGCCCGCCAGTATCATCACCGGGTTATTGAGCGCGATGCCGCCGAAGATGAACTCGCCCAGCCCGCCAGCGGCCACGTAGGCCGCCAGCGTAGCCACGCCCACGTTGATAACCGTGGCCGTGCGAATGCCCGCCATGAGCACCGGCAGCGCCAGCGGCAATTCTACGCGCCGCAAAATCTGCCCATCCGTAAAGCCCAGCCCGCGGGCGGCCTCCACCACGGCCGGCGGCACCCCCTGGATGCCGGCCACCGTGTTGCGAATAATGGGCAGCAGCGAATACAGCACTAGCGCCAGAATGGCCGGCTCTTTCCCGATGCCCAGCAGCGGAATTAAAAAGCCCAGCAGCGCGATGCTGGGTACGGTTTGCAGCACGCCGGCCACACCCAGCACCGCCGGCGCCCAGCGCGGCCGCCGCGTGAGCCACAGCCCCACCGGCACGCCCACGGCCACGCCCAGCAGCAGCGCCGCCGCCGTGAGGGCCACGTGCTGCACTATTTGCTGGCCCAGCTTGCCGGCCTGCGCGTGCCAGAAGGTGAAGAGGTCGGTAAAAAGGTGCATAGGGGTTGGGGAAGAGGGGCAGGTTGAAATGAAGCCCATAAAAAGCGCCCGTCAGGCTCAGCAACGTGAAGCCTCTCGCCCACGCCGCTAGGGGGGCTACCCACTGAGGCGCCCGTCAGATTCGGCAACGCGAAGCCTGACGGGCGCCTCAGTGGGTAAGGGCTAAATTTTGCCTTCGGCCAATCCTTGCTGAAACCCGTCCAGAAACAGCCCCACGTGGTAGCCATCGGCCAGGGCGTGGTGCACATTTACGGCCACGGCCATGCGCTGGGTGGCGCCGGCCGCGAATACCTGGCCGAAGGAAAGCTTGGGCGCGCTGTCGGGAAACTGAAAGCTGCGGGCGTGGGTGAGGCCCGTAAACTGCACCCACGGAATGGCCGAGCAGTGCAGCACGTCGGGCCGGGCGGTGCGCTCGCTCAGGCCCAGGCCGCTGGTGGCCTGGATGGCCGCGATTTCGGCCTGCGCGCCGGCCACAAAATCGGCCAGGCTAGCCCGCTGCTCGATGAAGGAAAAGCTGAACGTGTGGTCGGGCCGCCCAATGGTGGCCGAGGCGTGCACCCGGTCGTAGGTGTACACCTGGCCCTGCTCGATGCGCTGGCGAAACGCCTCGATGGCGTTGGCGGCCTGCACGGCGTGGTAGAGGTAGTAGAGGAAAAACGAGACCCCTAGCCGCCGCGCCTCGGCGCGGGCGGGGGTGCAGTCAATTTCCGCTACCAGTCCAAAAAACGGTTCGTCGAATTTCGAGAAGAACTCGAAATGCTCGCGGCGGGGCCAGGTGGCCAGGTCGATGGGGTGGCGCATGGGCGGCAAGTTCGGTAATTTTGGGGCTTCTATTCAGATTGGCGGCCGTTCGGCGGCCCGTTTTTGCCCCGATTCATGCTTTTGCGCCAACCCCAGCTCCTTGCCTTCGACGCCGACGATACGCTGTGGCCCAACCAGCCGCACTTTGACCACGTGGAGCGCGAGATGTGCGCCATCCTGGCCCACTGCGGCGACCCCGCCACCATCGGTGCCCACCTCTACCAGGTGCAGCGCCACAATATGCACCTCTACGGCTACGGCGCCAAGTCCTTGATGCTGACCATGACGGAAACCGCCATCCAGCTCACCGACGGGGCCGTGACGGGCCGCGAAATCCAGCAACTCTTCGACCTGGGCAAGCGCCTGCTCGACTTTCCCATCGAGCCCCTGCCCGGCGTGGTGGAGGTGTTAACTGAGTTGAAGCGCCGCGGCCACCGCCTGATGGTGCTCACCAAGGGCGACCTCTTCGACCAGGAAAGCAAGCTGGCGCGCTCGGGCCTGGGCGATTTTTTTGCCTGGGTTGAGATTGTGAGCGAGAAAAACCCCGCCACCTACCAGCGCGTGCTCACCCGCCACGGCGTGGACCCCGCCGCGTTCCTGATGATTGGCAACTCGCTCAAGTCGGATATTCTGCCGGTGCTCGCCGTGGGCGGCCAGGCCATCCACGTGCCCTACCACACCACCTGGGTGCACGAGGAAGTACCCGCCGAGCAGCTCGTGGGGCTGAACTTTGGAAGAGTGGAGCAGCTGACCGACGTGCTGGCTTATCTGTAAGTAGCGCGAAGCTTCCGCTTCGTGCGCGCGCGCAGCGCGCAGGCGGAACCGGACGACCCTGGCGCGGGATGCTCGCTGCGCTCACACGCGAAGCGGAAGCTTCGCGCTACTACTCGGCTAGCCCAGGCTTTGCCCGAAGGCCGCCAGCAGCGCCCCCAGCGCCACGGCCGCGTCGGCCACGCGCAGGCTAGCCGCGCCGGTATCGCTGAGCAGGGCCACGGCCTCCTGCACGCTGGCGGTGGGCGGCAGGCTGGGCGCCTCGGCGGGCGCGGCTAGGGTCGCTTTATCCAGAAAGGGTAGGACCTCGGCCAGGGTGGTTACGCGCATTTCGAGGGCCAGGCGCTCGGCCTGGAAGAAGCTGCGCACGAAGTCATTGGCCGGCTGGCGCAGCAGCTCGCGGGGCGGGCCGAGCTGCTGAATCTTGCCGTTGTTGAGCAGCATAATGCGGTCGGCCAGCTCGAAGGCTTCCTGCACGTCGTGGGTCACGAGCACCACCGTTTTGCGGCGCAATTCATCCAGCTCGCGAAAGTCGCGCCGCACGGCGGCCCGCGTTATCGGGTCGAGCGCCCCGAAAGGCTCATCTAATAAAATAACCGGTGGGTCGGCGGCGAGCGCCCGGGCTAGCCCCACCCGCTGCGCCTGCCCCCCCGAAAGCTGGGCCGGCAGCATGGCCGCGAAGCGGGCGGCCGGCAGGTGCAGGCGCTCGAGCAGCTCGGTGGTGCGGGCGGCCGTTTCGGCGGCCGGGCGGCCTAGCAGGCCAGGCACCACGGCCACGTTCTGGGCCACGGTGTAGTGCGGCAGCAGCCCTACTTGCTGAATAACGTAGCCGATGCCGCGCCGCAGCGCCGCCGGCGCCTGCTGGCGCACGTCGCGGCCGTTGAGCTCAATCGTGCCGCCGTCGGGCTCAATAAGGCGGTTAAGGGTTTTGAGCAGCGTGGTTTTGCCGCAGCCGCTGGGGCCGAGCAGCACCAGGGTTTCGCCGGCGGCTACTGCAAAGGACAAGTCATCGACCACCACCTGCGCCCCGAAGCGCTTGGTGAGGTGCGACACGCGAATAGTAGGCGGGGAGGGCATCGGGGGAGAGGGGTGGCCGGCCGGCACCTGGCGGCGGGCAGCCAAGTTACGGCGGGCTACGGGGCGGGGCGGGGCCGGCGGGCCAATCGCAAATCAAGGGTAAGCCCTATTCAATGTCAGTAGCGTACCAAACCGCTGGCCGGCGACGTTGCCCGGTAGCCCGGCCGGTCCCGCATTACCCTAGCCCGCGTTTTCTCGCTACTTTTGACCGTTCGCGGCCGCGGCCCCTTTTGGCCCCGCCCGCCCCACCGAACCGCTGCCCCCATGAAGCTACCCCCCCGGCTCACGCTGGCCGCCGCCCTGCTGGGCGCCGCCGCCGCCGAGCCTCAGCTTGCCCACGCCCAGCTTACGCAAACCGCCACCGCGCCCGAGCGCTTCTTTCAGGAAGGCTTGGACCTCTTCGATAGAAAGCAGTACGGCGCCGCTCAGCAGGCCTTTCAGCAGTACCTGCACACGGCGCCCGCCCGCGTGGGCGAGCAGAGCGGCCCCGCCACTGCCAGCGGCCGCTTCGAGCGCCTCGCCGATGCCGAATATTACTACGCCGTGAGTGGCCTCTACCTGCTGCACCCCGATGCCGAGGGCCTCATCCTCGACTTTGCCCGCCAGCACCCGGCCCACCCACGCGCCGCCGTGGCGTATTTCGAGCTAGCCAAGTTTTACTACGACCAGCAGAACTACGGCCAGGCTAGCCTGTATTTTCAAAAAGTGGCCCCCGCCAACCTCAGCCAGAGCCAGCGGGCCGAGTCTGATTTCAAGCTGGGCTACAGCCACTTTCAGCTGAAAGAATACGACCAGGCGCGCATTCTGTTTGACCGCAACAAGAAGGAGGTCAGCCAGTACCGCTACGCCAGTGCCTACTACGCGGGCTACCTGGCCTTCCGGGCCGGCGACTACAACGCTGCCCGCACCGACCTGCTCGTGGCGGCCGAAAACGACGCCTACCGCGGCGTGGTGCCGGCCGTGATGACCCAGATTTATTACCGCGAGGGCAACTACGACGGCCTCATCAGCTACGCCACCAAGGCGTTGCAGCAAACCCCGCCGCCCACCAGCGCCGACGAGATTCAGCTGCTCGTGGGCGATGCCTATTACCAGAAGCAGGACTACAAGCAGGCTGGCCAGTACTTCGACCAGTACGCCGCCGCCCACAAGGGTAAAATTGAGCCGGGCCTGCAATACAAAATCGGCTTCGCTAACTACAAGGAGGGCGACTACCCGCACGCCATTGCCAACTTCAAGAACGTGGCCGCCCGCCGCGACTCGCTGGGGCAGAACGCCGCCTACCACCTCGGCCTGAGCTACCTGCAAGCTGGCCAGAAAACGGCCGCGCTGGCCGCCTTCGACGCCGCCCGCCAGAGCACGATTGAGAAAAGCGTGTCGGAAAACGCCACCCTCAAGTACGCCCAGGTGCAGTACGAGCTGGGCAACCTGCCCGAGGTAATTGCCGCCCTGCGCGACTTTCGCAAGAAGTACCCGCGCTCGAAAAGCCAGCCCGTGGTGGACCAATTGCTCAGCGATGGCTTCCTGTCGAGCACCGACTACGCCGAGGCTCTGAGCTATTTGGAGGGGCTAGGCGAGGACCGGGGCGATAAGCTCAACGGCACCTACCAGCGCATTGCTTACGCGCAGGCCGCCACGCTCTATAACAACGCCAACTACAGCCAGGCGCTGCCTCTGCTGGATAGGAGCCTGAAATACCCGCAGGACGATGCCCTGCGCGCCGCCGCCCAGGTGCTGCGCGGCGAAATCTACTCCGTGGGCCAGCAGTACCCCGAGGCCATTACGGCCTACGCGGCCGCCGCCCGCTCGGCCCGCCAGGGCGGCGTGAGCGACGAGGAAATCCAGTACGTGCAGCTGGCCCGCTACGGGCTAGGGTATGCCTACTACAACACCAAGCAGTACGAGAAGGCCCGCCCGCAGTTCCAGGCCTTTCTGAACGACGCGGCCGCCAAGCCCACCGACCCCAACTACTACGACACCACCCTGCGCCTGGCCGATACCTACTACGTGGCCAAAAACTACCAGCAGGCGCTCGATTTGTACGATAAGGTCATCCAAGCCAACGCGCCGGACAAGGACTATGCCTACTACCAGAAGGGCCTGACGCTAGGCCTGCTCGGCCGCAAGGACGAGGCTAGCCAGACACTAGCCAGCCTGCTCAAGAGTAACCCCGACTCGCGCTACGCCGAGCAAGCGGTGTTTCAGCAGGCGCAGCTCGATTTTCAGGCCGGCGACTACGCCCCGGCCGCCGAGGGCTTCACCCGCCTGATTCAGAACCGGCCCACTTCCAGCCTGTTGCCCGATGCCTACCAGCGCCGGGGCGTGGCCTACGCCAACCTCGAGCAGCAGGACAAGGCCGTGGCCGACTTCCAGAAAGTGCTGACCGACTACCCGCGCAGCACCGCCGCCCAGCAGGCCCTCTACAGCCTGCAGGAAAGCCTCACGGCCCTGGGCCGCACCGAGGAGTTCGACCAGGCCCTGGCTAGCTTTAAGGCGCAGAACCCCAACAGCAAGGCTACCGAGAGCGTCGAGTACGAGGCCGCCAAGTCGCTGTACCTGGCCGAGAAATACAGCCAGGCGCTGCCCCGCGTGCAGGCCTACCTCAAGCAGTACCCCGACAACGCGCTGGCCCCCGACGCCCGCTTTATCCTGGCCGACTCGTACCGGCGCACCGGCAATAAAGCCCAGGCCCTGCCGCTGCTCAAAGCCGTGGTAACCGAGAATAAGAGCGAGTTTGTGAACCGCGCTGTGGGCCGCGTGGCCGATTTGGAGCTCGAAAACAAGAATTACCCCGAGGCCATTAAGTACTACGAGCGCCTGCGCACGGCCTCCGGCAACCGCCGCGAGGTAGCCACCGCTACGCTCGGCCTGCTGCGCGCCTACTACGACGGCGGCAACTATGCCCAGGCCCGCAGCACCGCCACCGACCTGGCGGGGCTAGCCGGCGCCACCGCCAACGCCGGTAACACCGCCCTGCTTTACCAGGGCAAGGCCGATTTCAAGCTCGGCAACCTCGACCAGGCCGCCACCGAGCTGGCCGCCGCCGTAGCGGCCGCCCCCAGCGACGCCACCGGCGCCGAGGCCCAGTACACGCTGGCCGAAGTCCTGTTCAAGCAGAAGAAATACGACGAGGCCATCACCCAGGCCTTCAAGGTGAACGCCAACTACAGCGCCTACGAGCTGTGGCAGGGCCGCGCCTTTTTGCTACTCGCCGACGTGTACACCGCCCAGCGCGACATTTTCCAGGCCCGCGCCACGCTCAACTCGGTTATCGATAATAAATTCCCGGTGGCTGAGGTAATCGAGGGCGCCCGCCAGCGCCTCGCCGTCCTGCCCGCCAGCGACGACGCGCCCGCCGCTGAGGAGCCCGCCAAACCGGCGCCCGCTAGGCCCGCCGCCCCCGCCAAGGCTAGCCCCGCCGCGCCCGCCAAAACGACCCCGGCCAAGGCGCCAGCGCCCCCCAAAACGCCCGCCCGCAAACCCGTTAAGTAGCGAAAAAAACGGGCTAGCCCGGTGCGCCCGCGCAGCGGGGCCAGCCGGTTGACAAACGTAAGCTGCTTAGCAGCGCGCTGGTATAAATTCTGTGTTAATGAAACGCTTACAGGTGATAAAATCAAGCTTTACTTCCGCTGCCGGCCGGCCCCTGCTGCTGGCTGCTGGCCTGAGCGGGGCCCTGGCGCTGGGCGCGCAGGCGCAGACCCAGCCCGGTAAGGGCCGGGCGCGCGGCACCATCCAGGACGCCGAGATTGAGATTGTGAAGGACCGGGTAAACACTTTACCCGAGGCCACCCGCAACTTCGAGAAAATCCGGCTCGCGCCCCCGCCCAAGCCCACCCGGCAGGTCACCTACACCTACCCCGATTTCCGGCTGCCCGCCACCCGTCTCAACCCGGCGGTGCAGGTGCTTACCGTGGCCCAGGAAGAGCTGGAGCCCCTCACCGGCAACTACGTGAAGCTGGGCCTGGGCAACTACGGCTCGGTCTACGCCCGCGCCCACCTGCACTCGACCCGCAACGAGCAGTATAGCTACGGCCTCGACGTGCGCCACAACAGCTCGAAAACCGGCCCCGTCGACGGCCAGAATTCGGGCGCCAGTCTCACCAGTGCCACAGCCACCGGCGAGTACTACCTGGGCAGCGCCGCCTTGGGCGGCGCCCTCGACTTTGCCCGCGATGTCTACCACTTCTACGGCTACGACCGCAGCAAGCTAGCTAGCGAGCCCAGCCCCGACGACATCAAGCAGACCTTCACCCGCTTCGGCGCCCGCGCCTACGCCCGCAACCGCGCCACCGATGCGGCCTTGCAGTACGAGGTAGGGCTGGGGTACAAGTACTTCGGCGACCGCTTTGGCGTGAGCGAAAATAACCTGCTAGTCAATGGCAAGGCTGGCTACGCGCTCAGCGAAACCAGCCGCATCACCCTCGATGCGCAGGGCTCGTTTATCTCCGACAAGCAGCCGCTCGGCCTCGTGGGGCAAACCGGCGACCTAAGCCGCACCCGCAACTTCTTCCAGGCCACGCCCGCTTACGAATTAACCGGCAAAACCGGCCTCAGCCTCACGCTGGGCGCTACACTGGGCTACAGCAGTGATGCCCTCAACGGCGTGGGCAAGGGCATGATTAACCCGGCCGTGCGCGTGGGCTACGCCGTGGTGCCCGAGAAATTTCAACTCTACGCCGGCCTTGGCGGGGCCCTGCAGCGCGTGACGCGCTACGACCTGAGCCAGGAAAACCCCTGGCTAGCCCCCGGCCAGGCCCTGGCCGATACCCACGCCGGCCCCACGGTGTACGCGGGCTTTACCGCGGCGCCCGTGAGCGGGCTGGCGCTGGCCGCGCGCGCTACGCTGGGCCGCTCGCGCGATTTGTACTTTTACCGCAATTCGCTGGCCGATACCAGTAAGTTCGACCTCGTGTACGACAGCACCACAATCAACGTGGCAAACGTGCACGCTGAGGCCCTCTACAGCGCCAGCGAGAAAGTGCGGGTGGGCTTCAAGGCTGATTACAACTACTACGGCGTCAAGGCCTTGGCGCAGGCCTACGGCCGCCCGGCGTTCCTGGGTACGCTCTACGGCACTTATAATGCGTCGGAGAAGCTGCTGCTCGGGGCCAGCTTCTACTATTACTCCGCTAACTACGGGGTAGGCTATACGCCAGGGCTGACGTTGCCTTTTCCCAGCTCCCGCACGCTCGTCGACCGCCAGACCAACGCCGTTATCGACCTGAGCTTGCGGGCCGACTACCGGATTACACCCAAGTTCAGCGTCTTTGCGATGGGGAATAACCTCACCGGCCGCCGCTCCCAGCGCTACCTCAACTACCAGAGCCAGGGCGTGAATGTGATTGGCGGACTCACGTACGCTTTCTAGCTAATTGATTCAGTAGCAGTGGGTAAATGTTGTTAAAAGAAGCCGGTCGCGCAGGATTGCGCCGAAATTGGCTTTTTCCTGCCTTAACTTTAGCCTCCTAACCGCGTAACTGCCCGCTCGTCAAACCACCCTTCCGATGAATTTAGCCGACCACCTACGCCCTTTGCTCCGCGACCACGACTGCGTGATAATCCCGGATTTTGGGGGCCTAGTGGCCGAGTATACCCCGGCCCGGGTGCAGCCCGGTGGCCGGCACGTACTGAGCCCGCCCACCCGCCAGGTGGCCTTCAATCAGGTACTTACCCGCAACGACGGCCTGCTCGTTGATGCCCTGCGCCAGCACCTGAACGTGCCCGCCGCCGAGGCCCGCGAGGCCCTGCGCCAGGCCGTGGCCACCCTGCACCGCGACCTGCAAACCCAGCAGCGCACCGAGCTGCCGGGCATCGGCGTGTTTCGCCAGGTGGCGGGCCGGGGCCTGCAATTTGAATACATGGGCACCGACAACCTGCTCACGGCGGCCTTTGGCCTGCCCGAGCTCACGGTGCACCCCATTTCGGTGACCGATGCCCGCCTGGCCCGCGAGCAGCAGGCCCAGTTGGTGCCGCGTCTGCGCTCGGCCAGCCGGAGCGTGCGGCTGCAGCGCGCTGTGGTCGTGCCCGGCACAATCATCGGCCTGCTGGCTGGCCTAGCTGTGGCCGGATTGTACTTATTGAATCTGCACCCCGACAAGCTGTCCACTGCCTGGCAGGGGCGCCTGCCCCGCTGGGAGCAAACGGCCAGCCCCGCTGCCCCGCAGCAGGCCGCGCTGGCTCAGCCCACTTTCGCGGCCCCCACGCCGGCTAGTACTCCCACTCCCGATACGGTAGCGCTGCCAGCCACCGCACCTACTCAGCCCCTGGCCGCAGAAAAGCCCGTTGCCCTGGCGAAAGCGCCGGCGGCTAGCTGGGACCAGGTGGCTGCTGCGCCCGCCCCGACGCAGACGCCCCCCGCCCAAACCGACCCGGTAGATGCGCTGCTGGTCCGCCGCTCGGCTTTGCCCACCCCCGTGCGGCCCCGCGCCAAGGCGCGTAAGGTGCCCGCCGCGGCCGCCATTGCCCTGGCCGATGAAAGCAACGTAGCCAAGCCCATTCCGTTGGCGCTGCGCAAGCCCGGCACGCCTTCGCTCACTACTTCTTACGTAGCCGCGGCTACGGCACCCCGGCCGGCTGCTACTTCCAAGCCTACGGTGGCCGCCGCCCCGGCTAGCCGGCCGGTAGTGCACGTGGCGTCGAGCAAGGCCGTGCGCCTGGCGCCCGCCAAGGCGGTTCCGGTAGCCAAGGCAGTGCCCGCTGCCGCCCCCGTGGCGCTGGCCCCCGCCGGGGCCGCTGCTGCCGGTGAGGCTACCACAATTAAAAGCCGCACGGGTCGTTACTACCTTATCGTAGCGGCTTACGGGTCGCTGGCCCGGGCCGAAGAAGGCCGCCGCAATCTGGCCCACGCGGGCCGGCCGGCCAAGGTTATTCTGCCGCCCCGCGGTAGCCGGTTGTACCGCTTGTCGGCCAGTGACTTTGCCGATAAGCCCACGGCCACGCTGGCGGCCAGCCGCCTGCGTCAGAATCCGCACTTTGATAAAGGCCTGACGGTGCTGCCTTACTAAACATACGTATTTACCGGGCTAGCGCGCTGCTTCCCCGTCCTTTCCTTCCTCGTCGCTGAATGTCCGTTTTCCTGCTGCAAGCCGCCCCGGCCGTTACTTCCGTTGCTACCGACACGGCCGCTGCCGCGGCCAATGCTGCTGCTAACGCGGCGCCCGGCCTCTCGCTCATCGACCTCATTCTGCGTGGCGGCTGGATAATGCTGCCCATTTTCCTGCTGCTCATCGTTTCGATTTACATCATCGCCGAGCGCTACCTCACCATCCGTAGCGCCGGGGGTAATCCCGAGTCGTTTATGAGCGGCATCCGGGCCCTCATGGTGAAGGGCGACTTGCAGGGAGCCAAGCTCTACTGCGCCCAAAACCCCTCGCCGCTAGCCCGCATGGTCGAAAAAGGTCTGCGCCGTATTGGCCTGCCCATCACCGAAATCGAGGCTAGTGTGGAGAATGTGGGGAAGATTGAAATCGCCCGCCTCGAAAAGAACATCAGCATTCTGGGCATCATCGCGGGTATCGCGCCCATGCTGGGTTTCGTGGGTACGATTATCGGCGTTATCAAAATTTTCTACGCCATTTCGAGCAGCGGCGAGTTTGGTATCACCCAGATTGCGGGCGGCCTCTACACCAAGATGGTGACCTCGGCGGCCGGCCTCATCGTGGGCATCATCGCCCACATCGGCTACCACTGGCTCAGCATCCTGGTCGAGCGCATGGTGTTCCGTATGGAAAACTCGGCCATTGAGTTCATGGACATCCTGCAGGATAATTAATTTTTTGATGTGGAAATGTGGGGAATGAAAAATGTGAAAATGGGTAACTGGTCTCCCCAAGCGCTAGCCCTCGATTTTCACATCTCCCACATTTTCAAATTTCCACATTCAACGAAGTGAATCTCTCCCGCCGCCGCCACGCGTCCTCGCACGTCGAAACCAGCTCGATGAACGACATCATGTTCTTCCTGATGCTGTTCTTCCTGATTGTGTCCACGATGGTGAACCCCAACGTTATTAAGCTCTTGCTGCCCAACGCCAAGAGCAGCAAGCAGGTGATGAAGCAGCCCATTACGGTGAGCATCAACGCGGCCGGGGAGTACTTCGTCAATAAAAAGCCCGTCACGGCCACTACCCTGGAACCCGAACTGCAGGCCCTGCTCGTGCCCGGCCAGCCGGCCGAGGCTCAGCCCAGCGTAGTGCTACGCGTAGATGCCGGCCTCAACGTACAGAAGCTGGTCGACGTACTCGAAATCGGCAACCGGCTAAAGCTGAAGATGGTAATGGCCACCCAGTCGCAGCAGGCAGCGGGAAAATAAGTTCAATTAAAAATTATGAATTAAAAATTAAAAGATGAGTTGGATTACGGCTTTTACAAGCCCTAGTACTACTCAGCTTTAATTCATGATTTTTAATTCATAATTTTTAATTCTCAACAAATGGCCCTCGACTATCCCGAAGAGCACCGGCGCGAAGCCCTCGGCATAACGGCCGCCGTGGTCGTGTTGCTGGCCCTTATTTGTTTCTTTCTTAAGTTTAGCGGCCCCAACCCGCCGCTGGAAGCAATGGGTGGCGACGGCGTGGAACTGAACTACGGCATCGATGAGGCCGGCTCGGGCGATATCCAGACCCTGGCCACGGCCAATGCCTCCCAGAACCGCGAAGACTCGCGCCCGCCCGCGGCCCAGCCCAACCCCACGCCCCAGCCCGCGCAGCCTCGCGTAGAGGCTAGTGCCCCGGCCCAGCCCGCCGCTCAGGAAAAAGTAATTACCAGCGAGGCCGAAGACGCCGGCGCCACGGTTCCGCCCGTGGAAAAAGCCGCACCCAAGCCCGCGCCCGAGGTGGTGCGCGAAACGCCCAAGCCCCGCGAGCAGCCCCGCACGCTCTACACGCCCAAGGGCAGCGCCAGCGGTGCGGCTGGGGGCAACGGCGTGAATGGCACCAGCAGCGCGCCCACCGGCAACAGCAACGGCGACCGCCCCGGTACCGTGGGCGACCAGGGCGACCCTAGGGGCTCGCTCAACGCCAAGGCCCTGTACGGCGAGCCGGGCAGTGGGGGCAGCGGCGCCCGCCCGGGCGCTGGCGGCGGCTCGGGGCTGGAGATGAGCGGCTGGGCAGTTGATAACGTGCCCGATATTCCGAAAATCGATGATAACCCTGGCGAGGCCCGCTTCCGCTTGGTTATCAATAATGATGGCGACGTAATATCGGTCACCAAGGTATCGGGCAACCTCTCGCCCGAGCAGACCCAGGCCGTGCGCGACGCTCTCCAAAAGGCGACCTTTCGTAACCTCAATGGCAAGGATGGCGGCGCCACCGGCTACTACCGGTTCCGGTATTCGGTGCGCTAAAACTGCCCCGTAACTCTTTTCGTGCCTTGGGCGCCCCGCGCAGCAATCGCGCCTGAACAACCCATTGGGGGAGTATTCAGGCGCGATTGCTGCGCGGGGTGCCCAAGAATAATTTTATTGTGGCAGCAAATGACTTACCCCGAAACCCTGGCCTGGCTTTACGCACAACTTCCCATGTACCAACGGGTAGGGGCGGTGGGCTTCAAGAAAGGCTTGGGCAACACCGAAGCGCTGGCCGCCGCGCTGGGCCACCCCGAAACCAAGTTTAAGAGCGTGCATGTGGCCGGCACCAATGGCAAGGGCTCCAGTTCGCACCTGCTGGCGGCGGTGCTGCAAAGTGCGGGTTACAAGGTGGGCCTCTATACCTCGCCGCACCTGCGCGAGTTTACCGAGCGCATTCGGGTGAATGGGCAGGAACTGGCGCCTCACTACCTGGTGCAATGGGTGGCTAGCCACCAAGAGTTATTCACGCAGATTCAGCCTTCGTTTTTTGAGATGTGCGTGGCGCTGGCCTTCGACTACTTTGCCGCCGAGCGGGTAGACGTGGCCGTGGTGGAGGTGGGGCTAGGAGGGCGGCTTGACTCGACCAACATCATCACGCCACTGGTGTCGCTGATAACCAATATCAGCTACGACCACCAGGCTATGCTGGGCAACACGCTGCCCGAAATCGCGGGCGAAAAAGCCGGCATCATCAAGCCCGGCCGGCCGGTGGTGGTGAGCCAGACGCAGCTCGAAGTAGCGGCGGTTTTCGAAGCCAAAGCCCGGCAGCAGGAGAGCCCGCTGCTGTTTGCCGACACCCGCTACGAAGCCCGGCTGACCGAGGAAACGATGGCCGCCGACCAGGCCAGCGCGGGCGGGCAGGTGCTAAGCGTGACGCGCGACGGCCAGCCCTACCTCGACAACGTGGACCTGGGCCTGCTCGGCGACTACCAGCGCCTGAACCTGCCCGGCGTGCTGGCTACCCTTGATGAGCTGCGCGCCCAGGGCTTTAGCATCCCCGAAAGTGCCGTGCGCCAGGGCCTGCGCGAGGTCACCCGCCTCACTGGCCTGCGCGGCCGCTGGAGCATCATCGGCCAGCGCCCGCTGGTGGTGGCCGACACGGGCCACAACGAAGCCGGCCTGCGCCTCGTGCTGGCCCAGCTGGCTAGGGTGCCGCACCGGCACTTGCACCTGGTTATCGGCACCGTCAATGACAAGGACGTGACCAAGGTGCTGGCCCTGCTGCCGCGCGCGGCCACGTACTATTTCTGCCAGGCCGATATTCCGCGCGCGCTGCCGGCCCAGGAGCTGGCCGCGCTGGCCACGGCCCAGGGCCTCACGGGGCGGGCCTACGGGCCGGTGGCGGCGGCCGTAGCTGCCGCTAGGGCGGCGGCTAGTCCCGATGATGTAGTATTTATCGGCGGCAGCACCTTTGTGGTGGCCGAGGTAGCCGAGCTCTACGAGCCGGGCTAGCGGGTACTTTTGCCACGGGCCCTTGCTGGCCTCCTTGCCCATGAGCTACCTGCGCAGTTCTTACGCCCGGCTGGCCCGGCACCGCTACAAGCTGCTGCTGGCCAGCCTGCTGCTGCTGGTGCTAGGGTCGGGCTTCGCCCCGGCCACGGCCGACCCGCACGTGTTTGCCGCGTTGCTGCTGCAAAACCTGGCCGTGGGGGTGCTGGTATTTGCCAAAGAGAAGCCTTTATTGCTGCTGCTGTGTTTGCTGGCGGTGGTGGGGTTGGAAGTCGCCGCCCAGGTGTGGGGCTGGTCGCCGGTGCGGGCCCACACTGGCATTGCGTACAGTGTGTTCTGCTTCTCGATTACGCTGCGCATCTTTCGTAAAGTGCTGGGCGCCGGGCGGGTATCACCCGAGCTGCTGGCGGCCACCATGTGCGGCTTCGTGCTGCTGGGGATGGTGGGCACGTTCCTGTTCGTCCTTATTGAAGTGGTGCAGCCGGGGGCGTTTGCCCACGTGCCGCCCGAGCCGGGTTTGGTGCAGGCCCTCAATTACTTCAGCTTCGTAACCCTGCTAACCGTGGGCTACGGCGACATTGTGCCCCTGAGCAACGTGGCCCGCAAAGCCACCGTGTTGCTCGGCCTGCTCGGGCACTTCTACGACCTGTTCGTAGTCAGCGTCATCGTGGGTAAGTACGTGGGTGGGGTAGTGGAGGGCGTGGAGGACGACCGGCCCGCGGCGCCCGACAAGTAGGCGCCGGGCGTACTTTTGCAGCCCTTTTTAGCTCAAAAACGCCCGCCGTGCCCCGCATCAAACTCCAGCGCTTTGCCGATAATGCCACCCGCCCCGGCATTGTAGAGCCGGGCAAAGCCACCTTTGGCCACCTGGCCGGGCGCTGGCGCGCCGATTTTTTTCGCAACGACCACCCGCTGGTGCTCGAAGTGGGCTGCGGCAAGGGCGAGTACACCGTGGGGCTGGCCCAGCGGCACCCCGACCAAAACTTTCTGGGGCTCGATATCAAGGGCGAGCGCATCTGGCGCGGCAGCACCCGCGCCGAAGCCTTAGGCCTTACCAACGTGGGTTTTCTGCGCCTCATGGCCCACCAGCTCAGCGAGCACTTCGGGCCCGGCGAGCTGAGCGAAATCTGGCTAACGTTTCCCGACCCGCGCCCCCGCGACCGCGACATCAAGCGCCGCCTCACCTCGCCGCGCTTCCTCAACCAGTACCAAACCCTGCTAGCCCCCGGCGGCGTGGCCCAGCTCAAAACCGACAGCGAAGGCCTGTATGACTACACGCTGGAGGTGCTGGCCAGCCGCCCCGACGCCCGCATCGAAGTGGCTACCCGCGACCTCTACGCCGAAACCGACCCCGCCTTCGAGGCCGCCCAGGCCATCCAAACCCACTTCGAGGGCAAGTACCGCGCCGTGGGGGTGCCCATCAAGTACGTGCGGTTTTCGCTGTAGCGCGGGCCTCAGGGTTCGCGTTGTTCGCGTTTGGCGCCCAGTAGCTAGGCAAAGCGCGAACCCTAAGGCCTGCGTGGCACTGGCTACGCCTCTTCCAGCGCCTCAAACACGGCCTCCAGCTCGGTAAAGTCGCGCAGGCCGGGCTTTATCTCGTCGCCGCCGGCCAAGATGAGGCCGGCCGGATGCACCTGCTGGGCCAGGTCGGCAGCCTCGGTGGGGTCGGTGGGGCCGGCCAGCCACAGCGGCGCCTGGCGGGCTAGCTGGTGCCAGTAGGCATAGTCGGTGGGGTAGTAGTGGGGCGGCGTGGTGAAGAGGGCGAAACCCTCCGGAAAGGCCGCCGTGAGGTCGGCCAGGGCCGCCGTATAGTGCTCCTGCTTGATGATGAGGTCGGCGGGCACTTCAATGAGGGCGGGCACGGCCAGCCCTGCGGGCCAGGCCTGGCGGGCGCGGTCGAGGCGCAGCAGCACGCCGGTGAGGCCACATTCTTCGACCAGGCGGTTGATTTCAGCGCCGGCCACGTGGCCAAACTCGCCGATGATATCAACGCCGGCCACCCAGCCGGCCAGCTCGCGGGCGGTGGCCGCGGCTACGGCGTCGGGCAGGTTGGCATCGAGCGTAAAAATGAGGCCCTGAGCGCCCATGCCAGCGCAGTAGCGGGCGTCGGAGAGGTTATTGATGCCGCGCACGAGCACGGGAATGGCTAAAGACATTTCTTCAGTGAGCAAGTAAGAGTGAGTAGGGAGCCGCGCCGCCCCGGCCACAAAGGTCGCGCCAACAACTGTTCCCCGCACCTTATTCCCTGTTCACTATCTTTGCAGCGGCACCAGCCGGAACATTCACTCCCTGGGTGGCTAGCCTCCTTCATGACCCCAACCCCAACCAAGGGCCGCGTACTCGTGGCCATGAGTGGCGGCATCGACTCGTCGGTGGCCGCCGTGCTGCTGCACGAAGCCGGCTACGAAGTAGTCGGCATGACGATGAAA
>Ga0160429_1000768_pt1 | contig 21549 bp, 21 predicted proteins | sample SolpanmetagenomR_FD_108199 | JGI IMG/M metagenome (GOLD analysis project Ga0160429, IMG submission 108199) | Solar panel surface microbial communities from Lawrence Berkeley National Laboratory, California, USA - R | ecosystem: Engineered > Built environment > Solar panel > Unclassified ...
CCTCCTTGCCCTTCTCGCCCTCCTTGCCCTTCTCGTCCTCCTCGCCCTCCTCCTCCAACATATGGAAGATAGGCTCAACAGCTAAACTGGGTAACGCTTTACGATCAGCTATAGCACCCACTCGGTAGTCATCCGGCGCAAAGGTATCCTTCGGAAAGAGCATTTGCTCTCGTGTTGCCTCTGTCCACAAGCTTGGGTACAGACGAAGGATGCGCATCCTCTGGTCTATTTCCCTGTTGAGGGTCAAGAGATCAGGTCTGAGATCAGCATCGTACTGGACGCAGCGGCCGACCAGGTCGACAAGCTGCTCACTATAGTCATGCGAACCGGTTTCGGGAGGCAACTGTTCGTCGAGCTTAGTGTAGTCTTCGCCTTCAGGAATGAAAGGAATTTCCCATTCCAGACAAGGCACGTCGCACCCTACAATAGGGTAGATGATCGACCACAGCGTCATACCGATGGCATAAATGTCAACAGCAGCCAGCCGCTTGACTTTGCCTGGCATTCCTTCAATGCCATTGACCATTTCCTGTATGTTATCAGCGATCATACTCCAGCACTGCATCTTCGGAATACTTACGGGAGCACGATATCCCTGTGTACCCACAAGTGGCATCTTTTGTGGGTTGTTAGGATCATCATTCCACGTTTTCATGGAAAGTCCAAAGTCTGTCATTTTCGGCGTTGGATACGGGAAGACTGGCGTGTCATCGTATGGTGTAGTCAAAGGTTCTCCTAGGAGAATATTGTCTGGCTTGATGTCCTGATGGATGATAATCTTGTCACCCCAATCCTTTGAAGGTGTATCCTCGCCCGTCGCCCTGCCGTAAGATAGAACAAGTCCAGCGTGGACCATGGCTTTGAAGCAATACCACCTAGCCCAGCATGTTAGCATCTCGTTCCATTCGAGAACATCCTGATACCGCCGGGAAAAGTATTCCCGAGCTCGGATTTCGAGAAAGTTGTACTCACAGAAATGGTTCAGGAATTCGAACCCTATGCAAAATGTTAGTGGACATGTTTGAGAGCGAGTGGAATTTTACACTGCCAAGACATAGGGGTGTCTACTTACCCCTGAGAGGCTTTAATAATTATCTCGCTCAACGTCTGATACGGCGCATATTCCATGAAGATAAAGTATCGTTCACCATTGCGCGAGACGTCATAGCCGTAGAATTGTGCAATGTGGGGACAGTTAGTGTCTCGTGCAGCGTTCGCTGCTTTACGGTGGTGAATGATCTCGGATATCTCACTGGCAGGAGGCCATCCAATTTCTGGAACTATATTGTCATACGTTTGTTTCATGACGGCTCGCTGACACGTCCAAGTCAGCATTAATCTTCAGGGGCAGTACAATTCGGCTTTACCTTCAATATATTATCATCCTTATCCCGCTCGAGCAAAAGGAACGTCTGAGCCCCAGACCCTGCTCCCAGCTCCTTCACTTTCTCATAGATCACCTTGCCCTTAGAGTCATAGAAGAAAGTTGGAAGTCGCGCTGAATCTGGTCCTGACGCTGAATCGTCTCCGGGGGCGGTTGCCGAAGGGTCGACCGACTGAGAAGGGTCTGGCGGAGGGTTATCTGGAGATGGATCGCGTGGAGGAGTGCCTGTCGGAGGAATAAATTGTGGAAGCTCGTTCCGCAGCGCATCGCCTGTTGGATCATCGACTGTCGGCGATTCAACCGTTCGAGGATCGTTCGGTGGTGAGTCATCTCGCAGCGGATCGTCAGGCAAGGAGTCCTCCGGCGGTGGAGGCTCGACTGGCGATAGTAGATTGGGCGGCGGGACTGGTTCAGCTGCAGGAGGCATGAACGGCCAAACCGGAGGAACAGGAGAGTTGAAGACATTCCTCTGGTGGGCAGTCAATTGGACCCTCCAATGAGTCTTTGCCCTTTGAGCAAGGCTGCGGAGTTTTTCTAAGGGTAAACGTTGAGTATTCGGTCATGTAGAAAGGAAGCCTGTAACTCACTGTCGCTCCATGTCGGATGGTCGGCTCTGAACCCGGTAAGGCGCCATTGGACGAGGGCCTGATAGCCTGCCAGGCCAGCCATTGCACATAGAGGGGTTGTAGATTCAACCTGAGGACAGACTCTGGGTGCAGTGGACGGTAGGTATCGAGGTTGGCGACAGACAACAAAGCAAACCTAATCCGGGGTTTCTTTGTTGAGGCATACATTGCATTGCCAGGAAGGGTTAAACAAAGTAATGGGGCTAGAAAAAGAACATACACGCGAGAAACAACACAATTAGGAAGCAGGAAAGGTAATCAAGAGTTCGTACCGCTTACAGGAGACTTTGCGTCTGTAATGGGCTGCCTAGGAGAGCGAGCAGCGAACGCATTTTCACAACGACAATCTCATTATCCGCGAAGATAGGCTCCATGGCTTGGTAGATCGACCTCGCGCCATTATGATGTGCCATTTACAGGGCATGACCTGTTGGGCATTATACTGCCCAAGGATTGCGATACAAAGCAAGACTACCTGAAATATTGGTGACGGAATGATAGGCATGTGCCCAAACCATGACGTGACCGTGGTGTATCACGCGCGACATGCATCGAGAGGAAGTCTGTGGGAACTTTGAGTACGCTGAAGGAGCTTTCGAATGTATCGGCTCACGCAGAGCAGAGTGAAAGGCATAGGTATCTTATATTCCATGTTGAAGTCGGTAGGGTGCGCAGAGGGCACATGACTAAGCCATCTACGGCGAGGTGGAGCGACCACGAGTACTCAAAGGTTTTAGAACGTCGGATGCTCCCATCACTCCCACGCCACCGCCTATATCTTTCCCATACCCCCCCGAATAATCCAGTGATACCATCGCAGGTATATTACAAACCGTAGGTCAAGCATGTAAGAACTCAACAGACACGATTGTACCGGTTCTACATACCATGTATGCGTACTGTCCTCTCGCGGCCTTCTTTGGAAACAAAGAACCTGTACAAGCTACAACCGTCGCCGTCAGCTTTCCTTGTTCTGATTCTCCAAGTCCTTCCGCTATGCTTGGGACAACCAGTACCTATCACGAAACAGCTACGCTGCTAAACTATAGCTTCCCGTCGATATGGCCCCCAGTTTCAAGAACCCTAGACCCGAAATCGCACATCGAAACGATGTGAAAGAGCGATACAGGCGCGAAAATCCGAACCAGCTCGGCGGCCGGCAATTGGAGGCTTGGGCGACAGCACAGGCAATGCGCACTGCAGCCGCTGAGTGGACCGCCCTCGCTCAATGGCGCAAAGACAGACGATATATCCGGCCATACGAACTTAAAAAACGTAACAAGAAAAGCCGATTCAACCCGCCCTACAAACGAGACTATCAGTGCTGGAGGGAACTTGGGGCTGGCGGGCAAGGCAGCGCGTACCTCTATCTAGACCTGGATGGAAATGGAAACACTCGCAATGTAGGTACACCCTCGCTCATGTCTGGTAAGCCCTCGATCGAGGACGACTGACTGTGACGTCTTGCAGAGACGAGTATTGAAGGTCGTGCATATCAGTGACCCCTTTCTTCGACAAAATAGTCTGGTCGAAACGAGAGTGCACTCGCAGCTTTCCGACCCTGCGGTACCAAACATCATCCGCTTGTACCACCATACTGAGCGCCTTGAACGACATGCAGGCATATGGGATCCTAGAATGTTCATGTGGATGGACTTTGCTCAACACGGAGATCTCAATGAACTGTTTTACCGCTATCATCGCCAATACCAACAGCAGGTGGCTGCCGGTCAGCAACCGACAAGAGTTCCGGAATCGTTCATATGGCATGTAATACAATGTCTAGCGCACGCTAGTGAGGCGATGCTGGACAATATCCCGACCATAGTCCACCGCGAGTATGTAACATCGATCCTGGCAGTACGAGCGATCTCTGACATTGACCTTGCAGTTTCAAGCTGGGAAACATCCTGCTCGACACTCCTGGCGCTAACCATCATCCGGAAGTTAAGCTTGCAGATTTTGGCTTAGCACTGGAGCTTAATGGAGCGTTTACTGCTAACCCGTTCAATCCAGCTCGGATGGGAATAGGAACAGTAACATATATGGCAGAGGTGACGTTGGATCGTTTATACTAGCGTCAATCAATTGCTGATAGCTTCGAAGGAGCAATGCCGAGGGCTTAATCCAATGCAGGAACGAACTAACGTGTTCGGTATTGGCACCCTCGCGTACAGGCTTACACGCCTCGACCTACATCCGCTTCCTGGCCTTCACTGGGAAACGACCTTGATCAACGACAACGGTCTTAACGTTCAGACCACAGACATGGTCCAGCAACCACTACTACCGGCCGGACAATGGCCATACAGCGAATCGCTGCGGGACGTCATCTTAAGATGTACAAGGCGTGACCCAAATGATCGGCGTAAGTGATGTTTCCGAGTGAGCTCTATACATCCGAAGTACCGCTCTTCTCCGTCTTAGTCAACAATGTTGGGGTCGCAATGTGTCAAACGTGACTCGGTCCATGTTGCTTCCTAGAATCCTTGCTATCTCTTCAGAACCTTGCGTCTCCAAATCTTCTTTCGACTTGGAGGACCTCTTGCTAATGTATGACCTCATTAGATTCCACGCGCTCGCTGCGGTACATCGTGGACCATCTTGTGAACTACATGCAAAATGGACCGATATTTGCGTTGAATCTGGACTTTCTGCAGCATCTCCAATTTCTAAGGGATCCCTGGGCACAAGGAGCGCTTCCGCCGCGCGTACTGTAAATTACTCGCTGGACACGTGGCGTATGAATTCTCATAGCCGGAGAAGAAGTAAAAGTGCATGGTCGAATCTTTTGCGACTCCAGCTTATGCGTGTGTGGGTGAATCAGCTTGGTGATCGAAATGACGGGTCACGTCCGCGACTCCTTGAGCAACCTCGATGCAAACGTCCTTGGAGCGCACGATGACCCTTTGGTCTCCTCGTAGGGCGCAAATTCAATGCTATTGGGTATGGACTATTACAATCTTCTCTAAGCTTCTCGGATCTTTTGAGACACATGCAATCCACAACTGATTTAATTTCCATGCTTCGCAAAGCTATGATCTCAATGTCCTGATTGTTCCGTGCTCTTTCGTTGGTGCTGCATTCCACGCGTCGGTCCCTTTGCCCACTCTCATGCCATGGTTTTATCGACGCGTCCGCAAGCGGCGGCCGAACGTTGAGACGACGTAAGAAAACATAGTCTGAAAGTTAGGGGACTGTCTCGATAATTGATTTCAAAAAGATACATGAGCGCACGTGCAGACCATTCTCGGGTCGTTTTGTGCAGCTATTGATCTCTAGATTCTTGTACGCCTACATGAAGAACACACCCCCTTCGCGCTCGTCGGCATGGTTCAATTTGCACTTGTCGTACGCTCACATAGCGGCATGTGGTCGTGATTTATATGCCGTGGTCGCTTTCCAGTTCAGTGGTCTATTACACCACTACACTCTCCGGTTGAGATCAACGATCATGCACCAATGCTCCAAAGCGCATAATGCCAAGCCATCCTTTACGACACGTGATATCTACAAATTTCAGGCCATCGGCTAGACATCGGCAGCTTGGCATCTTCATGTCTCGAGCATCTCCCTCAAATGACAATGACCTCTCTAATCATCAGCACGATAATCCACAAAGTCCTATGATATTTGATGGAATCGATCTTATCACAGGCAAACGTACAACGTTTCATTGTTCAGTACATAAGCGCCGACATGTCATTGCCTTGATGTGATCCGGTCGATTCGATTTCATAGTCATCCCCTCGACGCTGATGAGATCGTAGGACTCTGGTCGACCAAGTCTCTTTGAGGCCTTGCTATGGGGACTCCATCATGCCTGCTTCTTACGTATCCCCTTGGCCTGGCGCCCACTGAACATCTGCCATCTCCGAAACGTTTATCCTGCTCAATAATCGGAGCAAGGGACGGAGATACCTCTTCCGTAACCTCCCTTTACCATATGATATCTGCTCCGGCAACGTCATCGATACGCCTCACAAGCGACAATGTAGCTTGCTCTGCCCGCGGTTCGGAATATTAACTATCCGGATTCTGCACACTGAGGCACTGCCGAGTAGTAGCATGTGAAGCAATCTTTGCATGTTTTAGATTGACTATGTTGTTTATGAGGTGAGTTTGCATGGCTTCATCGTCGTAAAGGTACAAGTTTGGGTACCACCACCATCCCTCTCCCTCGTTCTTGTCCAGCTATCGCAGCCATGTTCCAGTCATTGTTTCTCTTGTCGCTCGTTACTTCTATCGTTGCAGCCATACCTGCTCCAGCTGCTCCACCTTACAGCAAGAGACAGCTGGCAGCCACGCCTGTTGTCACTATCACCAACGGGACAGTTCGAGGTACCACTACAGATGGCGTTGAATTCTTCAATGGCATTCCCTTCGCCGTCCCGCCTACCGGTCGCAATCGCCTGACCGTCCCGAAAGTACTACAAAGATCATTTGGAACCGTCAGATCAGTCAGGACACCCGCAGCATGCCCGCAATTCCTTGTTCAAAGTGGTCAACGCAGTGCCGGCAACTTGACGGGCAACCTCGGAGGCATCCTCAACAACCCATTGGTTACTGGCGCGTTGAAATGGCAAGAAGACTGCCTTACTCTCAACGTGCAGAGACCGGCGAGCACGACTGTCGACTCGAAGCTACCGGTCTTGTTTTGGATTTACGGTGGTGGCTTCGAACTAGGCGGCACCCAGCAATATGGTGGCGACAAGCTTATTCGCCGTTCAGTCGCTCTAGGGGCACCGGTACTCTTCATCGAATGCAACTACCGTGTAGGAGCTTACGGCTTCCTGGCTGGTAAAGAGCTCGCCACCGAAGGAGCTACAAACCTCGGCCTGAAGGATCAGCGATTATGTCTGCAATGGACTCAAGATAATATTGCCGCATTTGGAGGCGACCCAGATAAAGTTACCATCTGGGGCGAGTCTGCTGGTGCGATTTCTGTGTACGATCACCTCATCATAAATGGTGGAGATCATACCTACAAAGGCAAAGCAATGTTTCGTGGTGCAATCATGAACTCGGGCTCTGTCATCCCCGCCGTACCCGTCAATCACCCCAAGCCGCAAGCTGTCTACGACCAGGTCGTAAGAGAAGCAGGATGTCAACAAGCCGCCAATACACTCAACTGTCTCCGAAGCAAGCGCCCGCCGCAGTTCCTGGCCGCTGCCAATTCGCTGCCAGGCCTCCTCTCATACAATCCCATCAACCTCGCATATTTACCTCGACCAGACCCGAGTGACAACTTCTTGCCTGAATCGCCTGAGATTGCTGGGCTTGGAGGGAAATTCGCGAAGGTGCCATTTATCATTGGAGACCAAGAAGACGAAGGAACGCTGTTCTCCCTCTTTCAGCAGAACGTCACGACTCCTGAGCTTCTAACTGATTATGTAAAATCCTACTTTCCTGACGCGAAGCCCGGCGTTGTAGAGGACTATGTTCAGCTCTATCCCGAAGACGTAGCTGCTGGCTCGCCGTTCGGGTCAGGGACTCAATCCAATCCGTATCCACAGTTCAAGCGCCTCGCCGCTATTCTAGGTGATCTCACTTTCACGCTCTCCCGTCGTACGGCCCTGCAGACCGCTTCCAAAGTCGTTCCAGCGTGGTCGTACTTGAACACTTTCATCAAGGCACCGCTCCTGGGCACTTTCCATGGCGGAGACCTGCTATATCTGTTCGGTATCACCAAACAGACTGAAAACACGTTCCCAGCGCAGGTGCTGCAAACAACGGTTATATCCTTTGCGAATACACTGGATCCGAATGGTTTGAAGATGCCGGGTCTGGTCGCGTGGCCCAAGTATGGGCCGGATGCGAGGCTACTTAACGTTGGGAATGCCACTACTGCTCTTATGGTCGATGATTTTAGGAAGGCGCAGAGTGATTTTCTTACGCAAAATGTGGAGTCATTCCGTGTGTGAGAACTCGTGGGAAGTATAAGAAAACAGGCGTGGTGTCAGATTCTGAGATTCTGAGGGTGAAAGCAGGAAGATAGCAGACTTTCGCTGTACCCTAGTGTACGCGGAAGATGCTGACATAGTCCATTAGTAAGGTCACACATAATGGTCCACACACTACTCAGTCAGTATTTGATACCTTCTCTGCTATCCACGTGTGCTGTGGCCCGTTCTTCTACTGCGTTCCCCACAAACCGAGTCTCGCCCGCTGTCTCCGCAATCTGTCCCTCATCTACTGCTTGTGTATGTGCAGCCGCAGCCGCAGCCGCGTCTTCACCATCCGGCTACCCGAAACACGCATCATGGCCAGCAGACAAACAAGGAGGTATCGTAGTAGGCTGTGTAGTTGGTGATGTCACCACGTCTTTCCCTCGTGAATCGCTGCTAAGGAGAAGCAAGATATCTCAGGGGGTTGGGATTATATGGATGAGAGTTTGTGGCGACAAGCGAGTCACTGATCAATCACCACTTGTGTCGATATGATTGCGAAAAAAGCTGATACATGAGAACTAGTGGTTCTTCTCGACTATTTGCCTCGCAAATTCAGCAAAGGTCGTCTTATCGTCGACCTTCTCCCACAAATTAGGTTGCGTAAACACCGCCAACGTGTTCCTCGCCACCTTACCTCCTTTTCTTGGCGCTGCTCCTCGGACGAAATGTGGCACTGCCCTGAACTTCCCCTGTGTAATCACCTCGAGCGCCTCACCAGTCTGGAAAGCCAAGCAGTCCCGCGGTATGCTGACCTTCGTAACGGTCCCAGAGCGGCTGTGGATGTATAGTCCTGCGCGTGGGTCCGGAGGACTGTCCAGCTCCGGTAGTGGCGAGTACATACCTTCAGACAATGTTGGTTGGTGTGTAGCTTCGTCGACGAACATGGCGGAAGTGAGGCCTGTAAGGGCGCCATGGTCAAGGTGTGTACCGCACCAGTCATCGTCGTCTACAGCCTCGGGCTGAGAGCCGTCTTTGGGCGGGAAATAGTGCAGTAGTCGAGCTTTCGTGACAATACTGGTTTGTACAAGCCTCTCTAGATATCCTTTCGCGTAGCCTTCGATCTTCGCTTCAGCATAGCGGTCACATGCTTTGGCAACAAGCACGGCAGTCTCGATAATCAATTCGCACGTTTGCCGAAATGCTGCTTCGAAGCCGGGAAGTATGTCTTCAGCTGGCCAGACGTTTGGTGCGGTGTATTCAGGAAAGGAAGGATAATGCTCCTGCAAATAGCTGTGCTTTACAGGATCCTCAAAGGCTGGCGCACAATTGACGTAGTAAGAGCCTTTCAACGTATCGTACTGTCCGTTCTTGAGAGTCTCCTTACCGCATGACCAGCCAACGAGCCACTTGGACCCGGGTGATTCTAGCTGCTGGAGTTGCTCATCCGAAAGGTTGGCCAGATAAGACGAATAAGATAGTAGCGTCTTCCTCAACTCAGCGAAGCGTTCTGGCAGGCCTTTAACAACAATGATGCCCAAAGATGAAGGTCCGAAGGCTTCCTCGAGTGTTTCAAACGAGACCGAGCCTTCAGTATATCAGTATCTGCTCGACAAGGGGCGGAGATGGGTCGACCGTACCATCCTTGAGCGCCTCCAAGCTCACACTCACCGCTTGTTCCTTTTTGACGTCAACGATCATATCGAGGGAAGAGAGAGAAGTACACAATTACTCACCTTGAGCGATCCTTATGCGCTGAGCGTGCCTCTTAAGTTCTGTCCATTCATTTCGCCAAGTCAGCCGCTCTCCACGATATGACTCGCGCAAAAACCGGCGATAGCCGACATCTCTCTTGACCTTCCAACTCCAGTTAAACCAGCACAGCAACCACTAGGATGGTCAAGCCTCTGTCATTCAAAGGCGACAAAAAGTCGAGCAAGAAGAGGAAGCGCGTAGAATCCAAAGAGCAAGACGGGGACGACGATCATGATTCCACCACCCTAACTACTACAACAGCGCAGAATGAAGCCGCCGAGGAGGATGACTCCTGGGTATCTGCCGAAGGCCCTTCCGATATTTCAGGCCCCATAGTCCTCGTCCTACCCACTGAATCTCCATCGTGCCTCTCATGCGACGCGATCGGCAAGGTCTTTACGATTCGGATTGAGAATATCGTGGAAAAGGACCCTACAACAGCAGAACCGCACGATGTTCGTCAAGTTTGGGTAGCGAACAGAGTTGCTGGGACGGAGACACTCAGCCTGAAGGGGCATCACGGGCGGTATTTGAGCTGCGATAAATATGGCGTCCTGAGCGCAACGAAAGAGGCAGTGGGACCTGAAGAGCAGTGGAGTTGTATACCGGTGCCTGATAACAAGGACTCTTTCGCCTTACAGACTCAACGAGAGAAATTCCTGTCTATATCGGGAAACAGTGTGGGTAGCGCGGATGCAGATGTGAGAGGAGACTCGGAGACGATAGCGTTCAATGAGTCGCTGAGGATACGAATGCAGGCGAGGTTCAAGCCGAGGCTGAAGAAGGATAAGGCAGACAAGGCTAGGGAGAAGATCAGTAGGAAAGAGTTGGAGGAGATGGTTGGGCGGAGGTTGGAGGATGACCAGGTCAGGATGTTGAAGAAGGCAAGGAGGGATGGCGATTTCCATGAGAAGATGTTGGATGTGAAGGTCAAGGGAAAGCATGACAAGTTTGCTTGAGAGGGCAACCCTCACTCGCTGGTACTGATGCGAGCTTCAATTTAGTCCTGGTGCCCAGGAACGGGCTTCGAATTCTTTTAGTCCGAAGAGCCTGTCATTCCGGAGAAACTTGCAGCTTTAGACCGACGCTGGTAGGCTGAATGCCGAATGCCACAACCACTCTCCCGGCTAAGAGTTTCCTACGAAAAGACCAACCAGCCGTTCTTCAAGGCGTCAATCACGGAAGGGCGAGAGCAGCTGGGGGATTTGATAGGGGTTGTTATTTTTATCGAGGAACGAGTACCGAAGATTATGGATGCCACGGTCTCTGCAGGGTGAAAGGGCTATCAGCGAGCAAGCATTCGTCAAGGGACAGTAAATACAGGGATGTATCGCCGGAAACGGAGGGCTTCAAGGCCGTGCAAAGGATGCCGATTGCCTGGACTCTCGAGCTGGACCAAGTCTGCATATTGACAGGAGTGATGTTGATCAAGCATATCGAAGACGAAGCCTTTGATCAGCCAGGTCGCTGGATACAGGGAGGCAAGTGTGCTATAACTGGTGAGGTCGGAAGATGTAAAAGATGCTCATGGTGCAATTGCGGACAGGAGACCGTCTCAAACTCCCAAGGCATAACGTTTTCATGAGCGCTCGAAGTCAAATTTGATAACACACACGTGACTGTTCCTCGTAGCGCTACCACGAGTCCACATGCGTCCTCCCTCTTTTCGTCTACCATCCATCTGTCCAACGCTAATTTCTGCGTTCTCATTGTCCGCCGCAATGCATTTATACTCAAAGGGGATAGAATCAGACAGTCTGGCATATTGACATCTCCAGACAGCTTCAAGCTTTGACGCGCTACGTACATGACGCGATAGCTGCTTTCACTGTAGAGCTCGCCTCCACCGATCGGGAGCACGAGACCCTATCCCAATCAGTAAGACTCAACATACGCGTCAAGAGCAGATTGATTCCATGGTACGGTGACAGTATGGAGAAGGACACAATCTCACGTGATGTGAGGGCTCGTTCTCGGATGCATGAATGAGGCAGCACATCGTCTCATTGCTCTATCGTATAGATCCGGCTCGGGTATTCCAAGCTTTCGAAAGACACGACTCACAAACAAACCCCACAGCATGCCGAGAAACCATTTGCGGGGCAGTCCGTCACGTGTTGTATCCTCTTTGAGCTCCCTCTAACCTCGGGGTAGGTGTACATGAGGAGTTTCCTATTTTCATACTCCAAGATACTGTTCTTTAATCTACAAGTCTTCCGCGTTATTTGTCAACATCAGTAATCAAACCCTCGAAACCACTGCATTTTCAAGATGCTATCTAATGAGCCTCTCACAAAAACTGCCATTGTTACGGGCGCCTGCTCTGGCATGGGCCTTGCTCTAACCGAAGAGCTGCTTTCCCAGGCAAGCCCTCAATGGCGAGTAATTATGGCAGACATACAACCTCCACCGGAAACATTCACGAACGACTCAGATCGATGGCGCTTTGTCCGATGCGACGTTACTTCCTGGGAGGACAATCTTGCGACCTTCAAGACAGCATGCAGCTGGGACGAGCAGCACCGGATCGACTTCTTCGCCGCCAACGCTGGGCTTGCGGATAGAGAGTTCGTATACGGACCCTGGGGTGATCTGGACGAAGATCCCGAAAAGCCGAACCTACTGTGCGTAGACGTAGATCTCATCTCCGTCTTCTACGGCCTCAAGCTCTTCATACACTTCTCCCGGAAGACGCAGCGTGATCTTGGGGGCAAGGAGGCGGCGCAGGGGCAAGGCTTCAATCCGAAAATGGTCATCACAGCGTCTTGTGCGGGACAGTACCATTTCCCGATCGCACCACAATATGCTGCCGCTAAGCATGCGCTTGTGGGCTTGACGCGGAGTGTAGGTGCGAAATTGATGAACGATGATAACATTGCGGTTAATGCTGTGATGCCCGCGTTCATCCCTACGCCACTAATCTCTCAGACGCTAAAGGATGCTTGGCCGAAGGAGTACGTCACACCTGTTGCGACGGTGACAAAGGGGTTTATGGAGCTGATTGACGATGAAGGGAGAGTGCGGGAAGGAAGTGATGGCAAAGATGGGGAGGTAAAGGCCGGTTGCACTGTAGAGTGTATCAACAACAAGCTGTACTACCGGAAAGGTGTGGAGAGCGCTGATGAGAGTCAGCAATGGTTGAGAGATCAGGCGGAGGCTGGAGGCATGTGGTGGACGGTGTATGAACGAGGGGGGGGCATCACGGAAAGCATGAAAGAGCAGGATGCGGACAGGAAGAGAAAGCTAGACGGGGCAGGCGTGACGGACGGGACGGCGAAGAGGGTGAAGTAGGAGGCCGCATCTGAACCTTACGATTAATCGTATCCAAAGGCGAAGCAGCCCTTGCTGAGATGATAGCGATGATTCAAAGTACCCGCTCGTTCGTCAGTCAGGCCGCTCCGTGCCATTCCCAATAACTTGAGGCATCGACATGCAGAAGTATTTGCAGGATCCCAGGCTTCCGGCAGTTCGGGGCTGCCTCTCCTAGCCTGCTACATGTAAAATTTAACCCAAACTTGTCGAGAAGATAGGGTGAGACAGCGCTGCACGAGGCGGCGGAATAAGGTTATACAAGCGTGGTGGAGTGTCTAATCGCTCTGCTTGCAGTTGAACTTGTGTCGAGTTTAGCCAGCACTGCCTTCCGCAAGGCGAGAGAAAAGGAGTGGACTGACATCGCGGATGTTAACGACGCAGTGATTGCAGGGCAGCAATCACAAGTACCCATCCAAGCAAGCGGTTAGATCATGGCGAGCACCGCCAGATGGACCCCGAAAGCTGTTTAAGCGTTGGACCAGGCGTGCGCGGCAGTATCCAAATGGTTCGACGATATCCATCGCGCACAGCCCACTTTGAGAGTAGGACTCGGAACATCCAGCAGGAGCTGCACATATATGCTTGATTCTAATTCACGCTGATGCTTTCTACACGACAAGCCAATACAGTCCAAGAACAGCTACACAACCGCCGTGAACTTTCCCATACGAAAGCGGCCAAAGACATGCGAAAAATCATACCTCTCCCATATCCCTCAACGGAACATACGCCCCACCGCCCTCCCTCTGCTCCCTCCTCCTCCGACTCGGCCACAGACTCCTCAGTCTCTCCAGCACACCATTTCCCTTACCATCCACATCCGCACCCTCCCTCATCCACCCCGGCACCGTCCACCACCTCAACGCCAACGAACTCCCCACTACACTAACACTACTACACGCCATCGCCGCGCCGGCGGCCATGGGATGTAGACTCAACCCCCACGGCAAGAAGAAACCCATGGCGAACGGTAGTCCGACGAGATTGTACGCCGTAGCCCAGCACAGATTCACCTTGATCCTGTTGAAGATACTCCTACTCAGATGCAAGCTCGCAGGGATATTCAGCAGATTGTCCGGCCGCATAATTACGATAGACGCAGCTTCCATGGCAACATCAGTACCAGACGACAGCGCGATGCCGATGTGTGCGGTGGCGAGGGCAGGGGAATCGTTGATGCCGTCGCCAACCATAGCTACAATCTCTTTTCTCCCGGTTAGGGCGCCCGACATGAGTTGCTCGAGAATAGACTGTTTGTCGGCTGGGGTGGCGCTGGCGTGGACGTTGCTTGGGGGGATACCAACGGCGGCGGCGACAATGAGGGCGGGTGGTAAGGAGTCGCCGGTTACGATGGACGTCGAGATGCCGAGACGGCGGAGAGCGGCGATGGTGGCTGGTGCTGTAGGTTTCAGGGTGTCGCTGAGGTGGAGAGCGCCGGTGTAATCGGGGTAGATGGCGGTGTGGATGATGGTGGTGCCTGCGGATTTGCCTTTCTTAGAAGAGGAGACGTCGAGGGTGCTTTCTGAGGCCAGATATGGTGAAGAGGTGGTATACGGGCTTGGTGTTGGAGGCTCTGAGCCAGCATCCGACACGTCTGCGGGAACGGAGATACCCTCTGCGCGGAGGTACGATGCATTACCTATCAGGACCTTGTATCGCTTTCTTTCCGGAGAGATGGCTGCTTCGACGGACGCGGATACACCTTTACCAACGACGGCTTCAAAGTCGCCCACGCTGCCATCTAGAGTGCCGTCAGGCCCGAGTCCAAGCTTCTCCTTTCCGGCGAGTACGATGGCTTTGGCGATTGGATGTTCCGAGCCCATTTCTGTCAACCCAATGAGCGTCCACCAGAGGCGAGAGGCTTTTTCGTCCGCAGCCCAGCCGGCTCTGATATCCGCGTTTGAAACACTCATCTTGCCGACAGTAAGCGTACCAGTCTTGTCGAGAACGACATGCGTAATCTTCGTAGCAGTCTCGAGAGCAGCGCCGCCTTTGATAAGTATACCCTGCTCAGCGCCAACACCGGTCCCTACCATGACGGCAGTGGGCGTGCTCAGTCCAAGTGCGCAGGGACAGGCAAAGACGATGACGGATATGCACAGCTTGACACAGACCATCGTCCTGCCTCCACTCGCGGCTTCGAGAAATATCGGCGGAGGCGTGCTGAGAACATGACTGAGGATCATCCAGGAAACGAATGTTGCGAGGCCAAGGGTGATGATGACGCTAACAAAGTATCCGGCAACAACATCGGCCATGCGCTGGATCGGAGCTCGTGCAGTCTGCGCTTCCTGAACGAGACGGACAATCTGACTCAGCTGGGTATCTCTCCCGGCACGTGTCACCATGAAATCGACTCTCCCAGCACCATTGACAGTACCAGCCATGAGCAGACTTCCAGGCTTCTTCTGTATCGGCATCGCCTCGCCAGTGACCATACTCTCATCAACGTAACTCTCTCCACGAATAACAGTACCATCGGCAGGAATTTTGTCTCCAGGCCTGAGTATCACGATGTCGCCCACTTCAATCAGCTCCGTTGGAATCGTCTTCTCTTCATTACTATTACTCATGCTCCTCCTCCCAGCCGATTTCTCCGTAAGCTTCTCACTAGCATCCCAGGATTCGGCCGCCTTTGCAGCTGCAATCGGATCCGCGTAGATGGTAGCCATCGAAGGAGCCAGGGACATCAATCGAGACAGCGCCGCTGAAGTCTGGCCCTTGGCCCTGTTCTCCAAGAATCGTCCGAGGGTGATGAACGTAATCAACATCGAACTAGTATCGAAAACGGTACTCGGCCTCGAATGCGGCGGCGTCAAAACACTCACGACCATCGCGGCGCACGAAAAGAAAAAGGCGGCCGAGGTACCAAGCGTAACCAAAACATCCATCGTAGGAGAACCATGCCGTATGCTCTTAAACGCAGAAATGTAAAAACGCCTGCCAATGCCAAACTGAACGGGTATCGTAAGGAGAAGACAGATGATGTCGCCGAGAAAGAGACCTGGAATGAGTTCGATGCTGCCGTAATCAAGAAATGGCAGGAACATGGGGATGACCATGCTGATGAGGAAGACGGGGATGGCGAAGGAGGCGGATATCTTGAAGGCGCGGGCCCATTCTTGGATTTCTTTTGTCTTCGCGAGGGATTCGAGTTGGGCGTTGTTGTCGTCGGAGTCGGCTACGAGGGCGTTGTAACCGACTTGTTCAACGGCTTCGACGACTGCGCGGAGGCCGACGATAGATGTTTGGTGGGCGACTGTTGCGCGGGAGGTATTGAAATTGACGGTAGCGGAGGCAACGCCAGGTATGGAGCTGAGGGTCGATTGTAGGTCTGTCGCGGACTTTGCGTCTATCAAGCCAAATATCTTCAAATAAGACGTCTGATTTCTTGATGTTGTTTGCGTACTACCTTCGATTGATGAGATGATGCTGACGTCGAACCCACGGTCTTCGATGATTTCTGCAATCGTTTCTGCGGATAGCTTGGTAGGAACGTGTACAATGACTGCTCGTTCGGCCAACAAGCTTATGTTGAACTGTATCATGCCGTCCAAGTTTTTGAAGCCGCCCTCCACCGCAGACGTACAAGCCCCACAAGTCATGCCCTCGATCGCTACAGTCGTGGTCATCGTCTTCTGCTGCTTCCTCTTCCGCCGGCTCTTTCGTTCTGTAGCTTGATCCCTCTCATACTTTGTATCCAAGACTTTTGCGTCGAAGCCCGTGTCTTCAATCGTCTCCGCAAGCTTCTCCGGACTAATCATATCCACGTCATGCTCGACTACAGCGCGCTCCGATAACAGCGATATACTGATAGACTTGATACCAGCAACATTCTTGAATCCGCCTTCGACCGCAGACGTACAAGCACCGCAAGTCATGCCTCCCACAGACAACGTAGTCGTCGCCATCTTCGCATCAACACTCTTAACAAGCGCATCATCCTCACCCAGCAGGTCCTCCAGATCCTCGTCCTCCTCTTTCTGCATGTCCGTGGAAATGACCTCCGCGCCAAAACCTCGATCCTCAATCATCTCGGCAATCTTCTCCGGCGATAACATACCCGGGTCGTGCTGCACGACCGCGCGCTCCATGACCAGGGCTACCGACACACTGCCTACGCCTGCCACACCCTGGAACGCGCTTTCCACGGAGGACGTGCAGGCTCCACAGGTCATGCCCTCGACTTTTAGTGTTGTGGTGGCCATGTGTGCGGTCGTCGCAGTCTTGCAATTACGTTGTGGTGTTTGTACAGGGGTGTCGTAGGTGGATATGGGCAGGTAGGAGGAGGGTGCCATGGTGAGAGGAGGGAGGAGGAGAGAGTCCAGCTCTGGAAGTGGGTGTGTGTCGTGGTGGAGAGAGGTAGACGTGCCCACTGAGGGCTACAGTCTCGGATATGCCAGGATTGCGAGTTTCGCAAGGTGAATGATGTGGTTACAGATCGGGTCGCGAGACAGGCGCTTCGGGTGGCGGAAAACGTGGATCCAAGCGGACAAAGGAAGGGAAGCGGAGGAAGCGAGAATGTATGGACGGGAGAAGAACAAAGACTATGTGCACAAGTCGTGAGAGTACAGTATGTAGGTGCGGAGGTGATAGGAGATGGTGTGATGATGTGCTGAGGAAATGAGGCCAGCTCTTTTCCTCGCAGCGCCCCTTGGTTAACGGTATTCGGTGATAGGCTTTGGGGTGCCGGCTGATAGTGTCAGACTCTAGGCGGACGGCCGTGGCTTGGACGCGCGCAATCTATTCTCGGATGGACAAAGGCCGTTGGAACGATCAATCAAAGTCGCGTGAGCATCATAGACACGATTACAAAGCGTGTCAACATCTGAAGCGGGACGCGAAGTCAATTTGTGAAACTTTTGCTGAGGGTCTGAAGTTTGTCGCGATACTCGGCAAGTTTCAGACTCAAGACTGTCTCGCGACTGCGCCACAGTTGAGGCGTCAATCACGTCGTCGCTCGTCTGATGGTGAAGACGGAAATTTGATGACATGGAGAGGCACAGGATGAAAGCCTTCGACTTCCGAAATTCAATTCTTTCTCGCACTGTCAGCCTTAAGAGAACGTCAAATCACGTGAGGCTGTTGCTTGATACCTTAGAACTTAAATTGCGATTTCCGCCTCTTCCACGTCTAGCGTTGGACGTACGACGAATGTACAGCTGAGCGTTACATTACGCCACAGCTACGTCTCGTACGGGAACACCTGTCCTCTTGGCTTTGTGGAGCCCCATGTGCAAGGAGTGCCGTAGTAGACATACAGATGCTACCAGTTGGTGGAACACTTCCTTTACCGCAGGCTGAGAGGACCTGAAGCCTTCTATCTTCACGACGTCTCGACATTGTATACGAAATAAGGACCAAGCTATTCTTCGAAGCTGAGGGTAAGAAGAGAACTCCAACACCGCAACAGACATAATGGAAAATTGTGTAACTCTTCTCCGTCCATCATTCTCTACGCCAGCGTAAGAAAAAGTCCACCGCGAGCGCCATCCGTGAATCATCCTCATACAGTAGCAAGCAATCTATTCGAGCTTCCAAAGCTCAATTGCCACCCTTCTCATGCAAGTACTCCTCATCCATACGCTGCCTCTCCCATACCGCAGCTTGCACCGAACGGTAAACCACATCCACTCCCTCTTCAACCGGCAGGTCATCACCAATAGTATCCGAATCGACCAACTTCCAACCAGCACGCTCGAAACGCGTTCTAACACCGTCGTTGAGACCGACAATGCGCATCTCCGCCTCCTTCCCAGCGTAACCGGCCAAGATCCTCTTGAGGTCCTTCATCGCTTTGATGCCCGTTACATCAATCCTCGTAACATGCCCGAGATCGAGCACCAAAGCCCTTAGCGGCACCGGCTCGCCCTGCACACCAGCGTCCTTCCTCAACTTCCGCACCCTCTGCTCCGCAACGACAGACCAAAGCCGGTCCCCACTCTGCTCACGCTCAGCTCTCTGCCTCTGCAGCGCCGGTGCTTCCGAATGCAGCGTCATGACCATATCCACGACTGCTCCCTTCACCCTCTCCGCATTCGGGAACAGAATCGCCTCCTGAAACGCAAACACCTCCACATCAGACGGGCACTGCGTCCCGGCGGCCGCACTCGACAAGTCCATCGTAAACGCCTCGCGCTTGTCCATCGACACATTAACCACCTTGGCAAACGCCGCCCGGACAAGGATGTACGCCACGCTAAACAGCACGGCGAATTCGATCCCAGACTCCGCAGACACAAACAGCGTGACCCAAAATGCAATCTGGCTGCCCACGAAATCCGCAAACGAGGTGCGCCAGTACGTGTAGAAAATCTTCAGAGCCATGAGACTCCAGACGGCGGTGACGATGATGGCTGCCAGTGTTGCCTTGGGAATCCAGAACAGTGCGCCCGTCAACTTGTAGATACCTAGCAGTACAAAGCCTGCTGTTACGATGCCCGAGAGTGGAGACTTGACGCCAGATTCGGAGTTGACCGCTGTACGGGACATAGCGCCACCGACCGGCATGGCAGAGAAGAAACTGTTGAAGAAGTTGGTCGTGCCAAGGTAGACGAGCTCTTGTGATGTATCAATCACATAACCGTTGCGAGCGCCGAAGGCTTTGGCAATGGCGATATGCTCCAGCGCTGCAGCGATGAGGGGTGCGATGGAACGGCCAGCGACCTTGGCAATAAGGTTCGTGTCAGGGAAGCGCGGCGGTACGATGCCGTCTGCCTTGACTTCCGAGATGGCAAAGATAGGATTGTCGACACGATTCTTGTTCACGCCATAGCTGATGCCGGTGTAAAGCAGGATCGCGACGGCCGCACGTGAGATGGAAAGGAACCAGATGATTTTCGATTTCTTGCCCCACTTACGACCAAGCCATTGCAGACCTTGCAGCAAGACGATGCCACTGAAGCCGACTCCGAAGGTCGCAGGATCGGTGTCGCCAAGCTGGGTGAAGAAAGAGCGGATAATGTTCGCAGTGCCAGAGTCGAAGTCGAGACCGAAAAGGCTGTCAACCTGCCCAAGCATGATGACAATGGCAGCAGCGCTGATAAACCCGTTGAGCACAGGGTAGCTGATGAAATCAAGTATCCAGCCAAGTTTCAGAGCACCGAGAGCAAAGCTATACACGCCTACCATGGTCGCGACAGCGGCAGAAATGACTTCTGGGCGGTACCCTTCTGTGACAAGCTCGGAAATAATGTTCGCTGTGAGCAGGCCGAGAATTGATGTTGGGCCAGTAGAGAGATCTGGTGGTGTTGTATCAATCACGTCAGTGATTGCATGTATTTAGAGCATAGAGAGGTGCGAATTCAGCGACAGAAATGACTTCAACGACAGTACACACCTTTCGACGTCCCCATCACTGCATAAATTGCGGCAGGCAGCCAACTCGACATCAGTCCATATTCAACAGGTATGGTGGCGATCTTCGCATATGCGAGGCCTTGCGGTATAAGCATGACACCGAGTGTTAGGCCGGCAATGAAGTCGTTGAGAAGCCATTTGTATGAATAGCGAGGCAACCACGAGATGATGGGGGCCTTCTCGAGTAGGTAATGACCTGTTGCAGAGGGAATGGAACGGAGGACTGGCTTGGTGCGGTGGCGGACGAAGCGGACGTTATAATCTGTATCGACTTCGCCTCTGATATTGTTGACAATCTGCATAATGGAAAATGGGAGAGCGATTCAGAAAAGTATGCTGAGTGAAATTCTGATCGAGGAACGAAGAGAAATGTAGATTCAGCAGGACCTCTTCTTGACCTCCTCAATACCTCAAGACTTTCGACTCTTCACCTATAAAGGCCTGTACCCTTCAAGCCAATGCTACGCCTACCCAAGCACGCTAATGATGCACCACGTTGTCCAAGAATCGCAGAACTGTGGAGAATAACTGCACAGAAGACTTTATAATCACTTGTTATACCTCTCGAGCAGGCATGAGGATAAGATAGGTCACAAAGTGGAAAGACTTTCTAGCATGCTCAAAGTGAAGATCCGCGTGGCCAGTGCTGGGGCGAATCGAAAACCTCTCGGCGATCAGATTTGATTGATGAAACGACCGCGCATGATAGAGCATGACGGGGTGACGGCCTTCCAGGACGATGATGACGACTGGCAAGTCCTTGACACATGACCCAAGATAACCGGAGGCCGGTGCAGCATACGTCCTATATCTGAAACGCAGAGAGCAGCAAGCCATGTGGAAGGTGCAGCGGCTGGCTGAGATCGATAGTGAAAAGCGCCTGGCATGCAGAGAGCACGAATGAGAAAGAGAAGCAAAGACACGCAAGAACTAGCATGGACGGCAACGATATATCCCATGTTGGATGTGATTGACATTGTTATCCAAGTCTCTTGGAAGGTGGGAGTGCTGCTTCATGGGTGTGAGTTGTCTCGACATTCCCTGTACAGATCTGGCCAACTCAGCCCACGTTTAGCCTGACCATGACGTGTTTCAGTGGCAGCGTACTTATAGAACCCTTTCGGACAGCTTGGCTGTTGGCGAGATCATGTCGCTCGCTGCCGATGGCCCTGCCGATGGGAGGGAAGGTTGGTTGTACGTACGGAGTGTCGTGCCGGATGCAGCG
>Ga0160429_1000769_pt1 | contig 21529 bp, 18 predicted proteins | sample SolpanmetagenomR_FD_108199 | JGI IMG/M metagenome (GOLD analysis project Ga0160429, IMG submission 108199) | Solar panel surface microbial communities from Lawrence Berkeley National Laboratory, California, USA - R | ecosystem: Engineered > Built environment > Solar panel > Unclassified ...
AAAACCCCGCAATTTCTCCCCCCACCCAAAGGGTTACGTTCCCGGGCCATTTTGGGAGCCAGCTCCCCGGGGGGGGGGGGGGGAGGAGCTGGTCGAGCGTTTGAAGCGCGCGTCCGTATACCCATTGCTATGAGCAACCGTAAGCGGCGGCCCCGCTCCGCGCCAGAATCATATCACATCGTGCCACGCAGAATCGGCGGACACCTGCCTTGTAGGAGCGTGGCACGAACCGTGGCACGGTGTGACACGCCGTTGATGTCGGTGGACCGGTCATGGCGTGACGGGCGGCCGGAGCCTAGTCCATCATGACGGTCGTCCGGTGGGAGAGGCACCGCGGACCGGCTGCGGCCACGAACGGCTTTGCACCTGCGCGAGCGCGCATCGCCCCAGGCGCGGGACACGGCCGCGGCCCGACAGCCGCCGGTCTAGAGAAACTTCTCGCCGGCGTGATCCCGAAACATCTCGCGATTGCGTACATAGGCCGCCAGGACCTGGACCGATTTGTGCCGGCTCACCTCCTGCATCTTGAAGATGCTGGCGCCATTGGCTTCCGCCTCGGTCAGGAAACCGGCACGCAGGCTGTGGCCGGCGAATTCGGTGGGATCATAGCCCGCGGCGGCAGCATGTTTCTGGACGATGCGCGCGATGCTGCGATCCGACATCGGATGGGTGGTCAGCCGGTCGGCGGGGGTCAGCTTCCGGAACAGCATGCCATCCTGGTGCGCGGCGGCCGCCATCCAAGCAAGCAGCAGGGCCTTGGGCCGGATACGGCGGCCTTCCGGGATCGCGATCACCGCGCCGGCCCGCTCCTGATCGGTCTTGGAGCCGCGGATCACGACCTTGAGACCTTGCGGCACGAGTTCGATGTCGTCGAGCGTCAGCGCGACGATCTCCGACCGGCGCAGGGCGGCCGCCATGCCGAGCGCGAGCACGGCACGATCCCGGACGCTGCGCAGTCCATCGCCTTCGATCGCCCTGAGCATGTCGCGCAGCGCATCGCCGTCCGCCGCGCGCTTGCGAACCGGACGCATGCCCTTGGTGCGGCGGATGCCGCCCATCACCTGGCCGATGACCGCCGCGCCCTCGCGCGCCTGGGGCGGCTGCAACCCGGCCTGGCGGTGATGATAGCCGATCGCCGCCAGGCGGCGCCCGACCGTCGCCGGCTTTGCGCCATTGTCCGCCTCGGCCGCCAGGAAGGTCGCGACCGCGCGCGGATCGGCGGGCAGCGCCTCGACCGACCGCGCCACGCACCAGGCGAGGAAGATCCGCCAGTCGGAGGCGTAGACCCGCTGCGTCGAGCTCGCCCGCGACGCCTTGGCGTAAGCGGCTGCGCTTTCGATCTCCGCGACGAGGATTCCGGGCAATGCCGGCGCGAGCGCGTCTTGCTCGCGATAGGCGTGCGGCAGCGCGGGCTCGGCCGCCGTGGTCATGCGCCCGTCCCGCATGTGCGGTGGCCGGGAGCATCAGACGGTGGCCCGGAGGAAAGGGATCGGTCGGTCACGATGGTGGATCTAACCCCATCTCGCCGACCCGCCAAGCGCTGTCCGAGAATCAAGGTTATCGGACAAAGCGTTGAGCTTTGTCGTGACCGCTACCGTTAGCGACGCCTTATTTGCTGTTCATCCGCGGCCCTGATCTGTGATCCGGCGTCAACCTGGGGTGGCGGTGCAAGACTGCCGGTGAGACGCGTCTGAAGCCTTGATGGCACCCTGGTCGTCAAGCGGCTACTGATCCGGGCTCCCGGCTTGTTCGCTGGAACGATCCCGTCAGCGTCGCCAGACTTGATCGCGCCGGGCATAGTAGCTGGTCGCGTCACCTCCGTAGAGGCGGGTTCGCGATTTGAAAGCGCCCTTGTCTCCTGTGCATCGGCTGCAGAGCCGCACACCAGCACCATTAAGGTAACACAGATGCAGCCGACACTTGCCGCCAAACGCGATATACCCTTAAGCATGATTTACTCGAACGAACTCTACTCTGTCGATACGGCCCGAAACGCCTTCTATCTTGGTTGAAGGTCGCGCAACAAAGTTCAGCGTCTGCTGAGTGCAGCCATCCGGCACCACAATCTCGCCGTTGAAACTACCCGTCTCGCCCGGCGGAACATCCACATTTCCTACCGTCAGCCCGCTGGCGCAGGTCAGCTGCCAATATGGTTGTGCGTCGCGGGTATATTCGAGCCCGACGCCGTGCCCTGCAAAGCGATACCGTCCTGCAGGAAGCAACTGGACCTGCTTGAGCAATATCCCCCCGGTGTTAGCCGGAAGAGAGAACTCGAAGACGCCGCCTTTCGCATCGAATTGCAGATCGGTTGCAACGCCCGGCTGATCAACTGTTGTCCAATCGAATGGCGAAGGAGAAAGAGTTCTGGTGGAAAAACGCCCGTTGCGCACGTTGTCACGTCGTGCCCCCCTGTGAAGAGAGGTATACAGAGCCCATGCTTCATTAACATGGTTCTGGGCGATCAATCCGCCGATCGTTGCGGCACTTGCACCTTCGCTGACATGGACACCTGACCTCGTGAGCTCACTCAGGAGCATCGCCGTAGCCTGTGAATTGGGTCCCATGGTTGAAGCGTAATCGGTAAAACTATCAGTCCATGCGGGCCGGGCCGATAGTGTCCGCGCAAGCTCATGACGCACCGATGGTTCGGCGATTGCTTGCGCCAAAACAGGATACAACAATTCGGCGGCAGGGCGAGACGTCCTTAACGCAATATCATAGTGACGTAGCGCCTCCGCAATATCGCCCCGACCAACACTGTCTTCAATCAACCACAGCTCGACCTGCAACTCTCGTCGCGATAAGGAATGTGCGTAGCGCATCAGCCGCCGTGCGCTAGCCACATTGCCTTGGACCTGGGCATTGATCGCCAAGGCGGTTGCCGCTGCGACGGCGGTTGCGTCCTCTCGCAAGGCGCGGCGACCCAGCGTATCGCTCAGCGCGCGTTCGTCGGCTGTCGAGTTTTTGAGGGCGAGTGATCGTGCGTACGCTGCGGTCGAGCGCCCCTCGCCCGGTGCAAGCCGCCACGCGCTATCAGGCGCCTGATTACGCAGCATAGACGATAGGGTCTGCGTAACACTCAGATAGCCGAGGAATGCGGCGACAAGAGCAACCGAAAGTCGCAACCCCCATTCCATAGGAGAGCGTCGAGAAGACCGGCCCACGTGGGTGCTTCTCCGCGTCGGCATTAGCTGCTCGCGCCCTTGTCCTGTCGACCATAACCATAGCCATATTCATAGCCATAGCCGTAGTGGGCTTTGCGGGCCTCGAATTTGGTAAGCACACCACCGATGATGCGCGCGTTTGCACTCGCTAGTCGGCTCAATGCCATTTTCACCACGCTCGCCCGGATACCGTGAGATTCTACAGCGTAGATAACTCCTTCGACGCGACTTGCGATCAAGGGAGCGTCGGCAAGCCCCATCACAGGTGGCGAGTCGATGATGATGTTATCGTAGGTCTCCAAGAGTCGGCTTATCAATAGGTTCAGCCGGTTGCCGGTGAGCAATTCGGCAGCATTAGGAGGAATGGGCCCGGCAGACATCGCCGTGAACCCCAGATCGGTCATGGGGAAGGTCAGTGCCTCTATATCATCCTGCCCGGACAAGAAGTTACTTAGTCCGCGATCATGGTCCACACCTCCCAAATGGTGGATGGACGGTGAGCGCATATCGCCATCGACCAGGATAACCTTGCGCTGGGCACGCGCGAGCGTCGTCGCCAGCGCCAGAGCGGTCGTCGACTTGCCCTCGGCTGGCCGTGTCGAGGTGACGGCAAACGATCGCGGAACGCCATGTTCGGTCGTGAAGGCGAGGTTGGTCTGTACAGCCAGATAGGCGTCCACCAAATCCGACTTGCGGTCCAGCAAGGCATCTTTCGGCGTTCCGCTGTCCAGCTTGGGCACGGCGCCCAGCAAGGGAAGACCTAGCCGCCGCTCCACCTCGACCGGATCTGCGATCGCCTCGTCTATCTGTTCAAGAGCGAGAGCCAATCCTGCTCCGACTACCAAGCCCGCGAAAAGCGCGATGATGAGATTGACCAACAGTCGGGGACTGGACGGCCGCTGCGGAATATCGGCAGGATCAACGACCGCAACATTGTTGATGCCAACGCCGCCTGCGACGCCGATTTCCTTAAAGCGCTGCAGCAGGCCATCATACAAGGCGCGGTTGGTGTCCACCTCCTGCTGATAGATATTATACTGGATGCTGCGGCGCCGGAGATCGAGATAGCTCGCCTTCAACTGGTCGACCTTAGCTTGCAAGCCCCGCTCTCGCTCCTGCGCCTCGCGGTAATCAGCTTGCAGCGACCCCGAAACCCGTCCTTCTTCACGTGCGATCGATCGATCAAGCTGATCAATCTGCGATTGGATGGCAACGGCTTGGGGATAACGCGGTTCAAACTGGGTCAGAAGCCGCTGGTAATCGGCTGCCAGTTCGGCGCGCTTCTGTCGAAGGCCGTTGATCGTCTGGTTGCGCAGCGCTTCTGTCGATGCGCCAGCACGGCCTGCCTGCTGGAAACGCGCTTCCGCCTGGATGCGGTCCGCCGTTGCCTGTGATAGGGCAGCATTCAGTGCCGCCAAATCGTCAGCGACGATTGAGCGCTCCGACGAAGCTCCGCCCGGACCGGCCTGCCCCGGAAGATTAATGATGCGCTCCGCAGACGCATAACCAACCAGCTGGCGCTGCGACTGGTCGAGCTTGTCCTTCAGCTGCGCAAGCTGCCGCTGAAGAAGATCCCGCCCATAAGACGTAGCCTGGATCTTCCGTTCCAAATTTGTTTGGATGAAGTTCTCTCCCCATGCGTTAGCAATACGCATGGACAGTCCCGCGTCCGGGCTGGTGAATCGTAAATCCACGAGCCTGGACAATCGGGTCGGCTCTACCCCGACATGATCCAACAAGATTTCGCCCGCAACTCTCTGACGCACGGCACGGCCTCCGGCCGGGTACCGATCATTGACGAGTTGGAACGCAGGATCCTTGCTCGATGAGCCGAAAAGCGCAAAAAACTTGGGATCATCCACCAACCGCAACTGCAAAGCGACGCGCTCCGCCAAAGAGCGGGATCGCAGCAGTCCGTACTGGGTCTGATAGAATTCTTGATCGGCAACCGTGGCTTCCCGCTCCACCCCCTGCAGATCGGTCACCTTGTTTGATTCACGGGAGATCTCGATCGTTGCCGTTGCTGTATATTTCGGCGTCATCAGCAGGGTCACGATTAGCCCCAGCACGAACGCCGTGACGACACTGCCCAGGATAACATAGCGCCAACGACGGGCGATGCGCAGATATCGGCGGATCGCCGGCATCTGCTCACCATCTGCAGCAGGTCCGGTTCCGGCCACGGAAATGCCGCTCGGCAGGGTGGATGAGACCATGTTCATAGCGCAGCCGGCCTTATCGCAATATCGCGACGAGTGGCGCCGCAATCAACGGAGAGAGAGCAATGAAATCGCGGAACAGACGTCGCTGTGGCGAATCTCCGACGACAATAACGTCGTTCGCATATACTGGCGGATCATCATAATTTCCGCGTCGGATCGCCGCAACATTGTAAAGGCCGGCCATCCTCCGACCATCCACGGTCCGCAAAATCACAACATCGTCAACCCGCGCATATTCAGAAAATCCCTTGGCTGAGGCAATCGCCCGCAGTAAGGTCATCTGGTTGGTTACCGGATAGAGGCCCGGCTCAGTCACTTGTCCATCAATGGTCACGACTTGGCTAACCGAAGTCTTGATGTTGACAGTTACTTCTGGATTACGAACGTACTTGGCCCGAAGTGCAGTAGCGATAGATCTGGCCAATTCCTCGGCCGTCTTGCCCCTCGCATCAATCGTCCCAACCAGAGGCATAGCGATCCGGCCACTGGCATCGACCTGCAGCTCTCGGCTGAGATCCGGCACGTTGAAAATGTCGACCAGGATCGTATCAAGCGGGCCGATCAAGGCCGGTCGATCCGCGGCTGTCAGATCACGGCGGTCAGGCGCGGGCAGAGCCGACGCATCACGGACGACCGTCAGCTGAGACGTGGATTCGAGCGGTATCTTGTTCGCGCATCCGCACAAAGCGACGGCAAACAGCATAACGGGGTAAATTCTACGCATGCGCGGAAAGATTTCCAGAAAAAGGAATGGGGGCCTATAGATGCTCGCTGTCGTCGGGTAAAGCTGAGCCACCGTCCCCTGACAGCCGGCCTCCGAGCCAAAGCCCTGCAATCATCAGCATCGCCATGATCATCGGGGTACGCGCCGGGTAATCAAAAATGCTGGCGATATAGATCAGCACAAGCATTGATGCTCCGAGCCGGGCGAGCCCTTGGTCGTCAAATGCCTCACGCCTACCCGACGCCTTCCGCCATGCCCGAAAACCGGCATACACTGTCCAGCCGACGGCCATGGCGAGTAGAATAAGTCCCGGCAACCCCGCATCCAAAACTACCTCAAGGAAGTCGTTATGCACATGGTTGAAATAGGTGAGCTTGAGCAACGACATCGGCTCGTGCATTCGAAACATCGGGTCGAAGCTACCTAGCCCGGTTCCAAAGGGGAAATATTCCCGGATCATTCTTATGACGACGGGCAAGCCACGTGCGCGCATATCTTGTCCGACATCATCGGTGAACAGACGGCTTATTGATTGTGCGCGGTTCGCCAGCACACTGATGACCAAGAAAGTCGTAGCGATTGCCGCAAAGCCGCCAGCAAGCGCAAACACGACCCAACGAGAATAACGCGTCATGGCGCGCTTGACGTGTCGGCGGAGGTGAAACGCCGCCATGACCAAGGCAAGAACCGTCAGCAACAGTCCCGCCCTTGAGCCGGTGGCCAGGATCGTGAGGACCATCCATATGGTCAGTCCAACCCCCAACGGCAGCCGCCATGCCAGCTGACGACTATCCGCCAAGGCCCATATGGGGACAAGCAGACAGCCCAGCGACAGGAACAGCGCGAAATGATTGCGGTTGGCAAAGACACCGCTGATTTGACCCGGCGTGTCGTTGACAAAGGGGTTGTCGAAGCCCGCCCCGATGATCTGGAGCAACCCGATGAACAAAGAGCTCCCAATAAGGGCAAGAAGCATATGAGGCAGATAGGCCCGCTCAGTTGGCTTCATGGCTGTGGCCAGGACCAGTATCGTGAAGGGAATGATGAGCGAGGCCGCCGCGTTGAGCGTCGCCCCGGGCACTATGGACAATGGCCGCCAAGGCTGAGGCTGGCCGCTGACAAGCGCCGCCTCGCTGACCACCGACCGACCCGGCAACAATTGCCACAGGCCGGGCGGGAGCGGAATGAGTTGAACCAGCGAGAGCCCTATCGCCAAGAACAGGAACCATCGTGCCGGCCCGCCCAAGCGCAGAGCCGGGCGCTCGCCGAACACGATTGCAATGAGTAGCAACAACCACGCCATTGCCCGCACGACGACCTGCCCCAGCTCGTCACCGCGAGAGGCGCCGCCAGCTACCCATAATGTGGCCAGCAGCACTCCCAGCAGGATGCACGCAATGCTGGGACTACGAGCACGTGAGGATCGCACGGAACTTGAACGAGGACGAGCGACTTGCATGCTCAACTGCGCTCCTTGCGCTTGGCGTTGAGTGGGATCACCATGGGATCGTCGACCGGGCGATTTTGCGCGGATGAGCGAGGCGAGGCGAGTGTCAGCCAATCGACGATGGCGCTCGAAGGGACGAACTCGCCAACCAATGCCCGCAGGAGATCGCGAGCTCCTACGACGTCGCCTTGTTCAATCATGGTCACAAATCGATCAAGAGCAGGATGCAACTCCATCCAGGGAAGGCAGGGTTCGGTTGCCTTCATGATCCGCGGATGCGCGGTGGGCATAGGATTTCCGCCGATCAGCAGCTCCTCATACAATTTCTCGCCCGGCCGCAGGCCTACGGTTCGAATTTCGATATCCCCTTCCTGACGGACGGGGTCGCGAACGGTCAAACCGGATAGTTGGATCATATTACAGGCAAGGTCGTAGATGCGAACCGGCTCACCCATATCGAGCACGAAAACTTCTCCGCCAGTGGCCATGGCACCCGCCTGAAGGACGAGGTGCACCGCCTCAGGGATCGTCATGAAGTAGCGGGTCATTTCCGGATGGGTGATGGTCACCGGGCCGCCCTTGCGAATCTGGCGGGTAAACAATGGGACCACAGAACCGCTCGAGCCAAGGACATTGCCGAACCGGACCATAGAAAAACATGTACCACCGGTTGGGACGGTGGTGCTCAGTCCTTGCAGGACCAACTCAGCCAGACGCTTGGATGCACCCATCACGTTGGTTGGGCGTACGGCCTTGTCGGTACTAACGAGCACGAAGTCGCGTACGCCGTATCGTAGGGCGAGCTCGGCGGTGATTGCCGTTCCCAGTACATTGTTGCGCAACCCTTCGAGCGGGTTATGCTCCACCAGAGGGACATGTTTATAGGCAGCTGCGTGGAACACCATGTGCGGCTGCCAGGTGCGCAGGATCGCCTCCATGCGCGTGGCATCGGTCACCGATGCGAGCAGCGGAACGAGCTTGTCGCCCGCGATCGCGTGCAACTCGTGATGGATCGCATAAAGCGCATATTCGCTGATATCGACCAGCAGCAGGATGCGTGGCTGCATCGCGATGATCTGACGGCAAAGTTCGCTGCCGATTGATCCGCCAGCACCGGTTACCAGGATGACATTGCCCTCAATGTGCTCGACCAGCGCGGCATTGTCATAGGGAACCGGATCACGCTGCAGGAGGTCGGTAATCGTTACCTCCTTCAGGTCACTGGCGTGCACAGTGCCATGCGCAAGATCCATCAGCCCGGGAAGGGTGCGCACGCCTACGCCAAGCGCCTTGAGATCAGCAATCAATTGTGTGCGGCGTGCTCGGCTGGACGACGGAATCGCCAGCAGGACATCACTGACGTTCAGTCGTTCGATATAGGTTTCGAGGTTTGTCGGCTCATAGACCCTTAACCCACGCACGCGCCGATGATGAAGCGAGCGATCGTCGTCGAGGAACCCGACGATCTTCATCTCCGGGCTTACCGCCATAGCGGCTGCAAGCTGCTGTCCTGCCGACCCCGCACCGTAAATCAGCGCTCGTGTCTTCGCCACTGACGCACGCGCGGCTCGGTAACGTCTGCCCAGCAGGGTACTTGCAGCAACGCGAGACGCGGCAACCGCCAGGAACAGAAGGCCTGGCTGGATCAGTCCAACGGTACGAGGAACCAGTTCAAAGCCATAAGCCGTGATGATTGCGGAATAGCCCAGGCCGTAAGCCAGACAGGCAACGACGGCTGCCGTTATCGCCTCCGCGCCGGCATGACGAAACACTATTCGATAGAGGCCGAAGGCCGCGAATATCGGGAGCGCCAGTCCAACCGACAGCACGATTGCGATCGTCGGCCGACCGTTCATCGACACCCATTGTCCCAGGCGCAAATAATAAGCGATCCAGACCGTCAGCACGCACAGTGCGATATCCACGCCAGCCACGATCAGCCGCTTCCATGGCCGCGGTAAGGCCAAGAAGGGATGAGCAATCGACTGCATCTTGATGTCTACTCCGCTCACTCGGGATCGCCGCGTGACCCCGCAGGCTAACTACCCCCAATGTCGCATGTGCGAAAGGCCGCTGACAACAGGCGCCATCGCATGACCGCTCGTCGATCTTGATCCCTAACGGTTATCCGCTCTACGAGGCCGCAAACAATCCCAAATTCGACCTATGCGTGGCCATGGGGCTTAAGGATGGCTCCGACAGCCGCGTGTGAAGGAAAATCTATGCCAGATCGCCTCTTCCTTTCGCCCCCGCATATGGGGTCCAACGAACGACGCTATGTCGAAGAGGCCTTTGACTCGAATTGGGTTGCCCCGATCGGACCAATGCTCGACCGGTTCGAAGCAGGGCTGATGGCATTGACCGGCATGAAGAGAGTTGTCGCACTGACAAGCGGCACGGCTGCGTTGCACCTTGCGTTGCGGCTGAGCGGCATCGAAGAACACGATGTGGTTTGGGGGTCGACTATGACCTTCATTGGTGGCGTCGCTCCTATCCTCTACCAAGGCGCGGTTCCGCTCTTTCTCGATGTTGACCCGACAACATTGTTGCTCGATCTGGACCTGATGGAGGAGCGGCTGGAGCACTGCTCGCAAAACGGCGGCTTATTGCCAAAGGTTGTCATCTCGACTGACCTCTATGGCGCAGCCATTGACGCTGACCGCATGCAGCAGCTCAAGGAGCGGTATGGTTTCCGGTGGATCAGCGATTCTGCGGAATCGGTTGGCTCTCACTGGAAGGGAAGACACGCAGGCTACGGCGCCGATTTCATGGTTTTGTCGTTCAACGGCAACAAGATTATCACCACCAGTGGCGGCGGTGCTCTTGGATGCCGCGAACCCGAAATGGCGGACAAGGCACGCTTCCTTGCGACCCAAGCACGTGATCCAGCGCCACATTATGAGCACACCACATATGGCTACAATTATCGCCTGAGCAATCTGTGCGCCGCAGTGGGAGTGGGGCAGCTCGAGGTGCTGGAGGAGCGCGTAATCGCGAGGCGCGCGATCAATGCCGCCTATCAGGAACGCCTGGGCGACAAGGAGGGCATCTTTTTTCACGAGGAGCCGACGGAGGGGCGCGCCAATCGCTGGCTCACAACGCTTGAGGTGGATCCCACCAAAGCCGGATGTACATCGGAAGCGATCCGCCTGGCGCTTGAAGAAGAGAACATAGAAAGCCGCCCCCTCTGGAAGCCGATGCACCTGCAGCCCGTGTTCCAGGCAATGCCATGCACCGCGGGGGAAGTGGCCGCGTCTGCGTTTAATCGTGGCCTATGCCTGCCGTCTGGATCTGCAATGACCAGCGACGATATTGACCGTGTGGTGCGGATCATCGAGCGAACGATACGATGTTGAAGCGAGCCTTCGACATTATAGTCGCTAGCCTCGCTCTGCTTCTGCTGAGCCCGGTCTATGCCGTTGTCGGGGCCTATGTTGCCTGGCGTATAGGACGGCCGATCCTGTTTATCCAGGAGCGTGCAGGTCGATCTGGCAGACCCTTTCGGATGTACAAGTTCCGGACGATGACGAATGCGCGTGATAGCGCAGGGCACTTGCTGCCAGACGACGTGCGGCTGACCCCTGCGGGGCGTTTCCTGCGTTCCACCAGCCTCGATGAGCTACCGGAACTCTGGAATATCGTGCTTGGCCAGATGAGTCTGGTGGGCCCTCGTCCGCTACTGATCCGCTATCTGCCGCGTTACAACGCGGAGCAGGCCCGCCGGCACGATGTCCGTCCAGGTTTAACCGGCTATGCGCAAATCAATGGCCGTAATGCCCTGTCGTGGGACGACAAGCTGGCGCTCGACACCTGGTACGTGGACAACCGCACGTTTCTATTGGACCTGCGCATCCTGCTTCGCACGTTCACTGCGATTTTTGATCGAAGAGGCATCAGTGGCACGGACCACGCCACAATGTCGGAGTTCATGGGTACTGCGTCGCCGGCCGATCGCCCCGACGCTTGATGCTCATCTGCCGCACATGGTTCTAGCGAAATCGTAAACGCCCGCAATGTGCAGCCTTGCCGCTCCAATAGCGCGCGCTAGACCAGATAGTCCATCCTTGACCAAGCACACCATAAGGGAAGCCGACCTTGCAACATGATGTCCTAATTGTAGGTGCCGGATTTGCAGGAGCCGTTTGTGCCGAGCGACTGGCTGCCAGCGGCAAGCGATGCCTGGTAATCGATCGGCGAGATCATATTGGCGGCAACGCCTTCGATCAGCTGGACGAGCATGGAGTTTTAATTCATCCGTATGGCCCCCATATCTTCCACACGAATTCAGATCGTATATTTGCGTATTTATCGCAATTTACTGAGTGGCGGCCCTATGAACATCGGGTGCTCGCAAAGGTAGAGGAGCAACTTGTTCCCCTGCCGATCAACCGCACTACGTTGAATAAATTGTATGGGCTGGATCTCGACGAAGACGGGGCAGCCGCATTCCTGGAGCAGGTACGGGAACCGCGAGAGACCATTCGCACGAGCGAGGATGTCGTACTCAACAGCGTCGGTCACGATCTTTGCGAAAAGTTTTTCCGCGGCTACACCGCAAAACAGTGGGGCCTTGACCTCTCGGAGTTGTCGGCAGGTGTGGCCGCGCGTATTCCCACCCGCACTAATGACGATGACCGTTATTTCACGGATGTCCATCAAGCAATGCCGCTTCATGGGTATGCCGCCATGTTCGAACGCATGCTTGCGAGCGAGCATATCGATATTCATCTAGGGGTCGATTATTTCCAGGACCGGGCGTCATACCGTGCACGACACATCGTCTATACTGGGCCAATCGATCGCTTTTTCGATTATCGATTTGGCAAGCTGCCTTACCGTAGTCTGTCGTTCGCCCACGAACATCGTGCCGACATCGATTGGCTACAGCCGACTGGCACGATAAACTATCCCAACGATTTCGAATACACCAGAACTACGGAATTCAAGCATATTACTGGGCAGGCTCATAGCGGTACATCTATTGTCAGCGAATTTCCTCAAGAGGAAGGCGACCCTTATTATCCCATTCCTCGCCCCGAGAATGAAGCGCTGTTCAAGCGCTACGAGCACCTTGCTCGGAATGCGACCGGAGTGACCTTCGTCGGCCGGCTGGCACAATATCGTTACTACAACATGGATCAGGTCGTGGCGGCAGCTTTGACCGCGGCCGAAAAGATCATTCCTCTCGTGGACGGACAAGAGGATGTGTCCGTTGGAGACTAGTCCAGTCCAGCCAAGCGTAGCAGTCCTGCTGGCCACGTATAACGGTGAGGCATATTGCGACGCCCAGATCGCTTCGCTGCTCTGGCAGCGGGGCCTGACTGTTCACGTCTACGCCAGGGATGATGGCTCTCGCGATGCCACCCCGCGGATCGTCTCGGATTGGGCGCAGCGCTACCCGGACCAAATTACCATCATCCCGTCTGATGGCGTAGCGACGGGCTCGGCCACCGGAAACTTTTTCGCTCTGCTAGCCGCCGTCAATCTCGATCACCACGACTATGTCGCGTTCGCCGATCAGGACGACGTCTGGACGCCGGACAAGCTGAATCGCGCTGTATCCAGTTTGGTAGGACACAGCGCAGACGGCTATTCATCGGATCTCATCGCTTATGATCCGAGCGCCAACAACGTATGGTTGCTGCATAAGGCGGGACATGCCGCTGAGCTGGATTACCTGTTCCAGGGGGGCTCGGCAGGCTGCACCTATGTCCTGTCCAAGGCCGCTGCTGCTTTGGTCGCGCAGACGGTGCGCGGTGTCCCGCCGCTATGTCGCGGCGCATCTCACGATTGGATCATCTATGCGATCTGCCGATCGCATGGTCTGCGCTGGTTGCGTGATCCGACGGCAGAGATACTGTATCGTCAGCATGGCGAAAACGACTATGGCGCCAAACGCGGTATCACCGACATCCGCGAGAAGCTGCGACTGACGCGCTCCCGCTGGTATCGAAATCACATTCTGTGGTTGCAGAATGTCATCGTCGGAACGGCAGCCGAAAGTGACGTTCTGGGACGCATCGAACGCAGCAGCATCAGCGACCGGATATGGCTGATTGCACGTGCATCCCGCTTCCGGCGATCCAGAAGGTTCATTCTGCAGCTGCGCATCGCCATCGCACTGGGAATGATCTAATACACCTTGCTGGCGGTTGAGCCGTCAGGCTTGCAAGCCGGTGCACGGCCTCGCCCACGCGCCGATTTGCCCCTTATCACAGCCTTGGACGCGCATCGCATATGATCAGCGAAGACGAACACGCAACGCGCCCGATCATCGACAGGCTGCCCGTCACCGTGATCGTGCTCTTCCATCCGAGTGACGCGGACCTCGCCAATGTCAATCGGCTGGCAGATGCCGGCCCCGTCATAGCGGTCATCAACGCCATCGCGCAAAACCCTCAGGCCGTACTCCCTGCCCGTGATCGGTTGTCGGTCATCCACAATCGCAGCAATATGGGCCTCGCTCACGCGCTCAATCAGGGTATCAAGGCGGCGTTCGACCAAGGCGCCGATCATGTATTGTTGCTCGATCAGGATAGCCGCCCTGATCCTGTTATGATCGCCCGGCTGACCAGCGCTGCTAAATCCATTGAAGCTCAGCAACGCCAACTCGCGTGCGTTGCCCCCCTTCTGCACGACCGCAAATTTGGACAGATCACGGCGACCTCGGCCAAATTTGAGGTGTGCGATATCCCCAGTTTTGCAACGTCCGGCACGCTCATCACCCGCAGTGGCTGGAAGCATGTAGGTCCCATGTGGGACGAGCTCTTCATCGACGGCATCGATCACGAATGGTGTTTTCGCGCGCGCGCCAAAGGCATGGAAACGGTACAGATCCCGGGCGTCATCATGGAACATGATATGGGCGAAGATGCCATCAATCTACTGGGGCACTTCAAACCCGTTCACCGTTCACCCATCCGGCACTATTTCATAGTACGCAATACGCTATGGCTATTGCGCCAGAAACACATTCCCGTGAAATGGAGAAGATTGGAATTGCTTAAATTGTTCTATCGCATTCCAGCCTATATTTTCTTCAGCACCGCCCGTATGCGTTCAGCAAAGAACATGGGTTTCGCCGTCATTGACGGGCTGCGCGGCAAATCATCCTTACAACAACATGCATTGTCTAAATAATAGATAGTTTAGCAGTTGCAAAATAGCGGATTTTCTATGTCTGATATAGAACAGGAAGTGGGCGGCAAGATGCGGAAAGCGATCAGCGCCTCCGCTCCTACGGTATCGCTTTCTTTCTGGGCAGCGCTTTTTGGCGTAGCGCTATCGATTATTTTTGTAGAGATTTTCACAGATCCTGACAAATATGCAGACATTGACAGCTATATACTATACTTGGATCAACTAGTACACTTTCCTCCCGATACTTTGCTCGTATTTGAGCCCTTATCAAACTTGTATCTACTAACGCTTCACTGGTTTTTTCGGTCGGTTGAAACCAGTATTGATGCCGCCCACTACCTCCTCGGCCTCATATTTGTTGTATCCCTGACTCGAGTATTTCCCAGACAGGATACAGCTTGGCAATCTATCCTTTTTGTATTTGCTGTTCTGGGACCACTGCTTGCCTTCGTCACGCTACGTGCAACCCCGGCGTATTTCCTTGTCGCGGTTAGTGTACATTATGCTAACGAAAGGAAGCCTAAGGCATTTGCCTTCTTCATAATAGCAACTCTTTTTCACATCTCGGCAATGCTGGCCTTTGTGCCGCTCCTGGCTTTGTATTTCAGGGACCGACTTCCGGGCGCGCTAATAACTCAGAACCCCAAAGCGATGCTTGGCGCAATAGTACTTCTTGGTATTTTGATCGGCCTTCTTCCGCAAATTTCGAATTCGTTCAGCGCCTCACTTCAGTCGATCCCTATCTTATCAAAATTTACAGCTTACACTGACCAGGGTAACATAGCTTCGGTAAACAGCCTAAATCACTACATATTTTTAGCGGTTATCGTGTCTTTATGCCTGTCATATATCGCGCTATCCCTACCAGAAGATCGGACTATGTACATATATGTGATCCTTTCTCTTCTGATATATTTGGTGTTGTTTGTTGCAACGTCACCGGTTGCTGCGTTCCGCCAAGCTCCATTCTGGCTTATTCCAATGATTGCCGTTTTCCCATGGCGGAGGATCGGCGTCACGGAAGCGACCGCGCCGATCTACGTGGCAGTCTGTGGAGGGCTGTTTTATGTGCAGCTCATGCAGGTTTACACCTGAGGGTTTATGATCAGTCGAGGTCGACGACGGCATGCGTGTCCGGGTCAGCCCGCATCAATTCTCCTGCGAATTCCCAGCTTAACTGTCCTTCTGAGCCGGGCGGAATATCCAGAACAACGGCAGTGAATCCCGTCGACGACCGAATCTGCATCAGCGGTATATCGCCTGCCGCCGCCCCTAGTTGCCAATGCACCAAGCCATTTGCGATCACGGCAGCAACGTCCCGCCGATAAGTCTGCGATTGCAGCACGCCGTTTGTGGCAAGCCGCACGACTTTGATGGTGAGTGTCCCGCACAGCGTCAGGCGATTTCCGGCCCCTTGATATCGCAGGGTCAGGATATCCCGCTTCACGCCGGCAGTAACATCAATGCTTTCTGATCTGATGTGGTGCGATGAACCTGACCTTGTGAAATAGACACGACCATCGGTCCAAAGATTGTTGTTCGTACCAAAAAGCAGCGTCTTGGCAGGAGCAGAGGTAGGTAACCCCCAATCGTTCGATCCAAATCCCACGATCCCGTCACTGTCGAACTGGTAGGCGGTCAAACCCTTTTTGCCTAGCGCACCAGAAAAATGGCAACCGTCAAATACCACTGTGTTGCGAGATTTTCTCTCTTTCAATAAAACTGGGTGGGTGTTTTCAAAATATACTCCTTTTATGTTCACCGATGCAGCGCCTTCGATATCGATCGTAGCTTGGTTGCCGTCGGGCTGCCCCCCGCCTTCAAAACGACCACCCACTATGTTGATGCACTCTGCGCCACGAAGATAAAGATGTGGCATGGTATGATTCTCGAAGCTACAGTGTTCAAATAATAGTACATTTGATGTCCATGCAGCAGCGTAAACGCCGTATGGCGCTGATCCAAATATGCAATTATAAAAAGCGGCAATCTGTAGCAGTTTGTTGCATTCTAGATTCTTGTCGCTTTGCAGTTGAAATGAAATGCCGTCGAGAAATACGCCATCCACCGAGCCGGTGACGCTTATGCGCACGCCATGAGATCCGCCATGAAGTGAAAGGTTTTTCAGTTTCATCTTTGCTGTGCTAGGATTGTCGTTGACAATAAGTGGATCGGACAATCTGTGATTCTGATTGTCGATGATGGTTACACCAGCTCCCATCCCCTCCAGGATAACGGCATTGGGCAAGCGCAAAGACCGGGAGAGTGGATAACGACCCGCCGGCACGAGCACATGCCCTCCAGCTTGGATCCGCTCGCCTCGCGCCGCAGCTATGTCGATCGCGGTTTGTATGGCGGCGCCGTCGAGAGAGTCGGACAGACTGCGAGCCGAAGGAAAGGTAGCCTGCGCCTCTGCCAAGGTAACGAACCGCTCGGACAATGGGTGGTAGGCTCCATCACCGATCGCGCCCAAGTCGGCTACGTTGACCGACGGGCGTCCGGCCGTGACTGCAACTGGCTTCGCCACAGACCTGACAGATGGACTGGCCAGAACGCCTGTCACGACATTGATGAAGGTGCGCCGATCTGGGGTCATGGTCATGCGAGTAGGTGTCCAGTCATGAGGTTTCCGGCTGACAACGCTTCGCGTCGAGCCTTAGCGTTTGCCTTTGGGGAACCTTTGTAGGAGAGGCCAGCCCACGGACGAATGCAAGCAGGGCCAAGTTATGGGAGTCTATGTTATATGCCCAAGTGGCCTCACCACCGGCGGAGCCGAATTGCTGCATCAACTCGCCGCCACGCTGCGGCAGAACGGCCGTGACGCTCATATCGTATATCACCCGTTCGATCGCCCGTGTGAGACACCGGCTGCATATGCCAGCTATGGCGTCTCGGTCGCTCGCCGGTTTGATATTCCTGCGGGAGCGGCGGTGGTGTTGCCAGAGGTGTACACCGAACAGGCTCGTGATTTTTTTGACTGCCAGCTCTATCTTTGGTGGCTGAGCGTCGATAACTTCAGAGCTGGTTTGGGCGCGGCTCGCATCGCCCGCTGGCTGCCCGCCCCTCTTGTCCCTTACGCGCGCGCTCTGGTGCGCCAATTTGCTCCTTTGCGGAACCTCATCCGCATTGCCGGGCGATCAGGCGGAACCGCCTCCCTTTCTCAGGTGCACACCCATCTCCATCAAAGTGAATTCGCCCGACAGTTCCTGGAAGCCAACGGCTTGGGGCCAACCGCCCCGCTAGGCGACTATATCAATGACGATTATCTTGATCTTATCGCCACCCCTCCCACTGTGCCGCGGGAAAATCTAATTACTTTCAATCCTTCAAAGGGAGCTGACAAAACAAAAGCGATCGTGGCGGAACTCGCCGTACAGGGCATTGACGCAATCCCGACCCCAATCCGCGGTTATACGCGTGCGCAGGTGCGCGATCTGCTTTCTCGCGCAAAGCTGTACATCGACTTCGGCAATCATCCCGGCAAGGATCGTATTCCCCGTGAGGCCGCCGCCATGGGAGCTTGTGTCATTGTGAACCGTCGCGGCAGCGCAGGTAATGTTATCGATGTCCCTTTGCCCGATGATTACAAAGTTGATGATGAAGCCGACGGTTTCGCCGCTGAAGCGGTAAAAAAAATCCGTGCTGTGCTCGATGATTTTGAAAGCCATCGTCATAAGTTCGATGCATACCGTCAACGCATTGCCGGTGAACACGACGAATTTGTTCGTCATGCGCTGACGATTTTTGAATGAATCAAATTGTTCGTGGTGCTAGGAAGATACTTAGCTCGCAAGTTCTGAAAAATACTTTTTTTCTTTTCCTAGTACAAGCGGCAACGTTGCTAGTGCCGCTGCTTACGCTACCATGGATATTGCGCGCGCTTGGCCCAGCCGCTTTCGGCGGATTTGCATTTTATCAATCAGTGGCTCAGTATGGCGTCATATTTGTTGAATTTGGGTTTTATCTGACTGCAACTCGCCATATCGCCGCCATGGGTGATGATCCGGAACGCCGGTCCGCCTATTTCTGGACTGTCCAAACAGCCAAGGCGATGTTGGCAGGCCTGTTAGTAATCATAGCAACGTTGGCTTGGGCACTCCTGTCGCGTGACCACCGCGATGCTCCTCTGTTCTTTGCGAGCCTTGCCACCGTTATCGGCACGATACTGACGCCAATGTGGCTTTTTGCCGGTCTCCAGCGAATGGGACTTATCTCTTTCAGCATGATCGTCGCCCGCTTAGCGATGATCGCTCCAACGCTGCTCCTCGTCCATACCGCGGAAGACGCTTGGCTGGCGGCAGCCATCAATTCGGGTGGCAACATCCTTGCCGGTTTGGTCGCTTTGGTTCTTATCGTCCGGCACGGCCTCGTTCCGCATCGCTATTATCCGACCTGGGGTGACATCCGCACCGCCTGCCAAGGAGCATGGCATCTTTTCCTGTCGAACAGCGCAACGAGCCTCTATGCCGCAGCCAATCCGCTATTGCTGGGATTGGTAAGCAATAGCGTCCAGGTGGGACTATTTAGCGCGGCGGATCGGATCAGACTTCTCAGCCTGGGCCCGATCACCCCTCTCTCCAACGCCTTTTATCCAGCTCTTAGCAAAGCAATAGCAACGGACCGTGCAAACGGATTGCGCATGGCTGGCCGGCTCTTCGCTGTACTGGCCGGAATCATGTCCCTTGTGAGTGTCTTGCTCTTCCTCTCCGCTCCACTCCTTGTCCGCATCATCATGGGCGTTGGTTTCGAGAATGCCGTTCCCGTACTGCGGATCATGGCGGTGGTGCCGGTCCTGGTTGGTCTGAACACATGCATGGGCACGCTGACCATGCTGCCCCTGGGGCTGAGCAAAACCTACAGTCGTATCCTGCTGGGCTGCGGCTTGCTCAACCTTGGGGTGATCGCAATCTTGGGACAACGCTATGGGGCAGTGGGCGCTGCTATCGCGCTGGCAGCTACGGAATTGACCGTCGTTATTGCGATGGGTGCAGCCTTGGCCCACCATGGTATTAGGCCCGCCCTTCCGCTGAAACGGCCGCGTGCACTAGACGACGGTGGCCTGCATTCCTAATAGGGCCCTGTCAGCGAGGCTTGTCCCTACCGTGTCTTCTACCTCCTCTGCTTCTCGTGTCGGCGTTGCCGCACGCATCGCCGGTGTGGCAACACATCTACCCGACCAAATCCTTTCGAACGAGGACCTAGCAACCGCTTTCCCAAGCTGGCCAGCGGACAAGATATTGCAAAAAACGGGTATTCGCGAACGACGGATCGCGGCTCCAGGCGAGACGGCGCTGGATTTGGCGACTGCCGCCTGCAGATCACTGTTCGATCGTCAGCCCGATCTCGGCGGCAAAGTAGATTTCGTTATTCTCTGCACCCAAGCGGCAGATTATATCCTGCCGACGTCCGCGTGCATTCTCCAGCACCGTCTGAGCCTGCCGACGAGCGTCGGGGCACTGGACGTCAATCTGGGATGCTCTGGATTTGTATATGGGCTGTCGCTGGCGGCGGGACTTATCGCGTCAGGCAGCGCGCGGACGATCCTGCTGGTCACCGCAGACACATATTCCAAATATATAAATTCCCGCGACAAGAGCGTCCGAACGCTGTTTGGCGATGGTGCCGCAGCGACGATCGTCACGGGCGAGGACGCTGAAAGCGCATCAATCGGTCCGTTCGTATTCGGAACCGACGGAGGCGGAGCAGATCGACTGATCGTTCCCGCCGGGGGCTTCCGCATGCCGCAAGCCAGCGGCACTGCGGCCGAAACCGAAGACGCATCAGGCAATATACGTAGCGCCAACGATTTATTTATGGATGGCGGAGCGGTGCTCAACTTCACGTTGCGCGAGGTTCCACGCACCTTCCGTCGCCTGCTGGCTCAAGCCGATCTTGAGCCAGCCGACCTGTCCGCGGTCATCCTGCATCAAGCTAACAAGTTCATGCTGGACACGCTTCAAAAAAAGCTTGGTCTCGAGGATGCCGTGGTGCCGCGCCGTTACGAGCTGATCGGCAATACCGTCTCGTCGACCATTCCTTTCGTCATTGAGCAGGAGCTAGCGGCGGGCCGGCTACGGCCCGGGTCGCGAGCGATGCTGCTCGGCTTTGGCGTTGGCTTGTCGTGGGCTGGCACGCTAGTGCGCTTCTGACGAAACGGGAAAGATACACAATGTCGAAATTCTATGAAGAGATGGCCGAGATTCTGGATGTTGGTGCGTCAGAGATCGATTCAGACTACGAGTTGGGTGAAACATGGGATTCGCTCGCGATCGTGTCGACTATTGCTCTGATCGACGAGCTTTACGACAAATCGGTCAGTCCCGATGCACTGGGCCAGTGTAAGACGGTGGGCGATATCGAGAAACTTGTGGCTGCGGACGCGTGATGATGACGCCTGGACGTTCCATTTTAATCACAGGCAGCCGGATTGCTGGGGTCGTCTCCTGCATTCCCACGCAGGTGATCGACAACGTCCCCTTCATCAAACGCTTCGGCGACAAGGCGCGCGACATCGAAAAGATGACAGGGGTACATGAGCGCCGATGGACCGACGACACTACCACCACTGCGGACCTTTGCCAGCGCGCAGCAGAACGGCTGCTTGATCAACTAGGCTGGAACCGCGACAGCGTGGATGCGCTGTTCTTCGTAACCCAAACACCTGACTATCGTCTGCCTGCGACCGCCTGCGCGTTGCAGGGACGTTTGGGGCTTGGCAGGCATGTCATCGCTTTTGACATCAATCTTGGCTGTTCAGGCTATCCTTACGGTCTGTGGCAGGCGATGCAGACTGTCGCAAGCGGCGCAGCACGCCGGGTATTGCTGCTCGTCG